>Ga0209647_1003277_pt1 | contig 12605 bp, 13 predicted proteins | sample GraSoi_2013_60cm_FD_185827 | JGI IMG/M metagenome (GOLD analysis project Ga0209647, IMG submission 185827) | Grasslands soil microbial communities from the Angelo Coastal Reserve, California, USA - Sample 9_17_2013_60cm (SPAdes) (version 2) | ecosystem: Environmental > Terrestrial > Soil >... | reverse complement strand
CGCCACCGATTTGCCGGAACCGGTGGTGCCGGCCACCAGCACATGCGGCATCTTGGCGAGGTCGGCCACCACCGGGCGGCCGGCGATATCCTTGCCCATGGCGATGGCCAGCCGCGAGCTCATATCGCCGTAGACGGTGGAGCCGAGAATTTCCGAGAGGCGCACGATCTCGCGGCGCGGATTCGGTATTTCCAGGCCCATATGCGAGGTGCCGGGAATGGTCTCGACGATGCGGATCGAGGTCACCGACAGCGCCCGTGCCAGATCGCGCGCGAGGTTGACGACCGTGGAGCCCTTGACGCCCACCGCCGGCTCGATTTCATAACGCGTGATCACCGGCCCCGGATAGGCAGCGACCACCTTGACCGCCACATTGAAGTCCATCAGCTTGCGTTCGATCAGGCGCGAGGTGAACTCCAGCACTTCGGCGCCGGGGCGCTCGATGGTGGCGTCGGGCGGGTCGAGCAGGGAAATCGGCGGCAGCGGCGAGTCGGGCAGATCGGCGAACAGATTGGCCTGCTTTTCGCGCGTGGCGCGTTCCGATTGCGGAATCTCGGTAACGGTATGCTCGATGCGGATCGGCGGATGGTCCTCGATGATGCGCTTGAACTCTTCGACCTTTTCCTCACGCTCGATCATGGCCTGTTCACCGGCGGCACGATCGCGCTTGGCATCCATGCGCGTCTTGGCGGCAAAAAACAGCCATTCGATACCGCCGCCAATGCGCTCGGCAAGGCGGATCCAGGACAGCCCCGAAAATACGCTGAGCGAACCGGCCACCAGCGCCATCAGCAACAGGGTGCCGCCGGTGAAGCCCAGCATTTTCTCGATGCCGCCGGCCAGCAGGCTGCCGACGACGCCGCCGGCCCCATTCGGCAGCACCGCCTTGATGGAATGCAGGCGCAGGGCCTCCAGCGAACTGGAGGCGATGAGCAGGATCGCGAAACCGCACAGGGCGACGGCCAGGTTGCGGTGATCGAATACGCTCCAGGTCTCTACCCGGCGAAACAGGCGCATGACCACAAATATGGCCAGGCCGACCCACCACCAGGCGGCAAGGCCGAACAGTCCGAACAGAAAATCGGCCACCCAGGCGCCGGTCAGTCCGCCCTTGTTGACGATGATGGCGCCTTGCCCGCTGAAAAAATAGCCTGGATCGGCCGCCGAGCGCGTGGCAAAGATCAATGCCATGTAAATGGCGATAGCGAGGGAAGCGATCCAGCCGGCTTCGCGCAGCAGGCGCGACAGCTTGGTGGCGGAGGGCGACTGCGCCTTCGATGGCGATGCGGCGGCGTCGAACATTTCCGGATCGCCGGACTGGCGGGATGTGGTGCTCATGCCGCGATTATAGCCTCGTCGGGCAACGGCCCGACGCAAGGCCCGCGGGCCGCTAGAACGATGGCGGCAGCTTCTGGTCGTGAATGGTGATTTGCTTGGATTCCACCGAGATATAGCCGCGCTCGCTGAGGTCTTTCAGGATCCGGTTGACCATTTCGCGCGAGGCGCCGACCATATTGGCGATGTCCTGCTGCGACAGTTTCTCGCCCACCACCAGCTTGCCGCCGTCCTCGATGGCCAGATCGAGCAGGGTGCTGGCGACGCGGCCGTAAACATCCATCAATGCCAGGGTGGAAATCTTGCGGTCGGCATCGCGCAGTCGCTTGGCGAGCGACTGCATCACCAGGGTGGCGATGCGCGGCGCGCGCAATAAACATTGCTCGAAAGCCTGGTGAGACAGCACCTTGAAAGTGCAGGCATCGAGCGCGGATACCGAGGCGGAGCGCGGTTCGCTGTCGATCATCGACATTTCACCGAAAAAATCGCCCGGGCCGAGAATTTTCAGGATGATTTCACGCCCCTCCTCGTCGCCGATGAATACCTTGACGCGTCCGTGGACAATGGCAAACAGGGAATCGCCTACCGCGCCCTCGGTCAGAACCACGGTGCCCTTGGGCACCTGTTTTTCGATCGCGAGGTCATTGATCAACACCATATCGGCGTCGCTCAAATCCTTGAACAGGGGTATGGAACGTAACATCTATCCTCCGAGCGGCCGTTTTGTCAGGATTTCAATATAGGCGCACCTGATGTTGGGGGGCATTCTCGCACAAGTTCCCATGCAGAAACACGCCGTGCATGCCGCCATTGCGGTATCGCGGTGCGCGCTTGATTTTATGTTCCCGCAACACCACCTGCTTCCGTAGCGCACAGCGGGTCTACGCTAAAATAACGCCCTGCACAATTCAAACCTTCGAAAGTCCAGCATGTCCAGCCAACATCATCGCCTCATCATCCTCGGTTCCGGACCGGCCGGTTACACGGCAGCCGTCTATGCGGCTCGCGCCAATCTGAAACCGGCGCTGATCACCGGCATCGCCCAGGGCGGACAGTTGATGACCACGACCGATGTCGAGAACTGGCCGGCCGATGCCGAAGGCGTGCAGGGCCCCGAGCTGATGGATCGTTTCCTGAAACACGCCGAGCGCTTCGATACCAACATCATTTTCGATCATATCCACACCGTCGATTTCAAGACCAGGCCCTATACGCTGACCGGCGATTCCGGCAGCTATACCTGCGATGCGCTGATCATCGCCACCGGCGCCTCGGCGCAATACCTGGGCCTGCCATCGGAACAGTTATTCATGGGCAAGGGAGTTTCAGGCTGCGCCACTTGCGATGGCTTTTTCTATAAAAATCAGGATGTTTGTGTGGTCGGTGGAGGCAATACCGCGGTCGAAGAGGCACTCTATCTGTCGAATATTGCCAGGCCGCGACAAGTTCCGCGCCGAGAAAATCCTGCAGGATCGCCTGCTCGCCAAGGCCCGCGACGGCAATGTCACCATCCTGTGGAATCACACCCTCGATGAAGTGCTGGGCGACAAGACCGGTGTGCTCGGCGTGCGCGTCAAATCCGCTGCGGACGGCGGCACCCGGGATCTGGGGCTGAAGGGCTGCTTCGTCGCCATCGGCCACAAACCCAATACCGAGATTTTTGACGGCAAGCTCGAGATGGTCAACGGTTATATCGTCACCAGGGGGGGCTTGCAGGGCGATGCCACCGCGACCTCGGTAGCGGGCGTCTTTGCCGCCGGCGATGTGCAGGACCATGTTTATCGCCAGGCCGTCACCAGCGCCGGCACCGGCTGCATGGCCGCACTGGATGCCGACCGCTATCTCGAGAGCCTGCACTAGGCGACCTTCCCCGCGAGCGCCGAAGGATGGCAGACAAGCCCGAGGAAGAAGACCTGTTCCGCGCCGAAGTCGCGGATGTGGCCCCGTTGCGCGGCAAAGCGCGCGCCTCGCTGGAAAAACCACGTCCCAGGCCGGTGCCGTTCAAGCGCATCGAGGACGATCTGGCCATCCCCGGGGAACTGCTGGCCGACACTTCGGGCTGGGATCTGGATATCGAAACCGGCGATCTCATTACCTTTCTGCGCCCCGGCCTGCCCAGCGACATTTTGCGCAAACTCAAGCGCGGGCAATGGGTGGTGCAAGCCAGCATGGACCTGCATGGCGCCACTACCGCCAAGGCGCGCGCCGAACTGGCGCAGTTTCTGGCCCATGCCCGCCATAACGGCATCCGCTGCGTGCGCATCATTCACGGCAAGGGCACGCGCTCGCCGAACAATATCGCCTTGCTGCGCAACAAGGTCAGGCTGTCCCTGTCGCAGCGCGAAGAAGTCCTGGCCTTTTGCGACGCGCCCCCGGCCGACGGCGGCAGCGGCGCTGTGATCGTATTGTTGCGCGCCTCCTGATTCCTGGCAGCCGCCGCCCCCATCGGCGGCAGAATCCCGGGGTTTTCCCGGTACAATTCGGCTCTCCTGATGATGGATCGCGGTCCATCGGCGTCTTTCGCAAAGAATTCCAATATGATCTTTCTCCGCCGCCCGCTGGTTCTCGTACTGGCGCTGCTGATCGGGCTGCTTGCCCTGAGCGAACTGGGTTATCGAAAGCTCGCCAATCCCGACGAAGGACGCTACTCCGAGATTGCGCGCGAAATGGCCACCAGCGGCGATTTCGTCACTCCGCGCCTCAACGGGCTCAAGTACTTTGAAAAACCGCCCATGCAGTACTGGGCAACCGCGGCTGCGTTTGCCGTCTTCGGCGAAAGCGAATTCAGCGCGCGCCTTTACACCTTTCTGTGCGGCATCGCCTGCCTCCTGCTGATCGCGTACACCGGTTCGCGCCTGTTCGATCACGAGACCGGCGCCCTGGCGGCCCTGGTGCTGCTGGCCTCCCCCTATTTCATGATGCTGTCCGAAATTGTCACTCTGGACATGGGATTGACGTTCTGGATGACGCTGGGGGTGTGCAGCTTTTTGCTGGCGCAGGCTACCGCCTACCATCATGAACGGCGGCGCTGGATGCTGTGGGCCTGGGCCGGCATGGCAATCGCGGTGCTGTCCAAGGGTCTGATCGGCATCGTCTTTCCCGCCGCCGCCATATTTCTCTACTGCGTGGTGCAGCGCGATTTTCGCCTGCTGCTGAAGCTGGAGTGGCTGCGCGGTCTGCTGTTGTTTGTTGCCATCGCCGCGCCCTGGTTCATCGTGGTGTCGATGCGCAATCCCGAGTTCGCGCACTTCTTTTTCATCCATGAGCACTTCGAGCGCTTCCTGACCACCAGTCACCGCCGCGAGGCCGCGTGGTGGTTCTTTGTGCCGATCGTATTCGCCGGCTTCCTGCCCTGGATGATCACCCTGCTTCCGGCACTGGTCAGCGGCTGGCGCACCCCGCCCTTGTCCAAGGTCGACGGCTCAACCTTTGCGCCGCTCAAATTCCTGCTGCTGTTCAGCGCTTTCGTCCTGCTGTTTTTCAGCAAGTCCAGCTCCAAATTGCCCGCCTATGTGCTGCCGATGTTTCCGATGCTGGCATTGGTGATTGCCGTCTTCCTGAAGAAAGCCGCCGACAGGACGCTCGCCTGGCTGGTGCTGCCGGTGCTGCCGCTGGCCCTGGCCGGCGCCTATGCGGCATGGATCGCGCCCCTGCAGCGCGCCGGCGACGACTTCGCCCGCCGGCAGATGTACACCGAGCTGAGCGCCTGGGTGATCGCCGCCATGCTGCTGATGGCGCTTGCGGTTGTGGTGGCCTTCACCGCCTTGCGAACGGGACGGAAATGGCTGGGGCTTATCATCGTCTCCGCCGCGGTGCTCGGCATGATCGAGCTGATCGAGCGCGGTTATGAAACCATTTCCCCGCTGCAGTCCGGGCATGCGGTCGCGGCTTCGATTGAAAGTCGCATGAAGCCGGACACACGTCTTTATGCCGTCAAGATCTACGACCAGTCTCTGCCCTTTTATCTGAAGCGCACCCTGACCCTGGTGGAGTATGTGGATGAATTTGAAATGGGCGAGAAAGCAGAGCCACAGAAATTCATTCCCCGACTGGCCGACTTTCCAGCTGCCTGGAACGCGCTGGGCCCGGCCATCGCTATAATTCAGCCTGGCGATATCGAAGCGATCCGCGCCCTGGGCGTGGCCTTCGAGGTGATCCATAAAGATGCGAAGCGCGTCGCCATCCAAAAACCCTAGATCCACTTTCCGGCGACCCCTTTGAACTTTGTCAGTTTTTCCCTGATCCTGACCGGCGTGCTGCTCAATGCCGCCGCGCAACTGCTGCTGAAGGCCGGCACCACGCGCATCGGCGAATTCCAGTTTTCGCTGGAGAATATCGTGCCGATCGGCATCAAGATCGCCACACAGTGGCCAATTATCGGCGGCCTCGCCTGCTATGGCATCAGCGTGGTGGTATGGATCATGGCCTTGTCGCGGGTACCGGTAAGCCTCGCCTATCCGATGCTGTCGATCGGCTATATCGTCAATGCCTTTGCCGCCTGGTGGCTGTTCGGCGAATTACGGCGCAGAAGCTGATCGGCATTGCCGTCATCATCGTCGGTGTGTGGCTGGTGGCCAAAGCGTAATCTGACCGCTGCGTCCTAAAGAACAGGTTGAATCGAATATGAACTACATCAAATTTGCCGGTCCCATCATCGATGAAAGCATGGCCGAGGCGGTCAAGCAGCAGCTGCTGTCGCATTGGCTGACCAGCGGCCCGCAGGTGCAGGCTTTCGAGAAGGCGCTGTCGGCCTATCACGGCGGGCGCCCCACCCGGGTATTCACCTCGGCGACGGCGGCGATGGAAGTCGCGTTTCATATTTGTGGCATCGGCGCCGCCGGCGGCGGCGGCGCCAGCGATGAAGTCATCACCTCGGCCATGACTTTTTTTTCGGTCGGCAATATGATCGAGAAGGTCGGCGCCAAAACCGTGTTCGTCGACTGCGATCTGAAAACGCGCAATATCGATCTCGACCAGGTGGAACGCGCCATTACCGCCAATACGCGGGCGATCGTGCCGACGCATTTTTCCGGCCTGCCCTGCGAAATGGACCGCCTTTACGCCATCGCCCAAAAGCATAAATTGCGCGTGATTGAAGACGCGGCGCTGGCGATCGGCTCCAGCTGGAAGAGCGCGAAAATCGGCGCCTTCGGCGATATCGCCACCTTCAGCTTCCATCCCAACAAGAATATGACCACCATCGAAGGCGGCGCGGCCATGTTCGCCAGCGAAGCCGAGGCCAAGCGCGCCGAGGCGCTGCGCTTCCACGGCATCAGCCGCTTGCCGGACGGCACCCGCGATGTCGCGGTGGCCGGCGGCAAGTTCAATATGTCCGATGTTTCGGCACGCCTGGGGCTGGAACAACTCAGGCATTTGGACGCCTGGAACGTGCATCGCCGCACCCTGGTGCAGCATTATTTTGCGACGCTCAAACCGCTCGCCGCGTCCTTGCATCTCGACTTGCCCGCACCCGCCTGGCCCGGCGAGGATGATGGGCATAGCTGGAACATGTTCTGCATTCTGCTGCCGCTGCAGCGGCTCAGCATCACGCGCAAGCAATTCATGGACATGATGCATGCGCAAAATATCGGCATCGGTGTGTCCTACGAAGCCATGCACCTGACCACGCTGTTCCGCGGCAAGGGCCACCGCGAGGGCGAATTCCCGAACGCCGAGCGCATCGCCCGCGAAACGGTCACCCTGCCCCTGCACGCCGGCATGAGCATTGCCGATGTCGACCGTGCCTGCGCCACCGTGGCCGAGGTGCTGCGCCCCCATTTGCGCAAGGCGGCCTGAGATGAATGCCGTCATGAACAGCGCACCCAATGTTTCCGTGGTCATCCCGGTCTATAACGAGGAACTGGGGCTGGCCGCCCTGTTCAATCGCCTCTACCCGGCGCTCGATAAACTGGACATCAGCTACGAAATCATTTTCATCAACGATGGTTCCTCCGACCGCTCGGCCGCCCTGTTGCGCGAACAATTCCAGAAGCGCCCGGAAGTGACGCGCGTGGTGCTGTTCAACGGCAACTACGGACAACATATGGCGATCATGGCCGGCTTCGAACGCTGCCGCGGCGATCGCGTCATCACGCTCGATGCCGATCTGCAGAACCCGCCGGAGGAGATCGGCAATCTGCTAGCGGCCATGGACCAGGGCCATGATTATGTCGGCTCAATCCGCAAAATGCGCCAGGATTCCTGGTGGCGTCGCACCGCCTCGAAGGCGATGAACAAGACGCGTGAGCGCATCACCAGCATCAAGATGACCGATCAAGGTTGCATGCTGCGCGCCTACAGCCGCGGCATCGTCAACGCCATCAATCAGACCCACGACACCAGCACCTATATTCCGGCACTGGCGTATTCCTTTGCGCGCCATCCGGTGGAAATCGAGGTCGCGCACGAAGAGCGCTTCGCCGGCGAATCCAAGTATTCGCTGTACAAGCTGATCCAGCTGAACTTCGACCTGATGACCGGTTTCTCGACCGCGCCGCTGCAACTGTTTTCGCTGATCGGCATCGTCATTTCGATGCTGTCGATCGTTTTCGTGATTTTCCTGGCGATCCGCCGCTTGATTGTCGGACCGGAGGCCGAAGGCCTTTTCACCCTGTTCGGCATCGCCTTTTTCCTGATCGGCATCACCCTGTTCGGCATCGGTCTGCTGGGCGAATATGTGGGCCGCATTTACGAACAGGTGCGTTCGCGCCCGCGCTACATGATTGAAGCCGTGCTGGAACAGAAGAGCGATCAGGAAGGCGCCCAATAAGTGGCCAGCGCAGTTGTCTTTGCCTATCACAATGTCGGTGTCGCCTGCCTGCGCGTATTGCTGGCGCAAGGCATCGACGTCAAATTGGTCGTGACGCATCACGACAATCCGAATGAAAACGTATGGTTCGACAGCGTGGAAAAATTGGCGCGTGAGAACGGCATTCCGGTGGCTATTCCCGACGACCCCAATACGCCCGAATTCATCGCCGACGTCGCCGCGCTGAAGGCCGATTTTCTGTTCTCGTTCTATTACCGCATGATGCTGTCGCCGGCGATGCTGGGCACCGTGACGCGTGGCGCTTTCAATATGCATGGCTCGCTGCTGCCGAAATATCGCGGTCGCGTGCCGATCAACTGGGCGATCATCAAGGGCGAAAGCGAAACCGGTGCGACGCTTCACGAAATGGTCGAAAAGCCGGATGCCGGACGCATTGTCGATCAACAGGCGGTCGCCATCCTGCCCGACGAAACCGCGCTCGAGATATTCATCAAGGTGACCGATGCCGCCGCCGGCGTGCTGGCGCGGGCACTGTCGAAACTGGTCGATGGCAGCGCGCAATTGAAAACGCAGGATCTCAAGGCCGGCAGCTACTATGGCGGCCGCAAGCCGGCGGACGGCGTCATCAACTGGCACGACAGCGCGCAGAACATCCACAACCTGGTGCGCGCGGTGGCCCCGCCGTACCCCGGTGCCACCACCACCATCGCCGGCAGGCGCGTCACCATTCACAAGACCAGCGTGGCGCCGGCGCATTTCACCCACGCCAACCCCGGCTTTTTGAATCTCGGTTCGGCGCGTGCCATCGCCCTGTGCGGCGACGGGCGCATGCTGCGGGTGCTTGAAGCCGAAATTGATGGGAAAATACACGACGAAGCCGCATTGGCCGGTGTGTTTGGCATTGGCCTGCATCCCATGGGAATCTATTGATGAGCGAAACGACCTTGGCCGGCAATGGCATGGGCAAGCATCGGCTGGAAGCCTTGACCGACGGCATCTTTGCCGTCGCCATGACCCTGCTGGTGATCGAACTCAAGCTGCCTGAAACCATTCATCACGCCAGCGCTGCCGAACTGGCCCAGGCGGTCGTCGATCTGCTGCCGAAGTTCATTTCCTGGCTGATCAGTTTCTTTGTACTCGGTATTTATTGGTACAGTCACCAGCGCATGTTCCGCTTCGTTCGCCATATCGATGGTCGGCTGACTTCCCTGTCACTCATTTTCCTGGGCCTTGTGTCCCTGCTGCCTTTCGCCTCGGCCCTGTCCGGCCAGGCGACCCGCGCACTGCTGTCCCAGGTCGTCTATTCAAGCGTGATGCTCCTGATCGGCGTCGCCTCGCTGTGGTCGGCGCGCTATGTGTACAAGCATCCGGAACTTTGCGGCAGCACGCCGATGCCGACCGCCACTTTTCGCGCGGCGCGTTTCCGCACCCTAGGCCTCATGTGCATTGCCATCGTCGCCGTCGTCATCGGAAAATTGCTGCCGGGCGCCGGCAATATGGCCTTCAGCCTGATGGTGTTCATCTCCATCATCGGCCGCAAAATGGAAGCGGCCGGCATCGAAGCACCAACCCAGAATTCAATTCCCTCCGAAAGCACGCCTCCATGAAAAAAGTTCTCATCCTCGGTGTCAATGGTTTCATCGGTCACCACCTGTCCAAGCGCATCCTCGAAACCACCGACTGGCAGGTGTTCGGCATGGACATGAACAGCGACCGCGTTACCGCCTTCATGGACAACCCGCGCTTTCATTTCTTCGAAGGCGACATCACCATCAACAAGGAATGGATCGAGTATCACGTGCGCAAATGCGATGTGATCCTGCCCCTGGTCGCGATCGCCACCCCGGCCACCTATGTAAAGCAGCCGCTGCGCGTGTTCGAGCTCGACTTCGAAGCCAACCTGCCAATCGTTCGCCAGTGCGTGAAATACGGCAAACGCATCATCTTCCCTTCGACCTCCGAGGTCTACGGCATGTGCACCGACGGCGAATTCGATCCGCATGAATCGAACCTGGTGCTGGGCCCGATCGAAAAACAGCGCTGGATCTACTCCTGCTCCAAGCAACTGATGGACCGCGTGATTTACGCCTACGGCTCGATGGGTCAGCTCGACTTCACCCTGTTTCGCCCCTTCAACTGGATCGGCGCCGGGCTCGACAGCATTCATACCGCCAAGGAAGGTTCCAGCCGCGTGATTACGCAGTTCTTCGGCCATATCGTGCGCGGCGAGCCGATCAAACTGGTCGACGGCGGCGCGCAGAAACGCGCCTTCACCTATATCGACGACGGCATCTCGGCACTCCTCAAGATCATCGCCAACGAGGGCGGCGTCGCCAGCGGCCAGATCTACAATATCGGCAATCCGAAAAACAATTTCTCGGTGCGCGAGCTGGCACATATGATGCTGGAACTGTCCAAACAGTATCCGGAATACAAGGACTCGGCCGCCAAGGTCAAGCTGGTCGAAACCACGTCCGGCGAGTACTACGGCAAGGGTTACCAGGATGTGCAGAACCGCGTGCCGAAGATCGACAACACCATGAAAGACCTGGACTGGACGCCGACCGTGACCATGGCCGATGCGCTCAAGGGCATTTTCGACGCCTACCGTCGCGAACTCGACGACGCCAGACAACTCGTCAATTAGGCCGGCACATGTTCGGAACCCACGATCTGGCGCTGTTCATTCTGGCCGGGCTGCTGCTCAATATCACGCCGGGGCCGGACATGGTCTATATCGCCAGCCGCACCGCCTCGCAGGGTTTTCGCGGCGGAGTGGCGGCCATTCTGGGCATCAACGCCGGATGCCTGGTGCATACCCTTGCCGCTGCGATCGGTTTGTCGGCCCTGCTGATGACCTCGGCCAAGGCCTTCATGATCGTGAAGCTGATCGGGGCCGCGTACCTGTTTTACGTCGGCGTAATGGTGATGCCGCGGCGCCCGAGACCTTGCCGGTGACCGACAGCAAACGTATTTTCTGGCAGGGTTTCCTGACCAATGTGCTGAACCCCAAGGTCGCGCTGTTTTTCCTGGCCTTTCTGCCGCAATTCATCGCTGCCGACAGCGCGCAGAAGCCGCTCGCCTTCCTGTTCCTGGGCTGCCTGTTCATTTTCAATGCCACCTTCGTGGTGTTGGCCTTTGCCTGGATGGTCAGCAAGGCGCGCGGTCGCGTCAGCCGTTCGTCGCGCATCGCGGTCTGGCTGAACCGCGGTTGCGGCGCGCTGTTCGTCGGCGTCGGCATCAAACTCGCATTAACGGAAAGAGCCTGATGAGTAATCTGCTGGTGGGCGTGGTGATGGGCTCCCAATCGGACTGGGACGTGATGCAGCATGCCGCGCAGGTGCTGAAGGATTTCGGCGTGCCCTTTGAACATAAAGTGGTGTCGGCGCATCGCACCCCGGACGCCATGTTCGAATATGCCGAGACGGCGCGGGCACGCGGCCTCAAATGCGTGATCGCCGGCGCCGGCGGCGCCGCCCATCTGCCCGGCATGATCGCCAGCAAGACCACTTTGCCGGTGCTGGGCGTACCGGTGCCCTCCAAGCACCTGGCCGGTCAGGATTCCCTGTATTCGATTGTGCAAATGCCCAAAGGCATCCCGGTCGCCACCTTTGCCATCGGCGAAGCGGGTGCCGCCAATGCCGGCCTGTTCGCGGTCAGCCTGCTGGCCAATAACGATCCGGTCCTGGCCGAAAAACTGGCGCAGTATCGCGAGAAGCTCAAGGACCAGGTCAGCGCCATGCAGTTGCCGGAAATCCTGTGATCCGACACCAACATCCATGATCCTGCCCGGCGCCACCCTCGGCCTGATCGGCGGCGGCCAGCTCGGCCGCATGTTTACCATGGCTGCACGCAATATGGACTACCGGGTGACGGTGCTGGACCCGGATCCGCTGTCGCCGGCGGCCGAGTTCGCCAGCGGCCATCTGAACACCGCCTACACCCACCCGATTTCGCTCGAAGAGATGGCCACCACCTGTGCGGCCGTCACCACCGAATTCGAAAACGCCCCGGCCGAAGTGCTGATCGAACTGGCCAAGCGCACTACCGTCCGCCCCAGCGGCAATGCAGTCGCGGTGGCGCAGGACCGCAGCGCGGAAAAAGGTTTTTTCAAGGCGCATGGTTTTCCGGTCGGACCGTTCGCGGTGATTCGTGGCGCCGCGGACATCGACGCGGCCCTGGCCAATGTCAAACTGCCGGCGGTGCTGAAGACGGCGCGCTTCGGTTACGACGGCAAGGGCCAGGCGCGCATCGGCAATCGTGCCGAACTTGAGTCGACCCTGGCGCAATGGAAGTTCGCGCCCTGCGTGCTGGAAGAATTCCTGCCGCTGAAACTGGAAATTTCGGTCGTGCTGGCCCGCGCGGCGAGCAGCGAAATCTCCGTGTTCCCGGTGGCAGAAAACCGGCATGTGAACGGGGTACTCGATATCACCATCGCGCCGGCACGCATCAGCCCTGCCTTGGCCGCCCAAGCCACCGATACTGCCACGCGCTTGGCGCA
>Ga0209647_1003275_pt1 | contig 12615 bp, 12 predicted proteins | sample GraSoi_2013_60cm_FD_185827 | JGI IMG/M metagenome (GOLD analysis project Ga0209647, IMG submission 185827) | Grasslands soil microbial communities from the Angelo Coastal Reserve, California, USA - Sample 9_17_2013_60cm (SPAdes) (version 2) | ecosystem: Environmental > Terrestrial > Soil >... | reverse complement strand
GGTCAGAATTTCGGTGGCCGGAACCTGGTAGTCAATGAAGCGCGTCCGCAAACCGAGCGCTCCGGCGGCGGCGGCGGTGGTGGGCGCGGCGGTTATGGCGGCGGTGGTGGTGGTGGACGTGGCGGAGATCGTGGCGGGCGTGGTGGCGGCGGTGGCGGGCGCGGCGGAGATCGCGGCGGCGACCGTGGTGGCGACCGTGGCAACCGCTGGTAGATTTCCGATCTGTCATTGAGTTGTTCTTTGACTTCGGGCGCACTGGTATTGCGCCCGAAGTCTTTTTGTTTTGAACCACACCCTCGCCGGCAAAATTCACAGCCCTGCGGAATTTCCGCTGGCTAACCCGCGGCCTTCCGTGTAGTATCCCCGCCAATTGGCCGTGAGCTGTAAATATGTTTTATCGCAGCCCGCGTCACCGCTCTTCGGCGCCTGCATTTCTTCGCCCCCGTGCCGCCGAAACAATCCGCGGGTTGACGTGTTTGATACAACAGGCCAAGAATCTCTTTCATCCGCGGCGGCTTGGGATATACCAAGAGGTACTTGCGCACGTGTTTTGCGACAAGTTTGGGATGGCCCCGGCTGAAGTGTGGGAGAACCTAAATCCCCCGGCTGGCATCCAAGTGGGGGATAACGGATTGAACCAGACGATGAATTCGTGGCACAAACGCGATTGGAAGCAATTTTACGAACTGGCGCGCCGCCCGTGGCAGCGCCACCGTCCGCCACGGCCCGTCTACCCTTCGGGGTTTAACCGCGTCTTGCCCGCGGCAGGTTTCAGCCTGTCCGAACTGGACGATGCCGGCGTGGATCTGGATATGGCGGAAAGCCTGGGACTCCCCGTGGATGCCGGGCGCATCGGAGCTTACGGCCCGAACGTCACCGTCCTGCGCGATTTCGTCCGCTCTTCCCGCCAACCGCTGTAGTTCCGAACACTGAAACCGGACGCCCGTGCGATCTTGCGCGAACTGGCCTTTCTCAGACTCCTGCTACCAACGAAACCCGATAGTTGGCTCCTTTGAAACGGTGCTGAGCGACCTGCTGGTATCCCGGGCTGCTGTACCAGGCCTTCGCCGCCGCGGCACTTGGAAACTCCAGGATTATCGTGCTTTCCGTGGGAGCCCCTTCCAAATCTTCGTGGGCGCCGTAACGAGCGAGAATCTTGACCTCCTGGCCCGCAATCGTCGCCGGCACTTCTTTTGAGTAGGTGGCCATTTCCTGCGCGTCGAGCGTTTTGATGCGCGTAAAAATCATGTATGCACTCATCGGTGTATCTCCATTTTCTTCCGAATCGTGGCGAATACCCCCGTCGATCAGGCGTTCGTGCCGCCGTCGACTGTCAGGTTTGCACCGGTGATGTAAGAAGCCTCCGGGCTGGCCACGAACGCGACCAACGCCGCAACTTCGTCAACAGTTCCATAGCGGTTGAGCGCGGTGTTGGCCTTTTGAGGTACCGCCCAATCGCCCGCGGCGGGATTCAAGTCCGTGTCGATCGGGCCCGGCTGGACGTTGTTGACGGTGATGCCCCGGCTTCCGACCTCCCTGGATAATCCCTGGGTAAACATCTTTACGGCTCCCTTGGTGGCCGAGTAGGGCACCAGTCCGGGCGTCATCAGCCGTTCGCCAACGCACGATCCGATATTGATGATGCGGCCGCCATTCTTGATGTGCTTCAGCGCGGCCTGGGTGGCAACGAAGACGCCGCGGATGTTGATATCAATCACGCGGTTCAACTCCTCTAGCGTGGCTTCCTCGAACGGCTTCGGGAAGCCCGTGCCGGCATTGTTCACCAGCACATCGAGCCGGCCAAGGGTCGCGACGGTCTTTTCGACCGCGCCTTTGACCGCGGCGACATCGCCGGCGTCTGCCTGTATCGCGATCGCTTTTCCTCCGGCGCGCTCAATCTCCTTGACCACGGATGCAGCCGCGTCCGCGCCTTTCGTATAGGTGATGGCCACGCTCGCGCCGTCTGCGGCTAGGCGCTTGGCGATTGCGGCACCGATCCCGCGCGAACCGCCGGTGACAAGTGCGGCCTTTCCTTCAAGTTTTTTGGACATTGTGTCTTTCTCCTTGTTCCAAAGGGATTTCCGTCTCACACGCCGGGATTCTGAACGCTGAGGATGGTAGAGATGCCCCGTTAGTTGGTTACTCTCAGTTCGATACTCTGATGCGGGGCGCTTCGATCGAGATATAGCATTTCGAACCCGCGGGCAAGGCTTGGCAGGCAAAGATAGCCAATGAAGTTTGTTCCCGGACGCTTTTCCCGTAAACTATAGGTTCTGGACCAGTCCTATGGCCTCTCCGTTTAACATCATCTCCACTGGCGGCACTCCGCACCCGCCCGCGCCCGACGCCCATCCCCGTCCGGACTGGCTGCGCGTGAAATTCTTCGGCGGCGAGCGTTACCAGGACCTGAAGCGCATCATGCGCACGCTGGATCTGCACACCGTCTGTGAATCCGCCCGCTGTCCCAACATGGGCGAGTGCTGGGAGCACGGAACAGCGACGTTCATGATCCTGGGAGATATCTGTACGCGGGCCTGCGGTTTCTGCGCCGTGCCCTCGGGCAAGCCGGTTGGCCCTCCGGATGAAGAAGAACCATTCCGTGTAGCCGAGGCCGTGGCTTCGATGGGCTTGCGCTATGCCGTGGTCACCAGCGTGAATCGCGACGACCAGCCCGACGGTGGCGCCCACATTTTCGCACGCACCATCCAGGAAATCCGCATGCGCGTGCCGGACTGCAAAGTGGAAGTGCTGATTCCCGACTTTCGCGGCGACTGGAATGCCCTGAACATTGTTCTGGCCGTGAAGCCGGACATCCTGAATCACAACACGGAAACGGTTCCCCGGTTATACCGCCAGGTGCGCAAGGGCGCTCTATATGAGCGGTCTCTGGAGCTACTCCGTCGCGCCAAGGAAATGCACCCGGATGTGCCCACCAAAACGGGCATGATGCTGGGCCTGGGCGAAGAAAAAGAAGAAGTGCTGGCGACTATGCGGGATCTTGCAGCTCAGGGCACCGATATTCTGACGCTCGGCCAATATCTGCAGCCCACCCGCGAACATCTTCCCGTGATCCGGTTCGTGCATCCCGACGAATTCGCCGAATACAAAGTGCTGGGCGAAAAAATGGGTTTCAAGCACGTGGAATCCGGCCCGCTCGTCCGCTCTTCCTACCACGCTTTCGATCAAGCCGAATCCGCCGTCCGCTAGGAATCGCGGGCTCTTTCACACTTCCGCGATTCGTCGCGTTAGTCCAACCCACAAATGACGGAACTCCCGCATACGACACAGTTCCCGCGCTCCTTGCAAAGGCGGGCTTTGATTTCTGCCCCCTCTTTCGTTTTCAGGTAGAGATGCTTGTTGTCGACCTTGTACTGGATGGCATCCCCAGCTTTCAATTGTTTTGCATGATCGTGTTCGAAATACGTCATCGCATACCGTCCGTAATAGGTGTCGGATCCGTCTTGTACCTTAAACAGGTAGGCCGCTTTTTTGCCATTTGAGTCGGTCACATCGAGGGCGTCGTTTATCGCCGCGAGTTGGCCTGTTCGGAATCCATTGTCGCCTCCCTGTGCTCCGCCCGTGCTTTCAGCAGTACTCGATGGGATTGTGGGGAAAATGACGGCAAAGCAAAATAGAAGGGCTATGCGGGTCGAGGTCTTGAGGACTCCCATAGGACACCTCCGTTTGGCTGGAATTTCGAAGAGCATACCATTGAGTTAAGTCAGAGTCCATGTAAGAGCTCAATCGTTGCATGGCAGCGATCTGGACACATATCCCTACTTTTTAGCCGCGATAGCACAATCCGCAAAGGGAACTGCTAGTCCGCCCCATTCTGATTATTGGATGAATAGTTCAGATTAAGTTGCGGACCCAGACGCATATCATCTTCGTGCAGTGATTCAATGTGGTAGGGACTAACTGGAAGCGGGGAGAAGCGTCCAGGCACACCCCTGCGCCATTTCTGGCGCTTCTACTGGGTGTTGTACTGCGGGAATACTCTGCTTACTTGGCGGCTGCAGCTGCGGCGGCTTTCTTGGTGGCTTTGGCGGCGGTGGATGCCTTGCGGCGGCGCTTGGTCTTGGGCGGGGTTGCCGGCGCTTCGCCGATCAGTTCGGCCACGAAGATACTCGTCACGAAAAGCTTGGGTCCGTGGTCGTCGAAATCAATCGCCGTGCGTTCCGGATCAGAGGCCGTGACGATGCCCAGTCCGTACTGATCGTGCTTGATGGTTTGTCCTTCCTGCATTACTTGCACAACTTCCTCCTTAGACCGCACTCGCTGTTTTCTTTAAATCCGTTCTGTTTCTCGAAAGTGAGAGGTTCCCGACCCATCGAGAACCTCTCCCATCTCTACAGGCTAGAGGCTTGTGACGTTCTCTGCCTGAAGGCCCTTCGGCCCCTTCTTTACTTCGAACTCCACTGCCTGGCCTTCATTCAGGGCCTTGTACCCATCCATCTGAATGGCGGAGAAGTGGACGAAAACATCTTCCCCGGTCTGGCGTTGGATGAACCCGAAGCCCTTCGAAGCGTTGAACCACTTCACTGTTCCTTGTTCCTTCACTGCACTACCTCGATGTTGAAATTGCTTTGCCTCTCTTGGTCGCGGGGTCTGGTATCCCAAGCTCCGAGACAGCCTCCAGCCCGACAAAAAAAGGCTGCGATGTGTTGTCGCAGCCCTCTGAACGAGTCAAAAGGTAATACAAGAGCAACAAACGCTATACGTAAGCCTATCACAGGAAAGGGCTTATTGTCCAGAGGGGAATTGGACACACCCCTCGATCCGGCAATTGGTAACTCTATGATTTTTCGTGTTTTAGGCTATTGGGGTGGCCTTCAAGCTACGTAGGAGAAGGCCGGCTACTCTTCCAAAGACTCGGGTTGGAGGCTGGCCTGACCCTCGCCCGTGCCCTTCTTTTCCCAATACTTCTTCACCCAGGCTTCCCAACTCTTGCCGGCAGCGGTGTCGCGCCCCGAAAAGGACAGCGCAGCGATATCCGAATATGGAATTTTTGTGCGTTGATTGGAATCCTTTGGCAAAAGTCGCACGAAAGAATTGCCAAGAGCGGCGCCGGTCACCCGATCGAAGATATAGCCTTCCAGTTTGCTGCCATCCTTGCGTGTAATCGTTACATCGCCGCGATAGTCGAACGCTTTTTCGAGGGCTTCGCGCAAATCGTCCTCGCCGGCTAATTCCGGAATCCAACCTTGCAGGCCTTCGTGTTGAAAGCCGGGAGCAACTTCCAGTTGATCCGGGTGCAGCGTGTGCTCCGGACGATCAGCGTGCCGCGGGCCCGTCATGCGCGGGTTTCCTCAAGATTGTTGCTCGGCGCTTCGATCTGAACCAGCGGATTGTAGGAATGTACCGGGCGTACCGGTTCATTGAGCATGTGAAAGGCTTCGTCATCTTCGTTCTTGGTGAAGAGAGTTGCCTTGGCCGCCGCGAACAGGCCTTTCAGCGAGCCGAATGTGTAATCCACGCCGGAGGCTTCGTAGCCGCTATGCACCATGCAGTTGGCGCACTTGGGATTTCCGGATTCGGTGCCAAAGTTATCCCACTCAGTTGTGGTAATCAACTCGTTGAAAGTCTCCGCGTAGCCGTCTTGCAGTAAATAACAGGGTTTTTGCCAGCCAAAGATCGAATACGTCGGCATGCCCCAGGGAGTGCAGCGGAAATCGCGTTTGCCCATCAGGAATTCCAGGAAAAGCATGGACTGGTTAAATCGCCATGTGGGCTTGCGGTTGGAGAGGATCGCGCGGAACAAGCGGCGCGTTCTGGCGCGGCCCAGGAAATGCTTCTGGTCCGGCGCCTTGTCGTACGAATAACCAGGCGAAAGCATCATCCCTTCGACGCCCAACGCCATCATTTCGTCGAAGAAGGCGCGCACGCTGTTCGGGTCGGCGCCGTCGAATAACGTGGTGTTCGTGGTCACGCGGAAGCCCTGCTTCAACGCTTCACGGACACCCTCGATCGCCAGTTCAAATCCACCTTCGCGGCATACGGAGAAGTCGTGGTGCTGTTTCTGCCCATCAATGTGCACGGAAAACGTCAGGTATTTGCTGGGCTTGAAGAGGTGCAGCTTTTCTTTCAACAGCAGCGCGTTTGTGCAGAGGTAGATGTATTTCTTGCGGGCCACCAAGCCCTCGACGATCTTTTCAATCTGCGAGTGCATCAGCGGTTCGCCGCCGGGTATGGACACCATCGGCGCGCCGCATTCGTCCACTGCCTTGAAACATTCCTCGGGCGAAAGTTCTTGCTTCAGCACGTGCGCCGGATATTGAATTTTTCCGCAGCCCGCGCAAGCCAGGTTGCACTTGTACAGCGGCTCCAGCATCAGGACCAGCGGATACTGCTTCCGTCCCTGAATCTTTTGCTTGAGGACGTAACTCGCAACCGTCCACGCTTGGGAAATTGGTACAGGCATTCCGTCCCCTGATGAAAATTTAGACTTAACGTTCGATGCGGGAAACCCAGCTCCCGAAGCTCCTATTTTACCCGAGAACCGTACCACTGGTAACCCCTAGATTCTATCTGCCTTTCCAGCGGCACCCTATTCTGATGCAGCGAAAGGTGCTTAGGTGGCACCCGGCGTGCTCCCCTTGTGCCTGAATGGCAATCATCCTTTTCGACTTCCAGCGTAAGATGAACCCGCGATGCGTGGAGAGCCGCTGACCGATGGCACGCGTGAATCTGCTTTCGCTGTTTGATGAATTCGGCCGCTTTGCGGAGGGAGTTGCATTTGTCCAACGACGCGGCTACCGCCGGGAAACATGGTCTTATCAAAAGCTCGCCGGAGCCGCCGCCTGCCGCGCCATGCAGTTGAAGGAAAATGGCGTCGGAACCGGCGATCGCGTGCTGTTGTGCGCGCCCAATTCGGCGGAGTGGGTTGCCGCGTTTTGGGGCTGCCTGCTGTGCGGGGCGGTGGTTGTGGCCTTGGATGATTCTTCGACACCTGATTTTGCGGTGCGAGTGATTGCCGATGCGGGCGTCAAAGCGGCGTTCACTTCGCGTTTCAAGCCCGTCCTGATCCCCGCCGTCCCAACCTTATTCCTGGAGGATTTTCCCGGCACCTCGGAACGGGTGGATAGGCCTGCGGGTGAGGCCGGCGCGAGTGTCTCCCTCCACTCTAGCGTTTCCCAGCTTGGGGACGAGCCCATTACGCGCAATCACGTTGCACAAATTCTGTTTACCTCAGGCACCACCAGCGAGCCGCGCGGTGTGGTGCTGACGCATGGAAATTTTCTGGCGAACTTGGAGCCGCTCGAGCAGGGAATCGAAGAGTATCGGAAGTTCGAGCGTTGGGTGCATCCATTGCGCTTCGTTTCGCTGGTGCCGCTGAGCCACGTATTTGGGCAATTCATGACCCTCTTTGTGCCGCCGTTGCTGGGCGCCACCGTGGTGTTTGAGAATTCGCCTCATCCTTCGGAAATATTGCGCGCATTGAAGCGTGAACGCGCCACCGCGCTGATCGCGGTTCCGCGCATGCTGGACTCACTGCGTAAAACTCTGGAGCAGGAAATCGATGCGCGCGGCTGGCGCGCCTGTTTCACTTCGGCTTACGCTGCCGCGGATGGTGAACCGTTTTTGCGCCGCGTGTGGAGGTTTCGCCGGCTGCACCGCCGGCTGGGCTGGAAATTCTGGGCGTTTATTTCCGGCGGTGCCGCGCTTTCCCCGGAGACCGAAGCGTTTTTCAAGCGCATCGGGTACGCCGTGGTGCAAGGCTATGGCATGACGGAAACCGCGTCGCTGATCAGCCTGAATCATCCTTTCCATGCGGCGCAGGGTTCGGTGGGCAAAATTCTTCCCGGCCGGGATTTTCGTCTCGCCGAAGACGGCGAAATCCTGGTGCGCGGTGAAAATGTCGCCGCGTCTTACTGGCAAGGCGGCGCAATGCGAGCAGCGTCGCCCGAAAATGACGGTTGGCTGCGTACCGGTGATCTAGGTGAACTCGACGCCGAAGGACACTTGCGTTTTCGCGGCCGCAAAAAGAGCGTCATCGTCACTCCCTCCGGGCTGAACATCCACCCGGAAGACCTCGAAAACACGCTGCGCAAGCAGTCCGCCGTGCGCGATGTAGTGGTCATTCCGCTGGAAAGTGGCGGCAATGCTGAGCCCTGCGCCGTCTTGCTACTTTCGCTAGAGCAAGCCCCCGTGGTAGGGGCCGAGCTCGCTCGGACCACTCCATCCGCGCAGCTCGATTCACCCGACTCCATCGCCCAATCAGCAATCGACACTGCCAACTCCACTCTCGCCGAATACCAGCGCATCCGCCGCTGGTTGCTCTGGCCCGATGCCGACTTTCCCCGCACACCGATCGGTAAGCCGCGCCTCGCGGCGATCGCCGAACGCGCGGTAAAGCATTTCTCAGCCCAGGCTGGCTCCGATTCCGAGTTCTCTGCCTCCGATTCCTCCTTCCCCGCATTGCCTTCCTCTCTTAAGGATCTTTCCTCTCTCGACCGCGTCGAACTTCTCTCCACACTCGAACAACGCTACAACCTCGAAATCAATGAATCGCAGTTCGCCAACGCGCAAACTGCCGATGACCTGAAGCAGCTCCTCGCGCAACCTGCTGCGCGCCGATCGGATTTTGCCTATGCGCGCTGGCCGCAGTTAGCACCAGTGCGTCTCTTCCGCCTGCTCGTTTACTACGCGCTGACGTGGCCTGCCACGCTAATTCTTGCCCATCCCAAAATCGTCGGCCGCCAGAATCTCAATTCCCTCGGCGGCCCCGCGCTCTTTGTCGCCAACCACACCACGCGCCGCGCCGATCTCGGATTGATCCTCTTCGCCCTCCCTGCCCGCTTTCGCCATCGCCTGGCCACAGCCATGGGCGGCGAAACTCTGCGTGAACTCCGCCAACCGCCCCGCGAATGGTTTTTCGCCAAACGCTGGCTCTGGCGTCTCAACTATTTCCTGGTCGTCTCCCTGTTCAACGTTTTCCCGCTGCCGCAATTTTCCGGCTTCCGCGAAAGCTTCCGATTCGCGGGCGAATCCGCCGACCGCGGCTACAGCATCCTCGTTTTCCCCGAAGGGGTGATCAACGACCGCCCCACTGCCGACATGGTGCCTTTCCAACAGGGCATCGGCCTCCTCGCGCAAAATCTGCAGCTTCCCGTCGTCCCGATGCGACTCGACGGCGTCTGGCAAATGAAACAAAAGCACCGCCGCCTCGCACATTCTGGCGAACTCACCGTTCACATCGGGGCTCCGGTCAGTTTTCCATTCGACACCTCACCCGCTGAAATTGCATCTCGCCTTAAATCTCTCATCCAAACCCTGTAGAGTCCCCTTCACGCTGCAGATTCGTTCGGATCCACTCATCATCCAAGATGCATCCTCGCAAGATGGATTGGATTTGCGCATCTGGATTCCTTGCTAGTCGGCATGGGTCGGTCTAATCTGTAGCATATGCTGGCATCTAAGAAACTTCATTTAATGGGCAGCGCAAGCCTTTTCTTAATGGCAATAATTTTGCACGGATGTGGCTACTTGAGTCCGCGAGACTCGGCGAAATCCAAAGAACCAGAGATAGTCGTGACACCGGAAGACATGAAAAGAGCGGGCGTGTTAATCTCGCCACAGCCACCGCAGCGGTTTCTTCTCGTCGGAGGACAAAATGCTCCCGGTTCATCCCCAACGGGTTCTTTGGCACTAGACACCCAAACAGGACAGTTATGCAAGACTTTCAGACTCCCTAAAAGGTATGAATCGTGGGCGGCTGGCCTGCCATTGTGCATCGATCTTTATTCGGACACAGAAAAGACATTAGCCCCTCTCCGCTCAGGCAGTATGTCCGATGAAGAAATCTTGCACGCTCTCGACAGCCAAAAAGATACGGATAAATCTTCAGCTGGTGAAATGGCTCCCAAGCCTAAGAAATAGCGGGTGTCGTCGCTAATCAAGAAGGTACACGGAAATGACACGCGAAGAAGACGAAATCACCAGGGTCAGAAAGTTGGTAGTGGTCTTTGATATCTGTTCTTCCACAACAATACTCCACGATCTCAAATCGACAGACAACTTGGCCGAATGGCGCAATCTACTAATCGGAATGAAGAACGGCTTGCTTCACGAGGGTGGAAAACTTGAAATGGAGCTATACAAATTCATTGGGGACGGCTGGGTTCTTCTTTTCCCTGAAGATGTCAATCGGGATACGCTCTGCACGTTTCTTTCTGTAATTTCGATGGCATTCGATGCTCAATTTGAAAGATCCGTCAGTCCTTTGCTTCAATCTAGACTCAGTCCCTGCGGGCTAATGTTTGGTATAGACTCCGGGGAACTGATACGCCTCGAGATGAACGATCAATTCGAATACATCGGAAGAGCCATTAATGTTGCGGCCAGACTCCAATCAGCGACGAAAGAACTGCCACATGGCCCGAGTTATAAGGCGCTTTTCTCCAAAAACTCTCTCAATTCTCTGCAGTCCCCAAGGCCTTCGAAGAAATTTAAGCAAGCGGAAGTCAATCTCCGTAACATCGTTCCACCCGAGATCGACTGTTTTTTATTCGAAACCTACAAGAATGTCCAACGAGAGTCGGCGAGCTTCGTCTAATTAGAAACAACCCGGCCAATTCGGCACAATCTATCTATTATGGCAAAATAGAAGGTCTGTAGAACTGAGCCATGGCGAACCGTACAACATTGGTCCCTGACAAAACCGCAAAATCTTCCAGGAAATCCACATCCGCGAATGGGAACGCCCACGCCGAGCGCGAGCGTATCTTTGCGCTGTTCCGCCGCTGGGGCTTTTACGAATCCACGCTCGATCCCCTGGGCTTTTTCGCCCCGATGAAATTTCCCGATCTGCAGGGGCTCTCCGGCGAATTCGCTGAAGAGGCGCGGCGCTATTATTGCGGCACCATCGGCGCGGAGTTCGAACACCTGCCGGAACCAGAACGCCGCCGCTGGATCGCCGAGCGCTTGGAAGGCCCGGAGTTCGAGGTTAACCAGGAGAAGATTCTGGAGCGCCTGATTCGCGCCGATCTGTTCGAGCAGGTTTTGCAAAGCCGTTACCTGGGCAGCAAGCGCTTTTCTCTTGAAGGCAATACTTCGCTGATTCCCCTGCTGGATTCCGTCCTCGACGCGGCAGGCGATTTCGGCGGCATCGATTCCATCGTGGCCATGAGCCATCGCGGCCGGCTGAACGTGATGACGCACATCGCGTGCAAAACCCCGCACGAAGTGGTGGCGGGATTCGAAGACGTTGATCCGCGCAGCGTGCTGGGTGCTGGAGACGTCAAATACCACGTCGGCGCCACGGGCGTGTACACGACCTCTGACGGCAAGAAAATTAACATCCACCTGGTCTCTAACCCGAGCCACCTCGAAGCCGTGGACCCCGTGGCCATGGGCCGCGCGCGCGCCAAGCTGACGCGCCACGGTGCCAAGGCCGCGCAACTCGACCGCTCCAAGCCCATGCTCAACAAGGTCTGGACGATCGTGATGCATGGCGACGCCGCGTTTGCCGGCCAGGGTATCTGGGCGGAGACGCTGAATCTGGCTGACCTCTCCGCTTATACCGTCGGCGGCAGCATCCACATCGTCGTTAACAATTTGCTTGGCTTCACCACCCGGCCCGCACAGGAGCACTCGTCGCGCTACGCCTCCAGCATCGCGCGCCGCCAGAGCGTTCCCATCTTCCACGTCAACGCGGAAGATCCGGACGCCGTTGTGCGCATCGGGCACCTCGCCGCGGAATATCGCGCCGAATTCAATTCCGACGTGGTCATTGACCTGATCGGTTATCGCCGCCACGGCCACAGCGAAGTCGACGATCCCACGATCACCCAGCCGCGCCTCTACGAGCGCATCAAGAGCCACCCGCCGCTCTGGAAGATTTATGCCGAACACACGGGGATCGCGGCGGAAGCGATTGCGGATTCCATCAAGAAGGAATACGAAGAAGAGCAGCACCTGGCGCGGAAGGTGACCAAGATCCCCCATCTGCGCAAGTTGCCGGATTACTGGACTCCCTATAACTTCGGCAGATACGATTCGAAATATGAAGTGGACACAGGACTATCCGCGGAAACGCTGGCCAAAATTACCGAAGGCCTGGTGGGCACGCCGGCTGGTTTTCACGTTCACGCAAAAATCGTGAAACTTCTGGAGCAGCGCTCCGAAATGGGCAACGGCAAGCGCGCCGTGGATTACGGCTTCGCCGAGCTGCTGGCATACGGCTCGCTGGTGCTAGAGGGCAATCCGGTGCGCCTGACCGGCCAGGATTCACAGCGCGGCACATTCAGCCAGCGCCACGCGATGCTGGTGGACACGCAAACCGAGCAGGATTATCTCCCGCTCGCTCATCTCGCGCCGGACCAGGCGTTCTGCGAGATTCACAACTCTTCGCTCTCCGAAGCCGGCTGTCTCGGTTTCGAATACGGTTTCTCGCGCGACTACCCCGAAGCCCTGGTTCTCTGGGAAGCGCAGTTCGGCGATTTCGCGAACGGCGCACAGGTCATCATCGATCAATTCCTCAGTGCCAGTGAAGACAAATGGGGTCTGCCAACCGGTCTGGTGCTTTTGCTTCCGCACGGTTACGAAGGCCAGGGTCCGGAACACTCCAGCGCACGCATTGAACGCTTCATGCAACTCGCGGCCGAAGGCAACATG
>Ga0209647_1003274_pt1 | contig 12618 bp, 9 predicted proteins | sample GraSoi_2013_60cm_FD_185827 | JGI IMG/M metagenome (GOLD analysis project Ga0209647, IMG submission 185827) | Grasslands soil microbial communities from the Angelo Coastal Reserve, California, USA - Sample 9_17_2013_60cm (SPAdes) (version 2) | ecosystem: Environmental > Terrestrial > Soil >... | reverse complement strand
ACTAGGCCCACGCGCGGCTCGGGCAGGGCGAAGCGGGCGTGCTCAGCCGCGATGATCAGATCACAGGCCAGCGCGATTTCAAAGCCGCCGCCGGCAGCGACGCCGTTGACGGCGGCGATAATGGGCTTGTTGCACTGCAAGCCGACCACACCGCCGAAGTACACAGGCCGATTCGCCTGCGCCTGGGCGGTCATCTGCTCTCCCCTGGCGGTTGCCGCGGCGGTCGCCTTGAGGTCGTTGCCGGCGGAAAACGCCCGCTCGCCCGCGCCGGTCAGGATGGCGATCCAGGTGTTGTCGTCTTCTTTGAAGTCCGTAAAGACCTCACTCAGTTCGCTATTCGCGCCGGCGTGTAACGCATTCATCACCTCGGGCCGGTTGATGGTCACAGAGGCGATGTGTCCTTTTTTCTCATAGAGAACGTACTGATAGTTTGCCAAATTGTGCCTCCTCATACATTGTTTCGATAAGAAAGATCACTGTCTGCCTGTACTGCTCAAAAAAGAGGGCCTGAAACGCCACGTTTATGACAGGCCCATAGAAGACGCTATTCGGCGGGCTTAAACTTTGGCAAAGAGACCTCGTCGGTGATGTCTTCGAACGTCACTTCCAGGGGCATACCAATGCGCAGGTTGTCGTTTGGACAGCCAACGATGGTACTGAGCACGCGCAGGCCTTCCTCCAGATCGACCTCCGCGACGTTGTATGGTACCTCGGAGGCAAACCCTGGATGATAGACCTGGTGCATCAACGCGAAGGTGTACAGCGTCCCCTTGCCGCTCGCCTGCACCCAGGCGATATCCGTACTCAGACACACCGGGCAACGCGACTTTACGGGCCAGTGCCAGGTTCCACAGCTGGCGCATCGCTGCAGTATGAGCTTGTGCTGTCTGGCCCCCTCGAAAAACGGTCTTGAGGCTTCATCTGGAACCGGAATCGGTTTCTTGTAATCAGTTGCATCTGTCATATGTTTCTCCTTCTCATGGCTTGGTGCGCGTGCGTTCCACCAGGTACTTCTTGCTGCCTGTTCCTGTGGCGGCACCTGGCGACGAGGAAGCGCTACGAGAGCTACTCCAGGCTCCGCCAGGTAATGAGGGCGTCCAGCGCCTCGATCTCGGAACCTGCCACGCGCAGTGGATTGATCTCAAGCGACTCCAGCGTGCCTCCCAGCGCCTGGGCCAGCCTGCTTGCGCGGTAGATCACCTCGACGAGCCTGTCCAGGTCGGCGGGCATGGAGCCGCGCGCCCCGCGCAGGAGCGCTTTGCCTTGCAGCTCGTCGAGCATCGTGCGGATCTCCTCCCGCGAGATCGGCAGCACCCGCAAGCTGGTATCTTTGAGGATCTCGACCCAGACGCCGCCCAGACCCACCGCCATCACCTGACCCCAGGCAGGATCGCGCACAATCCCCACCAGCAGCTCTACTCCCCCGCTGCGCATGGGGCTCACCAGCACCCCTTCAAGACGCGCGGCGGGGTTGGTGCTGCCAGCCGCCTGTATGATCTGCTGGAAGGCTTCTCGTACCTCTCGCTCGTTCTGCAGATTCAGCCGAACCCCGCCGATATCACTTTTATGCACGATATCGGGGGAAGCCACTTTGAGCGCCACAGGGTAGCCCACCTCCCTGGCCGCCTCGACCGCCTGATCCGCGCGGGTCACGAGACGGGCCGGAACGACGGGGATTCCATACTCCTCCAACAGGGGACGCACCTGGGACTCCGACCAGATTCCCACGGCTGCCCCACTCATGCTGGGAGCAGGCAGGGCCTCTTGCGGAGCAGATGCTTGTTGCGCCTGGGCGCGGCGGAAGCGCTCCGACCACCACATGGCTTTCCCCAGGGCCTGCAATCCTCGATCGACGCCGCCTGGCAGCAGTGGCCACTGGTTCTGCTCGGCGGCCTCGCGCGCGTGCTTCGCCACGTCGTTACTGACAAAATCGAGCAGAAAGGCCGGGTGGGACGCGCTGCGCAGCCCGGTTACAATATGCTGCACGAGCTTCACACTAAACGCGTTGATATATTCGCCCTGAGCTTCCGATGGGAGTGAATTGGCGCACACGAGCACATCGAGATTGGGGTCGGAGCCGACCTGGGTGACGATTCGCTCAAATAACAGCAGATCGTTGACCACCGCTCCGGTCGTGTCGAGGGGATTATGCGCCGGGCCGAGTGCCGGGAGCAAGCTGCGCAGTCCTTGTTTGGTCTCCTCGCTAAATTCCGGCAGCGTGATCCCGTATTGCTCGGCGTAGTCCGCTGCACTATCGCAAGAGCCTCCTGAGAGAGCCACAAAGCCGAGCCGGTTGCCAGGCAATACTCCTGTTTGCGCCAACGTGCCAGCGGTGATGAGCAGTTCCTCAATAGAGTTGACACGGATGATCCCCAACTGGCGGAAGAGTGCATCGATGACCCTGTCATCGCCCACCAACGCACCTGTGTGTGCCTGGGCCACTTCGGCGCTGCGCTCGCTTCGCCCGACCTTAAAGGCGACGATCGGTTTGCCCTTTTCCAGCGCCCGCCGTGCAGCCGAAATGAAGTGTTCGGGGTTACGGATTGCCTCAACAAAGAGTGCGATCACCTTCGTTGCTTCATCTTCCACGAAGTAGTCCATCAGTTCACTGACCGAGAGCACCGCCTCGTTGCCCGTGCTGGCGAGTGCATTAATGCCGATATGCTGCATATAGGCGTAATTGAAGAGCGTGCTGGTAAGGGCACCGCTCTGGGCGATCACTGCCACATGACCATCAATGACAGGAGGAAACGGGCTGGGCATGGCGGGAATGTTGTGCGCCACGTTGATGTATCCCAGGCAGTTGGGTCCCAGGAAGGCGATGTCATGTGTGTGCGCGAAGTCGATGAGTTCCTGCTGCATCTCCTTACCCTCTGCACCAAGCTCTCCAAAACCAGCCGTGATGAGGACGGCGTTGCGTATGTTCATATCAGCCATGTCCTGGAAGACAGAGAGGACAGCCGGAGGAGGCACGATGATCAGGGCGAGATCAACCGGCTCACCGATGTCGGCCAGGCGGGAGTACGTTGGTAGGCCGTGAACGGTTCCTCCTCGCGGATTCACGTAGTGGACCGGCCCCGTAAAATGCCCATCATGCAGGATGTTGTGAAAGTTCCAGGACCAGGTCGATTTTTCCGAAGCTCCGACGAGAACAATACTGCGTGGTTGAAACAGGCTACGCAGGCGCTCGGGTGAGTAGGTTGGTGTGTCTGCCACGGCGTCAAACTCCTTTGTGATGAGGGGCCTCCGAACATGGTGCCCCTCGATATCTGTCAGTGTCAGTTATCGAGGCAGCCCCAGGCCTCGCGTCGCAATCAGGGTACGTTGGATTTCATTCGACCCACCACCGATCACTTTGTAGATGGAATCACGCAAGGCGTATTCAAAGGTTCCATCGAGCAACGCTTGGGGAGCACCCGATGCGAATGTTCCTGCCGTCCCAAGTAGTTCCAATGCTGTCTCAGGCAAACGCTCTCCTAGTTCGCTGGTGAAGACTTTCGTCATGGCTGCCTGGTGGAACGGTACCTGGCCGCGTGAGACCAGTTCAATGCTCTGCATTAGCAACATGCGTGCCGCTTCGAGATCTGCTGCCAGGCTCCCGATCCCGCCTCGCACCAGCGGATCCTCGCGCAGCGGCCTGCCATCACATTCCATCTCGGCTAGATAGGTGGAGAGCTGGTCGAAATACGCACGTATTCCGGCAACAATGCCGCCCATCAAAACGCGCTCGCTCGCCAGCGCGGAAGTAATGATCCTCCAGCCGCCATTGACCTGCCCAACCAGCGCATCCTCCGGGACATGGACGTTGTCGTAAAAGACGGTGCAGGCAGGATGACCATAGAGGGCTATGTCCGGTCGAATCGTGATGCCAGGAGTGTTTGTCGGCACCAGGAAGACACTGATGCCCGCATGTTTGACGGGGGCATTGGGATCGGTACGTGCTGCCAACCAGACATAGTCCGCAAGGTCTCCCATCGTCGTATAGATTTTGGTGCCGTTAATCACCCAACCTGTCTCGTCACGTGTAGCGGTGGTGCGCAATGATGCCAGGTCAGAGCCCGCTTCCGGCTCACTGTATCCTAAACAAAACGTGTCTTTCCCCTGTAAGAATGCAGGGAGAAAACGCTGCTGCTGCTCGGGGCTTCCATAGGCCATCAGCGCCGGGCCAACAATGCCAATCCCACAGCCGAAGGTGCGCGTCGGTGTTCCCTGATACGACATTTCCTCCTCAAAGGCCAGTTGCTCAAAGGTGCTGCGCTCCTGCCCGCCCCACTGCTTGGGCCAGGAGACTCCCAGCCAGCCCTGCTCAGTCAGGGCATCGGTAAAGGCCCGGTCGGCGCCCTGTTCTCGAATGGGAAGCCGGTGATGGACCTCTTGATCCTCTTTCGTCCAATGCTCGGCCAGCCACGCACGGACCTCCTGGCGGAAAGCATTGGCCTCGGGTCCGAGATCAAGGTCGGGCGTCCTCATCCCGGCATCGAGGAGCAAATGGGCCAGGCCCTCGCGTGCGGCACGGATGCCACCAAAACGGAAGAGATCGGCATGGACGCGCCGGAAATGCCGTGGGACCTCGTGCTCCTCCATATAGCTGATGCCGCCGAGGGCGTGCATGCATTCGAGGACAGTTTGCCGCAGGGCAGGGTTGGCAAAAGCGCAGGTGGCGTTGGCAATATACTGCCAACTGGCATCGGACGTATCGTAGGCTTTGGCTGACCGGGCGAGCAGGAGGCGGGTTGCATCCAGGGTGATGAGACAATTGGCGAGCTTATGCTGGATAGCCTGGAAGTGCCCGATGAACTCACCGAATTGCTTGCGCACCTTGGCGTGCTCCACGGCCAGTTCGAAGCAACGATCGGTTGCCCCGTACGCACGTGCCACACAGCCAAGCCGGGCAAGGGTGGCCAGGGTCTGCAGGCTGCCCTGGGGAAGGGAAATGATTTGGCCAGACACGTTCTCCAGATGCACCTCGCCGAGCGGTGGGATCGCAAAGCCAGGAGTTGGCGTCACCATGACTCCCGGGGCATCGGTACGTATGAGGGCCACCTCGTCGGTCCCCTCAGACGAGCCAACGGCGATCAGCAGGTGTGTCGCAAACGAGAGCCCTTCCACGAAGCGAACGGTGCCGGTGACGTCCGCAGCACCATCGCCTGTCGCCGTGACAACAACGCTGCCCGCATTGCTGTCGCCATCGGCAGGACCCAGCGCCACGCTGATGGCAGCCGTTCCCGCTTCCAAAGCTTCCCGAACCCGGCGCGTGGCAGGGGTAGCTGCCTGCCGCAGGGCGGTCGCCGCCAGAAAGGCATCTAGCAGGGGCAACGGGCAGGCAGCTCGTCCGAGTTCCTCAAGCAGGACCAGAACTTCTCGCAAACCACCTGCTTCGGCGTCTGAACCAAGAGAAGTCCATCCCTGAGCTGCCGTTCGTTGCCAAAATTCCTGTAAGGCCTCTGGCTGAATCGCCCGTTCGAGTGCCCTGTCAGGGGGCCAATAGCGGGCCAGAAATCCACGAGCCGAGTCGCGAAGCTGCTGGACTTCACCGGCTTCATACAGACTCTGTACTGCCATAAAGATCTTCTCCTTGTGATGTCTGCTTCGTACTAGAACTGCCCACTCGCTAACTGCCCCATCCGTTTGAGGACGGCCTCGCATTCTTCTTTCATCGCCTGGTACACTTCTGCTGCCGGACGCACCTGATTAAGCATACCGACGGACTGTCCCACGAAGTAATTGATCAGCTTCTTGCCTCCTTCTCCTCCCCGTCGGGCGTCTTGCTGAATGCTTTGTTGCGCATCCATCGTCAGCAAACTATGCAATGGCATTGGCAGGGGCTTGGGATTGGCCGGGGCTTCCCAGGCATCGGTCCAGGCAGAACGCAGTTGTCGCGCAGGCTTGCCCGTGGAGGCATGTGAGCGCAGGGTATCGCTCGAGGTTGCATGCAGGAATTTCTCTTTCACCACGGGATGCGTCTCGGCCTCCTCGGTCATCAGCCAGACCGAGCCGGTCCACACTCCCTGCGCGCCCAGCGCGAGTGCAGCGGCCATTTGCCGTCCGCTAGCAATCCCGCCAGCGGTGACGACAGGGGTAGGGGCTACCGCATCCACCACCTGCGGCGTCAGCACCATCGTGGCGATCTCACCCGTATGACCTCCCGCCTCAAAGCCCTGGGCAATGATCAGGTCCACACCGGCTTCCTTTTGATGCACCGCGTGTTTCACTGCGCCGACCAGGGCACCCACGCGAACCCCCTGTTGGTGAGCTCGCTCGATGATGTAGGCCGGGGGTACGCCCAGCGCGTTGACAATCAGCTTTACAGGATGCGCGAGGGCAATATCGACTAATTGTTTGCCCCGCCTCTCGGAAATACTCGTTCCCGCCCTGGAAGCGAGGGTAGCAGGTGCAGACTGTTTAGGGACATGATTGTCCTCCAGAAGCTTGTCGAGGAAATCGCGGTGCCCCTGGGGGATGCGGCTCTGGAGTTCTTCGAGCGAAAGGCCACCTTCCTCGCGCCCGACGTACCGCTCTGGAATGATCAGGTCGATGCCGAAGGATTTGCCAGCGCACTCTCTGGTGAGCACCTGCAATGCTTGATCGAGTTGCGCTGGCTCCATACCGGCGGCTCCCAGCACGCCAAAGCCGCCGGCCTTAGTCACGGCAAGAACAACTGCCGGACTATGACTGAAAGCAAAAATGGGGGCGTCGATACCGTAGACGTCACAGAGGGTATTGTGCATATTGTTCCTCCTGGGGAATCACCCCACTGAGAGATGAACGAGCGTCAGGTGCTGAAACAGAAAGAAACGAGATCAGTGAGTACGAGGCTGGAAGGACCGAGCGCTCATACGTATGATCGGTTGACTATATGACAGCATGAGCTTCTCCTATGATAATAGAGCTGACGAACACATGCTGACGATGTGCTTACTGATCAAGGTCTTCGGGCCCGCTGAAGAGGCGATCAAGTACAGGCAAGGCCTGCTCGATCATGCGCTTTTCCTCGTCTGAAAGCAGTGCGAGCCGCCCTGCGATCAGATCGATTTGCCGGCGATTTAGCGCCTGAAGAAGCGTTCGCCCCTCCTCGGTAATCGTGACAGCGACACCTCGGCGATCATGGGCCGTATCCATTTTGCGCAGCCAGCCTTGACGCTCCATGCGCGAGATGAGTTCGGTCATGCTTGGGGGACGTACCCCTGTCGCACTGGCCAGGTCGCTGAGACGCCATGCTCGGCCGTCCTGGAGCAAGGTCAGGACCGTAGCCTGTGACGGAGTGAGCACCTCCTGCTGCATCTGCCGCGTAAGAAACTGAGTGATTCTCACGATGCGCAAGCCCAGTTGTTTCGCCAGTCCTCGTGCGGTCAACAGTTGTCGTTCGACTGATGGCTTTCCTGTATCCATATTATTAGGATACCTAATGTTTCTTCTTTTGTCAAGAGGGAAACTGGCGTGTTTTCAGAAAATAAACAAAAATAACAAGTTAGGCATCCTCATTTCATGCGCTACTTGATAGTGAAACAGGCAGACCGCAGGCTCAATCATGGTGGTGCTCAAGACAACTGTGAGGTCAGTCCATCAAAGAGATCTCTTGTTGGGGTGGCGCTGCGTAAGTGATATGAGAGATTCGGCGGCACGAGGGCCCAGCTGAGGCTCATTGGAGAGCTGCACATTCCACGCAGTTCTCCGATGAGCCGAACGTCTCCATCATTCCTTGATCGGTTGGTAGGTGAGCCAGACGGCGCCCGTCGTGTACGCCTTGGATGTGACTAGTTGCAGCGTCGTTCGGCTTGCGTCTTGAAAGAGCCGCTTGCCCTTGCCCAGAACCAGCGGGCAGACGACGAGCAAGTACTCATCAATGAGGCGATGCTGCATGAGCGTGCGGACCAGGTCGCCACTTCCCAGGATCGTTATGGCTCGACCGAACTGCTGCTTCAGTCTGGACACTTCTTCGGCGATATTGCCCTTGATCAGTCTGGAATTGTTCCATGTCGCCTCTTGCAGGGTGGTTGAAACGACAAACTTCGGCATGCTGTTAAATCGGTCTGCCATGTCACCCGTTCTCTCCGGCCAGGCGGCTGCCATTTCTTCATAGGTTCGGCGCCCGTAGAGCAGCGCGTCACACTGAAAGAGGTTGCCACCGATCTCCATGCCCATTTCTTCATTCAGGAATGGTCCGTTCCATTGGTCAGGCGCTTCCATGACCCCATCCAGGGTCAAAAACTCTGCGACTTGTAGTTTACTCACGGTATTTCTCCTTCTCTCGTGAATAGACTGTTGGGCGGCACTTTGCCGCATCCAAACCATACTGAAAGTCGATCAGAAAAAACTGCTCCGACTGCGAGGGGAGGCCTGCTGAGAAGAACCTCATCCGCCCTCGTCTGGCGTCGTTTCCCGGCTTTCGAGCGAGAGCAGCGTCAAGCTCAGATGACAGATTTTCGTGAGCACTCCGGAGAGGGCTGGCTGGTCCTTGAGCGTGCCGCAAAGCCGAGACGTGCCATCGGGCTCATGCACGATCTGTAAGCCCTCCAGCCACTCCTGCCAGCCCGGATCCAGGTGCCCTTTGATGCGGATCGATACCTGCATCGGTGTCCTCCCTTCGTTCTGAGTGGGCGCTGTTGTCTCTGCTTGAGAAGAGTATAACTGGGAGTCAGGGGTACCGTCATCACCTGTGTTCGTGATTGGGCGGGTGATTTCGCAGCAGATGGCGGGCACATCAGAGGGATGTCGGTTTTCCACAACTGACCGGGGCTCGTCTTGGGGACCATCGGCTAGAGAAGGTGGAACCGCCCTGTCACCGCGATGGCTTCGGCGCGCCGGCTCACGCCTAGCTTGCGATAAATACTACTGACCTGGGTCTTAATCGTATTGGGGGAGACGATGAGTGCCTCGGCCATTTCCGCGTACGTCTGCCCGGCGCAAAGCCTCCGCAGCACCTTCAGCTCCTGCCGAGAGAGGGACTCAGCTCCTTGCCTTTGCACTTCGGTTGGTGTAAGCTCAGGCTGGATCTCGGGCTTTCTCGCGAGGGGTGTGCCGGCTCTGTGAGCGCGTTTCCGTTCCTCCTGCCCGAAGGCCGCCAGCAAGCGCGACACGTAGGACCTGGAAAGGGAAAGAGCCGAAGCCCTGTTTCCATCCTCTTGCGGCGCGTCTGGGCCCCCTTTGGACGCAGCTTCCAGGAGCGCCTTCAGTGCCTCTCGCATGGGTTCGCCTGCATCCAGATACAGGCGGATACAGCCCTCTGGCTCGGTCATCGCGAGCAGACGAGCCGCGACGCGCGCTGCTTGCACTCTCTTGCCTGCATGGTGCAGGGCGACCACAGACAGCGCCATCCATTCGAGCATTCTCTCGAAATTGAGGGTATCTGCTGGCTGGTCGAGGTGCTCGCTGAAGTGCTCCAGCGTCTCGACCGCCTGGGCGTACTGCTGCTGTGCCAAAGAGACCCGCACCAGCAGCAGCACCTCCCATTTGCGCAAGGGGTCCCAGGCCTGCGGGGAGAGCGTGGTCTGTGCTGCCCAGGTGCTTGCCTCAGCCAGGTTGCCCTGGGCCAGCCACACCTGGACGCGGGTCTCTACCACCCAGCGAGCATTGTTAGCAAATTCCTCCTGCGCGTACAGTGCCTCCGCCTTGTGCAGTGCCTCTTGTGCGGTACCCAGGTCCCCTCTTGCGAGCGCGAGTTGTGCCACAGATCTCTCCCCTATGACCAGCAGTTCCACCTGTTGCCAGTCCTGCGCGATACGCAGCAAACGCTGCAGCGTGTCAGATGCCTCTTCCAGCCGATCCCAGGCGTAGAAGATGTCAAAGAGGGAGGCAAGCAGAAATCCTGCTAGTGCCGTGCGCCCACCAACCTGCTCGAGCAGGGCGAGTGCCTCCAGACATTCCTGGTGCGCCAGGTGCAACTGTCCGGCATGGATATACAATCTGGCCAGCCAGGTCATCACCCGGAACGTCACCGGATGGTCCCCTGCCTCACTGATCCACTGCTTCGCCGCACGCAGCCTGGGCACCAGGAGGGCACTTTCTTGCTGGAGCGCCAGGGTCAGCCAGAAGGCGAAGGAGAGCGGAATCATCTTCCAGCTCACCTCCTCATCGGGGGGCAGCGCTTCTACCTCTTGGGTCAAGAGACGCAGGCGCTCTTTGTCGCCACGCGTGAAGTAGGCTCTGACCTCGATCAAGGCCCGCAGCAGGCGCAGACGCCGCTCGATCAACGCCACCTCGGCCTCGGAGAGCAAAAGCGATGGCTTTCTGCGCAGGATCTCTTCCATGCGCGTGATGGTCCGCTGCACCTGGGCGGCCATGCTGGCATGCACCGTTGCGGTGCTGATATGGACGAAGTTGAGGAAGCGAAGAGCAGCGTTGAGCACAAGACGCGTATGCGCACACAAGACGGGGTCTGGCAGGGCGAGCACCCAGGTATGGACGGTGCTTGCTTCCCCACTGAGCCAGAAGGCGGGTGCAGCCTGCTCCATCAAGGAGGCGGCTAGGAGGTAGTCAGGCGCGGCCAGCGCGTGTGTAACGGCTTCGCGCCACTCGCCCTGCGTCTCATACCAGCGGGCAGCACGTTGATGCAAGAGTGGCACCAGTTCTGGTTGAGCAGCGTGCAAACGAGCGCGCAGCGCCTCACGAAACAGATCATGATACCGATACCACTGCCGCTGCTCATCCAGCGGCACGACAAAGAGGTTGGCTCGCTCCACCTCCTCCAGCATCTCCTGGCTCGCCTGGAGCGAAGGCCCGGCGGTGATGGCCTGGCATAAGGCGGCATTCATCCTGGTCACCAGCGATGTCTGGAGCAGAAAGTGCTGAAGCGGGACCGGCAACCCCGCAAGAATGTCCTGCTGCACATAGTCCAGGAGATAGCGGTAGCTGCCAGCAAAGTCCGAGACCCAGCCGGGGAGGTCCTGCCGCTTGCGCAGGGCGAGTGCCGCCAGTTGTAGACCCGCGATCCAGCCCTCCGTCCGGCGGTGCAGGATGGCCACATCTTCTCCCGAGAGGGGCAGGCCCATGCGTTGCAGCAGAAAGGTGGTCGCCTCTTCCCGGGTAAAGCGCAAATCACTGGAGCGGATCTCCCCCAGCTGCCCACGAACGCGAAACCTTGAGAGGGGAAGCTCGGGATCCGTGCGTGTGGCGAGCACCAGGTGCAGGGTGGGAGGCAGATGCTCGATCAGGAAAAGCATGGAATCAATAATGCTCCGGTCTGAGATCACATGATAGTCATCCAGCAGGAGGATGAGTTCTCTGCGCACCAGCCCGATCTCGTTGAGCAGGTTCGTCAGGATCGTCGTGAGCGGGGGAGCCTCTTGCGAGTGCAACATGGCGAGCGACGTTTTGCCCACCCTGGACAGGCAGGTGCGCAGTGCGGCGATGACCGCGGTCCAAAAGCGGATCGGCTCATCGTCCAATGCCTCAAGCGAGAGCCAGGCGAGGGCAGGTTCGCATCCAGTTCACCGAGCAAGTGAGAGCGCTCTACCAGCGAGAGCGGAAGACGTGGAGGAGAAAGCTTGCTAGAGAGCAGTGATCCGCTCTGCTCGGATGATGGCGAGGTCTTCGCCTGTGCAAGGGGAAGGGGCGAAAACTCGCTTGTGAGCACCCTCGCCACCTCCTCTAAGCGTGCCAACGTCACCTGGACTGTGCGTCCCAGATAGCGCTTGCGGGTGTGGCGATGGTGCGTGCGGTAGGCATACCAATACCCTGTTCCGCCACGCCTCGCTTCTTTGAGGACCGATATCCGCCCTGCTTGCCCAAGAAACGCAAAAGCGCTGTGCTCGTCCAACCAGCGAGAGAACGCCGGCTCGTCTCCTGGAGGGAACCACTGCTCGGGTTGTCCATGGCTATACAGTTGATAGAGCTGGTGCTCGTGCGACCAGACAAGCGCATGCAGTAATGGTTTGGGCATGGTTTCCTTCCCGTGCCGTTGGGTACTTCACCATCAATCCCCAACAAAGAGGAGTATACCACACAACGAAGCTGAACTGCGAAACAACATGTCAGCTTGTGCTTTGGGATGCCTATGCGAGATGAGATCATGGGCGTGGTCAGGTGAACATACAGGAGGCAAATCACGCGAGCAACGCGTCCGGGTGGTCTGCTGTACATAAGGTATCAGCCACCTGGAGAATGGTACGAGTGCGCCTCATCCTCTCTTGCCTCACTTGAAGGAAGAGGTGCAGTTCCTCACGCCTTACTGGTTTGCCACTTGCTTGCTGCCAAGGAAGGGAGAAAGCACTGGGAGCAGGAGATCAGCCCAGAACACAATGTTGTAATGGATGGCACCAGACAAGATGGCGAGTTGTGATGGGATGAGGTGTCCCCCATTCCGGCCAGCATCCGCTGTGCGTCTCCTCTAATTTGGAAGGCAGAACGGCGTGTTTAGCGAGGCGTTGTTTCCCCTGGAGTAAAGGGAGCGCCATGACCGGGAACGATCAGCGCTGCAACTCGTAACACTCGTTCGCGATTGGCGTGAAGCGCCGTCATATCTGCCGCCAAAGGATCATCAGCCGGCCCTTCAGCAAACCACCACAGGTGAGTAAACGCGACAATACCATTCTTCGTGCCAACAAGCGTCGTAATATCCTGAGGCGTATGACCTGGCGTTGCTAGCAGTCGGATCGACGGCGAAAGTTCATACCCCTCAGC
>Ga0209647_1003272_pt1 | contig 12631 bp, 9 predicted proteins | sample GraSoi_2013_60cm_FD_185827 | JGI IMG/M metagenome (GOLD analysis project Ga0209647, IMG submission 185827) | Grasslands soil microbial communities from the Angelo Coastal Reserve, California, USA - Sample 9_17_2013_60cm (SPAdes) (version 2) | ecosystem: Environmental > Terrestrial > Soil >... | reverse complement strand
GCGGAGGTGAGCGTCCTGCTGCAGGGAGCGCCCGGCGCCACCGTCCGTGTCCACTCGGTGGCCCTCGACCGCACCACCGCTCCTCCGCCGCGCCCTGTCCGTGTCGCGACGGTGTACTGGCGGCCGTCGGGGCCCTCGACGCCCGACGCCAACGTGGCCGCCTTCGCCGCTCTCGTCGATCGCGCGGCCGCGACTCGCCCGGACGTCGTCGTCCTCCCCGAGGCCATCACCTCGATCGGCACCGCGCTGTCGGTGGCGGAGGCGGCGCAGGAGCGTGAAGGCACGGCCTTCCGGGTCCTCTCGGCCGCGGCCCGCCGTCACCGCACGCACGTCATCTATGGCGCGTACGAGAAGGACGGGGCGCTCGTCTTCAACTCCGCTCACGTGATCGGGCGCGACGGCGCATTGCTGCGCAGCTACCGCAAGGTGCAGCTCCCCGTCGGCGAGGTCGAGGCCGGGCTCTCCGCCGGCGATGCCTTCGAGGCTTTCGACCTGGACTTCGGCCGGGTCGGGATCCTCATCTGCCACGACACGGCGTTCGACGAGCCCGTGCGCGTGCTCGCGCTCCAGGGGGCCGAGGTCGTCTTCGTCCCCACCTGGGGCGGGGTGCCGATCCAGTTCCGGGCGCGGGCCCTCGACCACGGTCTCTGGGTCGTGACCAGCGGCTACGACGTGCCGAGCGCGGTGTTCGACCCGTCCGGCGAGGTCCGCGCGGAGACGTGGAAAGAGCCGGCCGGCGGCGTCGCGTCGTTCACGATCGACCTCGGCCGGCGCGTGCACCGCCCCTGGGTCGGCGACTGGGGCCGCGCGGCCCTCAAGCAGCGGCGCACCGATGCCTACCGCGGGTTGATCGAGCCGTGAGCGTCCTCGACCGGGAGCCGTGATGAGCCGAACCGCCGCCGCCCTCGCCCTGCTGTTCGTCGCGCCCTTTGGCTCCGTGGCCGCCGCCACGCAACCGCCCGCGGCCCGCCTCGAGAGGCTCATCGAGGCGAACATCGCCGGCACCCAGGCCTATCAAGTCCTCCTGGCCAGGAAGGACGGCAAGGGCGATCCGGCCTGCTACGCGGCGGGGCCCCTGACCGAAGACGCGCTGCGCGCGCTCGAAGCGCACCAGGCCGCGCTCCTCAAGACAGACCCGGCGGTCGTGCGGGCCTGGGCGGAGGGCAGGGCGTCTTCGTTCGACCCCGGGCGCGACGTCGAGCCGCTGCTCGCCGCGAAGCTTTCGATGCCGGAGACGCTGCCCGTCAACGTCTTCACGGCCTGGCTCGAGGCCCGGACGAAAGCGCCCCACGCGCACGTCCGAGCCATCGCAAGCCTGCTCCAGACGAACCTGGAGGTGGAGCGCGACGGCGACCGGCTGCAGGAGCTTTTCCACTTCTACATCGGCCTGGGAGTGCCCGTGTACGTCGGGCAGCTCGGCCTGCCCGGCGCCGACGCGGACTTCCTGGCCGCAGGCCGGGAGCTGGAGCCGAAGAGTTGTGCCTCCCCCGTCGGCACGACTGCCCCCGAGTGGCAGATCGCCCTGCGCAAGAACTGGAACTGGGGCGAGAAGAACCTCGGGATCCGCGACGAGAAGGTGCTGGCCAGGGAGCTCCTGGCCGAGGCGGACGTCGCCGCCGTGGTCCCGAAGATGCGGGCCATGCCCCCGCAGCGGATCGCGGTGATCGGCCACTCGTTCACCATGGGGCTCCACTGGTCCTCGCCCTCGAGCTTCGTCCCGGTGGTGACCGAGATGTTCCGCCGCGAGAACCCCAGAGTGGAATTCCGCCAGTTCCAGGGGGGCGGCCTCACCTCCACCCGCGCCCGCCGCAACTTCTACGAAGACGTGAAGGCCTGGAAGCCCGACCGCGTGTTGCTCGTCGTCCTGAACCGCACCCCCGAGGACCTCGAGGCCTTCGCGGCTCTCGGGCGCGGCTTCGCCGCCGAAGGGGCGCGCGTCCTGACCTTCGACGACGTTCACGACCCCGACCGCAGCGACCCGAAGGCGGCGGCCCGGGAAGGGGAGGCCGCGCGGGCCGCCGGCATGACCGTGATCGAGGTGGGCCGGCTCCTCGAGTCGTCGCCGGACCGCGCCCGGTTCCTCTGCCTGGACCACGTCCACATGACCGAGCCCTACCACCGGCTGATGGCGAAGGAGTGGCTGAAGTTCCTGGTGGGCGCGCGCGCGGCCGCGCTCGGGAGGCCTTGATGGACGTCCGCGTCTTCGAGACCAAGGCCGAGATGGGCCAGGCGGCCGCCCTGGACGCGGCCGCCATCCTGCGCGAGGCGATCGCCCGCAAGGGAGAGGCCCACGTGATCGCGGCCACCGGGGCCTCGCAGTTCGAGTTCCTCGACGCGCTCACGGCGACGCCGGGGATCGACTGGTCGAAGGTCGTCTGCTTCCACCTCGACGAGTACGTCGGCCTCCCCGAGACCCACCCGGCCAGCTTCCGCCGCTATCTCATGGAGCGGATCGTCGCCCGCTGCCACCCCGGCGCCTTCCACTTCATCGCGGGCGACGCGGCCGAGCCTGCGGTCGAGGCCCGCCGCGTGGGCCGCCTCATCCGAACCTGCGCCATCGACGTGGCGTTCGTCGGGATCGGCGAGAACGGCCACCTGGCCTTCAACGACCCGCCGGCCGACTTCGAGACCGACGAGCCGTACCTCGTGGTCACTCTCGACGAGGCCTGCCGGCGCCAGCAGCTCGGAGAGGGCTGGTTCCCCGGCCTCGAGGACGTGCCCAGACAGGCCATCTCGATGTCCGTCCGCCAGATCCTCAAGGCCGAGCGCATCCTCTGCGTCGTTCCCGACGCCCGGAAGGCCCCCGCCGTGCGCGCGTGCCTGGAAAGCGAGGTGGGCCCCGAGCGCCCCGCCTCGATCCTGCGCACGCATTCGCGGACGACGCTCTACCTGGACCGAACCTCGGCCAGCCTGCTCGCGCGAGGTGAGACATGAAGCGACGTGCCTTCGTGACCTCGGGCGCGGCCCTGGGGGCGGTCGCTAGCCTCGATCCCCGGAAGGCCGCGGCCGAAGTGGCCCCGCACCTCTGGCAGGGCCATGACTTCGGCCCGGGACCCCGACCCGGCGAGCGTCTGAACCAGGGCCCCTTCGACATCGACCAGGACGAAGGCTGGTACACGATCGAGGCCACGACGCCGTCCCGCGACCGCGTCCGCAACTTCGGCCTGGGCCTCGTGGGCTACACCTGGGAGGAGAATGGCCCGGCCCTCGCGGTGCGTTCCGGGAAGCAGAAGCTCGGGGACGCGATCGAGGCCATGGCCGGCCTGCCCTTCGTGGACGTGCTCTACATCCGGTGCGATTGGCGCGACGTGCAGAGCCGGCCGGGCCGTCTCGACTGGAACCCCGTCTGGGCCCTCACCCGCGACGCGGCGAAGCGCCACGGCCTGCGCTTCGGCTTCCGGGTGCAGCTCTCCAATCCGGAGATCCAGCCGGCACGGCTGGCCCTCCCCGACTTCGTGCGCGACCGCGTGCCCCTGGTGACGCTGCGGCGGCCGAAGCCCGGCCCGGTCTACGTGGAGCCCCGCTACGACCACCCCGAGTTCCAGAAGGCCTTCCGCGAGCTGAACGAGCTGCTGGCGGCCGAGCTGGACGCCGACCCGCTCGTGGAGTTCCAGGACCTGATGATGTACGGCTTCTGGGGCGAAGGGCACACGAGCGACTGGGCCCACCCGTTCCCGGACGACTTGACCGCGGAGCGCACGTTCGTGGCCATGACGGAGCTCCAGATGGCCGCCTGGAAGCGGGCGCCCCTGGCCGTGAACACCCAGCCGGACATCAGCCGCGTGGGCAACCGTGAGGTGCAGGACCGCGCGGTGCGCGGCGGCTGCTGGCTGCGGTCGGACAGCGTGATCCTGGACGAGCCCATCCAGATCGAGGCCCTCGCCCACCGCCCGCCCTGGCTGGCCGTGGTGATGGAGGACGGCTACCACCGCCACTACCGGACGGACGGCGAGCGCTACTCGGTGGACAGGGCCGGGGTGGATGTGATCGAGAGGACGATGCTGCACGTCCTCGACCTGGGGGCCAACTACTGGTCCCTCTGGACGGAGGCGGAGAACGTGGCCCGATACCGCGAGTCCCGGCCGGCCGCCTTCCAGGCCCTGCAGGAGCGATTGGGCTACCGCGTGCGCCCGTCCTGGATCTGGCAGCGGAAACGTTACGGGACCGCGGAGCTGGTGATCGCCTTCTCGAACGACGGGGTCGCGGGAGTGCCCGGCGTCCTGAACGTCCGGGTGGAGGATCGCGCGGGCCGGCTCCTCGCCGGGGGCGGTCTCGACGCGGGGCATCCCTGCGCAGGGCGGCTACGGCTGGGCTCGTTCATCCTGCCTTCCGGGCTCGACGGAAGCGAAGTCGTGCTCAAGGCCGAGCTGGAGACGCGCGGAGTGCGCCGGCCCATCCGCTGGGCCTGCGCCCAACCCCTCAACCCCGACGGCTCCTTGACGCTCAAGCTCAAGCCCCACGGCGACGAGGGGTGGCGCAAGGGGGTCTGACGCAGTCAAGAGATCGGAGGATCACATGCAGGAACGGAACGACCTTCCCCTGGGATCGCTCGTCCTGGTCCCGGGGATCATCACCCTGGCCGTGACCCTGCTGCGCCTCGTCGGTGAGCTGTTGCACTGGTCCCCGACATTTTTCAGTCGGGAAGCAGGCGGAAAGGGCGCCATCGTGGGCATCGTCTGGCTGGTGTTCGTCTTCGGCGTCTACTTCGCCTTGAAGCTGCTCCGCCTGGGCCACGGCCCGGCGAGCATGGGGCAGGCCATCGGGATGCCCCTGCTCGCGCTGCTCGTGCTCCCCCTCTCGGTCGTCGCCTCGATGAAGATCGACTTCCCTCTTCGGATCGCCGTGTTTGGCGTCGGCTCGATCGTCGGGCTGCTCGTGGCCTTCCGCGGCTGGCCCGCCCTCGCCCGCACGCTCTTCGCCTACGGCCTGGCGGCCCGGCTCCCGGTGGCCTTGATCATGCTCGTGGCCATCTTCGGCAACTGGGGAACCCACTACGAGCTCGGCGCTCCTGGATTTCCCGAGATGGCCCCGCTGCCGAAGTGGTTCTGGATCGGCCTCCTGCCCCAGATGACGTTGTGGATGGCCTTCACCGTGATCATGGGATCGTTCGTCGGCGGTCTGACCGCCCTTGCGGCCGGCCGCCGGGTGCAAGCCGCGACCAGCGGCGCCAGCGCGGCGCGGTAAGCTACCGGCTCTTGCAGCTGACCGAGAACCCGGATCGGCTGGTGCGAGAGATCGTGGTCGTGTAGCCGGGGCGCGCCCGCACGTACTCGAGGAAGGCATCGACCCCGGCAAACCCGTCGAGCACGTTGTGCGCGGTGAAGCACGCGCCGGCCGCCAGCTTCCCATCGACGTCCTTGAAGTACTGGGTGTACCACTCCTTGTCGGCGTCGGAGAAGACGAAGTCGAAGGGCCCCGGCAGCTGCTTCACGAGCGCGTGGGCGTCCGCCAGCCGGGCATCCACGTAGCCGGCCACTCCGGCCGCCTCGAAATTCTTGAGGGCGGTCCGATACCGGCCTTCGTCGATCTCGATGGTGACGAGCCGCCCCCCCGTCTTGGCCATGGCCCAGGCGATCCAGATGGCCGAGTGCCCGGTCGACGTCCCGATCTCGAGCCCGCGGGTGAAGCCCTTGCTGACGACCAGGTCGTGGAGCGCCTGGCCGTCCTCGTAGGGAACGTTCAAGTCGTGCCAGTCCCCCCGCGTGCGATCGAGGAACGCGCGGACCCGGGCATCCAGCTCCGCGGGTTTGCTTCCGGCCTCCGCGTGGGAGGCCGCCGGAGGGAGGGCGGCGGCGGTCGCCGCGATGAACACCAAAGGGACGAAGACAGTCACGACCGCCTCCGCACTCGCACTCGCCCCGGCCCTACTTGGGCTGGGGCACGATCCGCAAATAGGGCCGGGGCGACTTCCAGCCGCCCGGGAACTTCTGCTTCGCCTCGTCGTCGGAGACGGCCGGCACGATGATCACGTCCTCGCCCTGCTTCCAGTTCACCGGCGTGGCGACCTTGTGCTTCGCGGTGAGCTGGATGGAATCCAGCACCCGCAGCACCTCGTCGAAGTTGCGGCCGGTGCTCATCGGATAGGTCAGGGTGAGCTTGACCTTCTTGTCGGGTCCCACCACGAACACCGAGCGGATGGTGGCGTTGTCCGCCGCGGTGCGCTTCCCGCCGGTGGCGTTGGGGTGGATCATGTCGTAGAGCTTCGCCACGCTCAGGTCGGCATCGCCGATCATCGGGTAGTTGGGGGCCGTGCCCTGCGTCTCCTCGATATCCTTGGACCAGCGCTTGTGGTCGTCCACCGGATCGATGCTCAGGCCCATGACCTTGCAGTTGCGCCGGGCGAACTCGGGCTGGAGCTTGGCCATGTACCCGAGCTCGGTCGTGCAGACCGGGGTGAAGTCCTTCGGGTGCGAGAACAGGATGGCCCACCCGTCGCCGATCCATTCGTGGAAGTTGATCTTCCCCTCCGTGGTGTCCGCCGTGAAGTTCGGTGCCTCGTCTCCAATGCGCAGCGCCATGACGGCCTCCTCAGATTCTCTAGATCTACGATTCTAACCCTCGGGACCGTGAAAGCGTCAAGTCAACGAGACGCGATGCCCGGGGCTCGCCAGGGCCGCGTGCAGGATCTCGATGTCGAGGCAGGCGTCCTGGGCGGAGCACTCCAGCGGCCTGTCCTGCTCGAGATCCTCCACGTAGCGGTCGTACAGCGTCTCCGGGAGCGGCTCGACCGGCCAGAGCGACACCTTGCCCTCGCGCGACGCGGAGAGGATGGCTCGGCCGTCCCGTGTCTCGAAGCGGATGAGGTGGCCCCGGCTGCCGACCAGGTATTGCACGTTGATGCGCTCGCGATCGTTCGCTCTTGGATCGTAGATCGCGAGGTCCGCGGCCCACGTGATGAAGAGGTGGGCAGTGGCTCCGCTGGCAAAGTCCATCACCAAGAGCTCGGTGTCGCGCACCTTCCAGTCCGGATGGGTGAGGCTGTAGCCATGGTAGGTGACCGCCGCCACCTCGCCCGCGAGGTCCCTCACCGCGTTCAGGTTGTGGATCATGGCGTCGACCAGCGGTCCGCCGTTCTTCTCGGGGTCGAGGGCCCAGGGGATCCAGTACGGGTAGTGGTGGACCCAGTCGTGGCGGTAGAGCGCGAGGGAGCCGACCTCTCCCGAGGCAAAGAGCCTCTTGAGCGCGTGGTGCTGGGGATCGCCTATGCGCTTGTAGACCACCAGGCAGCGTCCGTCGCTCGTAGCCGCCGCGATGGCCCGGGCGTCTGGGACGTTCGGGGCCAGGGGCTTGGTGGTGATGAGGCGCTTCCCCGCCGCCGCCACCTTCTCCACCAGCTCCCGGTGCGTGAAGGGCGGGGTGTAGACCACCACGACCTCGACCTCCGGGTCCGCGATCAGCCCCTCGGCCGACGGGAGGATCCTCGCCCCCAGGCGCTCCGCCGTGGTGCGCGCCGCCGCTTCGTTCGGGTCGTGCACCGCCGCCACCCGGACGCGGCGGCTCTTGAGAAGGGTCGGCGACTGGATGCGGGTAAAGTCCCCGCAGCCGAGGATGCCCAGACCGTAGACCTTCAAGCCCCCTCCACCGTCGCCATGGCGCGATGCCAGGCGGCCAGGATCCGCTCGACCGTTTCGTTGGCGTCGATCCGCTGCCGGGCAGGGTCCGCCTCGAGCCACCGGATCGAGGCGCGGACTCCCTCCTCCAGGGGGACCCGCGCGCGGAAACCGGGCACGATGCTCCGCAGCTTGCTGTTGTCGAAGACGAGGCTCCAGGCCTTGTCGCCGAGCAGGCTCGCTCCTCGCCGGGCGTCGATGCGCGCGATGAAATCCGAGGGGACGTGGACGATGCGCGGCGCAACCCCCACGACCCTCGCGATCGTCTCGTGCACCTGGTTCCAGCACATCACCTCGTCCGAGGTGATGTGGAACGCCTCGCCGATCGCCGCCGGCTGGCCGAGCAGCCCCAGGAGGCCACGGGCGAAATCGCTGGCGTGAGTCAGCACGAAGAGCGACGTGCCGTCGCCGTGGACCACGAGCTCGAGGCCTCGCCGCAGCCGGTGCACCACGGTGTAGTCGCTCCCGCTGGTGCTCGGCACCCACGACGCACCGTAGGTGTACGACGGCCGCACGATCGTCATGGGAAAGCGGGCATCGCGGTGGGCCGTGCGCAGGACGTCCTCCGCCTCGATCTTCTTTCGCGCGTACTCCCAGTATAGGTTCCCGAGCGGCGCCGCTTCGGTCACCACGTAGTGCGCCGGGGGCTTCCGGTAGACGGACGCGGAGCTGATGAAGACATACTGGCCGACGTGGCCGCGGAAGGCCTCGACGTCGCGGTGCACGTCGTGGGAATCGAAGGCTACGAAGTCTACGACTGCGTCGAACTTGCGGGCGGCCAGGCCGTCGAGAGTGGCGGGATCCGCCGCGTCTCCTTTGACCCGGACGACCGTGGCGGGGAGGTCTGCGTCCCGCGTGCCCCTCGTGAGCACGGTGACCGCGTGGCCTTCTTCCACGGCTAGCCGCACACAGGCCGTCGAGATGTTGCCGGTTCCGCCTATGAAGAGTAGGGTCAACGGCATGGTCAGCGCTTCGGGGCCGCGGCCACGGCCAGACGGCTGTCCGCGGCCCCGAAGTACAAAAGCCATCGTCCCTTGAAGGGCACCAGCCCCTCCACGAAGACCACGTTGGCCACCTGGCCCTGCTTCTCGTGACCCAGGTCCGGTTGGAGAAAGCCCTGGTCGGTGCGGGCGAGCACGCGCCGCGGGTCCTTCGCGTCGAGCAGGACCTGGCCGGCAGCGTAGGCGCCCTCCGGCAACCTGCGGTCGCCGGCGTCACCGGCCGCGTTCCGCGCGTTGTAGAGCAGGACGATGCCGGCCCCGGTCAGGAAAGCCGGCGGGCCGGGCTCGACCAGCTCGCTGTCGAAGCGGCCGGGCCGTGGCGCGAGAACCGGCGCCGGCTTTCCGTCTGCGCCAAGTACGGGCTTCCAGGCGAGGAGGTCCACCGACGTGGCGGCGAAGATGCTCGTGTCGCCCCACAGCATCCAATAGCGCCCGCCCACCCGCTCGGCCACGCAGCGCGCGCCGCGCCACCGGCAGACGATCGAGCCCGACTTGGACCAGAGGTCCCGATACTCCTCGCCGAAAGCGAGGCCGTGCTTGGTCCAGTGGGCGAGATCGCGTGAGGTGGCGACGGCCAGCCGCGCCTTCTTGCCGTCGTAGGCCGTGTAGGTGAGGACGTACCCGTGGGCGTCCTCGACGACCCGCGGGTCCTCGCAGCCGCCCGGCCACTCGTCGGCCTTTCGCGCGTCCTCGTCCGGGTAGAGCACCGGCCGCGGCTGGCGCGCGAACCGTACCCCGTCCCGGCTGAGCGCGAGCCCGAGGCGCGAGGTGCCGTCCTTGTCCTGCGCTCGGTACAGGAGGAACACCTGGCCATCCCGCACGACCGCAGCGGGGTTGTAGATGGCAAGCTCTTCGAAGCGCACCGGCGCCCGGCGGATCGGACAGTCGAAGACGCCCTCCGCCGCGGGTCCCAGGATCGGGTTGGCCCCGCTCTCCTTGACGAAAGGCCCGAGGACCCAGCGCTCGTCTCCGCGAGCCAGACGCGAAGCGAGGCCGAACCCCAGGGCGAGGACGAGCAACGACGCCAGATACCGCATGCGCCACGGGATGGTATTACCTTTCGTACTCGTTCCGGATCGAGTAACGAAAAGTAACAGGCCCTTCTACGGGTGGTGTCTAGCTGCAGCCGCTCGTGGAACCGCAGTTCGCGCAGCGGTAGCACGAGCCGTTCCGGGTCATGATGCTGCCGCAGTAGTGGCAGGGCGGCGCGTCGGACTGCGGCCGGAAGCTCATACCCGTGGGCGAAGTCGTGGAGGCGTCGGGCGGCGTGCCCAGGGACATGGTGGCCGAGGCCGCCGGCAGCCCGGTCATCGGCTTCAGCGAGCCCTGCGAGGGCTGCACCCCGACCGCTTCCTGGTCCTCGGTGGACAGGAACTTCGAGGCCAGGTAGCGGAAGATGTAGTCCGTGATGCTCTTCGCGTAGGGGATCTCCGGGTTCTTGGTGAAGCCGGAGGGCTCGAAGCGCACGTGCGAGAACTTCTCGACCAGCGCCTCCAGCGGCACTCCGTACTGGAGCGCGATGGAGATCGAGGTCGCGAAGGCGTCCATGAGGCCCGAGATCGTCGAGCCCTCCTTGGCCATCACCAGGAAGATCTCGCCGGGCTTGCCGTCCTCGTACATCCCGACCGTGATGTAGCCCTCGTGGCCGGCGATCGAGAACTTGTGCGTGATTGCGTGACGCTCGTCGGGCAGCTTGCGCCGGGCCGGCTTCGCGACCGAGGCGACGGCCGCGGCCCCGACGGCGACCAAGGAGGCGGACTTGCCCTCGTCCTTCGAGGTGGAGAGCGGCTGGCTGCGCTTGCAGCCGTCGCGGTAGACCGCCACCGCCTTCAGCCCGAGCTGCCAGGACTCGGCGTAGGCGTTCGCGATCTCCTCCGGGGTGGCGTCGTGGGGCATGTTGACGGTCTTGGAGATGGCCCCCGAGAGGAAGGGCTGCACCGCCGCCATCATCTTGATGTGCCCCATGTAGTGGATGGAGCGCTTGCCGTTCGCGGGCGGGAAGGCGCAGTCGAAGACCGCGATGTGCTCCTCCTTGACGTGGGGAGCCCCCTCGATCATCTCCTTCTCCTCGACGAACTTCAGGATCTCCTCGACCTGGGCGGGGGCGTACCCGAGCTTCCGGAGGACGCCCGGCACCGATTGGTTGACGATCTTCATCACCCCGCCGCCCACCAGCTTCTTGTACTTGATGAGGGCGATGTCGGGCTCGATGCCCGTGGTGTCGCAGTCCATCATGAAGCCGATGGTTCCGGTGGGGGCCAGCACCGTGACCTGGCTGTTGCGGAAGCCGTGCTGGGCGCCGAGGGTGTAGGCCTCGTCCCACACCTCGAGGGCCGAGCGCAGCATCTCCTTCGGCACGGCGCCGGCGTCGATCATGTGGGCGTGCTGCCGGTGCTTGTCGATCACCCGGATCATGGGCTCGGCGTTCTTGGGATAGCCCGCGAACGGACCCATGGCGGCGGCCACCCGCGCGCTCTGCGCGTAGGCCTCGCCGTGCATGAGCGCGGTCACCGTGGCCGCGTAGGCCCGCCCGCCGTCGCTGTCGTAGGGCAGGCCGCGGTCCATGAGCAGCACCCCGAGGTTCGCGTAGCCGAGGCCCAGGGGCCGGAAGTCGTGGCTGTTCCGGTCGATGGCCGGAGTCGGGTAGCTGGCGTTGTCGACCAGGATCTCCTGGGCGGTGATCATTGTGCGGCAGGCGGCCTTGAAGGCCTCGGTGTCGAACTCGCCGTCTTCCTTCCGGAACTTCATGAGGTTCAGGGAGGACAGGTTGCAGGCGGTGTCGTCGAGGAACATGTACTCGCTGCAGGGATTGCTCGCGTTGATCCGCGCCGTGTTCGGGCAGGTGTGCCAGTCGTTGATCGTGGAGTCGAACTGCATCCCGGGGTCGCCGCACTGCCAGGCCGCCTCGGCCATCATCTTCATCAGCTCGCGGGCCTTCATGGTCTCGGACACCCGGTCGGTGAGGACGAACTTCGTCTGCCATTCCCGGTCCTCGACCACCGCGCGCATGAACTCGTCGGTGACGCGCACCGAGTGGTTCGCGTTCTGGAAGAAGACCGAGTCGTAGGCCCCGCCCTTCACGTTGAAGGAGCCGTCGTAGCCGGCGTCGATCAGGGCCCAGGCCTTGCGCTCCTCCTCGGCCTTGCTGTTGATGAACTCGACGATGTCCGGGTGGTCCGCGTTCAGGATCACCATCTTGGCGGCGCGGCGCGTCTTGCCCCCGCTCTTGATCACGCCCGCGAAGGCGTCGTAGCCGCGCATGAAGGAGACGGGCCCCGAAGCGGTGCCACCGCCGGCCAGGGGCTCCCGGGACGAGCGGATCCCCGAGAGGTTCGAGCCCGTTCCCGAGCCGAACTTGAAGAGCATCCCTTCCGTCTTGGCCAGGCCGAGGATCGACTCCATGGTGTCGTTCACGGCGTTGATGAAGCACGCCGACGCCTGCGGGTGCTTCTCGATCCCCACGTTGAACCAGACCGGGCTGTTGAAGGCGGCCTTCTGCTGGACGAGCAGGTGCGTCAGCTCGTCGGAGAAGCTCTGGAGGTCCTCCCCGGTCGCGAAGTAGCCCTGGGCCTCGGCCCAGGAGTGGATCGTGTCCACGACTCGCGAGATCAGGCCCTTGACGCTGCGCTCCCGATCGCGCGAGCCGAGCTGGCCGCGGAAGTATTTCGAGGCCACGATGTTTGTCGCGGTCTGGCTCCAGGTGGCCGGGGTCTCGATCCCGTGCTGCTCGAAGACCGGCTGGCCGCGCTCGTCGTTGATCACCGCCGAGCGCAGCTCCCAGGTCAGCTCGTCGTAAGGGTGCCGTCCCACCTTCGTGAAGTACCGTCGAAAGGTCAGGCCCTGGCGTTTTTCCGTCGGGATGCTCTGTCGGGCCTCGCCTCTCGGATTCTCCACGGGGTGAGTGGACATGTTGGATACCTCTCTACGTTACCAGGGCTTCGCTACCGGGTGACAACTCTCCTGTGACCAGAAGCCCTCCGCTCCTGACCACTCGGCGTGGGTTTGCTTTTCTGGCTAACG
>Ga0209647_1003271_pt1 | contig 12631 bp, 12 predicted proteins | sample GraSoi_2013_60cm_FD_185827 | JGI IMG/M metagenome (GOLD analysis project Ga0209647, IMG submission 185827) | Grasslands soil microbial communities from the Angelo Coastal Reserve, California, USA - Sample 9_17_2013_60cm (SPAdes) (version 2) | ecosystem: Environmental > Terrestrial > Soil >... | reverse complement strand
GCACCTCGAAGCGCATCGGCATCATCCATTTTGACCGCCACGCCGACATCCAGGAGAAGGATCTCGACGAGCGCATGCACACGACGCCATGGTTCCACGCCACCAACCTGCCGAACGTGCCGGCGGTCAACCTGGTGCAGGTCGGCATCGGCGGCTGGCAGGTGCCGCGCGAGGCGGTGGCGCAGATCCGCGCGCGCAACACCAACGTGCTGACCATGCGCGACGTCGAGGAGCTCGGCATCGACAAGACGGCGGAGATCGCGCTCGACCTCGCCTGGAAGGGCGCCGACGCCGTCTATATGAGCTTCGACATCGACTGCGTCGATTGCGGCTTCGTGCCCGGCACCGGCTGGCCCGAGCCCGGCGGCTTCCTGCCGCGCGAGATCCTGCGCCTGGTCGGCAAGGTCGCGGCCGAGGGCTTGTGCGGCCTCGAAGTGGTGGAGGTGTCGCCGCCCTACGATACGTCGGACATCACGTCGCTCTTCGGCGTGCGCGTCGTCGTCGACGTGCTCGGCGCGCTGGTGGCGCACGGTAAGCTCGGCGCGCACAAGAAGATCATCGACAAGCCCGTGACGTTCTGAGGACACCGCCCATGGATCACGAGCAATACCACGCCGCGGAAGGCGCCTTCATCGACGGCTTCCGCGCGGCGTCAGACAAACAGGGCTTCCTGGCGCTCGCGCGCGTCCCGCTCGAGCTGCCCGACGGCGATGGGCCGAGCCTCAAGCTCGTCGAGGTGATCCTCGCCGACAGCTTCGAGGTCGGCCGCGCCTCGCCCGGCTTCGCCTCGCGCGAGCTGGTCTATCACCCGCTTCCGGGCAAGCTCGTCACCTCGCGCACGCGGCTTTCCTTCCGCTACGTCTCGATCGCGCGGGCACGCGAGCTGAGCCTTGCCGAGGTGCTCGAGCGCTCAAGCGTCGCGCTCAGGATGGGGGCGGAAGGGCATCGCCACCATGCCGACAACGGCCACGCGCATGGCCACCGTCATGGCTGACGCGGGGCTGCATCGCCGGTTCGCAGCTCAGCGCGGCGGGCGCAGCTCGACGCCATAGCGCGCATAGATGCGCTTGACCGTGCCGTCCGCGAGCAGACGGCCCATCGCGTCGTCGATCGCCTGCTGCAATTCCGGATCGGGCCGGCGCATGCCGACGGCGACGTTCCAGGAGAGATCCGGCTCGCTCTCGAAGGGATAGATCAGCCGCACCTTCTGCTTGGGATGGGTCAGGTTGTAGTAGCCCGCCGAAGTCGGTGTCACCGCGGCGGCATCGATCTCGCCGCTGCTCAGCATCGCCAGCATCTCGTCCTCGAACAGGCCGGGCACCAGCTCGGCGCCGCCTTGGCTGAGCTTCATGGCGGCGATCGAGCTGGTGAGGACGCCGATTTTCCGGTGCGCCGCGGCGAGGTCGTCGAGCGAGCGGATCGTCTTGTCGTCGCCGCGCATGGCGATCGCGACGCCGCTGCGGCGATAGGGCTTCGATATCCGCAAGCCCGATTCCGCCTGGGCCTGGCGGTCGGCGATGCTGTCCATGACGATGTCGCATTCGGCGCGCAAGATGTCGTAGCTGGTGATCACCCAGTTCTGCGTCAGCGACACGCCGAGGTGCCGCGCCAACGCCTGGGCGAGCTCCACCTGGAAGCCGTGCCGGCTGCCATCCTTGCTAGCAAAGGGCAGCGAGTTGGGATGGGCGCACAGCACGATGGTGCCGCTGTCCTTGATCTGGTCGAAGCCGCGCGCCGCGGCCGGTGCGCCGGGGAGCAGCACGAGGGCGAGGAAGGCGGCGAGGCCGGCGGCGGCGCATCTGGCGGGCACGGGAGGGTTCCTTCAGTCGCTCTTGAGATGGCGGATATAGTGGATGATGCCCTTGATCTGCATGTCGCTGAGCGAGCCCTCGAAGGCCGGCATCGCGCCTTCCTTGCCGTTCTTTATGCGGTTGACGATGAAGGTGTCGCTGCGCTGCGTGCCCGCGAGCTTGGGCCCTTTCCCGGCCTGGCGCCCGCCATTCTGGTGGCACCAGCCGCAAGTGGTGGCGAAGAGTTCATTCACCTGCGCGTCGCTCATCGGCTTCTCTTTGCCGGCGGCGAAGGCAGCCGGCCCGATCAGGCATGCGGCGAGGACGCACATGGCGATAGTCTTGGATGGCATCGTTCCTCCGACTCGAAAGGGCGGGGCGATGGCTCGCCCCGCCCTTTCCAGCGCTTGCCGGCGGGTTATTTCAGTGCGTAGACGATGAGCGCGCCGCTGTCCTTCGACATGCTCTTGAACGGCTCGCCGAAGGCCGCGCCATAGTCGTCGGTCGCCATGCCGCCCCAGCCGGCGGCCACGGCGACGTACTGCTTGCCGTTGGCGCTGTAGCTGATGATGCCGCCGTCATGCCCGACGCCGTCGGAATGCGACCACAGCTCCTTGCCGCTCTGCGCATCGTAGGCGTGGAGGACACCCTCGGCATCCGGCACGAAGACGAGATTGCCGGCGGTCGCGAGCACGCTGGCCAGGGGCGGTACGCGATACTTGACTTCCCATTTCTTCTGGCCGGTCACGGGGTCGCGCGCGTCGAGATGACCCCAGGGCTTGTCGCTGCCGGGCGGTGCGCGAAGCGTGAAGTTGGCGCCGATGTTGAGCTGCGCCTGCGGCTCGAGGATCGGCCGGGTCTTCACCACCTCCATGTCCTGGCACCACTCGTTGGCGATCTTGTAATAGAGCCCGGTCGCCGGGCTGTAGGCGCCCGTGTTCCAGCTCACGCCGCCGGCGATATATGGGCACAGCGGTTGGTCGACCTTGCCCGCCGTCAGATCGCGGCGGCCGATGAGCGCGCCGGTCTTCGGGTCGATGTTCTTGACGAAATTGCTGTTCTCGGTGATGCGCCAGACGTTCTGGACGCCGGCATTGGCGCGGTCATAGACGAAGATATAGCCGCTCTTGTTGGGATGCACGACGAGCTTCTTGCCGTCGCGATCGATCATCACGAATTCGCCGACCGCGCTGTCGAAGTCCCACGCGTCATGCGGCAGCTCCTGATGATAGAATTTGAGCTTGCCGGTGTCGGGGTCGAGGGCGATGACCGAGGTGGTGTAGAGGTTGTCGCCGGGACGCGCGCCGTTGTGCTGGAAGTCCGGACCCGACCAGTCGTAGAGCGGCGCCGGGTTGGCGGTGCCCCACCACACGGTGTTGCTCTCGGCGTCGTAGGTGCCGGGCATCCAGCCGCCGCCGCCGCCGGTGCGCCAGGAGTTGTTGCCCCAGGTCTTCATCGCCTCGGGCGTGCCGGCAACGGTGAGGAATTCCCATTTCTTCAGGCCGGTGTTGGCGTCGACACCGAAGATCGGGCCGCGATATGGCCACTCGCCGCCTTGCGCACCGATGATGACCGTGTTCTTGACCATGAGCGGCGCGCCGGTGAAGCCGACGGTGAGCTTCTTCGAATTGATCAGCTTGGTCTCCCAAGCGAGCTTGCCGGTCTTCTGGTCGATGGCCATGAGCCGGCCGTCCATCGTGCCGACATAGACCTTGCCTTGGCCGAGCGCGACGCCGCGATTGTAGGGCGTATGCGTCTGCTTCTTGATCAGATCCTCGTCGAGTTCGGGATAGAACGCCCAGATCACCTTGCCGGTGGCGCCGTCGAGGGCGAAGACGCGGCTGTACGAGCCCGAGTAATAGAGCACGCCGTCCTGCGCCAGCGGCATCGACTGCACGCCACGCACGGAGCGTCCGGGGAAATGCATCCAGGCGACCTGGAGATCTTTCACATTGCCGCTGTTGATCTGGTCGAGGCTGCTGAAATGGTAGGATTTGAACGTGCCGTGATAGGTGGGCCAATCCTTGCCGCTGGCGCCGTCGCTGGGCATCGCCATGGCGGTGCTGGTCGCCGGCGCCGAACTGGTGGTATTCGATTCCGAGCTGCACCCGCCCGCCAGCGCCGCCAAGCCCAGCGCCAGCGGGAAGGCGAATCCTCGACACATTTCGCGCATTGCCCTCATCTCCTCCTGTTGTTGCGGCAGTGATGGACGCCGCCTCGTTCCGGATCGATCCGTTCTACGCCGGTCGCCCGATCAGCGATAGAATAGACGCCCCGTCGTTCGCCGTCGACTGGCTCGTTGATGCTGCTTACACCGGAGCGTAGGTGCGATCCAATTCGACGTCGATGAGCCCCGGCCCGCCCGCCGCGAGGAACTTGCGCAGCAGATCGACCGCATCCGCCAGTGTCGCCGCTCGCCCGGCCTCTAGCCCGAGCGAACGCGCCAGGCCGACATAGTCGATCGCGGGGTCGGTGAGGTCCATGCCGACATAGCGGTCGGTCTGCGCGGCGAAGCCCTTCATGGCGTTCACCCGCTGCTTGAGGATGCGGTAGGAGCGGTTGTTGAGGATCACGAACACGACGCCGACGCGGTCGTGCGCGGCGGTCCATAGCGCCTGGCAGGTGTACATGGCGCTGCCATCGCCGATCAGCGCCACCACGGGCCGCCCCGGCAACGCCAGCTTCACGCCGATGGCGGCCGGCAGGCCCCAGCCGATGCCGCCGCCGCGCAGGCCGAAGAAGCTCTGCGGATCGTCGCTCCGCAGGAGCTGGCGCAGCCCCGGCGCAGACGAGATCGCCTCTTCGACCACGACGACGTCGCGCGGCAGAACTTCGGCAATCGCCTGCCATAGCGCCAACGGCCGGATCGGCGTCATGCCCGCCTCGGCGCGCGCCTTGGCGTGGAGCGCTTCGCGCTCGGCGGCGATGGCGACGCGTGCCGCGTCGAGCCGTGTCCGCGCCTGTGCTTGCCGCGCCGCGGTCATGCGCTCGCGCAGCAGCGCCGCGAGCTCCGGCAGCGTCGCCTTGGGATCGCCGAGGATCGCCGCGCGCGCCGCGTAGTTCTTGCCGAGCTCCCACGGATCGGTGTCGAGATGGACGACCGCCAGCCCTGCGGGCATCGGCTCGACCTCGGAGGGCAGCGACAGCGTGAAGAGATCGCCGCCGACCGAGAGCAGCAGATCATGCTGCTGCAGGACGGCCCGGATTCCCGGCGCCAGGCGCGGCATGGCGCCGCGGAACAGCGGATGCGAGGACGGGAAGCAGGCGGCGTTGGCGACGCCCTCGGCATACACCGGGGCGCCGAGCACCTCGGCGAGCTGCGCCAGCTCGGCGTGGGCGCCGCTCTGCGCCACGGCATCGCCGGCGACGATCACCGGGCGCGCCGCCACGGCGAGCAGTTGCGCCGCGGTCTCGAGCGCGGCACGGTCGCCGCGCAGGCGCGGCGCCACCCGCGTCGGCGCGCCGAGATCGATGTCGGCCTCGGCGTTGAGCACATCGGCGGGCAGCGACAGGAACACCGGGCCGGTGGGCGGCGCAAGCGCGGTCTTGGCGGCGCGGTGGATGGCGCGCGGCAAATCCTCGACTCGGCGCACTTCGGCCGACCATTTGACGAAAGGCCGCGCGATGGTCGGCAGGTCGGCCCACAGGATGGGCTCGCTGAAATTGAAGCTCTGATCGTGCTGCCCGGCGGTGAGCAGGATGGGCGCCGCCGCCTTCTGCGCGTCGTACAGCATGCCCAGCGCGTTGCCGAGCCCCGGCGCGACATGGACATTGGCGACGGCGAGCCGGCCCGAGGCTTGCGCATAGCCGTCGGCCATCGCCATCACCGCCGCCTCCTGGAGCCCGAGCACGTAGCGCAAGCCGGTCTCCACGGCGAGCGCATCCATCAGCGGCAGCTCGGTGGTGCCGGGATTGCCGAAGAGAATTTCGACTCCCTCCTGCTTGAGCAGGGCGAGGAAGGCGCGCTTTCCCGACATCATGGCCATGCTTCCTCACTCCCTTCGGCGCGGTTTTGCACGATCCTAGCCGCGCCGCGCAGGGTCATCCAGCAGGCTTTTTCGGCGCTCCCGATGCGACACTGCCCGCCGCGCGGCGAGCGGGCGGGCAGTGCGTTGGGCGGAACCTTGGGCCTAGCGGCCGAGCATCCCGGAGCAAGCGACCCGACACCCGGCCGCGGCTTTGCCGCGACCGCCAAGCGGATGAAGCGGGTGAAAGGATAACGCGCGCTTAGATCGCTTCCTTGAGTTCCTTGGCGGCGCGGAACGCCACCTTCCTGCTCGCCTTGATCTTGATGGCCTCGCCGGTCGCGGGATTGCGCCCCATGCGGGCCGCGCGCTTGCGCACGACCAGGATGCCGAGCCCGCCGATGCGGATCCGGTCGCCCTTCTTGAGGTGCTTGACGACGAGATCGACCATGGTGCCGAGCACGGCTTCCGCCTGCTTCTTAGCCATCTCATGATCTTCGGCGACCTTGGCCGCCAGGTGCTTCAAGGTCACCGTGGACAATGTGCCCGCCTTTGCCGCCTTCTTTGCTGCCATGGGTATCGGACTCCCTCTTCTGTTCGAAAGGCCAACGGCTTTCGCAGGGCTACAGAATCACGCTCAACGGCGTAAAGCAAGCGTTTGCATGCCTCGGCGAAGTAAATCGCAGCACGTTGCCCTTTTCCGGCCACAGCAGGAAATGCCCGTCTGGCCGCTGTTCCCGCTGTCCTCGCCATGAGGACGCGCCGACCTGAACGGCGCTGGATGGTGGCGACGCCGATGCCGCATCGGTACTCGCGGCGCTGTGCCGAGGAATAGGCGGCGATCATCTCGCCGATTACCGGATGCTGCCGCGCGGGAAGCGCGTCGAGACATGTGCGCTACACTCGAAAGCGTCCGCTCTACTTGTCTTCAACTTTACAAAAAAGGAAATCTTAACTTCTTGACGCGACTCTGTGCAGCGTACGCAACCTCTGGGAGACTCTTTCGATGGCTATCAAGAAGCACAAGACCGCGCAGAAGACGCGCCGTCGTCGCCGCAAGTCGAAGGCGGCGTCGGCGATGCCGATGCGCAAGACGGCGCGCCGCACCAAGCGCGCGCGCAAGACCAGCGGCCGCAAGACCGCTCGCCGCGCGACCAAGGCGCGTCGCTCGATGAAGCGGCGCTAAGTCGCACGTATCGACTTTCTCTGTCCCAAATTGCCCGGCGCCGACGCTTCACAGCAGCGGCGCCGGGCAGTTCGTTTCTGGAGACGGAAATCCTCGCACCGGCGGCGCGCCCGCCGCCCGTTGAGGCGAGCCGCTAATCCAGCACCCGAAAACCCTGCGCCTCGAAGAACCGCCGCGCCGCCGGCGATTCCAGAAATGCCAGAAACGCCGCTGCCGCCGGGCTTTTGCTCGTGGCGGTCAGTGCGATGGGATAGCAGATCGGCGGGTGCGACTCCTCGGGGAAGACGTCGACGATCTTGACGCCCGTCTCGGCCGCGGCGTCGGTCGCGTAGACGATGCCGAGCGGCGCCTCGTTGCGCACCACGTAGAACAGCGCCGCGCGCACATTCTCGGCGCGCGCGACTTTCGGTTCGACCGATGGCCACACGCCCAAATGCTCGAGCGCCGCCTTGGCGTATTTGCCGGCGGGCACGATGTCGGGATCGGCAATGGCGAGGCGCCCGTCCGCGAGCAGCGCCGCCAGTGGAAAGTTGGGCGCGATGGTGACGGCGACGTTGCTCGAGGCCGGCGCCACCAGCACGAGACGGTTGGCCAGGAAGTCCTTGCGCGTCGCGGCGTTGATGAGACCCTGCCGCTGCGCGTAGTCCATCCAGTCCAGGTCGGCTGAGACGAAGATGTCGGCCGGAGCGCCGCTCTCGAGCTGCTTGGCCAGCGCGGAGCTTGCGGCATAGGAGATGCGGACCACATCGCCGCCCTGCTGCCGATAGGCGGCGGTCGCGTCGTCGAGCGCATTCTTGAGGCTGGCCGCGGCGAAGACGAGGACATCCGCCGCCGCGGCGGGCACCGCGCCGAGCATGACCAGGGCGAGCGCGGCGAGCGCCAGACGCCCCGCCCCCGACCTCGCCGCTCCCCTCGTTCGTGCCAAGGCGAGGCTCTCCTCTCACCAATCCCGCGGCAGACGCCACTTGTCTTGTCGGGGCGCAGGCCCTAGGTTTAACGCTGTCCCGCAACCAAGGAAAGGAGGTGATCCCGTGTCTCATTGTCAAAGACTGCGGTCGAACACCGTCGTGACCGGGATCGCTGCCGATGCAGGGATCGCCGTCGCCTAGCGCGATGTGTCGCGGTCGCTGACTGGCCGCTGTCTGACACTGGGAAGGGCCGCCCTCCGGGGCGGCCCTTCTTCCGCGTAGGGCATGTCTGCCATGGGCGCGCGTCTCCTCTCATGAGCCTCGACCGGCGGCGCGCGGCGATTTCGCTGGCCGGCTTTTGCGCCTTCCTCGACCTCTACGCGCCGCAATCGGTGCTGCCGCTGCTCGCCCGTGAGCTCGGCGCCGGCGCCGCCGACATCAGCCTCGCCATCAGCGCCACGACGCTGGCCATCGCGCTCATCGCGCCCTTCATCGGCGCCGTCGCCGACGTGCTCGGCCGCAAGCGCGTCATCGCCGCGGCAATGTTCGCGCTGGTGGTGCCCACGGTCCTGGTGGCATTGGCGCCGGATCTGCGCGCGCTGGTGCTGTGGCGCTTCGTCCAGGGGCTGCTGCTGCCGCCGGTCTTCGCCGTCACCGTCGCCTATGTCGGCGAGGAGTTTCCGCCGGCCGAAGCCACCGCCGTCACCGGCATCTATCTCTCCGCCAGCAGCTTCGGCGGGTTCTTTGGCCGCTTCCTCGCGGGCATCCTCGCCGAGACGATCGGCTGGCGCGGCGCGTTCCTGGCGCTGGCGGTCGTCACCCTTGCCTGCGCCGCGGGGGTCGCCGCCCTGATGCCGCGCGAGCGTCATTTCTGCCGCGCCGATGGCATGCTGACCTCGGCGCGGCAGATGCTGCGGCATCTGCGCAACCCGCAGCTCGTCGCCACCTACGCCGTGGGATTCGGCGTGCTCTTCGCCTTCATCGCCACCTTCACCTACGTCAATTTCCATCTCGCGGCGCCGCCCTTCAATTTGTCGCCGGCTCAGCTGGGTACGATCTTTGTCGTCTATCTCATCGGCGCGGCGCTGACACCGCTCACCGGCCGCTGCGTCGCGCGCTTCGGGCGCCGGCGCCTCGTCATCGGACTGATCGCGCTGTGGATGGCCGGGCTCGCCCTCACGCTAGTGCCGACCTTGCCCGCCATCATCGCCGGCCTGGCGTTCAGCACCGGCTGCGGCTTCATGTGCCAGGCGATCGCCACCGGCTTCGTGGCGATCACCGCCAAGGAAGGGCGCTCCTCGGCGGTCGGGCTTTACGTCACCTGCTATTACATCGGCGGCAGCGCCGGCGGCTTGCTGCCGGGCTTCGCCTGGAACGCCGCCGGCTGGCCCGGCTGCGTCGCCATGGTGATCGCGGTGCTGGTGCTCATGGCGCTCACCGTGAGCTTGACGTGGCGCGGGCACGGCAGGGCGGCGCGATAGCGCCGCCGCCCGGCGCCGCTACTGGTGGCGCCAGCGCTCGACGATCTTGCCGATGAAGTCGCGGCCCTTGACGTCCTTCTGCCACGCTTCGGGGAAGTTGGCGGCCTCGCCTTTGGGGCGATGGTTGGGCGCGAGCTCTGAGAAGCGGATGCGCATGGGATGTGCCACGCCCTCGCCGACGACGATCGCCTCGCGCTGTCGCAAGGTCGGCAGCACATTGAGCAGGCCGGCCGCGTCGTCGGGCAGCATGCTGCGTACGAATTTCTGGTCGCGCTCGTTGTTCATGCGCAGCGCGAAGATGGTGCTGCATTGCGACAGGATGGCCTCTGAGAGCTCGGCCGGACGCTGGGTCACCAGGCACAGCGAGACGCCGTATTTGCGGCCTTCCTTGGCGATGCGCGAGATCGAGCGCCGCGTCGGCTCGAAGGACTGGCTCTCGTCGCGCGGGATGTAGCGATGCGCCTCGTCGCAGACGAGGAGGATCGGGATCGCCTCCTCGCGGTCGCTGTGCAGCGCGAAGTCGAAGATCAACCGCGCCAGCACGGAGACGACAACGTTGACGATCTCCGAGGGCACGGCAGAGATGTCGAGGATGGTGATCGGCTTGCCGCTGACCGGGATGCGCAACAACAGCGAGATGATTTCGGTCATGTTGTCGCGCACGGTTAGGCCCTCGAACATGAAGTCGTAGCGGGGGTCCTTACGCAGGTTCTCCATCGTCGTCATGAGGCGCAGATAGGGTAGCGAGCTGTCGGGCCGGTCGAGCTTGCCCATGGCGTCGGAAATGCGCTGCAGCACGCTCGTCAGGCGGTAGGGTGTCGGCGTGTCGACGGTGAGCGCCGCGACGTTCGCGCCGGCGCCGAGGAAATCCTGCTTCGCCGCCACGATGACTTCCTTGAGGATCGGCGCCTCGCGGCTGCGCGCGACCGGGTCGCTGCTGCACAGCACCTCGACGATCTCCTCGAAGCTCAGCAGCCAATAGGGCAGTTGCAGCGTGTCCGGCGTGATTAACTCGGCGATGTCGTCGAAAGCGGTGGCGTATTCGCCATGCGGGTCGAGCATCACCACATGGCCGTTGGGATGCGCGGTGAGCAGCGTGCGCAGGATGAGCGTCAGGGCGCAGGACTTGCCGGAGCCGGTGGTGCCGACGATCGCCGAATGCTTGGCAAGGAATTCCTGCGACATCAGATAGGCGGGCGTGTCGGCGTCCTGATGCAGCGAGCCGATCTGCAGCGTCCAGCTGTTGGGCTTGGCATAGATGAGCTTGATGTCCTCGGCGGTCGCGGTGAACACCGGCGCGCCCAGCACGGGATAGATCGAGATGCCGCGGGTGAACCGCGCCGCCGCGTCGCCCGCCCGCCCGGTGAGCTCGCCGAGCAGGTCGATTTCGGCGACGGCGATCTGCACATCCGTCCCGGCATATTCGAAATTGAGGCTGGCGATGAAGCCGAACGCGGTCGAGCTCAGGGTCGGTACCTTGACCAGCGCGCCGATCTGCGCCGTCGCGTAGGCGGCGTCGGCACCGTCCGGCGTCGAGGGGCCGAATACCAGGCACGACAGCTTGAAACCGGACACCGACGTGACCACGCCGATCTGCCCCGGCGCGCGCTTTGCTGGCATCCGCGGCGGCTTGGCGACTTCGCTCCCGTCCATGACCCCTCCTGCATCGACTGATGAGCCGGAAGGCTAGGCGAAAATCCCTGCCTAATCCTTTCCCAAGCCGCGACAGCGGCAGATAAGACCGGATTCGTCGCGGAAACCGCGAAAATACGCGCCGCTTTTGCGGCGATGGGTGGCGTCGCCATCAGCAAGCACCGGGATGGCCCGGTCGCTGCGCTGCGCCATCCGCAGCAGGCTTGACAAATGATATGGGTGCATATACACATGTCGAATGGCCGCCACGATCAACCTCCAACTCTGTGCCGATTGTCATTGCCTCGCCGCGCGGCGAAACGCGCGCGAAATCACGCGCCTTTTCGATGAACGGCTGAGGCCCCACGGCCTGCGCACCACGCAGTTTTCGGTGCTGGCACTGCTTGCCCTGGGCGGCGGGGCGTCGGTCAATCGCGTCGCCGATGCCCTCGGCGTCGAACGCACGACGCTCACGCGCAGCACAACCATCCTCGAGCGGCGGGGCTGGGTGAAAAGCGACGCCTCCGACGACGCTCGCGTGCGCCCGCTCAGGCTGACCGAATCCGGCAAGAGAAAGCTCGTATCGGCCTATCCCGCCTGGAAGGCGGCACAGGATTTCGTCGGCGAGAGGTTCGGCGGACGGCCCGCATAATGGCCCGCATCGTGACCAAAACGCGGCAGTGACGAACAGAACCTCCGCGCCACGAGGCTTGCCTTGATCCGATATGTGCATACACACCTGAAAGGAACTTCGAATGATCGACATCATCGGATCGATTGCACTGGCGTCGCTTTACGCGACGGTGCTGGGCGTTCTCGCCGGTCTCGCGCCGGTCTCCCGCTCAATCCGGTTGGCGGTGTGGTCGGGCGCGGCGCTATGGGGCGCGCTCATCGTCGCCGTCGCGGCGTTCGGCTGGTTCGGGCCAGGGGCCACGGGCCCGGTCCCCGGCGTGGCACTTGCCTTTGCCGCGGCGGTCGGCGGAGGGATTGCCGCGTGGTTCCTGCTGCCCGGCTTCGGTGAGGCGCTTCTGTCGCTGCCGCCGGCGGCGCTGGTCGGGCTTAACGCCGGCCGGCTGCTCGGCGCATTCTTTGTCCTTCTTTACGCCGCGGGCCGGCTGCCGGCGCCCTTCGCGCCCGCCGCCGGCTGGGGCGACGTCGCCGTGGGTGCGCTCGCCGTCCCGCTCACGGCCTTGGCCGCCGCCGGTACGCTGCGCGCTCAGTGGCTCCGGCTGTGGAACGCGCTCGGCGCGCTCGACCTGGTCGTCGCCGTGTCGTTGGGTGTGCTCTCTGCGCCCGCCACGCCGTTTCGTGTCTTTACGCAGGAGCCGGGCACGGCGGCGATGGGCATGCTGCCGTGGATCATGATCCCGACGCTGCTGGTGCCGCTCTATCTCTTGATCCACCTTACCGTTGCCGCGAAGCTTCGGGCATCGCCGCGCGCGATGCCTGCGGTCGCGGCGGCAGGCTCCTAGTGGTGAAAATCAGACAGAAGAGTCTACGCCAATCGGCCCAAAGCCGGGCAGGATTGCTTGCTGTGCGGGTTGCATCCGTTTGATTCCATCCACTAGCGGCGCTTTGCGTTGGGCTTCGTCAGTCAGCGCGCCGCGGGTGCGTCGTGGCGGGCGCGCCAGGCGGCGCGGATCGCGTCGGTGGTCTGGCGCAGGCGCCG
>Ga0209647_1003270_pt1 | contig 12632 bp, 10 predicted proteins | sample GraSoi_2013_60cm_FD_185827 | JGI IMG/M metagenome (GOLD analysis project Ga0209647, IMG submission 185827) | Grasslands soil microbial communities from the Angelo Coastal Reserve, California, USA - Sample 9_17_2013_60cm (SPAdes) (version 2) | ecosystem: Environmental > Terrestrial > Soil >... | reverse complement strand
TGCTACAGATCGCCGATGGAGCAGAGAACACTTTTGCATAACGCGTGGTAAAGCCACACGAACTGGTGAAAGAAAGGGAAAGGCTTGGAATTCGACTTCTTTTCATGCTTGGGAAGCATGGTTTTGCCCACGAATTGCGCAACGAGGTTGTAGCAAGTAACAAGCGTGAAACATTCCTAAACGCTTCTTAGAAATCTGATCATATGCCGCCAGTTCCTTCGTGGAAAGATATTGCCTGCTCATTTCTTTCCAACAGTGGCAAGCCATCCGCGCCATGCGACCTTTTGTTGCGTTTGGACCTGCAATCCTGCCTGAGTGAAGAGCGCTTGCAAGCGAGCGCGGCTGTGAACACGCTTCAGACGAAAAACGCGTACCAGCCAGTCCGGGAAGGACATATCCACAAGAAGAAAGTATCCCCCAGGACGAAGCACACGTGCTATCTCGTGGATGCCTGCTGCCTGATCCTGCCAGTGGTGGAAAGAGATGGTGGAGAGAGCCAGGTCTACCGAGGCGTCCTGAAGCGGCAACGCTTCCGCCATGCTTGGAAAGAATGTGGCGTGAGGCGTCAGGCGTTTTGCTATCTCTAGCATACTGTTTGCCGGATCTACTCCGATCAATTGCGCCTCCGGCCAGTAGGTCCTGGCTCGACGTAACAGTTTTCCTGTTCCACAGCCGACATCAAGGATACTCACAGGCTAATGGACGCTACCTGCTGCCAGAGCAAGCGTTGCTTGATGTGCCTGATCAAACAGAGCGTGTTGCATCCAGGAATTTTCATAGGTGTTTGACCAATGATCGAAACGCTCAATGTCTTTTTCACGATGTGTCGTTGTCATATACGTACCTTCTTTCTCCTCTATTTACGTTTTGCGTCGCCCTCCTGTTGTGAGCGATTTTCCAATGGGATGTGAACACGTTTTAGCTTATCACCAGTCTAGCTTGAAAGCATCCTTTCCGACTCTCCTCCTTCTCTAATGCAGAGATATTGCTGATCCCTTGCCGGGAAAAGCGCGAACATTTAACGCGCCTGTGAAGGTCCTTTAGCCGAAAATGCATCTCGTTGCGCATCGCGTGGGTTTTGCAGAAAAACTTCGGATAGAGTAGCAATTTTAACTTCTTTACATTCCAATACGAGATTGTAACGGGTGACCTACTAGGTGATGTGAAGTTATGCGATCGGAGCAGACTCAATAAGCTACCACTCCGAGAACATGAGCAATCATGGGAAAAATCGTCCATTTTGCGAACGGATGTGCGAAGTAGCCACTACAGCAAACTGCCGATTCTGAACTCCTTTAAATTATGTTCTTACCTTATCTACGTTTCGGATCGCAAAATGCTTCATCGAAAGTGGCGAAGGCCACTAACTCTTGGCGAGATTTGATGGTATCTGCTTCTGCGCCTCCTTCAAGAACTCCAGGATCGCTCCGGTATCCTGGTTCAACATCCAGGACTCGGCCACCTTGCCGTCCCGCATCTTGAACACAAACGCCTCCGGAACAGCAAGCTTTCTTCCACTCTGTGGTACTGCTGCCCTATTTATCCCAAAGACCACCACATACTCCTGCGTGGTTTCCAGAAAGACAGTGGAATTTTCCTGCTGAACTTCTTCGGGTGGTTTCCCTGAAAGGCTTGGCTTCAACGCCTCCCAGGTTCGGTAGAAACCATTCACATGTTGAAGGGCTCCTTCATAACCGTGATAGTCTCCACCATAGGGCAGGGAGGGCGCTTCGTGAATTACGACCTCGGGAAGGTACGCCTCCAGAATGGCAGCCTGGTCGTGTCGGTCGACAGCGTCAAAGAGACGCTTCACGGTTTCCACCTGCTGTTGTGACGGAGGTTCTGCTCTCGAATGCTCAGGCGAACGCTGTTTGGCTCGGGTTTGCAATGCCTTGAGCGCCTCGATTTCTCCGAGATGCCCAACGCACCCCAGCAAGATTTCTTTGATGACTGGATATGCCGTCAGTCTTTCGCCCGCGAACGTGGTTGGCTGTGCCAGCACCCCTTCCGGCAAGGAGAGAAGGTACTGGCGGAGGGCATGGCTCACCTGGTCTAGATAGGCGAGGAGTTCCTCTGCACTCAGAACAGGAATAGCAGACACTTCCTCCTGCGTGTAACCAGACAGGATACCCAGGCCACCAGTGCCGATGCCGCGAGGGTCATAGGCGGTTTGCCTGGCCCAGCCCTGGGTGTACCATTGCTCGGCTTCGGCAGGCCGCTGCTCTAAGAAGCGTACCTTGAGCACATCCAGCCCACGGCTCATATGCCATACTGTGACGCCAATGCTGTTGCCTTCGGTATCGGGTTGCCATGTCAGTTCTTTATGGGATAATCCTGACACCTGCTTGTGGATGCCTTTTGTGAGGTCGTCAACGAGGTCGGCTAATAATTCGAGATCGGTCATAGGATTTTCCACCTTTCTTACAAAAGATGTCGTTACTGGGATACTGGCTGGTATGTTCCAGGAACCGTCCGAAAGCTGATGGTAAAGCGGTTCCAGCCGTTAATGGCGACGATGGCGAGCGTCAGGTTCACGAGTTCCTGACATTTCGGTTGGCCCTCTGCAAGGAATCTAGCACGGCAATGGCCTTGTTACAAGAGCCATTTGTGGGTATAATAATGGTGCCATTTTTCCTGGTGGTGCCTTCAGAAAGAAAGGTCGAAACGTCCATGCCGAAACGGGTACCAGTCCGCTACGAGCCTATGATTGTGCTCGATACGACCTCATCGGTCCCTCTTTATCGCCAGTTGTATGACCGGTTGCGCCTGGCCATTCTTACGGGACAGCTAGCAACGGGGGCACGGCTACCTGCGACACGCACGCTTGCTGACCAACTTGGAGTTTCTCGCAATACGGTCTACCTTGCCTACCAGCAGTTGCTTGCGGAAGGGTACCTCAACAGCAAAGTGGGACACGGGACCTCGGTTGCGCGTGTGACTCCCGAGACGCTGCTCACGCTTCCCTCGACTTCCCAGGGGAGACAATTTGCTCAGGATGACACGGCCCGTTCCCGTGTGTCACAGCGAGGGATGAACATAGCACGCCTGTCTCCTATGCCGAGGTCACAGGTTCCCTCAGCGCCTGGTAAAGCGCCCGCCTTTCGGGCTGGCGTACCCGCCCTCGATCTCTTTCCCTACCAGATATGGGCACAGCTGGTGACACGCCGGGTGCGGCACTCCCTGAAGGAAGCTTCCGACAATCAGGACCCCGCAGGCTACCGTCCGTTGCGCGAGGCCATTGCCGCTCACATTGGTGTTACACGAGGAGTCCGTTGCACGGCGGACCAGGTGATTGTCGTTTCAGGAGCACAGGCGGCGCTTGATCTGGCGGCACGCATATTACTCGACTCTGGTGATATGGCCTGGATTGAGGATCCAGGGTATCCTGGTGCGCGTGGTGCGTTAGGAGGTGCCGGAGCGCAACTGGTTCCTATCCCAGTCAAAGAGGATGGGCTGGATGTGAGCGCAGGGAGAACACGCTGTCCACGGGCGCGCCTGGCCTATGTCACGCCATCCCACCAATTTCCCCTCGGCGTCACAATGAGTTTGGCCCAACGACTTGCTTTGTTGGAATGGGCCAGTCAGGCCGATGCATGGGTCCTTGAAGACGATTACGACAGCGAGTATCGCTTTAGCGGACGCCCTCTGGAGGCGTTACAAGGACTTGACAGATCCAATCACGTGATTTATCTCGGCACGTTCAGCAAGGTGCTCTTTCCGTCGCTACGTCTGGGCTATCTGGTCGTCCCACCTGATCTAACCGATGTGTTTGTGGCCGTGCGCCTCTTTGTGGATAGACATGTGCCTATTCTTGAACAGATGGCGCTCGCCGATTTCATAACGGAGGGACATTTCACGCGCCACATCCGGCGTATGCACACAGTCTATGCTGAACGCAGAGCGGCATTAATAGCAGCGGTGGCAAGTGAGCTAGGCGAGATGCTCGAAGTACATGCGCCGGAAGCGGGCATGCATCTTGTCGGCAGGTTGCCCCCTCACGTGGATGACGCGAAAGTCACGCAGCAAGCTGCGAAGTATGGAGTTGAAGTGATCCCTGTATCGGTGTTTCGTCGTGAGCCAATGCCCCGTGAGGGGTTAGTACTCGGCTATGCTGCCGTGAACGAGCAGGAAATCCGCGAGGGAGTTCACCGGTTGGCGCTGGCGATCCGCTCGATGCCTCGCCCCATCAGAAGTGTAGCCGAAATACATGAACCAGGGAGTTAGCCATTTTAAAGCGGTTCCTCTTTGCTTCCGACTTTTTCCGAGGTTACATAGGGGCTGACAATGAGCATTGAGAAGCTCTGCAATGAACTTTTTCCTCCCCAGTGTTGTCTTAGACCATGAATAGCTATTCCTGGAGGACCTTGCAGCATGCTAGCCGACTCAGAGCTCATGGCCCGCGTGTGCGAGCATGACGTGAGCGCTTTTGAAACGCTCTCTGCGCGTTATTGGGAGAGTATCTATCGCCACGTGCTTGCTACGATCCACGATAGCAGCGCGACAGAAGATATCGTCCAGGAGGTCTTCCTGCGCATCTGGACGCGCGCGGAACAGTGGCACGGGCGCGGGAGCTTTAAGGCCTGGCTCTTTCGCATCGCCACGAACCTGGCGCTGAATCATTTGCGCACGCTGCGCAGGCGCAGGCAGCAACCGCTAGAAGCCCCTGCCGATCCTCTCAATGAGGATGATGAGAGCAGCGTACCATCCTGGATGGTCGATCACTCGCTGCCCGGGCCAGATGTCATCGTGGAAGAGGGCGAACGCAGTCAACTCCTTCAGCAACTGATAGAAGAACTTCCCGAGGAGAAGCGGGCGGTCTTTCGCCTGGTTTATGATGCCGAGATGGAGACCCGGCAGGTTGCCTAGACGCTTGGCATCCCGGAGGGGACCGTGAAATCACGTTTACACTACGCCACCAGGCGCCTCGTCCAGAAATGGCGAGACCTGCAACACAAATGGGAGGATATGGCATGACCATCATGGACGCCCCCTGGCACAAAGCTTCATTCGAACGTTTTCTTCATGAGCGTTTGCCCCACCTGCTGGCCGAACATGTCCCACTTATCGGCTATGCTGCCACAGCAACGAATCAATACACCTGCCAGATAGAACTGACTCTGCCCTCGCCGGCGGGAGATGTTGTTGTTGCATACGCGGGCCTGCCCCAACCGGATCAAGAGGGCATCTTCCAGGTCAGTGGGAAGCGCCAGGTCGTCGTTCCCTATGCCACGCACGATGATCTGGAAAACGCGGAGATCTTCTGCGTGGGCGAGCAATTAGAGACCCATCTGCGCCAGCGCCTGGGCAAAGTGCCAGACGACCTGGCATGGGATACCGCGCTGGCCAGGGCCTGGCTGCCGCTCAACCTCTGGATCGAAGAATTCTTTGAGAGACCTCCCCGCTATGCCTGGCCGTCGCCAGAAAACGACTGGACAACTTCCGTTCAATCGCTGGATGACACAAACTGGCTGGCCAGGCATGCCCACCTGCGGCGCCTCTCCATCATGGACCGCCAGCACCTCTTCAGGCCTGGACATTTCGGGCGTACCTGCCCCTTTGAAACGCCAGAAGGCCCGAATATCGGACGTATCTTGCCAATTGCCCTCGGCGCCGAAATACGCGACGGCAAACTGCTGATCATCGACGAACGGCCAGAAGCCACTCTTGGCCTTGAAGCAGCGATGATCCCGCTGCTTGAGCATAACGCGCCCGAGCGGCTACTGATGGGCGCGAACATGTTGCGCCAATGGATCGTCCCACCATCGCCCGAGCCGGCGCTCATCCAAAGTGGCAACGAACCGGACGCCCCCGATTTCTGGTGTGGGCACAACCTGCTCACAGCCTTTCTCTCCTGGGGAGAGGATACCTATGAAGATGGAATTGTCCTCAGCGAGTCGTGTGCCCGGCGGCTCTCCTACACGCATCCCGTCGAGCCAGGAGACAAGCTGAGCAACCGTCATGGCGTCAAGGGTGTCGTCAGCCGTATTCTTCCAGACGACGAGATGCCCCATCTCGCCGATGGCACACCGGTTGAGCTGATCCTCAACTTTATCAGCCAGCACGCGCGCGCGTACTTTGGGCAGGTCCGTGAGGCCGTGTTGAGCCATATTGCCCATGCCGGGGGCAGACCGATGATTATTCCTCCTTTTCACGCGCCTGCTGAGCGGGAAATCCGCTCGCGACTGGCCCAGGCAGGGCTGCCAGAGAATGGGATGGAACGGTTGATGGATGGCCGGAGCGGGAACCCCCTGGCCGGGCCGAGCACCGTGGGTTGGGTCTACTGGGGAAAACTCGTCCACGTAGCGCACGAAAAGCTGCAGGTCGCAACGGATAACAGCAGGGGACAACGCTTGAACGAAGACGATTACTATGCCTTGCGCCAGGCAGGAGCAGTTGAGGTTATTCGCGAGGCATTCAATACCAGCGCGGCCGGCCACCCTGAGGGCGGCCCGCTGAGTCAACGACTCATCAGAGGCAGCCTTGAACAGGCCGGGGCACCGTCACCCCAGTTGAGTGCGCTGTTAAAACGCCTGGACGTCGTTGGCATCCGAGGCGAGTTGAGCAAAAGCGGGCTGGCATTTCACCTGGGAGAGCCCGAGGGAGTGGCGCTTGATCTCGCGGCTCCCGTAGCCCATCCCTGGTTGCGGGGGCAGGTGCTGACACGCATCGGAGTGAGCGGCGGCACACCGGTTGCCTACCAGGCGCTTACCGAAGCCAATGTGCGCCTGGGGCACATTCTGAGTAGCGGAGCGCCCGCGAGCCTCAGGCAGCAGGCCCAGGCTCAATTGGCCGTGCGCGTCCAGGAATACTGCGCGACCCTGCTGCCAGCCGTTCAATTTGCAGCACGCGTGCAGTTCAGTGGGCGCGCAGTGCTCGCACCCGGGCCGAATCTGCACCTGGACCAGGTTGGAGTAGCGGAAGAGCTGGCGTGGCCGCTCTTTGGCCCGCTTGTAGCACGTGAACTTGCGGTTGAGGAAGTACAGCAGCGCAGCGAGCAGGCTACACGCGTTCTGGACGAGATCATGGCCCGCTCCTGGGTCATGATCCATCGCTCGCCAGCATTTACTCCGCAGACCTTTCTCGCCTTCCATCCTGTGCGCATTGCCGGGCGTGTGCTTCGTCTACACGCGCTGGCCTGTCGTCTCCTGCAAACAGACTTCGATGGCGACCAGGCAGCGATTTTTCTGCCGCTGACCGAGCAAGCCCAACAGGAGGCTGGCGAGCGTCTCGCGATCGCGGCACACCTGGCCCGCACACCTGATCTGCTGCACGATCTCTTGCCGAATAATGAAGCGCTGTGGGGTCTGGCCAGCCTGAGCCTCACCGAGGAGGGGAAACAGAAGATCGTAGATAGTATCGGCATGAACATAGTACCTGCTGGCGAAATCGTCACACGCACATTGCTGGAAGAGGCGCTGCAACAGATTCTCCAGCGGGATGGCATACCTGCGGCATTGGAACTGCTTGAAAAGCTGGCGCGCTGCGGTTTCGCTGAGGCCCGTGCGTCGGGGGCGTCGATCAGTCCCTTTATAGGCAGTCGGTTTCCCTTGCCGCCTGCGCCGGCAGAGGATGAGGGGAATCAATGGAATCGTTATCAGCAGGAGGTAAGCGAGCGGCTTGCCGCCCATACCGACTACACACAGCCCGATCTTGGGCCGCAGCTGCTGGCGGTGAAGAGTGGAGCCAGGGGAGAGATAGAGCAGCTTACTGGCCTGCTGAGCACACAGGGAGTTGTTAAAGACATTCTGGACAGGCCAGTACCCATCCGCCATGGCTATCGCGATGGTTTGCCGCCGGCAGAACTTTGTACCCTCGCGATTGGGGCGCGTGAGCGCTTTGCGCAGGTACAGCGCGAGTGGATAGAGATGAGCCAGGAGATTCGCAAACGTGACAGAGCGCAGAGTTTTCACGTGCTCGCGCGTGCCATGCGCGCCGAGCAGCCAGCACTCGTCTTTGCCCATGCCGCCGCCATCGGGGAACGAGATCCCTTGACCGATCCTGACAGTCGCCTTTTTGCAGGTTTATCAGCGCGTTCCCCCATTTTTTGAGAGGGATGGAGAGGCGGCACCTGCCGAGCCGCTTCAGTGAGAATTGGAAAACTCTGTTCTACTTTAGAACGTATCTAGACGGCAAAAGCCCTTTGTGATAAGCTTGTGAGAAGAAGACGTGCCGGAGGAACCGGAGGAGATACGAAGGAGCAGGTATGAGCGAGAACGACCAACGAGACGCACAACTTCTACCTCTCTCAGTGCATGCTCACAAGAATCGGGCTATGTGGGAAGCGACCAGCGACAGCTATGAACAAGCGCATGCGATGGATCTCTCAGGAGAAAAAGCGATGAGCTGGGGGCTCTGGCGCATCCCAGAGGCAGAACTGCATATTCTTGGGGAGGTAGCTGGCAAGGATGTCTTGGAGTTGGGCTGCGGAGCCGCCCGCTGGTCGATTGCTCTGGCTGGACGTGGCGCACGGCCCGTTGGCCTCGATGTTTCATCACGACAACTCCAGCATGCGCGCCGCCTTATGGCTCAGGCAGGGGTGAACTTCCCGCTGGTTCAAGCCAGCGCTGAAGACGTCCCCCTGCCTGATGCTGGCTTTGACATCGTCTTCTGTGATTGGGGAGCGATGACTTTCTGCGATCCTCACCGAACAGTGCCAGAAGTCGCTCGCCTGCTGCGACCTGGGGGGCTGTTCGTCTTTGCGACCGCCACACCGATCCAGTGTCTGTGTCAGGACATGCAGACGGACCAACTCACCGACCACCTGGTCAATGACTATTTTGGCATGATGCGTTTGGAGTGGGAAGACGAGGTAGATTTCCAACTGCCCTATGGGGAGTGGATCCGTCTCTTCCGAGAGAACGGCTTGCTGGTCGAGGATCTGATCGAGACCCAACCACCTCGTGGGGTGAGCAGCACCTACCGCGACGCCGTCGAAACAGAGTGGGCCAGGCGCTGGCCGATGGAGAACATCTGGAGGCTGCGCAAGCAAGCAAGTGCATAATCGTTGTCTTCTTCTGGGTCTGCAGATCCGTCAAATGACCTGTGCTGGCTACTTAGGATATCCGTTCCAAAATCAGGTAGTAAACAGTCATGCAGGAAACCCTAAGTCACCTATCTGATGTGTAGATTGCAGAGAAAAAGAATCGGTAGAGCCAGCATTAGCGCTTTTTTGGAACGGATATCCTAAGTAGCCAGTACAGGGCAAAGCTCATCGAGTGCGCGATCGAGACGATCGCCACGCTGGGCTATGCTCAGGCATCGCTGGCTCAAATCGCCAGGCGGGCGAACATTAGCAAGAGCGTGATCACCTATTACTTCGGCAGCAAGGAGGAGTTGATTGAACAGGTGGTGGAAGGCATGTATACTGCTGCTACGTCCTTTATGAGGCCGCAGATCGCCGCCGAGCGCACCGCCAGGGCGAGGTTGCAGGCCTATCTCCGCAGCAATATCGCCTATATTGCCGCCCATCGTCTGCAGATGATGGCGATCATCGACATTGTGCTCAACGTGCGCACGAAAGACGGCCAGCTGCGCTACCATCCGGGCTCCGAGAAACCCGACCTGGAGGCCTTAGAGGCCATTTTGCGCCAAGGCCAGGCCGACGGCGAGTTCAGGGCATTCGACCTGCGGGTCATGGCGGTCACCATCCGAGGAGCCATTGACGCGGTGGGGCGCTTCCTTGTGGCCCATCCGACCCTGGATGGGGAGACGTATGCGCAGGAACTGGTGATGCTGTTTGACCGAGCCACCCGCAAGGAGTGAGGTATCCCTATGAGTCTTATTGTCGAGCACATCAACAAATGGTTTGGTCAGTTCCAGGCGATCACGGACCTCTCCATGAAAGTGGAAGAGGGAGCGCTTTTCGGCTTCCTGGGCCCCAATGGCGCAGGCAAGACCACGACGATGCGCATGATCCTCGACCTCTTCCGTCCCGACTCCGGCCAGATTAGCTGGAATGGCACACCGGTGCGCGAGGTCGCTCGTCGCTCCTTCGGCTATTTGCCAGAAGAACGCGGACTCTATCCCAGGATGGAGGTCGCCGAGCAATTGATATTCCTGGCCCGGCTCTCCGGTCTCTCCAAACAGGACGCGGAGCGCGCCCTGGATGAGTGGCTGGAGCGGTTCCAGATCAGCGCCAATCGCCACAAGAAGATCGAAGAACTCTCCAAAGGCAACCAGCAGAAAGTGCAGTTTCTCGCCGCCATATTGCACGACCCGACCATCCTGATCATGGATGAGCCCTTTAGTGGGTTGGACCCGGTCAACGCGACGGTGCTCAAAGAGGCATTCCTTGAGATACACCGACGCGGCAAGACGATCATCTTCTCCACCCACCAGTTGGAGCAGGTCGAGGAGTTGTGTGAGGACATGGTGCTCATCAACAAGGGGCAAGTGGTGGTGCAGGGCAGTGTGCAGGAGATCAAACGCCAGCACGGGCGCAACGTGGCACGCCTCAAGCTCGACAATGACCCCGAGGCGCCCTGGCTCGATGCGCTGGTCGGCGTGCACGTGACCAAACGCCGCCAGGACTATCTCGAAATGCAGTTCCAGGCCAACCTCAATCCCAATCTGATTGTGGAGGCGGCGCTGCAGCACGGCGGCATCATCAGCCGTTTCGAGGTAGTTGAGCCCTCACTGACCGACATCTTCATGGAGCTGGTCGGCACGACTGCGCTGCCCGATGCTCCCTCTGCTCTCCCAGCCTAGAGGAAGAGGCGACTGATCCGAGCAGGTGAGCGGAGCGAGCTTCCGATCCGCATACCTGACCGAAGGTAGCTGCGCAGCAGCGTTGGTGTGCGGAATACGGACCCTCGCGCATGCCTCGTTGCTGCTCGAAAGGAAGAAGGAAACCATGGCGAAGAAACTGGTGGACATGCCAGAGCACGAACGTTCCGAACAGGAGCACAGGGCCGTAGCGGTGAGTTCAAGCGGCGCCGCTGCCCAGAACACCCCGCGCAATATCCGTTTGATTATCGGGCGCGAATATAAAAATCGTGTGACCCAGCGCAGCTTTATCATCACGAGCATAATCCTCCTGGTCATCGTGTTCCTTGCTGCCTTTATCCCGACGATGGTGCAGTTTGTGCAGCATATTACTGCGCATCCAAGTTCACAAACCCAGGTCGTCGTTGTGAATGACGCGGGTACAGTCGCGGGCCTGAATGAGGCGACACTGACCTCGTACATCAGTTCGGAACTGAACCGGACGACTACCACCAGCCCTGCTCCTTATGCGATTACCAGCCAGCCACAGGCTTCCCTGGTCAGCCTGCAAAGGCAGGTCAAGCATGGCAAGTTGGATATCCTGCTCGTGCTTGATCGTTCCGCGCAAGGGAACCTCCAGTTGCTCTACTATACCAATGCCGATCCAAACAACGACAGCAGTCTGACCAGTATTCAGGCCCTGGCCCAGCAGCTCACCGTGCTCGATACCGCTCATCGCCTTGGTCTCACACCGTCTCAAACCACTCGCCTCTTTGCTCCTCCCAGCCTGACGATGGTGTATACGCAGCAGGGCCAGAGCACTCGCCCGGTGAGTGAGATCATTGCGGGATTTATCCTCGCCTATGCCGGTGCTTTACTGATTGTCATCTTTGTCTCGACCTATGCCAATATCGTCGCGGCGGGAGTCGCGGAAGAGAAAAGCAGCCGCATTATGGAAATTCTGGTGAATGCCGCGACCCCTTTCCAACTGCTGATCGGCAAGATCGTGGGCATCGGCGCGGCGTGCATGACACAGATGACGTGCCTGGTGGTGGTCGGCATTGGAGCGCTCCTGCTGCAAATCCCTCTGCAAGCGGCGCTGTTCGGTGCAAACGCGGGAGGATTCATCCAGTATCTCACCGGCGTGTCCATCCCGTTCTACCTCCTGTTCCTGATCTACATTCTGCTGGCGTTCTTCCTGTATGTCAAACGGCAGGATGAGGTGCAAAACGCGACCATACTTCCTCGCCTGCTGGTCACCATTGGATATCTTCTGTTCTTTCTCGGGGCAACTTCTCCCAATGCAGCCTGGACGAAGGTGCTGTCGTATCTTCCTTTCTGGACCCCGACGTTGATGCTGCTGCGCATTGCTCTGGGCACGGCTGCCTGGTGGGAGATCGTCGTGACGATCGCGTTGATGCTGGTTGCCATTCTCGCCTGCACCTGGTTTGCCGCGCGCCTGTATCGCTACGGCGTCTTGATGTACGGGCAGCGGCCTGGCCTGGGACACCTGCTGAAACTGGCACGGATGAACTAACCGCCGGCGAAAGACGGGATCTGTCGAAAAACGAAACGACTGGTTTTGACAGGAGAGGGCTTTTTCAACCTCGTTCAACCTCATCTCGTACGGAGATGTGCAGCAGCCGCTGACGATGATCTCGGTTGAGGATTTCCTTCAGCCGATCACCAACGCGATGCGCACCCACTTCTTGACGACCAGGGCAGCCGCCCGGCACATGATCAGGCGCGGGTCGGGAGTGATCCTGGCCTTCGGCGGATCGGGTCCCCACACGCTCGCAGGGCTGGGAGGCTTCAAGATCGCTCTCGACGCCCTTGAGGGGCTTCGCCGGCAGTGGGTATGCGAACTGGGCCAGCACGGCATCCGTGTCGTCACCATCAAAACGGGGGGTGTCCCCGAGTCCATCGAG
>Ga0209647_1003269_pt1 | contig 12632 bp, 13 predicted proteins | sample GraSoi_2013_60cm_FD_185827 | JGI IMG/M metagenome (GOLD analysis project Ga0209647, IMG submission 185827) | Grasslands soil microbial communities from the Angelo Coastal Reserve, California, USA - Sample 9_17_2013_60cm (SPAdes) (version 2) | ecosystem: Environmental > Terrestrial > Soil >... | reverse complement strand
CGCACCTAATCGCCGCGCCTCATTGACATCCATCCCGCCGTACTTTTTCCGCCATCCGTAGTACGTCGCTTCGCTGATATTACGCTTGGCACACGTCGCCTTCACCGTCGTCGCCTCCGCCTCTTTCTGCACCCCGATTATTTCCTCTTCACTGAACCGACTTCTCTTCATTTCCTTCTGCTCCTTTTACTTGAGCAGAACTACACTTTTCAACTGTCCACTTTTCCGGGATCAGGCCACGCTAGTGGTTCAAATCATTAGCCTATTGCATCACTAGCGGCGCAAGGCTGAGCTCCGGTAATTACCGAGTATCAGGATAGCGGCCCACGCTCAACAAAACGCTCCTGGTGCGATCCTGAGAAGCTTTTTTTTGTTGGCCCGTTTCGGCTTGAGCTCCCGACTCAAGCACAGTGTACGCTCAAGCCAAGCTTTCCCGATTGGTTTTCATGCTTAATACTCCCAGATCATCTCGCCATTGCTCTTAATATGGCCATGATGATACCAACCCCACGGATCGAACCCATCGACGTAGAAGGGGCTTCCCGGATAGGTAATAACGGTCCATACGCCGCAGGGCGTATGGACATGGCTAATGCCAGCATGGGCCAGTTGAGGACAGATGATGGCGATCAGGACTAAAAGCGCGGCTATAGCCGCCTTGTAGGAGATAGGGATTTTCATGGCTAAAATAGGTCCTTATCCAAGAGCTCGCCGAGCGAGCCGGCTCTGGTACAATACCGTAATTTTTGCGTTTTGTTCAGGCCGGAAAGGAAGAAAAAGACCGGCCGGGAGATCTCTTATAAAACTCCGGCCGGCTTTTGCATACCCGGCACCAACTATTGCAGATCAGAACTTCCTGCAAATCACACTCATCATACCTGGACAACAGACGAGGAGGTGATCCTCCAGATTTACTTCACCGATCCAGGTGGTATTACCTTTATTAATCCGGCTGACGATCCGCGAAACAAAGCCCAATAACCAAACACGCCTGATCCACAACTGCGTCGTGAGGGCGATTCCCGCTGATTTTGCCTTCCCGGCGGATCCAAACGGTTCTGCGGCTGATTCTGTGCGACGGCTAAACGATTAGACGGCGATCACAGCAGCCGGTCGAGGATCTGAATGTGAGGAATCTTTGTTTACCTCTCGCGATCCAAAAGTTCGTTTTCCAGAAGTCGCTGAACTTCAGGGTCTCGCATGGAACGGGTACGGACAGAATCATCGCTGTAGAGTACCATCGCGAATCCGTTGCCTACATCGGTAGCGTGGACCGGACTGGGAGCTTGTGAGTTTTCGATCAGTTTCCTGAGACCGAATGGAAAGCTAAAAATGCTCATTTCTTAGTGAGAAAAAGGGTTTTGAATGAATTCATGAGGAAGATCACGAAACATCTGTCATCCGTGTGATGCCTGCTAATAGAACGCACCGGAGGGATTAATAAGCTGGAATTATTTCACGCCGTTGGCCGACCGAGTAAATTATCGCACACCCGAAAGAATTATACATCATGTGGGGCCGCTCGAGGATTTGCGTCGCAATGGCAATTTGGTTCGCCCGGCACGGAGCTGGAATGAAGCTCGAGCACGTGCGGGAACACCTACAAGCCAGAAGCTACACTGCGGTTGCGATGTAAGTGGGCCGGTTGCAGCGGCTACTCCCTCATCAGCCTAAGTTGCGAAAACGACTCGGTGCAATTGCGCCACGCCTAAACGTCCAATGTTAAGACGCGTCCCTTACGGCGGTTTTAAGGCTGAGTTTAACGGTCCAGTAATTTGCTATCCCCCAGACAAAAAAACCCCACCAGCTTTCGGCTGAGGGGTTTGAAGGTTTGTGCGTCTAGCCACGTTCGAGCCAGAATATGGCAGCTCAGATGATAACCACGGCAGTTGAGACAAAAAGCAACCCGGGTTCCTGAATCTGGGGGTTCATTGGGCGAAGAATGAGCGGAGAAACTCTACATCGAATCGTTCGGTTGTTTCCAGAGCTTACCGATGAGCTTCTGCGGAGTCGGCCATTGCGGTACCGATTCGAGCGATTTATTAGACGAAGGCTCGGATCAAGACGATGAACAATAGAGGAGCTATCCGAGCTTTGCCGATCCCACGGCCGACAGAAGGAGATCGGCGTATCAGAGCAGGTTCTCTCGAACTGGCTGAAAGGAAGCCGGTCGCCTTCCCTGGATAGTTACTTCAAGGTACAGGAGTATCTCAAAAAGCAGAAGAGCCGCCGAAAATCGACGCGCTTCGCCAAGAAGACTTGTACCGTCACACAATCGGGGACACTCCTCCATTTGTAAAAAATTGTACGTTAAGCCGAGAGCCGGAAGCAACACAGCGCCTGAGCTGCCGTGGCGCGGCTTCTGGACAGGTTGATTCATATCGAGGACCTGTCCAGTGTCAGTCCAGTCGATCGGGATATAGGACCAATTCCCTCGTAATTTCTCGCCTAAGCGTACAATTTTTTACAAACAGAGGAGTGAACCCGATATCATGTCATGCGCATCGTTGAAATTCGTGAACGCACGATTCCCATATCCCGATATATCGACACTCGACTGCCTTCCGGCGGGCTGACGACGAGCCTTGTGGCGATCGCCACCGACGCCGTGCACACCGGCAAACGTGTCGTCGGATACGGCTTCTCGTCCGTAGGGCGCTTCGGGCAGTCAGGGCTGATCCGCGAGCGTTTCGCTCCTCGACTCCTGGCCGCTCAGCCGCAAGCTCTGACGATTCCCGATCGAGACGGTCTCGATCCTTTCGCTTGCTGGTCGGTGATGATGTCGGGTGAGAAGCTTGGCGGCCACGGCGAACGATGTGTCGCCGTTGGCACCCTCGACATGGCGATATGGGACGCCGCTGCCAAACTGGCGAGTATGCCCCTCGAACAATTCATCACCGAGCGACTTGAGAGAAAGCGTGAGTCATCGCCGCGAGCATTCGTTTATGCAGGCGGAGGGTATCTCTATCCGGACCGTGATATCGCATGTCTGACAGAAGAGATTCGGCGATTTCTAGATCTCGGCTTCTCGCACGCTAAGATCAAAATCGGCTCAGCGGCGCTCGGAACCGATAGCAAGCGGGTCGAAGCGGCCGCGCGGCTTTTCCCTGGCGGCAAGCATTTGGCCGTAGACGCAATGAATACCTATTCGGTCAAGGCGGGCATCGCTACGGCAAAAGCACTGGCGGCACAAGATCTGTGGTGGTTCGAGGATCCGTGCGACCCGTTGGATTTCGATGCGCAGACGCAGATCGCTGAAGCTTGTCTCTGCCCCCTCGCGGCCGGCGAGGCTCTGTTTTCCCTGGCGGAAGCGAAGCTGCTCGACAGATATGGGGGCTGGATCGCAAGTCCGATATTCTCGTATTCGACCCCGTGCATTGCTACGGCCTGACCGGCTATCTGCAGATCCTTGACTATCTGCTCGCTCGTGGCTGGCCGAGTAGCGCATTCTGGCCTCACGGCGGCTCTCTCTTCTGTCAGCACGTCGTCGCCGCGCTCGGACTAGGGGGCGCCGAAATAAACCCTCTGGCGTTTGCGCCATTCCGAGGGTTCGCGGATGGTCAAATCATCTCCGACGGCTACATCACTTTGCCAGAACATCCCGGCATCGGTTTCGAGCGACATCCGGAAATTTGGAACGCCCTGAAGTCGTTTTGAGCAGCGGTTGGATGCGCCCGCTGAGCCCGGACACCCCGCTGCGTGGGAATCGCTGAGCAGTGAGCTTGAACGTCTCTCGCGGATAGTTTAGACCGGCTGCTGTTTCCTGCTTGCCTCGAATCGCTCATTTCCGCTAGGATTTGTGCATGGCAAAGATGGAAAAGAAAGCTTTGTCAGCCCCAGACGAGAAGAGGTCTTTCGACAAAGGCCAAGTGGAACTTGTAACATTGGGCGGAGTTACGTTTGGTCGCGCCACCCTGCAGCCGGGATGGAAATGGTCGACCTGCGTAAAACCACTCGTAAACACCAAGAGCTGCGAGGCGGCTCACCTGCAATACCATGTCTCCGGGAGGCTCAAGGTCGTTATGGATGACGGAAGCGAAGACGAGTTCGGACCAGGGGAAGTATCGCTATTGCCTCCAGGACATGACGCATGGGTAGTAGGTAACGAACCATGCGTGGTAATCGATATATCAGGGATGATGAATTACGCGAAAACGACCTAAGAAGAACCAAATTTTCACAAGGCGACTGACTCGCGACAGCAGTCCTCGAACCGGGGAGGCTGGAACTAGGTTCTCGGCTGAGCCTCTCTGTGGCGATGCGTTGGCTTAACACCGGCTATGGGATCTGGTTTAACCGGCGTTACCGGCGGCACGGAGCGTTGTTTCAGGGGGACCCAACGTCGATAAAAGCGAACGAAGTTAGGATAAGTTTCTAAAGTTGGGTCGATAAGCGATTTCTGAAATCGTCAGGTCAGTGTAGATTAACAGACGCCGAGCCTCGAGCAGGGTTCGATTCCGAATCTAGGCGGTTGGTTATTTTCCTGTCTCGGTCAAGACCGCATCAAACAGCAAACGTGGACTGACCGAGAACTATCAAGCCATCTTCGGTGTGCTTCTGGGCATGAAGTACGAGATTCGGGCTATAGTTCGGCAAGGCAAAGGCAGCATCGTTAACATCTCGCCAGTGATCTGGCGACCGGTGAGTGCGACGAACTCATGCGCATCGTGAAGGCACCGTCTCTCGCGCGGCGATCCGTTCAGCGAGGTAAGCTGCATCGTCCCCGACGCCGAACAGGATTCCCGACTTACGCTTGTGCAGCCACGGCATTCCAAGGAAGTACAAGCCCTCGTATGCAGTGACTCCGCGCTTCTGAGTTGGATAACCGTCTCTATCAAGGACGGGCAACTTCAGCAGGCTGAAGTCGAACGAATATCCCGTCGCCCAGATCACCGTAGAGATTCCAGAGGCTTTCAGGTGGAGTTCCGGGATTTGCACCTGCTCGTATCCATCGTGTAATTGCGGAACGCTCTCGACCGGAGCTTTCAATCCTGTGCGCGCGATGTAGTCATCGACTCTCTTCAGCGCGTCGGCTTCGAACTGGTCAACCTTTGCAAGTGTTTCGATTAAGTCGGGCGCGAGCATCAGCTTTCCATCCCGCGCGTCGCGGACGTGGCCCAGCAGAACAACGCCGTCGCGCGCAAATTGATGGAGATTCAGGCTCTGGCCTCCGTTTTTGCCGGAGATTTGCGGTGGCTGGCAAACTTATCTCGCGGCGACTTCAGTTCTTCGACCTTTGTATCGAACAGCCCCAGACGGGTAAACCAATCATTGATGTCCCGTCCGCGATACCGCCGCGGCACGCGCTCGGCGCTGCCGACGGAGAGATAGACTTTCCTTCCGCTTTGATAGAGTTCCTGGGCGATCTGGGCGCCTGACTGACCTGTTCCGACCACAAGGACGGCCCCAGCCGGGAGCGAAGACGGATTGCGGTACTTCATCGAGTGAATCTGTAGAATCCCCGCTGGAATGGCTTCACTGAACTTTGGAATTTTAGGGGATTGGTAAAGGCCGGTCGCGATCACGACATTCTCGGCATCATAGTTTCCTTCCCTTGTGCGAACTAGGTATCCCTCGCGAGTCTTCTCCACGCTGTACACTTCGACACCGCAGTGGACCGGCAGGCTGAAGCGCTTCCCGTAGTCATCGAAGTACTTTACGACCTGGGCCAGTGACATGAATCCGTATGGATCATTTCCCTGGTACTCTGCCCCTGGCATCCTCACCTGAAAGTTGGGTGTCACCAACATGAATGAATCCCAGCGCTCATTCCGCCACGCGTTCGCGACCGTCGGCGCCCGCTCGAGCACCACGTGTTCGCAGCCTTTCTGTTTCAAGTAGTAGCTCATGGCTAGCCCTGCCTGCCCACCACCCACGATGACGGTGTCGATTTGACGAGTAGTCATTGTCAGACTCCTTCCCGAGCACCTCGCGATTGTTCAGCTTTTCGACGATCTTTCATGCAGCTGGATAACGTCGGAACAAAGGCAATCATAATAGAACCTTATGATAAACTATCACGAAAAGTGATAGTGATGAGTCTCGAATTCGCGCCCCAAAGCCCGTCTTGCGCGCAATATGGTTCGAAAAGCCGCGAGGAACGAGACGGGTTGAGGATTTAAATAGAGGGGACCCGCGCGCTAGACGCGGTTGCGTAGGCTGTTTAAGCCGCAGACGGCACTCTTGCGCTTGCAGAGGCCTCCGCGGGTTGAGCTAAATCTGGTGCGATAGCGACGTGGAGATACCAGCGAGATTGGGGTCACTCCTCCGTTGGTAAAAAATTGTACGCCTGTGCGCCGGGAGACTGCGCAAAGAGTAAAAGGTGAAAGTCCTCAACAGTAAAGGAATAGCAAGCCACACTGGCCCCGAGTCATGCGTAACGCATCGCGAGGTGCGAGACGAAGCGTTGACAGGGGAGCTTGCAGGCCAGCCATTGAGCCGCGAAATCTTTATATCAGTTCAGGGTGCTGACGCTGTAAGCGTAGTGGAAAGCAATACGGGCAGGCGCGTTAGTGCGAGTGACTGCTCGGCCCTGCGTGGTCTAAGAACCTGGCATGTAGGTACGCTCTTTGCACGGGAACCGGGAGATCTCCTACCTGACCGCTTCAGAAGTCATGGAGCGGTCCGCATCGGGAAGGCGAGGAGTCGAAGCCGATGAAGCACGGGCAGGAGAAGTCAGACCTCTTCATAATAGCATTGAAGCCGACGAACAAACCTGGGCGACTGGGGACGGAGTTGGTGGAGCCAAGGGAGAGGACCGAGGGAAACATGGGAGAGCAACACACGTACCGGACACTGCGCCGGATTAAACGTGTCCCAGAGGCTCGACTGTGTACGCGAAGCTGCTCGTGGGATTCGTCGTTAACCACCCGAGGTGGGAGCCCGGTGCGTGAATCACGCCCGCCGGGATCTGTGCGGGGGGCATCCAGCAATGGATGTCCCTACCGCGATAGGCGAGAAATTACGAGGGGAATTGGTCCTATATCCGGACCGACTGGACTGACGCTGGACAAGTCCTCGATCTGATCAAGGCTGTCCCGGAAGCCGCGCCACAGAAGCTCAGGCGCTGTGTTACTTCAGGCTCGCGGCTTAACGTACAATTTTTACAAATGGAGGAGTGACCCCTATAAGCGCTTTTCGCTGCGACCACGCAGACCAACTCCTCTTCGTAGATAACCTCACTTTGCAACCGGGATGGCAGGTAGGTGTCGTCGGGGCTCAGCAGCAGATCAAGACCATCACGCGTGAGGTCTTCGAAGCCGTTATTGCGCAGGGCGACAAAATTCCAAGAATACCTTCTTCGCTGAGGGCAGAACCTCACGGCAGAGAGCCGAGGCCACGGTCCACGCGGCGTATTTCGTGGTAGCGATCCGGAAGCGAGCCTGCTCGACTTCCGGATTGAAGGCGGAGCCGCTGAGTAGACGATCGAGTCTCGGGAGCATAACCTCGAGCTCGTCTATCAGGCGCTGCCCTTGCAGAGTCGGCTCAAAGCCTGCAGCAGTGCGCACCAGCAGATCATCATGGAACATATCGCGCAGGCGTTGCAGAGCGCGACTGACCGCTGGCTGGCTCAAAAAAAGCCGGGTTGCGGCGCGGGAGACGTTTCGTTCCTCTGCTAACACGGTGAAGACGACGAGAAGGTTGAGATCAGCCTGGCGCAATTGCGTGATACGCATATGCAGTATTAGTACTATGCATAGGACGTAGCCAGTCTGGAATGCGATTTAAGTGCAAAGACGAGCTCACTGGGGTTTGATGGACGGAAAACCGCGGTTAAGCCGGGTCGCGGAAGTCAGTTGGCATTCTCTCCACACGTGAGCATCGATCAGTGCGCGCCAAACTTAAATAGGATCTTGCCGCTGCGATTCGATTTCAAAGATTGCTCGAACGCTTCCTTGAACCGCTCCAACGGGTACACATGCTCCACTTCGGCGGAGAGCGATCCATCAGCTACGAGGTCGCCCAGCTTCTGGTAAATTTCCTGGATCTCTGTGCGGGGTGCGTTGCGCATCCAATCGCCGAGCCAGAATCCGTGAAGGCTAAGACCAAGGAAGATGAAGTGCTTGGGCGAGAAGGCTGGGATTTGCCCACTGTCCATGGCGTAGATGACAACCGAGCCGCCCCTCTTGAGCGACTTGCCCAACTCGCCCACAGGGCTTCCGCCCAGTGTGTCAAGGACCAGGCTAAGTTTTTTCCCATGGAGAGCCTCCTCGATATCCTTGGCCAGGTTGTCGCCTTGGAGGACGACGCGGTCACCTCCCAAACGCCGTACTTGCTCTGCAGCCTCTTCTCTACGGACGATATTCAATGTTTTGACTCCCGCGAGCTTTGCGAGCTTGAGGATGTACTGTCCCATGGCTGAGTTGGCTGCGGTTTGACCGATCCAGTCGCCGGGCATCAGGGAGGCATATCGCTTCAGTAAGAGATAGGCAGTAGCGGGATTAACCCCTATCATCGAAAGTTGCAGGGGATCTGCGTCGTCGCTCGTCGGCACGACGTTTCGCACCGGCACGACAACCTGATCCGCCCAAGTGCCCTGCTCATACGTCGGAAGGATCAGGACTCGCCTGCCACGCAGAGCGCCATCAACCTTCGAGCCGGTTTGGATGACTCGGCCAACGCCCTCCGCGCCCACCGGGAATGGGAAGGCCGGTCGGACGTGGTAGATGCCTCGGACGAGCATGAAGTCCGATGGATTGATCGGGGCCGCTTCCATCGAAACGAGAACATCCTCCTGACCGAGAGCCGGTTCGGGGACCCTGTTAAGTTCGATGACATCTGAAGGTTCGCCATAAGCCACGAGTTGTAACTGCTGCATAAACTACCCTTTCGTTCGGAACATTTTTTCCGGTAAATTTGAAAATTATGCAGGGAAGCGATCGCCAAACATCGGCAGCCCGCTCTTTGATTGGGCTTCGGTTGCTTCGTCCTGCAGGACGTCCCAGTGCTCGGCGAGACGACCGGACTCCATCCGGACGATGTCGGCAGCGATCAACGCCGCAGGCTGGCCGTTTCCCGAGAAGCGCCCGTGCAAGATGACGTAATCGCCGTCGGCCACAATGACGGCGTTCTCGTAACGCAGGGTGTCGGGCAAGCTCCGCACGAGATTAAACAGGCCATCGCGACCGGGCTCGATATGGGAGCTGTGCTGGATGTAATTCTCCGACCAGAACCTCGCTGCGGCCTCGTAGTCGCGCTTGTTGAACAGGGTGTTGAAAGCTTTCAGGACAACCGCCTTGTTCTCTTCTGCTGTGGTCTTCATAATGCCGGTGAGTGCGCCTGTGATAGGTACTGTTGGAGTGTTCATATAATCTTTCATTTGGATGTGGGTTAATGCCTCGAGAGCTATTATAACATTCTTACTGAAGGCTGTTTTGATTAGTCACGTGCCTTTACTGGGCTGGAAAGAAGCCCCATGCAGTCCACGGGTGAGAGAGGCCATCACGATTTGGTTGGTCAGCGAGAGTTCTTCAAGCCTGTGGGACTGCAGCAATGGTTGCGGAGTATGATTAAACATAAATAAAGAACCATGCGGTTCAATACGCATCGATCACATTGACGTACACGTCAAGGAACGTTTTGCACCAATCGGTTCATTATGCGATAATGAGCAGATGGGACGACCGAAGACTTTCAATCGGGAAGACGTCTTAAAAAAGGCGATGCCCGTTTTTTGGAGACGTGGGTTTGCGGACGCGAGCCTTCACGAACTGGAACTAGCGACTGGGGTAAACAAAATCCGGCCTCTACTCTGAGTTCGAGGATAAGGAGGATCTGTTTGCCAACGCAAAAGGAATCGGCACGATAAGCAGAGCCATTCGGGCGAATTCCTGCCCGGCGTCCCGGCTCTGGCGGCGAACCGACTAGCAACAGCTCACGATCCCGCTATGGTTACTAAACGCTGGTTAACTGTAGCTATTACCTCTACGGAGTTGCCGCCTGGCAGCTTCATAGCTGAGGATGAATAAGCGAGCTCAATCGAGGCTCAGAAGTACTCGGCACGATGTTAGAGGGACGTCAGCAGATGACGCCCCGGGGGCGACCCCTTGTCAGCCGTTTTGCCATTCGAGTCAGGAGGTCTTGAAGGCCAAGCTCGCATTGCCACTCGGCAAATCGCCAGAAGTTGTTTTCGCGACGCGCCGTCACGCGCCCGGACAGCCATCCCGCGAAAAATGGTGCCGAAGTAGGCAGCGAGTTCTTTAACGTTGGTTCCCGGGGGAAGATCGCCGTCAGAAACTCCCTTTCGCAGCCGCCTGGCCAATGCCTGCTCGAAAAGCTTGCGCAAGCTTTTGGTATAATCAGAGAGCGTAAATTTTCGGGGGCAAACGACACGTTGAGCCGCTGTTAGAAGTTCCCGTCGGACATAAGCAGGCATGGACCTTCATCCCGCCGTTAATCAATCGGGTCTAACCACAAAAATCGTGATCAGCAGCCGGAACCACGCATCCCATAGCTGTCCACTGAAAGCGATACCGCAGTCCTCTCCCTGCCCGGCTCTTCATCAGCAGGTGACTTCTTAACGTACAATATCGCACAAATAGGCAAGTTACCCCTTTTAGCAAAGCTTTTTGTATTAGTTAGTGCTAACATTACGTGCTTTAAGGCGAACGCGTGTTGGCTAAAGGAGGAGGCACCCGTGCGTGGGTTTACAGAAGAATAGACATCACGATGGGCGGATTTGATGCATGCTGGACTGAATGCTTCGAAACGATAGCCTTTCAGGTCGAATGATGGTGAGCGTATTTGCTCCGAATCCGAGGAAGCTGTCGCCGAAGCATGTCGAGAAAAGCTGCAACCGGCGGCGGCAGTTCAGTGTCGGGCCGCGACAATTTCAAGTGGAGGTGGATCGGGCTGAATTGGAATGAGTGTGACGCCAGGTTGGTGAAAGCTGACAACGCAGGTAGGTGCCAAGGAAACACCAATTCCGGTGACCACCGTCATCAACATGGTCTGCATGTTTGCAGGCTCAGCGATAACTCGTGGTGAAAAGCCGGCCTTCGTGCAGAGCAACGTCAACGCGTCCACTAATTCCGGTGCTGCGCTGCGTCGCAAGAGCACCCAATCCTCGTTGGCCAATTTCTCGAGGCTGATTTCTTGGAATCTAGCAAGCGAGTGCCGATCCGGCAAGACGGCCACAACGCCGGCGCTAAAAACCCGCTCCTGCACGAAACGTGCCGCTTGCGCTTTTGGCAACCGAGGCATGAATCCCACGTCGATGTGTCCGCGCTCCAAGGCGTCCAATTGCTCGCCGGGTGACTGTTCGCAAAGGTGAATGCTCACGGCCGGGTACTGCATGCGATAAGCATTGAGCAGCTCCGGCAAAAAGTAGGATTCTGCCCCGCCGAAGCTTCCGATGGAAAGTGTGCCGGTTTGTCCTTGTGCCGCCCGACGCGCTTCCACTCTTGACTGTGCAACACGATTGAGAATGTCCTTGGCCTCACGAAGGAAAGCCTGTCCTGCAGCGGTGAGCTTAACCGAGCGTTTGGTGCGGAGGAGCAACTCTACTTCCAGTTCTTCCTCGAGCGTTTTGATTTGGTGGCTGATAGCGGACTGAGCAATGTGAAGCTTTTCTGCTGCTCGGGTGAAGCTCTGCTGTTCGGCGACGGTCGCGAAGGAAAGAAGATAACGGAGTTCCACTCTGGATCAGTAATCGATTCAACTGATTACTCAAACCGAAAAACGATATTTCACAAATCGCAACGACGGGCCTTTAGTTGGCTCACCGTTTGCAAAACGAGCAAACCCAAAAAGCGATGACTGACGTGCGGCGACATCCACCATTCCTTTTCAACGCGCTGAACGCCCTGGCGGCGCTAGCAAAGTGTACACCGTACGAGATCCCACCGGCGGCAGGCCGGTTACGCCATTTTCTGCGCGCCAGTTTCGACCAACACGAACAAGCGATGGTCCCGCTGGAGGAAGAGTTGGCTGTGATCCACGCTTATCTAGATATCGAGTCGCTACGGTTTGGCAACCGATTGACAATTGAAGAGAAGATCGATCCGGGGTTAACAGAAGTTCTAACGCCACCTTTCTCGCTCCAGCCGCTGGTAGAGAATGCAGTGCAACATGGACTGCAATCCTCGGCGAACGCCGGGCGGCTGCGCCTCGCGGTTCGCGTGGCGGGAAAATGGCTAGAGGTTAGAAAAGAGAACATAGATACAATTGATGCAATTTATGCACACGTAGAAACAAACGAAGGGCCAAGCCCGAGGATGGTTTTTTATAACATTATCGTTGGCGAGAGCGCGTCCGACCGGGTCTGCCGGCAGTCAGCGCAGTAATTACGGAAGGTGAGACAAGAAAGAGCTGGTCTCTCAAATCCTGCTGTCTATTGAAGCGAACGCTATCTAAGCACCGCGCGCGCCGATGATGGGAGGGTACAGATTGGCGCTTCAGAAAATGAACAAGACAAATGGCGTTACAAATGAAGATATCTACAAATGAACCAAAAGAAGTGGTACTAGGGCTTGGGAAGGCTTTGAACGATGAGAGCTTCCAGATAGCCAGGAGATACGTTAGCGACGATATGAAGTACGTCGGTCCCTTTGGCTCCCGCGATGGAGCCGAAGCATATCTTCAGGAGATCGAACGCCTTCGCCTGAAATTCGATATTCAAAAGATCTTTGCTG
>Ga0209647_1003268_pt1 | contig 12633 bp, 8 predicted proteins | sample GraSoi_2013_60cm_FD_185827 | JGI IMG/M metagenome (GOLD analysis project Ga0209647, IMG submission 185827) | Grasslands soil microbial communities from the Angelo Coastal Reserve, California, USA - Sample 9_17_2013_60cm (SPAdes) (version 2) | ecosystem: Environmental > Terrestrial > Soil >... | reverse complement strand
CGGACCAGATGCAGAACTACCCGCATCAATTCTCCGGCGGCCAGCGCCAGCGCATCTGTATTGCGCGCGCGCTGTCGCTCGGGCCGAGCTTGATCGTGTGCGACGAGCCCGTGTCGGCGCTGGACGTGTCGATCCAGGCCCAGGTGATAAATCTTCTGATCGACCTGCAGCGCAAGCACGATTTTTCGTATTTGTTCATCGCGCACGATCTCGCCGTCGTCGCCCATATCAGCCACCAGGTCGCGGTGATGTATCTCGGGCGCATCGTCGAGATCGCGGAGAAGCACGAGCTGTTCGCCAACCCGCGCCATCCCTATACCCAGGCGCTGCTCGCCTCGGTGCCCGTTGCGAATCCCAGGACGAAGCGGCTCACGCCACTGATCGATGGCGACGTGCCGAGCCCGATCAATCCGCCCTCCGGCTGCGCGTTTCATACGCGGTGCCGGTATGCGATGGAGCGCTGCAGGGTTGAGCTGCCGAAATTGGCTGACGTGGGTGCGCAGCATCAGGTGGCATGCTGGCTGAATGAGGGGACGGGACGGCCCGCCTGAAATCCATCGTCGCCCGGGCGAACGCCGGGGCCCATAACCACCGATGCTAGTTGTACGCTGGGCTGTGACCCCAGCCTGCCACCACACAAACATCGGTGGTTATGGGTCCCGGCTCAAGGCCGGGACGACATCTGTCGATGCATCCGCCTCGATCTCAACAACAACTCTTCCCGTCGTCACCTGCTCGCCTTCCGCGACATCGATAGCCAAAATCGTGCCGGCGATCGGCGCTGCATGCACGTGTTCCATCTTCATGGCTTCCAGCGTCATCACCGGCTGGCCCGCCGTGACGCGCTCACCCGCTTTGACCAGAACCGCAACCACCCGGCCGTTCATTGCGGCGCGAACCTTGCCGTCGCTGCCGGTTGCAGTCGCCGCGGTCGGCGTCGCCAAAGTGAGATCGCGGACCGCAAACGTGACGCCGCGGTGCAGGATGTAAAGCCTGTCGCCATCGCGAAAAAATCTTGCCGATTGCATCAAGCCGTTGGCGCGGAAACGAATGCTATCGCTACTGAGTTCGTCAATCTCAAACCGATGCTCGCCGCCATCGGGGCTTGCGACATAGCCGCCATCGCGTTCGCGCACGATTTCGAGATCATGAATGCTCTGATCGACTTCGATGCGAAGCGGAAGCGGAAACGTCGCCGCCAGCGTCCGCCCGCGCCGCCACGGCCGCGCATGGGGATCGGTGACATACAGCAATAGAGCCGCGAGCGCGATGTCGGCGGGCGAGTCCTCACCGTGGGCCAGCAATTCGTCGCGGTGCTTGCCGATGAATGCGGTGGTCGCCTCCCCTGCCGCGAACGCGGGATGCCGCAGGCAGGCGGCGAGAAAGGTCTGGTTGGTCGTCACGCCGAAGGCGGCAGTATGTTCGAGACCATGGATCAGCCTGCGCAGCGCCTCGTCCCGGGTCGCACCGTGACTGATCAGCTTCGCGACCATCGAATCGTAAAACGGCGGAATTTCAAAACCCGATTGCAGCGCATGTTCGACGCGAACTCCATCCGGCATCTGCCACAGCGCCATTTTTCCCGATTGCGGGACAAAATCACGTGCCGCATCCTCCGAGCATAGTCGCACTTCAATAGCATGCCCGGAGAATCTTACATCCTCCTGCCGCACGCCGAGCCGCTCGCCGCTCGCCACGCGCAGCTGCAATTCGACGAGATCAAGCCCGGTGATCGCCTCGGTGACGGGATGCTCGACCTGCAGCCGCGTGTTCATTTCCATGAAATAGAATTCGTCGCGCCCATCGAGCAGGAATTCAAGCGTACCGGCGCCTTCATAGCGAAGCGATTTGATCGCGGTCATTGCGACGGCGCCCATCCGCGCACGCAACTCCGGTGACACAACAGGCGATGGCGCCTCCTCGATCAATTTCTGATGCCGCCGCTGCACCGAGCAATCGCGCTCGCCGAGGTGGACGGCGTTGCCGTAACGATCACCAAACACCTGGATTTCGATATGGCGGGGATCGACGATCGCGCGCTCCAGGATCACGGTGCCGTCGCCGAACGCGCTCTGCGCCTCCGATCGCGCGCTGCGCAGGGCGTCGGGAAACGCGCTCACATCCCCGACTAGCCGCATGCCGCGCCCACCGCCGCCGGCGATGGCTTTTATCATGACCGGAAAGCCGATTTTTCTGGCCTCTGCCAGCATCACGGCGTCGCTTTGGTCCGCCCCCTGATAGCCGGGTACGCAGGGCACGCCGGCGGCTTGCATGATCGCTTTCGCACCGGCCTTGTTGCTCATTGCCTTGATGGCGTCGGGCGACGGACCGATGAACACCAGGCCCGCGTCACGGCAGGCTCGCGCGAACGCTTCGTTCTCGGCGAGAAAACCGTAACCGGGATGGATCGCATCGGCGCCGATTGCCTTCGTAGCCGCGATGATCGCATCAATCCGCAAGTAAGATTGGGCCGGCAGTGCCTCGCCGATGCGGACGGCCTCGTCCGCCTCGCGCACATGCAGCGCCTCGCGGTCGGCGTCGGAATAGACCGCGACCACGCCATAGCCGAGGCGGCGCGCGGTCCGCGTGATCCGCCGCGCGATCTCGCCGCGATTGGCGATCAGTATCTTGTGAAACACGGTCGCCTTCATCGACCCATTTCTCATGGCCGCGCCACCGAGAACTGCATGCGCTGGGGGCTGCGCGCCTCGGCCTCACGGCAGATCGCGAGCACCTCGCTCAAAACGCTGCGGGTATCGCGCGGATCGATCACGCCGTCGTCGAGCACCCGCGCGCTGGTCGAGAACACATCCATCTGGCCGTCGAACACGCCGATGATCTCTGCCTTCATCGCGTCCAGTTTTGCCTTCTCGATCGGCTTGCCACGCCGCGCCGCAGCAGCCTCGGTCACGATCGCCATGGTTTCCGCAGCCTGGAAGCCGCGCCCGCACATGCCGTAATTGCCGGCGCCGAACGACGCGCCGCAATAGATCGTGATCTGCGGCACGGTGGCTGAAGTGACAGCCTGGATCATCTTCGAGCCGTGCTTGATCATGCCGGCTTCTTCGTAGGCTTTTCCGACCATGTAGCCGGTGGTGTTGTTGAGATAGAGCAGCGGCGTGCGCGACTGGCAGCACGCCTGGATAAAATGCGTCGCCTTGTTGGCGCCGTCGGGATCGAGCGGACCGTTATTGGTGATGATGCCGATCGCCTGGCCTTCGATGCGGGCGTGGCCGCACACGGTGGCCGGACCGTAATTGGTACCGAACTCCGTAAAGTCGGAATCGTCGATGACGCGGGCGATCGCCTGGCGCATGTCGACCGGCCGTTTGTGGTCCATCGGCATGATGCCCAAAAGTTCTTCCGGATCATACCGCGGCGGACGATGCGAAGACAAAGCGCTGCCCGGCCGGTCCCACTCCAGATTGGCCATGATGTCGCGCGCGATCCGCAGCGCATCGCGGTCGTCCTCGGCGAGATAATCGCCGAGGCCGGAAATGCTGGTGTGCATCTCGGCGCCGCCGAGCTCTTCTTCGGTGGCGATCTCTCCGGTCGCGGCTTTTAACAATGGCGGCCCCGCAAGAAATGCGCGGGTACGGCTGCGCACCATCACGATGTAATCGGAGAGCCCCGTCTGGTAGGCGCCGCCGGCGGAGGTTGCGAAAGATGTTGCCGCCTCTGACAAAATCCTCGACGCGGTAACGCAAGAGATTGGCGCCGGCGCTCTCGACCAGCTGCACATAAGGCAATTTATTTTCGAGCGCCAATTCCTGCACCCGCAGCGTCTTGTCGAGGCCATAAGGCTGTAGCGCGCCGGCATCGATGCCGGAATCGCTGGCGCTTACCATGCAGCGGACGCCGGAAACAAATCCGATGCCGGCGATCGCGCCGCCGCCCGGGATGCTCTTGTCGGCATCTGATACGTCGAACATGTATCCCGCAAGCGTCATCAATTCGATGAACGGCGAACCGGGATCGAGCACCAGCGCCACCCGCTCACGCGGCAGCAATTGCCCGCGCTTGTGAAAACGGTCTTTTGCCACGGCCGACGCGGCACGCGTCCGTACTTCCAGCGCGCGCATGCGCGATATCAGCGCCAGCATGCAGTCGCGGTTGGCTTTGTAGGTGTCGCCCGAAGGCGCGATGGTGTTTTCAATGACGGCCATTACAAATCATTCTTTGAATGCGCAAAACACAGCTTGTCATTCTGGGCTCCCTCGCCTCGCTCGCGCCAGGAAATGACGAGGGGTTATGTTGTGCGCGACCATCACGCGCTCTTCTTCGCAAAGTAATCGCTGTAAGCCTGGCGCAGCTCGACCTTGCGCAATTTGCCGGTCGCGGTCATCGGCATCTCGTCGAGTATTTGAACCAGTTTTGGCACCTGGAAACCACCGAGATGCTTTCGGCAATGCTCGATGATCCCGGCTTCGTCGGCCGACGCGCCCGGTTTTAGCTTTACAAATGCCGATACCGCTTCGCCCCATTGTGGATGCGGCAACCCGACCACGGCGGCGTTTTGCACGGCGGGATGGGCGAGCAGCGTCTCCTCGATCTTGACGGAGGCGACATTCTCGCCGCCGGATTTGATCATGTCCTTCTTGCGGTCGAGGAACAACACTTCGCCGTGCTCGTCGACCAGGGCGAGATCGCCGGTATGATGCCAGCCGAATTTGCGCGCCTCTTCGGTCGCCTTCGGATCCTTGTAATAGCCCATCATCACGTTCGGCCCGCGATGCACCAGTTCGCCGGGCTGGCCGCGCGGCAGCAGATTGCCGTTATCGTCCATGATCGCGGTCTCGTTCACGATTAGAGACTCGCCCCAGTAATTGCCGAAGCGTTTTAGTTGCCGGTCCGGCTGCGACATCGTGGTGGCCGGATACATTTCAGTCTGGCCGCTGGTCAGCACGAAATTGGGACACATGTCCGCGATCGCGCGCTCCAGCAGCGGCCGGCCCATCGGCGCCATGGTGTAAATGCAGGTCTTGAGGCCGGACAGGTCAAATTCCTTGCGGCGCGGATGGTCGAGGATCGCCTGATACATCAGCGACAGGCCGACGAACACCGTGAGCACCGGATCAAAGCCGCGCATCAGCGCCATTCGTCCGCCGACCGAGAGGTAACTCAGCAGCAACACGTGCCCCGCGCAATGGAACAGCGGGAACTGCCCGGTGACGCCGTCATTGCGGTCGAGCTTCATCTCGATAGCGTTGCTCATCACCGCCATGACGACGGCGAGGTGGCAATGCATCGCGCCCTTCGGGCGCGACGTGGTGCCCGACGTATAGATGATCATCGCGAGATCTCGGTCGTCGAAATCGATCTCGGGCTCGACGTCGGATTGGCCTTTTGTCAGATCGTTGAAATTTTCGAGGCCCTGGGCCGCGGCCGTGCCAGCAAGATCGACCGCGATGAGATCGATGCCGAGCTTTTGCAGCGCCGCGCGCCGGTCGGCTTGCGCGTGCAGATTGTCGTCGATGAGGGCAAAACGCACTTCGGCATGATCGAGGATAAAATCCATGTCGGCGGGGCCGAGCATGGTGTTGATCGGCACCCAGACCAGGCCGGCGCGGTGAATGCCGAACAGCGCTTTGACGAATTCGACCGAGTTGTTGCAGATGGTCGAAATCTTCTCGCCGGGTTTTAGGCCCCGCGCCACCAGGTAGTTCGCAAAACGATTGGCGTCGCGCTCGACCTCGGTGAAGGTGACGCGCCGCGCGCCGTCGGTGAGAGCAATCCGATCCGGAAAGCGCGCCGCCGCGCGCTTTAAGAGATCGCCGATCGCCACCCGGCCGATTCGGCCGGGACCCGGCACGCCGCCGGTCGCCGCCAAGTCAGTCATCACGCTCCCTCCCTCATTTCGTCATTGCGAGCGCAGCGAAGCAATCCATCTTTCGCGCCTCACTATGGATTGCTTCGCTTCGCTCGCAATGACGGCGCGGCCGCTTTCGAACGCTAATGCCTGGTCCCAAATATCTTCCGCGCTTGCGCCGGGCTCGCGATCTCCCGCCCCGCCCGCCGCGCGCAGGCGGCAAGGGCCTCGATCAACTGCCCGTTCGATGTCACCTTGGTGCCGTCCGCGAGATAGAACGTATCTTCCAGCCCGGTACGCAGATGGCCGCCCAAATCCGCGCAGCGCTGATGCAGCGGCCAGATCTCGGCCCGTCCGATCGCGGTCACCTGCCAGTGGGCCTCCGGCGCTTTCAGTTTCAGCAAGATCGGCAGCAAGTCCGGATCGGCCGGCATGCCGGAGGCGACGCCCATGACAAAATTGTATTCCAGCGGCCCGGCATACATGCCGGTCTGCCGGTACATCCCGACGCAGCGCACGATGCCGACATCGAAACATTCGAATTCGGGAATGGTGTCGACTTGTTTCATGACGTCGAGATAATCCTGCACCTTCCCGACCGAATTATCGAACATCATCGGCGGCCAGGCCCAAGAGTTGTCGGCCTTTACCTTGAGATAATTCAGCGAGCCGGCGTTGCACGCCGCCATTTCGGGCTTTGTTTCGCGTACGCAATCGAGCGCGCCTTGATAATTCGGCCCTGATGTGCCCGTGGTGTGGTTGATGATCACGCCCGGGCAGGCCTCGCGGATCGCCTGCTGGATTTCGCGGGAGACACTGACTTCCCATGACGGCAAATGGCCCTTGTCCGGCGCTTGCTGGCGCAGATGGATATGCATGACGCTGGCGCCGGCGTTGAACGCCGCTTTCGCCTCGCGCGCCATTTCCTCCGGCGTCACCGGGACGTGATGCTGTTTCGGATCGGTCAGCACGCCGTTCAGCGCGCAGGTGATAACAGCCTTGTCGCTCATGATTTTGTTCAATCCAGATGCGTCCTGCGTCGTGCCACGCGGAGTTTTGCATGATGGCGGATTGGCCGCCATGGCTGCTTGCGTTGACTGGCTATGGCAAGGTTGCGCCGCAGCATCGAAACCCACCAGCACGTTAACGCAAGACCGCCCAGCCAAATCCCGTCATAGGGTGAGGTCAAACAACGCTTGGCAAAACAGGCTGACATCGCGGGAGGAAATCATGGCCGTGCTCGACCGACGGGCGTTGCTGGCTGGCACTGGGACCGCTGCCATCACAGCCCTCGCCGGCGTTCGCATCTCGCACGCCGAAGAGACCCCCGGCGTTACCGCAACCGAAATTAAAATAGGCAGCACGACTTCACTGAGCGGACCGGTTTCGGCGCTGGGCGTGCAGGCGCGATGCCAGGAAGCCTATTTTCGGATGCTCAACGAAGCGGGCGGCATCGCCGGCCATCTGATAAAATACATCTACTATGACGACGCCTTTAATCCGGCAAAGACCGTGGAGCAGGCGCGGCGCCTGATTGAAGGCGACAATGTCGCCTTCCTGTTCAACATGCTTGGCACCGCGCCCAATTCGTCCGTGGTGAAATACATCAACGCCGCAAAGGTCCCGCATCTGTTCCTGTCGGTGAACGGCGACAAATGGGGCGACTACGAGAGCTACCCCTGGACCATGGGTTTTGCCCCCAGCGCCCGGATCGAAGCCCAGGTGTTTGCCAAATACGCGCTGAGCCAGAATCCGAACGCAAAATTTGCGGTGCTTTTTCAGAACGACGATCTCGGCAAGGATTTCGTCCACGGATTGCGCGATGTGCTTGGCGCGCGATTTGAAACCCAGGCGGCCGCGGTGTCGCACGAGGTCACCGATCCCACCATCGATTCACAGATGGTGTCGTTACGCGCCGGCAACGCGGATGTACTGATTTCAGGCACCACCGCGAAATTCGCCGCGCAATCGATCCGGAAGATTTTTGAGCTCGGCTGGAAACCGATGCATTTTGTCACGAGCGGAGCTGCGTCGATTTCCTCCACCATCAACCCGGTTGGGCCGGAGAAGGCGCAAGGCGTGATCACGTCGGCTTATCTGAAAGACGTATCCGATCCCGCCTGGGCGGATGATGCAGGCATCAAGGATTTTATGAAATTCATGCAAAACTATTTTAGCGATGGCAATCCGAAGGAGGCCTATAACCTCTATGCCTACACGGTGGCCATGGTGCTGCGGAAAGTGCTGGAGCAATGCAACGGCAATTTTGCGCGCGAAAATATCATGCGGCAGGCCAATAGCCTGAAGGACGTCGAGGTCCCCACGTTGCTGCCCGGCATTCGCGTCAACACCAGCCCGACCAATCACCACCCGCTGCAGCAGATCCAGTTGCAGCGGTTCGAAGGGGCAGGCTGGGTGAGGTTCGGCGAGGTGATTCAGGGGGCGAATTTGTGACGCGCCACGTCGTCCTGGCGAAGGCCGGGACCCATAGCCACCGGCGTCGGTCGTTACGGGAAGGCGTCTGCCACGCTGCCTTATCGATGAATCACGCGGTATGGGTCCCGGCGTTCGCCGGGACGACGAGTGAAATTCGCGAAATCACCGCGTCTCCCTCCGCGCGCCCGCTGCGGTATATCGCAAGATCGCGAGAGCCGGAGAAAATCGCGCGCGGCTTTAAGCCGTAAAACCGGCGGATCGAGTGGCTGAAATGGGTCGAGTCGGGATAGCCGATATCCTGCGCCAGATGCGCGAGATTGATGTTCTGGTTAGCAAAATGCAGCAAATGGCGCGCGCGAGATCCCGGTCTCTTGCTTGAACAGGTGCAGGAAGCGCGAGCCGGACAATCCGGCCGCAGCGGCGCAGTCTGCCGCCGTCACCGGCTCGCCGGAAAATGTATCGATTTGCGCAATCGACCTCGCCACGCGCGGGTCGAGCGCGCGCGGCGGCAACATTTCGCCAAAGCACAAGACATCGAGCTCGGCGCTAGAGATGCCGTCGCGATGAGGCAGCTCGCGCAGTTGGTCATACGCGGCGCGAATGCGGCAGGCGATAAGTGGCGCTTCGGGTCCCGACAGCTTCTCGGCAAGCGCGTCGAACGCGCCAGTGGCTACGCTCTCCGGTTCGATCACGACACAAATCGCCGAACGATAGTCGCTGGAGATGGTATGCTGGACATTCGGCCGCACGGTGAACAGTTCGCCGCAGGCTTCACTGCCGTCTCCCGTCGTCAGGCGCAATCCGCCTTTGATCGCCACATAGACATGAAGCGCGCCGGGACAGCGCTCGCGCGGCCGGCCGAGCAGACCTGCGTAAAACACACGCTCGGGCGTGATCAGCATCAAATGGCCGGAACTGGTTCGGGCGTCCATGACTGGTCCTCCCTGCTGCGGCTCTTCGGCCGCTGCGGAACCCTCGCGGGCCGGCGCCAACCATAGCGCAAATTCGGCACCTGTCATCGACGAGATCGCCGGATTGTGAGGTGTGGATCAGCGGACGCGCGGGGCCACCTTTTGCTCCTCGCCGGCCTGATTTTCAGCTGCAACGGCTCGTTTGAACCCCTCGCGGGTCTGCAGGCGCTGCCAGTAGGCGTTAACGTTTGGCCCGAAATCCTTTGCCAATCCAATATTTTCGGCCAGCCGCAACGCATAGCCGATCACGATATCGGCCGCGGTAAAGCGACCGGCGACCAGTGTTTCCGCGTTGGCGGTGGCGGCCTCGACCGCCCGCAGCCGGCCCAGGAACCATTTGGCGTAATCGGTGGCGACCTGCGGATTGCGCCGCTCCTCCGGCTCGAGTTGGCTGTAGCGCAGCACCAGCGTTTGCGGAAAGGTCAGCGTCGCATCGCTAAAATACATCCAGTTCAGGAAGGCGCCATAGGCCGGCTCGACCTCACCGATGATCAGCGGCGTCGGCCCGTATCTGGTGCCGAGATAATGGCAGATGCCGGAGGATTCCGTCATTCTGGTTTCGCCGTCGATCATCAGCGGAATGGTGCCGAGCGGATTGAGCGCGAGATATTCTTTTGCAAATACCCGCGGCGGGAATGGCAGCATTTTCAGCTCATACGGCAGCCCCATCTCTTCCAACATCCACAGCGGCCGGAACGAGCGCGCGGCGTGGCAATGATACAGCGTGATCATGTCGTTCCGTCCTCTGCGTCGTGGTCAGCGGTGATGAGCATCTTTGTCAGTTTCCTCGTCATTCCGGGATGCGCCCCTTGGCGCAGGCCCGGAATGACGGAAGTGGGTGGGCATCGCTAAAGTCCCATTTGCCGGCTCGCCAGATCCTTCATGATCTCCTCGCTGCCGCCGCCGATCGCGTTGACCTTGACATCGCGGTAGATGCGCTCGACCTTGATGCCGCGCATATAGCCGGCGCCGCCGAAAATCTGCACCGCTTCGGAAGCGCAGAACGCCATGGTTTGGGTGGCCTGATTCTTCAGCATGCAGATCTCGGCGACCGGGCTTTCGCCGTGATCGAGCCGCCACGCCAACATTTCAAGCATCGCCTGCGACGCCGCCACCCGCTGTGCCATGTCGACCAATTTGTGCCGGATCACCTGATGCTGCGCCAGCGGTTTTCCAAAGGTGTGCCGCTGTTTTGCGTATTCGGTCGCCTCCTCGAGGCAGACCCGCGCCGCCGCGATGCAGCCGGCCGCCATGGTCAGCCGCTCGCTGTTGAAATTATGCATGATGATCTTGAAACCCCGGCCCTCTTCGCCGAGCAGGTTTCCGGCCGGCACGCGGCAGTTATCAAAATGCAGGGTCGCGGTGTCGGAAGCCCACCAACCCATTTTCTTCAACGGCGTGCGCGAAAGCCCCGGCGTATCGCCCTCGATGACTAGCAGGCTAACGCCCTCCGGCCCCGGGCCGCCGGTCCGAACCGCGGTCGTGATGTAATCGGCGCGCATGCCGGAGGTGATGAACGTCTTTTCGCCGTTGACGACATAGCAATCGCCGTCTCGGCGCGCTGAGGTGCGCAAGTTCGCGACGTCGGAGCCGCCGCTCGGCTCGGTAATTGCCAGCGCCGATATCTTTTTGCCGGAGAGAATCTCGGGCAGGACCCGCGCCTTGAATTCGGGGCTGCCGGCGCGCGCGATTGGCGGCGCGCCGATCGAATTGCTCTTCAGGCTGGCGCTGACGCCGCCGGCGCCGGCCCGCGCCAATTCCTGGACCGCGACGATCCACATGAAATTGTCGACTTCGGTACCGCCATATTGCTCGGGAAAGCCCAGGCCCAACAGCCCGATGGCGGCGGCTTTTTCATAGAGCACGCGCGGAAAGCCACCCGCCTCGTCCCATTCATGGGCGTAGGGCTCGATCTCCTTTTCGACAAAGCGGCGCACCACCTCGCGATAGGCCTCGTGTTCGGCGGTGTAGAATGGGCTTGCCATTCGCTTGCCTCCCGTATGCTCTGTTCTTGTAATACGATGATCGCAAAACCCCTCACCCAACTTGCGTCGAGTGGCTGGCTCCGGCAACATTGTCAATCAGGCCACAGGCCAGCCACTCAACGCAAGACAGGTTCCTGATACGACCCCTCAACTGAACGATCAGGCTCAAAATCAAGCAATTCAGGCGGCGAGCCATCGCCTCGTAACCGTTCGGCTACCACCAATCTCCAATTTCCGTCGTCAATCTCAAAATCAAGAAAAGGTACTCCTTATGAACAACAAGAACGTCTCTTTGCTCAGCTCGAACCTGATAATAGTCGCCGCTGCGACTGCCCTTGTTGCCCTGACCACCCAGGGCGCGCTGGCACAAAAGAAGTACGACACCGGCGCCTCCGACAGCGAAATCAAGATCGGCAATGTCGAGGCCTATAGCGGTCCGGCTTCCGCCTACGGCATCATCGGCAAGACCGAGGATGCCTACTTCAAGATGATCAACGATGCCGGCGGCATCAACGGCCGCAAGATCAATTTTATCAGTTACGACGACGGCTATAGCCCGCCAAAGACGGTGGAGCAGATCCGCAAGCTGATCGAAAGCGACGAAGTGTTTCTGGTGTTCAACGCGCTGGGCACGCCGACCCAGACCGCGGTGCAGAAATATCAGAACACCAAAAAAATCCCGCAGCTCTTCCTCGCCACCGGCGCCAGCAAGTGGAACGACCCGAAGGATTTTCCCTGGACCATGGGCTTTCAGCCGAGCTACCGCGTCGAGGCGAGAATATTTGCAAAGTACATCCTGAAGACAAAACCCGACGCCAAGGTCGCGGTGTTTTACCAGAATGACGATTTCGGCAAGGACTACGTGGCCGGGCTGAAGGAGGTGTTCGGCGACAAGACGTCCTCCATTCTCATTGCCGAGGAAAGCTACGAGACCACCGAACCCTCGATCGATTCGCACATCGTCAAATTGAAGGGCACCGGCGCCGACGTGCTGGTCAATATCTCAACGCCGAAATTCGCAGCGCAAGCGATCAAGAAGATGGCTGAGCTGGAATGGAAGCCGATGCACCTCATGACCGACGTCTCGATTTCGATCGGCGCGGTGATGAAGCCCGCGGGGCTGGAGGCCTCCGAAGGCGTGTTGTCGGCGGGCTATCTCAAGGACGCTTCCGATCCGCAGTGGAAGGACGACGAAGGCATGAAGAAATTCATGGCCTTCATCGACAAATACATGCCGGGTTCCAACGTCTCCGATACCAACCTGGTGTACGGCTATGCCGCCGCGCAAACCATGGTGCAGGTGCTGAAACAGGCCGGCGACGATCTGACCCGGGAAAGCGTCATGAAACAGGCCGCCAGCCTGAAGGGTTTCGAGGCCGATACCCTGATCCCCGGCATCAAGATCAACACCTCGGCGTCGGACTTTGCCCCG
>Ga0209647_1003266_pt1 | contig 12641 bp, 14 predicted proteins | sample GraSoi_2013_60cm_FD_185827 | JGI IMG/M metagenome (GOLD analysis project Ga0209647, IMG submission 185827) | Grasslands soil microbial communities from the Angelo Coastal Reserve, California, USA - Sample 9_17_2013_60cm (SPAdes) (version 2) | ecosystem: Environmental > Terrestrial > Soil >... | reverse complement strand
ATTGCCGATGACGGTGTCCGGAACGTTGGCCCTGCTCTTGATTTTAGCTTGAATGGCGCGAATGTAGCGATCTGTCTCCAACTGGCGTGCCGACGCCGCGGCCGCGCGGGCCTTCTCCGCCTCGACGCGCGCGCGCTCGTCGTCTTCGCGCTTCTTCTGGTCCTCGCGCTTCTTGCGCGCCTCGTCGGTCTTCTGCTTCTCGCGTTTTTCGCGCTCGAGCTTCTCGCGTTTTTCCTTCTCGCGCTTCTCGCGCTCGAGCTTCTGCGCGATCGCGGGGTCGGGTTTGGGCGGCGTGGCCTTTTCCTCCGGAGGCGGCGGCTCGGGCTTTGCGGGCTCGGGTTTCGGCGGTTCCGGCTTGGGCTCCTCCGGCGGCGGCGGTGGCGGCTGCGGGGCCTTGGCCACCGACTGCGGCAGCTTGTCCCACAGCTCCGCCTCGAGCGGGGGCGTGGGACTGCTTTGCCAGGTCACGCCGAAGAAGATGAGGGCGAAGAAGGCGGCGTGGACCGTGACCGCGAGGAAGAGCGCGCGGATCCGCCCTGGCTGGCGGGGCTTCTGCAGCGCGGGAGCGTCCGCCGCTTCCCTCTTCACTGCGCCGGGCGCGCCAGCAATCCAACGCGCTTCACCTGGCTCTTCTGCAGCAGGTCGAGGACGTTGAGGACTTCCTCGTAGCGCACGTTGCGATCGCCGGCGATCACCACGGCCAGGTCGGGATGGGCACGCTGCGCCTCGCGCACGATGTCGACGAGTTGCGCCTGCTTCACGCGCAGCTCGTCGAGCGAGCGGTTGCGGTCGATCACCGCGAGGTCGCCGTTCGGGCGCACGCGCACCTCGAGGGGGGCTACCGCGGGATCGAGCTTCTGGGTCACCGGCGGAAGGTCGATCTGCCCCGGGTTGATCAGCGGCGCGGCCACCATGAAGATGATGAGCAGCACCAGCATCACGTCGATGTAGGGCACGACGTTGATCTCGCTCATCGCGCGCCGCGAGCGCTTCATTTGGCGCGGTGCGCGCCCGTCGCCGCCATGTCGCGGTCTGGGAGGTGCGCCTGGCGCTGGAGGATGTTCTGCAGCTCCTCCATGAAGCTCTCGTAGCGGCTCGCGAGCCGGTCGATGTCGTGGCTGAAGCGGTTGTAGGCGATCACCGCGGGGATGGCCGCGAAGAGACCCATCGCCGTGGCCACCAGCGCCTCGGCGATCCCCGGCGCGACCTGCGCGAGCGTGGCCTGCGCCACGTTGGAAAGGCCGCGGAACGCATTCATGATCCCCCACACCGTGCCGAAGAGGCCGATGTACGGGCTCACCGAGCCCACGGTGGCGAGGAAGGAAAGGTGCGACTCGAGCGCGTCCATCTCGCGCTGGTAGGTCGCCTTCATCGCGCGCCGCGTGCCGTCGAGGAGCGCCGACAGGTCGGCGTTCCCGCGTCCCTTGAGCTTGAGGAATTCCTTGAAGCCCGCTTCGAAGATGCGCTCCATGCCGGTGGCGGCGTAGCGCCCGCCCGAGGCGCGCTGGTAGAGGCCCGCCAGGTCGGAGCCGCTCCAGAACTCGCGCTCGAAGGCGTCGGCCTGGCGGCGCGCGCGCGCGATGGAGAAGAGCTTCATGAAGATGTAGAACCAGGAGAGCATCGAGGCGAACAGCAGCACCGCCATGACGAACTTCACCACGATGCTCGCGTTGAGGATCATCGCGAGGACGCCCAGGTCGTGGCTGACGATCACCGCGATGCCTCGGGGGTTGGGTCTGTCACAGGGACGCCTCCATCTTGCGGCGCAGCGCCTCGGGCATCTCGGCCGGCTTGAGGCCGCCCGCGGCGAGGCTCGCGACGCCCACCTTGGCGCGCGCCAGCACCTCGTCTTCGCGCCGGATCTCCTGCGCGAACGCGCAACGCACCTTGCCGAGCGACTCGAGGCGCACGCTCACTGCGAGCGCGTCGTCGAGGCGCGCGGGCTTGACGAAGTCGACCGCAATCGAAGTCACCATCAGCACGATGCGGTGGTCGCGCGAAAGCGACTGGTGGTCGAAGCCTAGATGGCGCAGCCACTCGGTGCGTGCGCGCTCGAAGAACTTGAGGTACTCGGCGTGGTAGACGACGCCGCCCGCGTCCGTGCTTTCGAAGTAGACGCGCACCGGAAACGAATAGACGAAGAGCTCGGGCTGCAGGGCGGGCTTCACGGCGATGCGGCTCATGGAAACAAATCCCCGTCGCGCGCGGCCGACGCCTGTGCCAGGCCCAGGTGGCGGTAGGCGAGCGGCGTGGCGATGCGCCCGCGCTGGGTGCGTTGCAGGTAGCCTTGCTGGATGAGGAATGGCTCGAGCACGTCCTCGATGGTATCGCGCTCCTCGCCGATCGCGGCGGCGAGGTTCTCGACGCCCACCGGGCCGCCGCCGAATTTCTCGATGACGGCGCCGAGGAGCTTGCGGTCCATGAGGTCCAGGCCGATCGCGTCCACGTCGAGCATGCGCAGCGCCGTGTCGGCGACCGCCTTTGTCACGAGCCCCGTCGCCTTCACCTGCGCAAAGTCGCGCACGCGCCTGAGCAGCCGGTTGGCGATGCGCGGCGTGCCACGCGAGCGCTGCGCGATCTCGAGCGCGCCTTCCGCGTCGATCGGCACTTCGAGCAGCCGCGAGGAGCGATGCACGATGCGCTGCAGCTCCTCGGGCGTGTAGAACTCGAGGCGCGCGACGATACCGAAGCGGTCGCGCAAGGGATTGGTGAGCATGCCGGCGCGCGTGGTGGCGCCGATGAGGGTGAAGGGAGGCAGGTCGAGCTTCACCGAGCGCGCACCCGGCCCCTCGCCGATCATGATGTCGATCTGGTAGTCCTCGAGCGCCGGGTAGAGGATCTCCTCGACCACCGGGCTCAGGCGGTGGATCTCGTCGATGAAGAGGACGTCGTTGGGCTCGAGGTTGGTGAGAATCGCGGCCAGGTCGCCGGCGCGCTCCAGCACCGGGCCCGAAGTCTGGCGCAGGTTCACGCCCATCTCGCGGGCGATGATGTGCGCGAGCGTGGTCTTGCCCAGTCCCGGCGGGCCGAAGAGCAGCGCGTGATCGAGGGGTTCCTTGCGATTGCGCGCGGCGGTGATGAAGATCTCGAGCTGCTCGCGGATCTTCGCCTGGCCGACGTATTCGGCGAGCTGGCGGGGACGAAGGGCGCGCTCCTCGCCCTCTTCCTGCGGCGAGGCCGGAGCACCGGCAATGAGGCGGTCGGCTTCGATCACGATTTGGCGAGCTGCTTCAGGGCCTGGCGGATGGCATCGGCGAGCTGCAGCTCGGCCGGCAACTGCTTCACCGCCGCCGCCGCCTCGCGTTCATTATAGCCAAGGCCCAGCAGCGCATTGACGACGTCGCTGCTCGGAGCCGATCCGGAGCTCTCGGCGCGCGCCGCCACCATCCCCTGCGGCAGCTTGTCGCGCAGCTCGAGCACCAGGCGCTCCGCGGTCTTCTTGCCGATGCCGGGCACGCGCGTGAGCCGCCCCGTGTCCTGCGCGGCGACCGCCGCGGAGAGGTCCTCGACCGACATTCCGGAGAGCACCGACAGCGCCACCTTCGGGCCGACGCCGCTGATCTTGAGGAGCTGGCGGAACGCGGCGCGTTCCCCGGCGGTGAGGAAGCCGAAGAGCAGGTGCGCGTCCTCGCGGACCACGAGGTGGGTGAGCAGCGTCACCTCCTCCCCGGTGCGCGGCAGCGGATAGAAGGTGCTCATCGGAACGTCGATCTCGTAGCCCAGGCCATTGCACGAGACGACCACGTGCGGGAAATGCTTCTCGACCAGGACGCCCTGGATCCTGCCGATCATGGCGCCACCTTGCTCAAGTCATCCTCCCGGCGCGCACACGCCGTCCGCGGGTCGGCAGGCTTCCCAGGCCCATGCCTCCATGCGCGTGGCAGATGGCGCACGCGAGCGCGTCGGCAGCGTCCGCGCCCGGGGCGCCGGGCAGGCGCAGCAGTCGCCTGACCATTTCCTGCACCTGCTCCTTGCGCGCGTGCCCCTTGCCGACCACCGCCTGCTTCACCTGCAGCGCCGTGTACTCCGCGACCGGAAGGTGCGCGAGCACCGCCGCGCAGATCGCCGCGCCGCGAGCCTGCCCGAGGAGCAGGGTCGAGTGCGGATTGACGTTGACGAACACCTTCTCGACCGCGACTTCGAGCGGGTGGAAGCTTTCGATCACCTCGGTGAGCCCCTCGAGAATCGTCGCCAGGCGCGCCGCGAGCGGGGCGGATTCGTCCGAGCGGATGCGCCCGCTCGCCACATAGCAGAGGGCCGAGCGGTCCTTCTCGAGCACGCCGTAGCCGGTGCAGCCCAGGCCGGGATCGATGCCGAGAATGCGGATCGCCGGCATCGCTAGGACGTCCTCGCGCGCGGGCACGCATCGGCGCGCGCGGCCAGCGTCACTCGCCGCCGGCCATGACGGCCGTCGTGAACACGTCCTGGACGTCGTCGAGGGACTCGAGCGCATCGAGGAGCTTGTGCATTCGTGCCGCTTCCTCACCCGACATCTCGGTCTCGTTCGCGGGCTTCATGGTCACTTCGGCGAGCTCGGCCTTGAGGCCCGCCTTCTCGAGCCGGCCCTTCACCTGCGCGAACTCGTAGGGGCCGGTGACCACCTCGAGCGAGCCGTCGTCGTTCGCGACGACGTCCTCGGCGCCCGCCTCGAGCGCCGCCTCCATGAGCTTGCCCTCGTCGGTCCCGGGCGCGAACACGAGCTGCCCGCAATGCTTGAAGAGGAATGCCACCGATCCCGTCGCGCCGAGGTTGCCGCCGTACTTCGAGAACGCGTGCCGCACCTCCGCCACGGTGCGCGTGCGGTTGTCGGTGAGCGTGTCCACGATGACCGCGGCGCCGTTCACGCCGTAGCCTTCATAGCGGATCTGCTCGTAATTGGCGCCGTCGAGCCCGCCGGTGCCGCGCTTGATGGCGCGCTCGATGTTGTCCTTCGGCATGTTGCTCTCGGTCGCCTTGTCCATCGCGAGCCGCAGGCGCGGGTTCATGCCGGGATCGGCGCCACCCATGCGCGCCGCGACGGTGATTTCCTTGATGAGACGGGTGAAGATCTTGCCGCGCTTCGCATCCTGGCGACCCTTGCGGTGCTGGATGTTCGCCCATTTGCTGTGTCCTGCCATATGGGTCTCGCGCTTCGGTTGCGCGCTCGAGACGTGCGGGAAAACGTAATGGTAACATTCGCCTCCGGCTCGATCCTCGGCGACGGGCGGGAGGGCAACGGGGGAAATATGGCGAAGACCGGAGAGCGCAAGTCGCAGATCCTGCAGACCCTCGCCGCCATGCTCGAGAACCCCAAGGGCGAGCGCGTCACCACGGCGCTGCTCGCCGCGCGGCTCGACGTTTCGGAGGCCGCGCTCTACCGCCACTTCGCCAGCAAGGCGCAGATGTTCGAAGGCCTGATCGAGTTCATCGAGCAGACCGTGTTCACGCTGGTGAACAAGATCCAGGTCGAGGAAAAGGACGCGCTGAAGCAGGTCGAGTCCACGATCGCGACGCTGCTCGGCTTCGCGCAGAAGAATCCGGGCATGACGCGTGTCCTCATCGGCGATGCCCTGGTGAACGAGGACGAGCGCCTGCAGGCGCGCGTGAACCAGCTCATCGACCGGCTGGAAGCGAGCGTGAGGCAGAGCGCGCGCCTGGCGGTGAGCGACGGTTCGCTGCCCGCGGACTGGGAGGTCAACGCCTACGCCAACGCGGTCATCGCCTTCGTCATCGGCCGCTGGCACCAGTTCGCGAAGAGCGGATTCAAGAAGACGCCGCTGGAGGGCTGGCCACAGCAATGGCGGGTCTTCGCCGCCTGAAGGACGAGCGCGTGGCGGCCCCGCTGCCGGAGCTCGCCACCGAACGCCTCGCCGTGCGCCTCGTGCGCCCCGGCATGGAGGCGGCACTCGCCCGCTTCCTCACCGAAAACTTCGAAGGCCACCTCGATCGCTGGTCGCCACCGACCACCCCGGCGTTCTTTTCCGAAGCCTTCTGGCGCGAGCGGCTCGGCGTGGCGGTCGACGAGTTCCAGGCCGGGCGCTCGGCGCGCTTCGTGCTGCAGGCGCGCTCGCCCGCTCCCGGGCTCGACGCCCCGATCCTGGGCACCTGCAACTACACCAACATCGTCCGCGGGCCGTTCCTCGCCTGCCACCTCGGTTACCAGATCGCGCGCGGCCGCGAGGGCCAGGGCCTGATGGCCGAGGCCCTGCGCGCGACCAACGAGTACGTGTTCGACCAGCTGCGGCTGCACCGCATCATGGCCAACTACCGTCCGGAGAACACGCGCAGCGCCCGCCTGCTCGAGCGCCTCGGCTTCGCGCGCGAGGGCGTGGCGCGAGACTACCTCTTCATCGATGGCGCCTGGCGCGACCACGTGCTCATGGCGCTCGTCAATCCGCGTTTCGACCCCGCGTGGGTCGAGCCGGCGGGGCGCTAGGCAAGCTCGTCGCCGAGCGAATCCGCGAGCAGCAGGTCGATCTCGGGCGCGACGTGGCCGCGCGGATGGAAGTCGATCTGGGCGCACACCCGGCGGAAGCGCCCGAACATCTCCTCGAGCGTGGCGCCGCCAATGTTGAATACGCCGTAGCGGTAGCTGCCCAGCCATTTCATCTCGCGCGCGAGGTCGGCGCCGCGCTTGCGGTAGACCATGGCGTGGATGTCCGCGTTGGCGCGCTGCAGCCCGGCGATCTCGGCGCGCGAGGGCCAGCGCGACAGCCCCTCGCCCGAGAGGTCGCGCAGCACGAAGCTCGCGGCGTGCCGCTCGCGCCCGGCGCGCTTGCGCGTCACCGGCTCCTCGCCGCACTCGAGCGCGAGCAGCGCATCGAAGAGGCTGTAGCCGTCCACGCGCTCGAACAGGTCGTAGAACTGACCCGCGGCACGCGGGTTAATCTCGATCACCGACAAGGCCTGCGTCGCCGGATCGAGGCGCATCTCGACGTTGAACATCCCGTGGGCGAGCCCGATTCCGGACACCACCCTCGCGGCGAGCTCGTCGACGCGCGCAAGCTCCGCGGCCGGCAGCGACGACGGATACTGGAAGCGCTGGAACTGGTCGGTTCCCGGGTACATGAGCGAATCCACCGTCCCGAGCATGGTCACGCGGCCGTCGCGCGCATAGCCGTTGGCGGTCACCTGGCGGCCGCGCAAGGCCCCCTCGGCGATCATGCTGAACGGATCCTCGGTGAAGCTCGAGTGCGCCCGCATGACGTCCGCGAACGGCTGGACCAGGCGCTCGATGATGCGCCGCTCGAACCAGCCGAAGCGCGTGTGGCGGTAGAGATCCCCGAAGGACTCGACGCGGCGGGCGAGCACCGAGAAGGCCGCCTTCACCGGCTTCACGTAGAACGGGAATGGCAGCGGCACCTCGTCGGGCTTCTCGAAGCCACGGCGCAGCAGCCCGAAAGGGGGATTGGCTTCGGGGGCCATGCGCGCGAAGGCCTGGCGCGCGTAGAACTTGTGCTGGATCGCGAGCACCGCCTCGAGGGGCGCGTGCGGCAGGCCCAGGCGCGCGCCGATCAGGGAAGCGAGAAACGGCCCGAACTGCTCGTCCGAGGTCACCACGGCGTCGAGCCCGCGGGGGCCGTAGCGCTTGACCATGCGCTCGACGAACTTCAGCGCGTCGAAAGTGAAGAGGCGCGCGTTATCTGGAAAGCTGAAAAGGTCGAAGCCCTCGAGGTGGAACTCGAAGCGATCGCGATAGCGCGGATCGGCGGCGGCGGCGTGGTCCCACTCGTCCGGGAAGAGGACCAGGATTCTTCGCTTCATGCCTCGATTCTACGCACGCGGCGCGCCTTCGGATGCGGCCCGCAGCCTCAGGAAAGCGCGTCGGCCCAGATGTTGGCCGCCCAGTTCGCGTTGTAGCTCGCCTCGACCTCGCTCATCGACGCCGACACGCCGCCCGATCCCGGCACCGCCTTCATGGTGCGATCCTTCTCGTCGTACTTGTGCACCGAGACGACGTGGATCGCGTGCTTGTCGGACACCATGCTGTAGCAGGTGTTGAGGAGCGTGGGCGACGGATTGGGCGCCTCGTTGTTGAGCAACGCCACGATCGCGGCCGCGCACACGCGCGCCTGTCCCGCGGCCATGCTCGCCGACTTGGGCATCGCCGGCGCGATCTGCAGCGAGTCGCCCAGCACGTGCACCCCTTTGGCGGCGCGCGACTCGTAAGTGAGCCAATCGACCTCGCACCAGCGGCGGTTGGCGGTGATGTACGGCGCGGCGATGTCCCCGGCCTTCATCGGCGGCAGCACGTTGAGCACGTCGCCCTTCACGTCGCCGAACTCGAGCTTCACCGTGCCGGCGCGCCAGTCGACGTCGATCGCCTTGCTGTTGGGCCGGTACTCGATGAGGTCCTTGTAGAGCTCGGCCCACGCCTTCTTGAAGAGCGGGCCCTTGGAAGTCACATCCTGGTTGGCGTCGAGGACGAGCACCTTGGAGCGCGGCTTTCTCGCCTTGAAGTAGGCCGCGACCTGGCAGGCGCGTTCGTACGGGCCGGGCGGGCAGCGATAGGGGGCTTCCGGAATCGACAGCACATAGACGCCTCCATCGGGCATCGCTTCGAGCCGCCGGCGCAGCTCGAGCGTCTGCGCGCCCGCCTTCCACGCGTGCAGCACGCGGGAGCGCGGCTCGGCGCTCGTCATCGACGCGAGCGCCTCCCACATGAAATCCACGCCCGGAGAGACGACCACGCGGTCGAAGCGAATCGGGTCGCCCGCGGCGAGGCGCACCTCCTTCTTCTCGAGGTCGATCGCGGTCGCCGAGTCTCGCACCAGGCGCACGCCATGGCGCGCGAGCCCCGAGTAGGGAATGGTGATGTCCGCCATGTTGCGGAACCCCCCCAGGACCATGTTGGAGACCGGGCAGGACACGAAGGTGGCCCCCGGCTCGACCAGCACCACGTCGATCGCGGAATCCAGCAGGCGGACGTATTTCGCCGCCGTCGCCCCTCCGAACCCGCCGCCGATTACCGCCACGCGCGCCTTGGGTGCCGCTGCGCCCGGCATGCCGGCGCATCCGGCCACTGCCGCGGCGAGGCCGGCGGCGCCCGCCCCGAGGAATTCCCTGCGTCGCATGCTCATGGAAGCCTCCTGTCGCCCTAGCGTTGCTGGCGCGCGAAATACCCTGCCAGCGCCTCGATCTCGGCGTCCGAGTAACCCTTCGCGATCTGCTGCATCACGGTCGCCTCGCGCTTGCCGTCCTTGAAGGCGCGCAGCGCCTCGGCGAGCGCCGGTGCCGGGCGCCCGGCGAGCGCCGGCAGCGCCGAGCCCTGCGCGGGGCGCCCAAGCGTGCCGTGGCAGATCGCGCAGTTCGCCGCCATCGCCCGCACGCCGGACTCCGTAAGGTTGGGCGCGACGAAGGCGGGAGCCGGCGGGGCGGGCTGTTGAGCGGAAGCGAGGGTCGCGGCCGCCGCGGCGGCGCACGCCAGCCAGGTACGCGGGCTCATCGGGCACCTCCCATTGCGCGGAGAGCGGAAAGGCAGGATAGCGCAATTGGCGTCACCCAAGAAAACGCCCGCATTCGCGGGCGTTGATTGACGCCATCCCCGCGCAGGCGGGGACCCAGTCTCCTCTCTTAGGTCGATTCCACCGGCTCGGCGGGTTGCGCCGACTGCGCGATGTCGAGTTTCACCTGCTCGCGGTCGTCGACGTCGATCGTGACCCGGCCGCCGTTGGCGAGCTTGCCGAACAACAGCTCGTCGGCGAGCGCGCGGCGGATCGTGTCCTGGATGAGGCGCGCCATCGGGCGCGCGCCCATCTGCGGATCGAAGCCGTTCTTCGCGAGGAACTTCTTCAGGTCTTCGGTGAAGAGGGCCTCGACCTTCTTCTCCGTGAGCTGCGCCTCGAGCTGCATCAGGAACTTGTCGACCACCCGCAGGATGATCTGCTCGTCGAGCGCGCCGAACGAGATCACGGCGTCGAGGCGGTTGCGGAATTCCGGCGTGAACATGCGCTTGATCTCCGCCAGCTCGTCGCCCGCGACGCGTTGCTGCGTGAAGCCCATCGCGTTCTTCGACAACCCTTCGGCGCCGGCGTTGGTGGTCATCACGATGCAGACGTTGCGGAAGTCGGCCTTGCGCCCGTTGTTGTCGGTGAGCGTGCCGTGGTCCATCACCTGCAGCAGGATGTTGAAGATGTCGGGGTGCGCCTTCTCGATCTCATCGAGCAGCAGCACCGAGTAGGGATGCTTGGTGATCGCCTCGGTGAGCAGCCCGCCCTGGTCGAACCCGACATAGCCCGGAGGAGCTCCAATCAGCCGCGAGACCGCGTGGCGCTCCATGTATTCGGACATGTCGAAGCGGATCAGCTCCACGCCCATGATGAACGCGAGCTGGCGCGCGACCTCGGTCTTGCCCACGCCGGTGGGACCGGAGAAGAGGAAGCAGCCGATCGGCTTCTGCGGGTTGCCGAGCCCGCTCCTCGCCATCTTGATCGAGGCCGAGAGGGCGTCGATCGCGCGGTCCTGGCCGAATACCGTCGCCTTGAGGTCGCGGTCGAGGTTCTTCAGCGACGCGCGATCGTCCGAGGAGACGTTCCTCGCCGGCACGCGCGCGATCTTGGAGACGATCTCTTCGATCTCCGGCTTGCCGATCACCTTCTTCTGCTTCGACTTGGGCAGGATCCTCTGCAGCGCGCCGGCCTCGTCGATCACGTCGATCGCCTTGTCCGGCAGGTGCCTGTCGTTGATGTAGCGCGCCGAGAGCTCGGCCGCGGTGGTGAGCGCGTTGGCGGTGTACTTCACGCCGTGGTGCAGCTCGAAGCGCGACTTGAGGCCCCTCAGGATCTCCACCGTCTCCTGGATCGAGGGCTCGTTCACGTCGACCTTCTGGAAGCGGCGCGACAGCGCGTGGTCCTTCTCGAAGATGCCGCGGAACTCGTTGTACGTGGTCGCGCCGATGCACTTGAGCGCCCCGGAGGAAAGCGCCGGCTTGAGGAGGTTGGAGGCATCCAGCGTGCCGCCCGAGGCGCTTCCCGCGCCGATGAGCGTGTGGATCTCGTCGATGAAGAGGATCGCGTTGGGGTTGTCGACGAGCTGCTTGAGCACCGCCTTGAGCCTTTGCTCGAAATCGCCGCGATACTTGGTGCCCGCCAGGAGCGCCCCCATGTCGAGGGCGTAGACCTGTCCCTTGGCGAGGATCTCGGGCACCTGCCCGTCGACGATGCGCTTGGCGAGGCCCTCGGCGATCGCGGTCTTGCCCACGCCCGCCTCGCCCACGAGCAGGGGGTTGTTCTTGCGGCGCCGGCACAGGATCTGCACCACGCGCTCGAGCTCGCTCTCGCGGCCGATGAGGGGGTCGATCTTGCCGTCGACGGCGAGCTGGTTGAGGTTCTGGGTGAAGCTCTCGAGCGCGCCGCCCGACTGCGCCTCGGGCGCCTCGGTCTCGGCCTCGCCTTCCTCGCGCGAACCGGGCGCCTGGGGCGCCTTGGTGATGCCGTGGGAGATGTAGTTCACCACGTCCAGGCGCGAGACGCCCTGCTGGTGGAGGAAGTAGACCGCGTGCGAGTCCTTTTCGCCGTAGATCGCCACCAGCACGTTGGCGCCGGTGACCTCCTTCTTGCCCGAGGACTGGACATGCAGGATGGCGCGCTGGATGACGCGCTGGAAGCCCAGGGTGGGCTGCGTGTCCACCTCGCCAGTGCCGGCGACCGTCGGCGTGTGCTGCATGACGAAGTCGGACAACGCCTTCTTCAGCTCGTCGATCTTCGCGGCGCAGGCCTTGAGGACCTCGGAGGCCGATGGGTTGTCGCACAGGGCGAGCAGCAGATGCTCCACGGTGATGAACTCGTGGCGCTTCTGGCGGGCCTCGACGAAGGCCATGTGCAGACTGACTTCCAACTCCTGGGCGATCATGTTTCCTCCATCGCGCATTGCAGCGGATGCTGGTGCTCGCGCGAGTATGCCGTTACCTGCTCCACCTTGCTTGATGCAACGTCCTTGGGGTAGATCCCGCAGACACCGCGTCCTTCCGTATGCACTTTGAGCATGATCTGGGTGGCCCGTTCCCGCGGCAGGGCGAAGAACAGCTGCAGCACCTCGACCACGAATTCCATCGGAGTGTAGTCGTCGTTGTACATGACGACCTGGAACATCGGCGGCGGTTTGACCTGCGTCTCGCTCGGCTTGATGAGCGTGGAGCCGTCGGGTTTTTCAGCCATGTATTGCTCAAGAAAACGCGGATCCCTCTTCGGGTTGGAACGGTCTTTGGCTAATATGGCCAAGCGGGAGGCCTTTTTCAAGACCCTTCAATCCCTTGGAAGCGAATTTTCATCGCTCCGCCCCCCTCCGGCGCCCCCGGGCGGGCGCTATTGACACTCCCGGGGAAGGGCGCGTAAAAAGCGCGTTGGAGTTTGTGTCAAGGATTCTGCATCGCCTTTTGACGAGCGGGGCCTCGATCCGAACGACTTGCGGGACTCCACCCGTTTAACAAGAGGCAAGCAATCGCATGGCAACCGGAACTGTGAAGTGGTTCAATGACGCGAAGGGTTACGGGTTCATCACGCCCGACGACGGCAGCGAAGACCTCTTCGCGCACTTCTCGGCAATCCAGATGCAGGGCTTCAAGACCCTCAAGGAAGGCCAGAAGGTTTCCTTCGACGTGACGCAGGGGCCGAAGGGCAAGCAGGCGTCGAACATCCAGGCAGCATAGGGAGCAGCATTGGCGG
>Ga0209647_1003264_pt1 | contig 12643 bp, 12 predicted proteins | sample GraSoi_2013_60cm_FD_185827 | JGI IMG/M metagenome (GOLD analysis project Ga0209647, IMG submission 185827) | Grasslands soil microbial communities from the Angelo Coastal Reserve, California, USA - Sample 9_17_2013_60cm (SPAdes) (version 2) | ecosystem: Environmental > Terrestrial > Soil >... | reverse complement strand
CCGGGATGCGCCGTCCGCCAAAGAAAATCAGCACGATAGCCAGTACAATTAACCAGTGGAAAATACTGAATTCACCCATGGACTGCCTCCGCGGCCTCGAACCTCGCGCCCTTCAAACTAGCGCAATCGCCTGCACTCAGCAAGCTTACGCCGCCAAACTGCCCCTACAGGATAACACGCTCATCCCCTGCGCGGCGTGTTTGCCGTTGCCTGTCCAGGTACTCCAGCAGCGGGATGGCGTATTTGCGCGTGATGCCCGTTAACTCCTTAAAGGCGGGCACGCCAATCCGGTCCCCTTTCGATTTCTTGTATTGCGCCAACAGTCCTGTCAGCGAGTTCAGCGCATCACGGTGAAAAATCAGCTCCGCCGAAACACGCACCAGCACCTTTTCGCGCAGAAGAATCTGCAGCAATTTTTCGGCGCGCGCAGCCTCGATCTTCAGTTGCGCCAAAACCTCTTTTACCGAAGGCACCGCGAGGCCCGCCTTCGCAAACGCCAGCGCAATCTGCTCCTGCGCGTGCAACTCGTCCGGCGCGAGTGTAATCTCTGTCCCCGCCTTCTTGATGAACTCTCCCTGCAGGGTGATTTTCTTTTGTTCCAGCAGCATTTGCAGCGCGGTGCCAAACGTTTCCGGGCGAACTCTGCGGCCGAGGCTGGCTTTTAATTCTTCCCGTGTGATCCCGGGGAGCAGGGGATTTTCTTTGTGAAAGCGCTCCACCCGGGCCAGCAGTTTTTTGCCCATCTCCGCGAAAATCGCCTCCGCAATCAGGATCAGGGGCTCGCTGGAAACTATGCGGATCAGTTTTTTCTCCGCCAATAGTTTCGCGGCTGATTGAATCTCTTGCTCGACCCAACCTGTGCGGACAATGATCTCTTCCGCCGTAATTCCAAGGATATTTCGTTCGGCCATGGCCTGAAGAATCTCTTCGCGGGAACCTTTTTCAAGCGTAGCCAGAAATTGCGCGCGGCCCATATCCTTCGCGGCAAAACGCCTGGCGTGCGGGTCCAGCACCGCTCCTCCGCCAATCGTCACCACCGGTGAAAACTGCCGCACGATGAACCGGTCGCCGCGCACCAGCACCGCCTCATCCTGCAGGCGAATCTGAGCCATCGCGTTTCCGCCCGGCGCCAATTCCCGGGCTCCCAATAAGTACACTTCTCCGATTGTCTCGAGAGTCCCGGCGTGGAAATGCACTTGCGCCCGATGTTTCAGCGCCGGAGCGCTGGGCAGAAGTTCCAAGCGGACATCCGCGCGGCGCGTGGTGCGCAAGCGTCGGCGCGAAGAAAGCACCATTCCCCGCTGAATCGCAGTGTGCTCGATCCCAGCGAGGTTCACCGCCGTCCGTTGGCCGGCGTCGGCACGCTCCACGCTCTTGCCCCCGGTCTGCAGCCCGCGCACACGCAGCACCTTCCCCGAAGGCAGCAGTTCCACCTCATCGCCCACTGCGACGTGCCCCGAAAAAAGCGTGCCGGTCACCACACTGCCGAATCCCTTCACGGGAAACGACCGGTCAATCGGTAGCCGGAAGTAACGTCCGGTATCTTTCGCGGTGATTTCTCGCGCCGCTTCCCGTAATGCCGTTTTTAGCTCCGCAAGTCCCTGTTGAGTTTTTGCGCTCACCTCAACAATCGGCGCTTTCGCAAGAAAAGTGCCCTGCACGAACTCTTCAACCTCCATGCGCGCCAGTTCGCGCGTATCGCTGTCCGCCAGATCGCTTTTCGTCAGCGCGATCACCCCCCGCTGCACTCCCAGTAATCTGCAAATATCGAAATGTTCTCGCGTCTGCGGCTTGATCAATTCATCCACGGCAATTACCAGCAAGACCAGGTCGATTCCCGATGCCCCCGCCAGCATGTTCTTAACGAACCGTTCGTGCCCCGGCACATCCACGAATCCGTACCGCACGCCTTCGTCTTCCAAAAACGCGAACCCCAGATCAATGGTGATCCCGCGGCGTTTTTCTTCTTCCAGGCGGTCGGGATGCGTCCCCGTCAGCGCCTCAATCAACGTGGACTTCCCATGATCGATGTGCCCTGCGGTACCGACGATGATGCTCTTGACTGGATTACTCATGAAGGGAATGGGAAGAAAGGGTGACCGAGCTCACGAAACCTATTCTCTCAAGATTTAGCCGACGAGATTTCGTCCACAATTTCCTGCGCTGCTGCGCGTGGATCTGCGGCCGCCAGAATTGGCCGTCCGACGACGATAAAATCCGCACCGGCGCGAATCGCTTCTCGCGGCGTCGCCGTGCGCGCCTGATCGTCTTTCTCTGAATCCGCGCCTTTGCCCTTTGGGCGCACGCCCGGCGTCACAATCAGGAAATCCCGGCCACAGGCCTTGCGAATCGCTTTTGCTTCCTGCACCGAAGCCACCACGCCATCCACTCCCGCTTTTTGCGCCAGCTTCGCCAGCTTCACCACGCGCGAATTGGGCGGCCCGCCAATCCCTACTTCGCGAACCGTTTTTGCATCCATGCTGGTCAGCAGCGTTACGGCCAACAGCCGCGGACGGTCCGCGCCCATCGGCACCCCGGCGCTGACGGCCTGCGCCGCGGCATGCAGCATGGCGGTGCCGCCCAGCGCATGAACATTCACAAGCTTTAGCCCGGGCAATGCGGCCGTCGCCAGCACGGCGCCGGCAACTGTATTCGGAATGTCGTGGAATTTCAGATCGAGGAAAATCTCGGCGCCGAGCTTGGCCACCTGCCGCACCGCTTCCGGCCCAGCCGAGGTAAACAGTTGGCTGCCGATCTTGAACATGCCGACCAGGTCGGAAACCTGGCCGGCAAATCTCAATGCTGTGGACAGGGAATCGAAGTCCAGCGCTACGATCAGGCTGCTTCGTGGATGGGCGTCAAAAGTCAAGGTCGGGGACGCGCCCGAAGTTTATCAGTTCTGGCTTGCGTCGTCTCGAGTTCGCTTCGGCGGCAGTTGCATCAGTTCCAGCCGCACCTGGCTGACTCCCGAGTTGATCAGGCCAATCTTACGGGCTACGCGATAGGATACATCAATTTCGCGTCCTTCTTGATAGGGACCCCGGTCATTAATACGAACAACTTCAAATTTGCCGTTGCGGGTGTTTACGACGCGAACCCAGGATCCGAACGGAAGGTTCGGGTGGGCGGCCGTCAGGCTCTCGGCGTTGAACCGCTCGCCGTTCGCAGTCTTCTTCCCGTCAAAGTTGGGGCCATACCAGCTGGCGTTTCCAACCCAAACCTTGATCGGCTTTACCGGCTCGCTCTTCAAAGCCACCAAGGGTGCTTCCATTGCGGGTGCAATTAAGAACATCAACGGCACCCAACGAATCGCGGCCCATGCTACAAAGAGTGGTCGTCTCATAGTGTGTTTAATCCGCTACAAATGCTAAAAAAGTGTATCAAAAAAACCGCATTATGTCAACCATTTTCTTTGGAAAATTTACCTCTTAACTCATTGAAAGTAAATATTTTAAGCTCATTTAGGCCCTTGCCTAAACCCTTCACAATTGCCTCACTGGCCTTCGGGTCAGAGAAGCTGGCCGTCCCGACCTGTACCGCCGAAGCACCCACCGAGACGTACTCAAGGACGTCGGCGACCGTCTCCACCCCTCCCAAACCGATAATCGGGATCCTCGCCGCCTTGCTTACTTCCCAGACGAGGCGAAGGGTGATCGGCTTGATAGCGGGGCCGGAGAGACCTCCCGTTGGATTCCCCAATAGGGATTTTTGGGTTCTAAAATCGATCGCCATTGCCGGAAAAGTATTGGCTACAGTAAGAGCATCCGCACCAGCAGCCTCGGCTGTTTTTGCGATAAGTCCAATGTCTGTAACAAGAGGCATCAGTTTTACCCAGAGTGGCCGGTTCTTCGCTGCCTTCCGTGCTGCTCCGACTACCTCCTCTACAAGAGCAGGCTCGCTGCCGAACTGCATGCCACCTTTCTTGACGTTTGGGCAGGAGATGTTGAGTTCATAGGCGGAAATTCCCTCGGCTTCTTCGAGCCGCTCGATGACTCCGATATAATCTTCCTGGCAAACACCGAAAACGTTCACGATCACGTGAGTGTTGTATTTTCGCAACAGTGGGAGTTTGTCTTTGACGAAAACTTCGACTCCGACGTTCTGCAAGCCGACCGCGTTCAGCATTCCCGAAGGCGTGTCGCAGAGCCTTGGAGCCGGAGCACCCTCGATCGGTTGAAGGGAAATCCCCTTCGTGACGAATCCGCCGAGGCGATTCAAGTCCACCAGGTGGGCGAACTCCAACCCGTACCCGAAGGTTCCGCTGGCAGCAATGATGGGATTAGCGAGGCGCAGAGCGCCAACCTGCACGCTAAGGTCAACCCGATCCGAGGGAGTCACGCCTGAAAAGGGTAGCACGAAGGTCGCAAACCGTTGGCTGATCCCCGCCGCTCCGGTCACAATCCTGTGGATTTCCTGTGCTGAAAAAGCGCCCGGCCTCGGCTGGTCATAGCCACCAGCAGCCGTTGCTTCGAAGCCCCAACCGCTTCACTCACCTTGTTACGTCGCTACTTCACTGCTTCTTTGCTTCCTTTTTCAATGCTTCCGCCAGCACCCGGCCATCCCGGGTCGCGAGCGTAACTCCCGTTAGGGCGCCTAGTGTGGGAGCGATATCTGCCGGAGTCACCGGCTCGAAATACTCTCCCGGCTGAATGCCGAACCCCATTAAAAATACCGGCACATGCTGGTCGTAATTGTAAGGCGTTCCGTGCCCGGTCCCCGTGGCACGCTTGTTCCCATCGGGCGAGCTGTCGAGCAGCCAGTACGGCTTCTGCAACACATACGGGTCTGAGCGATCGGCGTTGTGCCGTTGCCCAATTCCTCCGCGCGATAGACCGCGGCGACTCCCGGCACCGCCGAAATCGCGTCCAACACCACCTTCATTGCTGCGGGATCCGTCTTCAGTCGCGAGTAAATCCCCTCCGAAAAATAGAGTTCGTTACCCGCCATTCGAGCAATTATCGGTTTCGCGTAATTCATTGGCTCCAGCGCCTTTTCGATTCGGGCTTGCAATTCCGGCAGGCTGAGTACTCCCGCATCGACGCCCGTCACTTGCATGTCCGCAGGAATCGGCGCCACACCATGATCCGCGCTCAACGCTACCAGGTAGTTTCCCGCGCCCACTTTCTTATCCAGAAACGCAAAGAGCTCGCCGAGATCCTTATCCAGCCGGACCAGCATGTCTTGAATTTCCCAGCTCCGCGGTCCATATGCGTGGCCGAGATGATCCACCGACGAGTAGCCCACCGCCAGAAAATCCGTCGACCTGCTCTTTCCTAGTTCCAGCGAATCCACCGCCGCCTCGGCTAATTTGGTCAGATAGGTGTCAGCAAACGGGCTGTCCGCCCACTGTTCATAGAACGCCCCATCCGGACCTGTGCTGCCGTCTTTCCCTCGCAAGGCATGGGGGAAAGAACTCGTCCACCCCCCTGGCACCCTCGCCCCCGTCGCTAATTCGTCGTAAATATAGGAGCTCTGAGGCAAGGACAACGACCACGTCTTCCCATAATCCTGCGTGACTGGATTTTTCTTTGCGAACTCTTCCACAAACGGCGCCGTGCCGTAAGCAGAGGAAGTCACCAGACTACCCGGCGAATCTATCCACGTAACCGCATCGCCCTTGTGGCCCGCCATCGTAATTGCCGACCTGGCCTTCAACGAGAATGTCACCACACGGGTCGCGTTACCGGACTGAAATTTCAGCTCTTCTGCAAACGACGGTATTTGCATCCTCCATGCCGAATCTCCGTCTTTCGCGCTTCCTCCGGCATAGGCCGTGTTTTTTGCGTTCGGATCATTCGTGCAGGTGGTCATTTTTTGCTGCTCGCGGTCCCACCAGGCGTTAGCAACAATCCCGTGGCTTGCGGGGAACGCTCCTGTCGAGATCGTGGAATGTCCCGGGCACGTCTCGGTAGCTGCGTACGGATAGGCTGCGTTCCTGAACCAAGCGCCGTCCGTCAGCAACCGCTTCAATCCTCCGCTCCATTGCCCGCGAAACTTGTCCACGTAATCACCGCGCATCTGGTCCACCACCAGCAACACCACCAGTTTCGGCCTGCTTGGCTTCTCCACTCTTTTCGTTGCGGCCGTGGCTATTTTGGGCGCTTGCGCCACGATGCAGTTCGCCAGAAGCCCCGTCGCCAATCCGGCTAATGCCAACGCCCTGAATATTCTCGATCCCGATTTTATCCTCAGCCCCATGGACCTCTCCTTCTCGAATTCCGCGAAAGTCTAGCATGCCGGAATCGCACCCGCGTCAACACTTCCCGTTTTCCCGACTTGTGCTAGCATTACGCAAACATGCGTATCGTCGAAAAATCCCAATTAATGTCCGCGGCCGAAATCGACCGCACCCTGCAGCGCCTGGCCCACCAAATCGTCGAAAAAAGTGGCGGCACCAAGAGCCTGGCCCTCATCGGCATCCGCCGCCGCGGCGTACCGCTGGCCCAGCGCATCGCCCGTGCCATGCGCGGCATCGACGGCGTCGACGTTCCCGTCGGCACGCTCGACATCACCCTCTATCGCGACGACCTCTCGAAAGTCGCGCCGCAAGCCGTCCTGCAGTCCTCGGACATCACCTTCGGCGTGGACAGCATGGACCTCGTCCTCGTGGACGACGTCCTCTACACCGGCCGCACCATCCGCGCCGCCATGAATGGCCTCTTCGACCTCGGCCGCCCCAAACGCGTCTCCCTCTGCGTGCTCATCGATCGCGGCCACCGCGAAATGCCCATCGAAGCCCAGTACGTCGGCCGCACCGTGCAAACCAGCGACACTGAAATCATCGAAGTCCGCCTAATCGAAATCGACAAGGAAGAGCGAGTCGTCCTCGTCGACCGCATCGACTAACCTTCATCGACCTACGCCCCCAGTGTCATCCCGAACCCGTGCCTTTTGCCGCTGCGGGATCTGCTTTTCTCTTTGCTTCCTGATCGCTGTTATCTGCTATCTATATCTTTGCGTCCCCGCTCCCATCGCGTAAACTATCTCTCCAGACGAGGCGCGCTCCTCCTCGCGTGCGATCGAGTGCAAATTTGACCTATCGTTTTCGCGACCTGCTGGCTCTTGAACCGCTCTCCGCGGACGAACTCACCTTCATTCTCGATCAAGCCAAACCATTCCAGGAAATCCAGCGCCATCCACTCAAAAAATTAGCCACCCTGCGCGGCAAGACGGTCGCTCTGGCCTTCTTCGAAAATTCCACTCGCACCCGCCTCAGTTTCGCCACCGCCGCCTCGCGCCTCGGCGCCGACACAATGAACCTCCAGGCTGAAGCTTCCAGCCTCAAGAAAGGCGAAAGCCTTCTCGACACCGCCAACAATCTCAACGCCATGCGGCCGGACTGTTTCGTCATGCGCCACGGCTCCTCGGGCGCAGCCGATTTCGTGGCCCGGCATCTGGAAATCCCGGTAGTCAACGCCGGTGACGGTACCCACGAGCATCCCTCCCAGGGCTTGCTGGACGCGCTTACGATTCGCGATCGCATCGGCCACCTGAACAACCTCAACGTCACCATCCTCGGCGACATCGCCCACTCCCGCGTCGCCCGCTCCAACATCCATTTACTCGGTAAATTCGGCTGCCGCTTCACTCTCTGCGGCCCGGCAATGTGGGTTCCCCGCGAACTGGAAAAAATCGGCCCACCGGGCACCCCGATTCGCTGCGTCTATCGAGTGGAAGAAGCCCTGGAAGACGCCGACGTCATTATCGTCCTCCGCGTGCAGACCGAGCGCCTTCACGAGCCATCCCTCTCCCAAAGCGATTACATCCTGCTCTATCAACTAAACGCCGAACGCATGAAACTCGCCAAGCCCGAAGCGCTGATTCTTCATCCCGGGCCGATCAACCGCGGCACAGAAATCACGCCCGAAGTTGCCGACGGCTCGCAATCCGCCGTGCTCGAACAAGTCACCAACGGCGTCGCCACCCGCATGGCCATTCTCTATCTGCTGATGGTCGGCGCTTCGGAAGGCACGCATCCCGCTCTTGAAGTGAAACCCGACGCCAAATCCAAGGAATCCGCGCATGCTTCTGATTAAGAACGGACGCGTCCTCGACCCCGCTTCCAAAACCGACGCGGTCCGCGACATTCTCCTCGACGGAGAAACCATCGCCGAAATCGCCGCGCCCGGAAAAATCTCCCGCGCGAACGGCGCGGGAGTGTTCGACGCCGCCGGCCTCATCGTCGCTCCCGGCTTTATTGACATGCACGTCCACCTGCGCGAACCGGGACAGGAAAACTCCGAAACCATCGAGAGTGGCACCAAAGCGGCCGCTCGTGGCGGATTCACCGCCGTCTGCTGCATGCCCAACACCCGGCCAGTCAACGACAACGCCTCCATCACTCGTTTCATCGTCGATCGCGCCAAGGTTCATGGCCACGTCCGCGTGTGGCCCATTGGCGCCGCCAGCGTTGGCAGCAAGGGTGAAGACATTTCTGAAATTGCCGCCATGCGCGACGCAGGAATCGTTGCCGTCTCCGACGACGGAAAGCCTATCGCCACCGCCAAACTGGCACGCCAGATCATGGACTACTGCCGCAGCCTGGATCTCCCGGTGATCGAACACGCCGAAGACGTCTCGCTGGCCGCCGGCGCCGTCATGCGTGAAGGCGTTGCCTCCACCCGCCTGGGACTTTCCGGCATGCCCGCCGCCGCGGAATCTGTCTGTGTCGCCCGCGACGTCCAGGTAGCCGAACTGACGGGCGCGCGCCTGCACATCGCGCACCTCTCGGCGAAAGCCTCGCTCGAGCAGGTCCGCTTCGCAAAGAAGCAAGGCCTGCGCGTCACCTGCGAAGTTACTCCGCACCACTTCACTTTGATCGACGAGGACGTCACCTACGATTCTCGCTTTAAGATGAATCCGCCGCTCGCGGCCCGGGAAGATCGCGAAGCGCTCCTCGCCGGCCTCGCCGACGGCACCGTAGACGCCATCGCCACCGATCACGCGCCCCACGAACCGGCCATCAAAGACGTCGAGTTCGACAAAGCTCCTTTCGGGATTCTCGGGTTCGAAACTGCCGTCGGCCTCGCCCTCGAACAACTTGTCCACACGAATCGCATCCCCCTGATGCGCATGGTGGAACTCTTTACCACCGGTCCGGGCAAAGTTCTCGGCAAGCAACGCAAACTCGCCCCGGGCGAGCCCGCCGACATCACTATTTTTTCGTTGGATCGTCCCTGGATGTACCACGTAAAGGAAAGCCCCAGCAAATCCCGCAACTCCCCATTCGACGGCCACACCTTCAAAGGCGGCCCCGCGGCCACAATCGTCGCGGGCAAACTGGTCTACCGTTCCTAGGATTCGCTCTCTTCAATCTGCATTGTAGCGCTGACTTTTGCTTGTCCCGACGAAGGAGGGAAGTCAGCCCGCCGTAAACAATGGCGAAGATGCTGCCGCATGCGCGATTAACTATCCCGCATCCGACTACGTTCAATTCATCCAACTAGCTCTACACTGGATGCATCGAGTCCCATGCGAGTCGGCGCTCCAATTCGGTTTCTGCTGGTTGCTTGCCTCAGCCTGTCCGCCGCCCTGTCGGTGCCCGGACCGTCCGAGCGCATCCTCGACTACCACAGCGACATCACGCTCGAGGACGACGGCTCTCTGCAAGTCACCGAAACCATCACGGTAAACAGCACCGGCCAGCAAATCCGCCACGGAATCTTCCGCGATTTCCCCACGACATATACAGATCCTTATAACAATCGCTACGTTGTCGGTTTCCAGATGCTCGCAGCCACTTGCGATTCGGCACAGGAACAATTTCGCGTCGAAGACCAGTTCAACGGCAAACGCATCTACCTCGGCAATCCCAATGCGATCGTCAGCCTCGGCCGCCACGTCTACACCATCACCTACACCACCAACCGCCAACTCGGCTTTTACAAGGATCACGACGAACTCTTCTGGAACGTCACAGGCAACGGCTGGGATTCCCCAATCGACGCCGCCAGCGCCACGGTCCATCTTCCTTTGAATATTCCTGCGGACAAGGTCACCCTCTCGGGTTTCACTGGCCCGAAGGGTTCCCGTGAATCGCGGCTCGCAACTTCCAACGATGCCGCCGGATTCCAGTTCGCCGCGCAGCGCTCCCTGGTTTGGCACGAAGGGCTAAGCGTGCTGCTCCAGTGGCCAAAGGGCTACATCACCCCGCCAACGTTTTCACAGAGCCTGGAATTTTTCTTTCGCGACAATCGCGGCGCGCTCCTGCTCGGCTCCGGCTTTCTGGTTACCCTGCTCTATTACCTCATCGCCTGGTCCGCCGTCGGGCGCGACCCCGCCCGCGGCGTCATCATGGCGCTCTACGAACCTCCAGCGAATCTTTCTCCGTCTGCGATGCGCTATCTGATGCGCATGGGCTACGACAACAAAACTTTTGCCGCCGCCATTCTGGATATGGCGGTCCGTGGCTTCCTGAATATCAAGGAAGAATCGGGTGCCTACCGGCTTACCCTGACCGGCAAAGACAACCGTGCCCTTTCTCCTGACGAAAAACAGATCGCTTCCGAACTCTTCGAGGGACGAAACGACATCCTCCTGAAGCAGGAAAACCACACGTTGATCAAGAGCGCCATGGTCGCGACGCAAAAGTCGCTCAAAAGCGCGGAAGAAAAGACTTACTTCCTCGCCAATTCCCGCTATCTGATTCCCGCAATCGTGATTACCGTTCTCATCATGTTGTCTTACTTCGCTACCCTCGGAATACCGCAACGAGTCGGCGGAGTTTTCATAAGTTTCTGGCTGACGTTCTGGACCATCGGCCTCTCCACCCTGTGCCTAAACGTCTTCGCCGCATGGCGTGATGTGAGCCGTCACGGCAGGGCTTCGTTGATTGGCACGGGCAAAGCGCTGTTTTACACTCTCTTTGCCATCCCGTTTCTCGGTGGAGAAGTCATGGGCTTGACCTTTCTGGCCAAGTTCACGTCCCTCTCGTTCGGCATTTTTCTCGTGGCCACCGGAATTCTCCACGGCTTCTTCGTGCACCTGATGAAAGCGCCCACCTTCGCCGGGCGCCGGTTGATGGATCAGGTGGAAGGCTTCAAGATGTTTCTCAGCTCGGTTGACGGCGACCGCCTGAACCGTGCCGCGCCTCCCCAGCAAACGCCCGAGGTGTTTGAAAAATTTCTGCCATACGCGCTGGCCCTCGATGTGGAACAAGACTGGGCCAACAAATTTTCCGGGATTCTCTCGGCCGCGGGCACCGCGCCTGGCAGTTCAGGTTCGGCCTACACACCATCGTTTTATTCCGGCAGTTCCTGGAATAGCTTCAGCGGCGCGGGTTTCGCCGCCTCCTTTGGCAGTTCGCTCACTAGCGCGATCTCATCTTCTTCCACGGCGCCCGGCTCAGGTGGAGGCGGAGGGAGTGGAGGTTCCGGCGGAGGAGGGGGAGGCGGCGGTGGTGGAGGATGGTGAGGGAGACAATTCAGCCGGCGATGGTGCTTATCTTGATGCAACGCGTTGCACGTTGAACTGATCGCCGCGCGGCCAGGTAACTTTGTTTTTCTTTTTGCAGTAGGGGCAGACCGCCGTGCGCGCCACGTGTTTTCCTAATCCAGTGGATCCCACGATCCGCATGCCCCGTTGGCAGCCCGTGCACCGAAAGATCTTCTGCATCGTCCCTCCTTGCCCTACTCGGCCCTTCAGAGGATGACTGCTTCGAACGTTTGCTTCAGTGCGCGGCGGGCTCGGCTGCCGGGTGCAAGCCGTGCTGCGGCACTTCATGCGTGCCGCGCGTCAGCGGCTCAATCTTCAAGCGAAAGAAATGGTCCAGCGGCAATCGGCCCTTGCCGACCGGATAAGCCTTCTCAATGGCTTTCATCACATAGGCCTTGGCCAGCGTTGTTGCTTCCAGCAGCGATCTTCCCGCTGCCAGTTGCGCGGTAATCGCCGAGGCAAACGTACAGCCCGTCCCATGCGTGTTTTCGACCTTCACCCGATCTCCGCCCAGATGGTGCATCTCTTTCCCGTCGAACAACACGTCGACGGCCTTTTCCATGTGGCCGCCTTTCACAATCACGGCCTGTGCTCCCATCTCCACCAGCTTTCGCGCAGCTGCTTCCATGTCCGCCACTTCCTTAATCGTCAAGCCAGTCAACACCTCGGCTTCGGCGATATTCGGGGTTATTACGCTGGAACGTTTCAGTAATTCCGCGGCGACAAACTTGATCCCAGCCGAGTCCAGCAATTCCGTTCCGCTCGACGACTTCATCACTGGGTCATGCACCACGTGCGCAAACTTGTGTGCGTCCAGAAATTCCGCCACCACCGTGGCATTGCCGCGGTTGCCCAGCATGCCGATTTTCACCGCGGCGATGTCGCAATCCCGTGCCAGGATATCCAGTTGCTCGCGCACCTCCGCGCTCGGAGTGTTGTGCACCGCTTCGACGCCGTGGGTGCTCTGCACCGTCAGCGAAGTGATCGCGCCCATCCCGTAGCAGCCGTGCGCCGCGAATGTTTTAAGATCCGCGCCAACGCCCGCGCCGCAACTCGGATCAAATCCCGCAATCGTCAGCAACACCGGCGGCGCTGCGATTCCCTGCCCATGGAGATGGCTCATGTCGGTCTGTCTTTTGCCTCGTTCGGTGAAGAAAATAGCCGGTCACGTCTTTCTGGCTGCGAGGATCTGGAATCTCGCGCCAGAAAA
>Ga0209647_1003260_pt1 | contig 12647 bp, 8 predicted proteins | sample GraSoi_2013_60cm_FD_185827 | JGI IMG/M metagenome (GOLD analysis project Ga0209647, IMG submission 185827) | Grasslands soil microbial communities from the Angelo Coastal Reserve, California, USA - Sample 9_17_2013_60cm (SPAdes) (version 2) | ecosystem: Environmental > Terrestrial > Soil >... | reverse complement strand
GCTCGACACCCAGGCAGAGCAGCTGCTCTGACCATGCTCCGCCTCCTCATCGAAACCTGCGTTCACCGCCGGGTTGCGGCGTTGTTCGCCACCTTCGTCGTCGCCGCCTTCGGACTGCGCGCCTACCTCGACACGCCTATCGAGGCCTACCCGGACGTTACCAATACCCAGGTCACGGTCATCACTCAGCTCCCCGGCAATGCACCGGAGGAGATTGAGCGGCGCGTCACGGTGCCGCTCGAACGGGAGCTGAACGGCACCCCGGGAATGACGTTGATGCGCAGCGAAAGCCTGTTCGGCCTGTCGTTGATCACCTTGACCTTCACGGACGACACGGCCAGCTTTCCGGCTCGAACCGTGGTCTTGCAACGGGTCGCTGCCGCCGATCTTCCCCCGGGCGTGACCCCGGAGATTGCGCCGGAAGCGACACCCCTGGGCGAGGTGTACCAGTTCAGGGTCACGAGCGACCGCCACGATCTCTACCAGCTGCGCTCCGAGATGGAATGGAACATCGTGCGCGTGCTGCGCCAGGTGCCGGGCGTGGCCGATATCGTGCCCTTCGGCGGCTATCTCAAGGAAGTGCATGTCGAAGCCGACCCGGCGCGCCTGTTCGCCCTCGGCTTGACCCTGGGCGACCTCGAGCAGGCGATCGCCAAATCCAACCTGAACGTCGGCGGCGGGTTCCTGCGGCACGGCGATCAGGAACTTACGGTGCGCGGCATCGGCTACCTCGAAACACCCGAGGACATCAAGCGCATCCTGCTCAAGAGCAAGGACGGGACTGCGGTGACGTTGGGCGACGTTTCCAACGTGGCACAGTCGTACACCCCGCGGCGCGGTACGGTGGGCGTCGGTTTAGAAAAGGAAGGTATCGAAGGTTTCGTGTGGATGCGGCGCGGACAGAATCCCTCGTGGGTGCTGGACGGCGTCCACGACAAGGTGCGTGAGCTGAACGAGACCATCCTGCCGAAAGGCATGCGGATCGAGATTTTCTACGACCGCAGCGACCTGGTGGGGCTGACGCTCTCCACGGTCCACAAGAACCTTCTGAGCGGTTTTGTCTTGGTGGTGGGCGTGGTGTGGCTGTTCCTGCGCAGCGCCGTGGGCTCGGTGGCGGTCGCCGTGGTAATACCGCTCTCCCTGCTGGTGGCTTTTCTCGGCCTTTACGCGCTGGGCCTCCCGGCCAACCTGATCTCGATGGGCGCGATCGATTTCGGCATCCTGGTCGACGGCGCCGTGGTGCTCGTCGAGAACGTTATCCACGCGTTGCGCCAAGACCACCCCGCCGACCGCCGTGACGTGTTGCGAATAGTGGTGCGCTCGGCAGTGGACGTGGGGCGCCCCACGTTCTACGCGATGCTGATCATCATCGCGGCACTGGTGCCGGTATTCACGCTGCAATCGGTTGAAGGGCGCATTTTCCGGCCTCTGGCGCTCACTTATTCCTTCGCCTTGATCGGTGCGCTCGTGTTCGCCCTCACTTTGGTGCCGGCCCTGTGCGCGGCCATGTTCCGGCCTAGGCACGCCAAGCTTCAGGAGCCGCCCTGGATCGAGCGGCTGCGCGCTCGCTATCGGCTGTCCTTGTCATGGCTGCTCGAGCGCCGGGGGAGGGCTCTCGCCGCGGCGTTTGTCCTGCCGGTGCTGGCAGGTTTGACTCTCACCCGTCTCGGCACCGAGTTCCTGCCGGAGCTCGATGAAGGCGACATACAGTTGTTCGTGGAGATGCCGCCGAGCATCGCGCTGGAAAAAGGGCAGGACATCCTCCTCGAAGTGCGGCGGCGGATTCTCGCGTTTCCCGAAGTAAGCAAAACCCTGAGCGAGCAAGGCAGGCCCGAGGACGGCACCGACAACGAAGGCGTCAACATGAGTGAAACGTTCATACGCCTGAAGCCGGTACGCGACTGGCGCGCGGGTTATGACAAAAGGCGCCTGATAGACGAAATGCGCGAGTCTTTGACCGAGATCCCGGGCGTGCGTTACAACTTCTCGCAACCGATGAAGGACAACGTCGAGGAGGCCGTCAGCGGCGTGCGCGGTAAGGTGGTGCTGAAGATATTCGGCCCGGATCTCGCGCGGATGCGGACTACTTTGGAGCAGGCCAAGGAGGTGCTCAAGGCTCTACCGGGCATCGTCGATCTCGATCTATACCGGGACGCCTCGACCCCGCAGTTGCAGGTGCGTTTCGACCGGCAGGCGCTCGCCCGCGCAGGCATTACGATGGAAGACGCGCAGCGCACCCTGGAAACCGCCTTGGCCGGGCGCGTACTGACCACCCTGTGGGAGGGAGAACGCCCGGTACCGATACGGCTGATACTGCCCCTTGAGATTCGCGATGACGCCGAAAGAATAGGCGCCATCACGCTCGCAACCGGTTCCGGCGCGCGCGTCCCTCTGCGCGATCTCGCCACGATCCAGATCGCCAACGGCGTGGCTTCGATCAACCGGGAAGGTAATAGCCGCTACCTCGCATTGAAGTTCAACATAGAGGGGCGAGATATGGGATCGGTGGTCAAGGACGCCATCGCTGCCGTAAGCGGCGGCGTGCAGGCGCCCGAAGGTTATTACTTCGCATGGGGCGGCGAGTTCGAGAATCAGCAGCGTGCGCTCGCCCGGCTCAGAATCGTGGTTCCCCTGGCGGTGCTCGCCGTGCTCGGCCTCCTGTATGCGGCCATGAATTCGGGACGCAGCGCTCTGGCCGTCCTGTTGACTGTTCCGTTCGCTCTGACCGGGGGCGCCTTTGCGCTGCTGGTGGCCGGCGTGCCGCTGTCGGTGAGCGCAGCCGTGGGCTTCATCGCGCTGCTCGGCCAAGTGTCGCTGATGGGCCTCTTGGTGCTGAGCGCAGCCGAAGCACGGCGGCGAACGGGTGAGGAGCTGGGGTCGGCATTGATCGAAGGCGCGAGCGAGCGGCTGCGGCCGGTACTCATGGCATCCCTGCTCGCTTCCGTTGGCCTGCTGCCGATGGCCCTGGGTTCTGGAGTGGGCAGCGAAACGCAGCGGCCTTTCGCTCTGGTGGTGGTGGGGGGGATGCTGACCACGCTGGTGATCGCGCTATGGCTGCTGCCGATCATATACAGCTACGTCACGCCGCGGCGTTTGACGAAGCCGGAGGAAGAGGACGAACTGATAGAGGTCAAGCCATGAGCAGGATCGCGATACTTTTGGCTGTCTCGATCTTGCCGACGGCATCCCTCTGGGCACAAGAACCGGTATCGGCGCTTCCCGAAAGCCTGACTTTGCCAGTCCTGCTCCGTCTGGTGGCGGAGCGCAGTCCCAGGCTCGCGGTCGAACAGGTTTCAATCGAAACGGCCGAGGCCGAACGAATCACCGCCGGTGCTTTTCCCAATCCCACGGTCTCTTACGGGCGTTTTACTTCGTCGGGAGCGAGAACCCTGTTCGACGGTAGCCAGCAGCAGCAGGCGACTGTGGATTTGCCGCTCTTGATCGGTGGCCAACGCGGCGCGCGGATCGAAGCCGCCGAGCAGGGCCTTCTCGCGACCCGCGCCCGCGTCGGACTGGCCGGAAACGAACTCGCGCTGCGCGCTGCCGACCTCTTTGTCGGGTTGCAGGCTGCTCAGGAAAAGGCTTCGCTGCTCGACGAGTCGGTGGCCGAAATAGAGCGGGTTGCAACGATCGTCTCCGGCCGACTGGCGAGCGGCGCCGCAAGCCTCTACGACCTCACGCGGGTCGAGGTCGAGCTCGCCGGCGTGAATGCGCGGGCGGCGGACGCGCGGGCCGAAGTGGCCGAGAAATCGGTGGGTTTGGCGGCCCTGCTCGGCGCGCCAGGCTGGCGTCCGAGCGCGAGCGGCGCCGTTGCGCCCGCTGGCCTGTCGTCTAATGCCGCCGAGTGGCGAGAGGCCCTGATTTCAAGGAACCCGCAGATCGTCGCGGCGCGGCGCGAAGAAGAAGCGGCGCAGGCGGCGCTCACACGCACCGAGCGGGAACGCTGGCCCGTGCCGGTGCTGAGCCTGGGCAGGACATGGACGAGCGATCCGTTCGGTGCCGCTAATTTCGTCGGGCTGTCCACCGAGATCCCGTTGTCCGATGCCCGGCGCGGCCTGATGGCCAGGGCGGCTGCCGATCTCCGCGCTGCGCAGAGACGCCGAGAGGCGATCGAAGCCGAGATCGATGTGGAATTGCGGAGGCTGGTCGAAGGGCTCGCGCTACGGCAAGCGGCCCTCGAGCGGTTCCGGCGCAATGTCGGCGGGCGCATCCCCGCGCTCAAACAGATGGCCGAAGACGCCTACCGGCTTGGGCGCGGGTCCCTGCTGGAAATGATCGACGCAGCGCGTTCGCGCTTGGACGCGCGCCTCACGGAAGTGGACCTGCGTGCGGCGACCGTCGGCCAGGAGTCGCGGATCCTGGGACTGACTGGCAAGCTTGGCGGGTAGCTGGCGTCTTGGCCAAAAAACGTCTAGAATTCGCACCCTTGCTGCAACATAGCCTTGGGATCAAGACTGCATGCCGACAGTACGCGTCAAGGAAAACGAGCCCTTCGAAGTGGCATTGCGCCGCTTCAAGCGCACCGTGGAAAAGACGGGGCTTCTCACCGAGCTGCGCGCGCGCGAGTTCTACGAAAAGCCCACGGCCTACCGCAAGAGAAAGCTGGCCGCCGCCGTCAAGCGGCACTACAAGCGCCTGCGCAACCAGACACTGCCGCCAAAGCTCTATTGATCCGGAGGGCACTGCCGCCGGACCGACCCGGCGCGATGGAGTGGACAGAGCCGCTCATCGCGCCGTTTCATTTTGCCGATCCCGACCTTCGAGGAGCGCATGTCGCTAAGGGCCAGCATCAGCGAAGACATGAAGGCGGCTATGAAAGCGCGGGAGCCGCAGCGCCTCTCTGCCATACGCCTGTTGCTCGCCGCGATCAAGCAGCGCGAAGTCGACGAGAGGAAAGAGCTTGCCGACGCAGAAGTCGTGGCGGTCATCGAGAAGATGATCAAGCAGCGCCGCGACTCCATTGCGCAATTCCAGGCTGCCAACCGCAAGGACCTCGTCGACGGCGAGACCTTCGAGTTGAATCTTCTCTCGGGCTACCTGCCCAAGCAGCTGACGGACGCAGAGATCGGAGACGAGGTCGCCGCGGCAATCGCGCAGACGGGCGCAAAGGGCGTGGCCGACATGGGCAAAGTCATGGGGGCATTGAAGGGTAAGCTCGCGGGGCGCGCCGACATGGGAAAAATATCGTCGCTGGTGAAATCGAAGCTTGCCGGCTGAGAGGGATTGGCAAGGCGGAGTGCCGCGAGTGGCTGCAATCACGGTTTCCGGGTTACCCTTGCGGCTTGCGCTTCGGAAAATTTCGCCTATAAAGGAAAGATGCTGAGTAGGGACGGGCCCCGGCGGCCCATTCATCTAGGCGCGCTTGCTGGCGCGGCACTCTGTCAGAGCGCATTCCGGCGGTGATACCGGATTCCTTCAAGCAAGAACTGCTCCATCGCGTCGACATCGTGGACGTGATCGAGCGCTACGTCCCGCTGAAGAAGGGCGGGGCGAACTACTCTGCCTGCTGCCCGTTCCACACCGAGAAGACGCCCTCGTTTACCGTCAGCCCGACCAAGCAGTTCTATCACTGCTTCGGCTGCGGCGTGCACGGAAACGCCATCTCCTTCCTCATCGAATACCAGGGCCTTGGCTACGTCGAAGCGGTAAAGGATCTCGCCGAATCGGTCGGCATGAAGATGCCGGAATTCGAGCCGCGCACAAAGAAACCCGAAGGCGGACCGGACCTGTACGAGATCATGAAGCGCGCCTGCGATTACTATCGCGATCAGTTGAAGGCAGCGCCGCGCGCCATCGAATACCTCAAGGGCCGCGGCTTGACCGGCAAAATCGCGGCGAGCTTCGGAATCGGCTACGCGCCCGATGGCTGGCAGAGCCTGGAGAGTGTTTTTCCGAGCTATGCCGACAAAGGGCTGAAAGACGCGGGCCTCGTGATCGATCCGGAGGGTGGAGGGCGGCGTTATGACCGGTTTCGCGATCGCATCATGTTCCCCATTCTCAATCAGCGCGGCTCTGTGATCGCATTTGGGGGCCGCGTGCTCGGCGAAGGGGAGCCGAAGTACCTCAACTCCCCGGAGACCCCGCTCTTCGAGAAGGGACGCGAGCTCTACGGTCTTATCCAGGCGAGGCCGGCGATCCGCGCGGCAGGCCGCGCGATCGTGGTCGAAGGCTACATGGACGTGGTGGCGCTCGCACAACATGGCATCGAATACGCCGTCGCGACGCTCGGAACCGCTACCTCGCCCACCCACATTCAGAAGCTTCTGCGGCAGACCGACGAAGTCGTTTTCTGCTTCGACGGCGACGCGGCCGGGCGCAAGGCCGCCTGGCACGCGCTCGAAGTGAGCCTACCCTATCTGGCGGACAACAAGACCGTGCGATTTCTGTTTCTTCCTCCCGAGCACGATCCGGACAGCTTCGTGCGGGAGGAAGGCAAGGAAGCCTTCGAGAAAAGGCTCGGCGATTCGCGGCCGCTCTCGGAGTTCCTTCTGGAAGAGCTGAAGAGCCGGACAGACCTCGGCACGGCAGAGGGCCGCTCTCGGCTCGCGCATGAAGCGAAGCCCCTGTTGCAAAAAGTCTCCGCTCCGGCGCTCAGACTGCAGCTGCTGAAGGCGCTTGCCGAAGCGGCCGGTATGACCTACGAGGAGGCGGCGCAGCTCACCGAGATCCGCATCCCGCGCGGCTACGGCTCGAAGCCCGCCCCGCTACAAGGCGCGGAGCGTGGCGCCCAGCTTGCGGAGCGAAAACCCGAACGCACGCTGCTTCAGTGCTTGCTTTCCAAGCCGGGTTACGCCAAGGAACTTCCGGCGGAGTTACTGGATCATGATTCCTTTGAGGGGAGTGCGATCCTAATGGTGGCCGAGTTTTGTCGCGAAAACCCGAACGCGGACGGCAATCTTGTAGTGGAACATTTCCGCGAGACAGAGCTGAAGGTTCTTCTCGAATCGAGCCAGGCGGCTCTCTTGGACACAAGATTTGGGGACGAGCAAACAGGCGCAGAATTCAGCGGGGCCGTCGAAAGGCTTCACGAAAGGCAGAAACGGAAGCGGCATGACGCGCTGATAGCAAAAAAGGAACGTACGCCACAAGAGGATGCAGAGATGTTGGAACTGACAGGCCAACTCGGAGGACTAAGGAAATCTCCGGATTCGTCCCAACATAATGCTATAATTTCAGGTTCCCGTTCGACACCGTGAGGATTAGGAAATCGTGGCGAATCAAAAGCTTAACGTAAAGGCCCGCGCTAAAGCGATGGCAAGGGTCAAGGCGCAGAAAGCCAAGGCCGCCCAGCGGCTGCGGGCACGCAAGGCGCTGGATCTCGCGCGTGCCAGGGCCGCCAAGGAGAAAGAAAGGCTTCGCAAGGTGAAGGCGAAGGAAGCGGCCCGAGCGAAGGCGGAGCGAGAAAAGGACAAGGCCCGCAAGGCCGTGGTTGCGGCCCGGGCGAAAGCCGCGAAGGAGAAGGAGCGTACGCGGCTCAAGGCTGCAAAGGAGAGGATGCGCTCGCGCAAGGCCGTGGAGGCGCAAAGGAAGCGTGAGCGGGCCGCGAAGGAAAAGCTGCGTTTCAAGGCTGCCAGGGAAAAACAGCGCGAGCGTGAGCGCATCGCGCGCGAAAAAGCCAAGGCGAAGGAGCTCGCCGCGCGCGAGAAGGCGAAAGCCAAGGAACTCGCCGCCCTGGAGAAGGCGAAGGCGAAGGAAGCGGCGCTTCTTGCCAAGCAGAAGGAAAAGGAGCTCAAGGCTCAACTCAAGCAACAGACGCAGGAGCTCCTGAAACTGCGCAAAGCCGGCCGGCCGCGCCGCAACGGCGACGCCGAACGCGCTCTGCTGCTGCGCGCGGAGGCCCGGCCCGAGGACGCCGAAGCTCGCCGCACGCGCCTGAAGAACCTCATCAAGCTCGGAAAAGAGCGCGGCTTCCTCACTTACGCCGAGATCAACGACCACCTGCCCGACGACATGGTGGACGCCGAGCAGATCGAGGCCATCATCTCGACGTTCAACGACATGGGCATCCAGGTCTACGACGAGGCTCCGGACGCGGACACGCTGCTCATTTCCGAGACCGCGCCGGCAGGTGTTCCGGACGAAGACGCGGAGGAAGAGGCCGAAGCGGCACTCTCCACGGTCGACCCCGAATTCGGCCGCACCACCGACCCGGTGCGCATGTACATGCGCGAAATGGGGTCGGTCGAGCTGCTGACGCGCGAAGGCGAGATCGAGATCGCAAAAAGGATCGAGGACGGCCTGAAGCACATGATTCAGGCGATCTCGGCCTGCCCGACGACTATCGCCGAAATCATCGATCTTGCAGGCAAGGTCGCCCGCGACGAAATGCGCATCGACGAGCTGGTCGACGGCCTGATCGACCCGAACGCGAAGGATGAGCCGATCCAGGAGCTCGCCGACGACGTCGAGCCCGAGGAAGAGGAAGAGACCGAGGGCGAGGACGAGAGCGCGGCGCTTTCGGCCAGCCTGCTGCAGCTGAAGGAGGACGCGCTCGCGCGCTTCTCCAAGATTCACCGCCTGTACGAGAAAATGAAACGGGCTTTGGCCGAGCACGGCCACCGCAGCAAGGAATACATCAGGGTGCGCGACCAGATCGGCAACGAGCTGATGAACATCCGCTTCACGGCACGCATCATCGAGAGATTGTGCGACAGCCTGCGCGGCATGGTGGACGAGGTGCGCAGCCACGAGCGCGAGATCATGAATCTGTGCGTAAACAAGGGCGGCATGCTGCGGCCTCATTTCATCAAGGAGTTTCCCGGCAGCGAAACCAACATGCGCTGGGTGAAGAACGAGATCGCTGCGGGGCGGCCCTGGAGCAACCTGCTCTCGCGCTTCGAGCCGAACATTCTCGAGCAACAGCAAAAACTGCTTGCGATTCAGAAGCGGATCGGCATCCCGCTGAAAGACCTCAAGGACATCAACAAGCAGATGTCCACGGGGGAGGCGAAGGCCCGGCGGGCAAAGCGCGAGATGACCGAGGCGAACCTGCGCCTGGTGATTTCGATCGCCAAGAAGTATACGAACCGCGGGCTGCAGTTCCTCGACTTGATCCAGGAGGGGAACATCGGCCTGATGAAGGCCGTGGACAAGTTCGAATACCGTCGCGGCTACAAGTTCTCGACGTACGCCACCTGGTGGATCCGGCAGGCGATCACGCGCTCGATCGCGGACCAGGCCCGCACTATCCGCATTCCGGTGCACATGATCGAGACCATCAACAAGATGAACAGGATCTCGCGTCAGATCCTGCAGGAGACGGGGCAGGAACCCGATCCGGCGACACTTGCCCAGAAGATGGAGATGCCCGAGGACAAGATCCGCAAGATTCTCAAGATTTCCAAGGAGCCGATTTCGATGGAGACGCCGATCGGCGACGACGACGACTCGCACCTCGGCGATTTCATCGAAGATCAGGCGACGCTCGCGCCGAACGATGCAGCGATGTACGCATCCCTGCGCGAAGTCACCAAAGACGTGCTGGACTCGCTCACACCGCGCGAAGCCAAGGTGCTGCGCATGCGCTTCGGCATCGAAATGAACACCGACCACACCCTGGAGGAGGTCGGCAAGCAGTTCGATGTCACGCGCGAGCGCATCCGGCAGATCGAGGCGAAAGCGTTGAGGAAGCTGCGTCACCCTTCACGCTCCGAGCGCCTGAAGAGTTTCCTCGACAACAACTGATCAATAACAAGGCCGAGGCAAAGGGGGCAGGGTGTTTCGGGGGCCTGTAGCTCAGCTGGTTAGAGCAGAGGACTCATAATCCTTTGGTCCCTGGTTCGAATCCAGGCGGGCCCACTTTAGAACGGGTAAGCAGTCTTGGAGGAGGGAATGGTAAAGCGATTCTTGTTTTTCGCCGCGTTGGTGACGATTGCGACGCTGGCTCAGGCCGCCACGATGGAAGACGAAGTGCGCGCCGTCTTCGACAAATACATAGCGATCCAAAACGCGCATGATCTGAAGTCGATGCGAAGCCTTCTGGCGGACTCCCCGGATTTTCTATGGATCAGCCGGGGCAAACCCATCTGGGGCCGGGAGGCCGCGCTCAAGAACCTCGAGGAGCGGTACAAGGGCGCCTGGCGCATCGATGTCGACAAGAAGGAGCTGCGAATCATTTCAGTCAGCCGCCGGGTGGCGCAAGTTTACGCTCCCACGCAACTCACCGTCGGGGAGCCGGGCGTCGAGCCGGCCAGGAACCGCCTCTACATCAACTTGATGATGGTCAAGAAACCCGAAGGATGGCAGATCGTGAGCATCCTGCCCATCCTTGTTCCGCCGCAATAAGCGTCGGCGATCAGAACTGGTAGTAGAGAAACGGCGAGGCCTGTTCGCCCGCAATTACCAGAGCGATGATGATCGATGCGGTAAACGCGAGACCTCGTGCGTCGAGTTTCCATCGCCAGCTCAGGATACCGCTTGTTTTTTGTACGGAATCGGCACTGATATTCCAGCCGTCCATGACCTGTGGCGTATTGGGCGCCACCAGACAGGCTAGCGTCACCGGCAGGATAAGCGCGAGCGTTTTCGCAAGCACGAGCTGGGAGGGGACCGTAGCCGGACCCAGCCCGGCCATGGAAGCCAGCACCGTGGCGCAGGTGTGAAGGTCCGGGGAGCGAAACATCACCATGCCTATGAGAGCCCCCAGCATGGTCACCACCCACGAGAGCCAGACCGGCAAGCTGAACAGGCGGGCTTGCCGCCAGGCGTGGTTGATGACGAGGGCGATGCCCCACCACGCCCCGAATACGGCGAAAGTCCAATTCGAGCCGTGCCATAGTCCGGCCAGAATGAACGTCACCATGACCGGCATCGCATAGACCCGGACGAAACTGATCACGCGGCCTGTTTTCCGGGTAGCGACGTAGCGGGCCTGCCTGACGGAGAGCGGCATGAACAGGTAACCGGTGATAAATCGCGTCAAGGTCATGTGCCATCGCTGCCAGAATTCGATGGCGCTCGTCGCCCGCAAAGGGGAATTGAAATTCAGCGGCAGGCGCAGCCCGAGGAGCACGCCCAGACCCAGCGCCATCTCCGAGTAACCCGAGAAGTCGAAATAGAGCTGTAAAAAATAAGACCACGAGCCCAGCCAGGCGTCCAGAGTGCCGACCGCCCCGCTCCTTTGTGCTTGCTCGAAGACGTGGTTGGCGTACGGGGCAAAGCTCTCCGCGATGATGACTTTTTTGAGCAGCCCGATCGAAAACACGGTGATACCCACCGCAAAGCGATCGGTCGTGAGCCTGCCGATCTGGTCTCTTTGCGAAAAGAATTCCCGCGCTCCCACGATCGGGCCGGCGGTGACGTACGCGAAGCACGACACGAAGAGCAGGTATTCCCAGAAGCTTTCCGGCGGCTCCATGTTGTTCGCCACGGTGACCAGATAGGCGATCTGCTGAAAAGTGAAGAAAGAGATCCCGATCGGAAACGCGATGTCGGCAAACGGGACCGCAAATCCCGTAATCGCGTTGAGATTGTCGATCAGAAAATTCGTGTACTTGAAAGCGATCAGTATCAGCAGGTTGGCGGCAATGCCGAAGAGCAGCCAGCGTTTTCTCGGACCGGCGGCGCTCCGGGCGATCGAGTACGAGACCCGGTAGTTCAAGCCGGCCACCAGGATCAAGACCGGCAGCAGCTTCCATCCCCAGAGCCCGTAGAACAGGAGAGAGGCCGCGGTGAGGGCAAATCGCGCTCCGGAAGATCCGTAGAAGCGTCTGCCCAGCAACACCGCAGCCAGCGCCAGCGGCAGGAACGCGAAGATGAAAGTCAGCGAAGAAAACAGCATGCCCGCTCTCCGATTCCCGGTTGAGGTTCCCGTTCCGATTTCAAGAAGGCTTCGCGGGAACCCGCTCGTCGAACTTGTCGAGGAAGTCGCGCGGGACGTATTTCAGCAGCAAACCCTCGATCCGCAACAGCGGTCGGCCCCGTTCGTTGCGGATCTGGAGATCGGCGATGACATCGTCCGCCCGGCGCGCCAGAGCCAACTCCACGACTTGAACAAAGCACGTTCCCTGCACGCTGCCATGGATCGAAAGACGGCGGAATCCCGTCGGCACCAGCAGCCCGCCCGGTCGAATCGGTCTGGGTGAGTGCTGCATCATGCAGAAGACCGCCTGGATCGCGCCGTCCAGGAGAGCCGGGTTCATGGACTCGCTGCGGCAGTCCCGGTGATTTTCGGCGGACAGCTCGAACAACATCCCGTCGGCCACCTTGAGCGCGGAGCGAATCACTTGCAGGCCGGGACCGTAGCGATAACCAAGCTGGTCGAGGTCCGCGTACAACACGCGGGGTTCGACCGGCTCGCCGCGCGCGGTCACGTCGAAAACCAGGACGTTTGCCTTTGGCGCGACCTCGCGTTCCTCCGATCGGCCGATGCACAATAAATTCCTGCCATCGTTGATGGTGAACCCGGAGGAGTTGCCCCATTTGACCTCGACTTCGAGGCGTTCGCGCGCCACGCCCGGCCGGCAGATCAAAACATCCTTGAGGGCCAGGCACGGCAACTGCCGCGCCTGCGCTGCAGCGAGCGCCAGATCGACCATGCTGGCACCGGGCAGAATGGACCGCCCGGTAATGACGTGATCGGCGAGGAGGCCGTCCTCCGTTTCATATACCGCCCTGTAGACGGTAGCGGGTTTGGGGGGCGATGCGCG
>Ga0209647_1003258_pt1 | contig 12651 bp, 9 predicted proteins | sample GraSoi_2013_60cm_FD_185827 | JGI IMG/M metagenome (GOLD analysis project Ga0209647, IMG submission 185827) | Grasslands soil microbial communities from the Angelo Coastal Reserve, California, USA - Sample 9_17_2013_60cm (SPAdes) (version 2) | ecosystem: Environmental > Terrestrial > Soil >... | reverse complement strand
AATCGACATGGCAGTGTCCTATGCCTACTGGCTCTTCCTGGCGAATCGTGGTATCCTTTTCCCTCCTGGCTTCGACGATCAGTGGACGATCTCCATTCAGCACAAACAGGCTGATATCGATCACCATCTACACGTCTTCCAACAATTTGTGCAAGAATTGACAAGATAGCTCATCTCAGCGGTACTTTGAATATTATGAGGTATTGACGCACGCATTTAAAATCCGATCGGATTTTAAATGCGTGCGTCAATATTTTGACAGTGCAGTTTCCTGCATCGAATAACATTGCTAGACTGCTCGCTTAAAGTCCTAGACTGAGCAATAACTTGAGAATTGATGGACTAACATTAGATACTTTGCTATACTGGATTTATAACCCTCCCGGTGTTGTGATAAGTGCATACATTTGGGTTATGTATGCGGGATATTGAATATGATCAATCAAAGTCTATCCTTATCTGGTCCTGCCCAGTATGAGCAGGATACATTAGACGACGATGGGCCTAAAAGTGATGCTTCGACCCATCCGCCTGTAGATAATGGTGCACCTGGCAAAAGGATTTCCTCCTTCTGGCGCAATCGCTGTATTGAAGTCGGTCTGATTGTCTCAATGGCTTTATATTATGTCATTGGTAACCAGAATCTAGGTATGAACCCATTCTCACAGGTGAATCCCCTGTTTTCTTTGCCCTTTCTCCTTTTGTTCGCAGTATTGTGCTGGTATCGTTTACCTATTGCGCTGGCGCTGTTGCCTTTAAGCTTGCCCTATTATCTCCTACAAAAAACAGTGCTGAGAATCGCTCCAAATCATAATGTTTCTTTTAGTCTTGCTGAAATTACACTTGGCGTTTGCGTGCTGGTTGCCCTTATCCAGCTGTTCCGGCAACGACGTAAATGGCCTTATTGGTTAGCGTGGCGGGATTTGCGAGATCGTGTAGGACCTTTTCTTATTCCTATCCTCGTTTTTTTTGCTGCTGCGGCATTCTCAATTGTTATAGCATATAACAAGGTTTTTGCCCTGCGCGCTTTTCGTGAGGAGGTACTGGACCCCCTCGTTTACCTCTTCCTGGCATTGTGTTGTCTGCGTTCCCGCGGGGATATTAGGCGTTTGCTAGGAGCTCTGCTGGCGAGCGGCTTGATAGTGGCCTTGCTAGGTGTAGTTCAGTTTCACTTCTTCAAGAGCACACTGGTACTGGAGTCAGATGGCATACGCCGTGTACATGTAATGTATGGCAGTGCCAATAGTATTGGATTATTCGTCGATTACGTCCTACCTATTGGCCTTGCACTAGCTGTAGCCGGGTTTGTTTGGCATGGTGCAGTCTCGTGGTGGTGGCGCCTCTTAGCAATCGGATTGTGTTTGCCTCTCCTCTATGTGCTCTACCTTTCGCAATCAATGGGAGCCTGGGTGGCTATCGGTGGCGCAGTGCTGTTTATCGGGGTCTCTTCGATTCGCAACCGCAAGGTGCTTCTCATCAGTATCGCGTCGTTGTCTGTTGTATTGGGTATCGCGCTTTTCTTCTACCATACACACATCCTGAATCTGCTTTTTGCTACCCATGTCGATATACATCATGTCAGCACTGTAACCAAGCGCATCTACTTGTGGCGAACTGCGCTCAATATGCTTCATGATAGGCCCTGGTTTGGCTACGGTATGGACAACTGGCTCTGCTACTATAGTACAAATCTGACCTGTCCTACCCCCCGAGATTGGCACTATCTGATTAATGTAGATCCAGTAACACGCATTTCAACGGATCTCAAATATGAGCCATATCTCTCGCACCCCCATAACGTTTTACTACATATATGGGTAAGTATGGGCATCTTCGGTGTTCTGGCGTTTATTGCTATATTAGTACTGTTCTTCTGGCTTTTTGTACGTATTCTCAGGTATGTGCGAGCGAATGAAAGCTCAAAGAACCTATCGCTGCAGTGGATGACATTAGGCGTCGCCGCAGCAATGTTGGCTGCCATGGTGCAGGGACTAGGCGATAGTGCTTTCCTGGAACAAGACCTGGCTTTCTGTTTCTGGATGCTGATTGCTGCTATGCTTGTGCTGCGTAAATTGTCTGGAACGCCGTGGCGTGGGAAGGTTGTTATAAAGTCGTAGGCCTATCAATCTGTGGCCTATTTCACATTCGCAAGGCGGTCTAGTTCATTGTGGGAGGTATTTCTCCTTAGCTATACTCAATGTATAAAGCATTTCTGCGAGGAGAAGGATGCCCATGCTGATCGATATCTCTATCCCTACACTGCTTATCTGGCTAGCCTGTCATTTCGTGGGTGATTTTGCCTTTCAAAGCACCTGGATGAGTGTCGAGAAGGGGAAAAGCTGGGAAGTAAACTTTTACCATTGTGCTACGTACACTGCTGTTTTTGTGCTGTTGGCGCATCCATCTGTGCTAGCAACAGCTATTATCTTTGGGACACATTTTGTGGTTGATCCTCTCAAGTCTCGTTATAAGCTGATAGGCCCTATCTGGGTCGACCAACTGCTGCACGTTATAACGATAGCTCTGATTTTAGCTCTCAAAATCTAACGTGGGCAGCGAGAAGATAGGGGACCTGGTCGGTCCAGGTCCCCTATCTTCTCGCTGTGGTACTCCCAAATCCTATATTTCCTTGCATAAGAAAATGTAAGCACTTGGCGTCATCTATGTAATAATTCGTAGCCAAAGGATATTTAGTGTGACAAATAGGATGCAATTTGATGTTTTGGTGATAGGTAATCCCTGTGTGGATATAGTTTTTGGTGGTATGCCGCATTGGCCTGTATTAGGGCAGGAGATGTATGTAGACAAATTTGGGATTAGTGCGGGAGGGATTTTTAACACTGCGGCGACCTTAAGTCGCCTGGGTTTACGCGTTGCTCTGTTGTGTGAACTAGGCAATGACTTCTTCAGTCGCTTCGTGCTAGAAGAGATTGAAAAAGTAGGTATTTGCTCTGATCTTGTACTGCGGCGCGATTATCCTATGTTTTCTGTGAGTGTTTGCCTGGCCCATGAGAGTGAACGTGGGTTTGTCTCCTATTCAAATACACAAAGTGGTCTGGTGACCCATCTGCTGGGAAAAACTCCTCCCGCCCAGGTTGGTAGTGAAGGAGCCAGTATCGTGGAGCATGTAGCCCGTGATCCATATACGTTACTTGATGGCTATGCATTCAATGCTGCCTTTATTTATGCTCGTCCTACCATGCTTCCACTAGCTAACTTTGTAGTTGAGCGTGGTTCCACCCTCTTCCTTGATACGGGTTGGCACTCCCAGGATTTACCAGATCCAAGTATGTCTACCGTGGTGAAGCGGGGAAACTATATTATGCCAAATCAATTGGAAGCCATGTTGATGACGGGTACCGGGAGCGCAGAAGAAGCTGTGAGAAAACTAGCAGAGTGGGCATCTACGGCTATTGTGAAAATAGGTGCGCAAGGTGTGGTTGCTTGCCAACAAGAGGAATTGGTATATTGTGATGCCTATCCCATTAATGAGGTTGTGGATACCACAGGAGCGGGTGACGCCTTTAATGGAGGCTTCATTTATGGGATACTTAAGGGATATTCACTGCTTGAGGCGCTGCGCTGTGGCACAATTTGTGGAAGCCTTTCCACAACAGCCCTTACCGGTACAGCAGCTGTACCTACAGTACATGAGCTAGAACGGCTCCTTAGGAGTGCCCACTAAAGCGATTGCAAAATATTTCTCCATAATTGTCTCCGAAAAAGCCCTTACATCTCGTTTAGTTCGATGTATTGCCTATGTGAAGGATGTTGTTATGAATTTGCGTGGTGGGGTTGGTGTTATCAACAAGTATAAACGGGGTGCTATATGTCTGATCTTGAAGGTGTTATCCTCAGTGACTATCTTCTGCTGCAGTGTATCAGCAAAGGGGGAGTCGCCGACGTCTACCGCGCACGTGAGAATGGTGAAGGGAACTTTGAGGTAGCAGTGAAGATCTTTCGTCCTGGCTATGCTCACCGAGAAGCCTTTCGTGATTATTTTATGGACGAGGCAGAGAAAATAGGGCAATTTGATCATCCGAATATTCTGCCATTTCTGGAATTTGGCGAAGGAGAGGGGCTGCTTTACACTGTCACACCTTTTGTGGTTCCTGGTACGCTTGAAGATCTACTGGTGCGGGTGGGTGGCAAGTTCTCTGCGATGCAAGCTTTGCCTATTATGCAACAGTTGTGCAGTGCTGTACAATATGCGCACAGTCATGATGTGATCCATGGCAACATCAAGCCAACCAATGTATTTGTAGCAGCTGACGGGCGGATGCTGCTCTCCGACTTTGGTATTGCTTGTGGATATGACGATAGTCAACAATCTTTGACGCGAGTGGGCTGGGGATCAGCAGAATATGCTGCACCTGAACAGTCGCTTGGTGTCGTGAAACGATCCAGTGATATCTATGCCCTTGGTGTCCTCTTGTTTCGTATTCTTACGGGTCAACCTCCCTTTACTGGACAGACACCTGTTGAAGTATTGCTCAAACATGTCCGTCAACCTTCACCGTCGGCACGAGCACTTGCCCCTAGCATTTCGGATGCCGTAGATGGGGTACTGAAGATGGCATTACAGAAACGTTCTGAGGATCGCTTTGCCTCGGCTGAAGAATTTGGCAGTGCGTTTTTAGCCGCTGTATCTGTAGCCCCAGTAGCCTCACCCGTTGCCAGGTCTATTGCAACAACCGCACCCGTGGGTAATCCCCAAACTCCTGTTCCCGCCCTGAACGCTGCTGGATCAGTCTATGATCCCCAAACGCCACCTCCCTCCGCCACCGCTTCACCTTCTTCTGGGGGAAAAAGCAATCCTAAGATGAGTTTCTTGCAAGAGAATACATCTATGGGTCAGGACAAATATCGTTTCTGGTCCGTTGATCCCGATCCTCTTGAGTGGTCACCCGTAACGAACATACAGGTGGAATCGGTGCCCTTAACTGCTGATGCATACTTGCATAGCAAACCACTGGCACCTACCGAACTGCCGCCTGAGCCGCAGATATCTTCATCTCTACCACAAGCTAATGATAGTCGGAACGAGAATAAGCTGAATGAAGGATTGAGAAAGGCATTGCCAATCGTGGTGGTAATACTCTTGTTACTGGGTCTCCTGGGCGCATTACTCTCTTCGTTTTACTTCCCAAGTGACGGGCATGGTGCGTATAACCTACCAACCCATAGGTATGCTGATCAATTTGTTGTTCATAGCGTCAAAACCTGGCAAGTTGTGTCTTTGTCCCTGGTTAGGACGATGCCTGAGTATGTAGGGATAGAAGGCTAGGGAGGAGAGATAGAAATGGCAGAACTTGCAGGTGTCCTGGTAGGTAACTACTTCTTGCTTGAGTGCCTGGCACGCGAGGGAATAGTGGAGACCTACCGCGCACGACCAACTACGAGAGGTGGATATGATGTCGTACTGCGTTTATTTCGGCCCGAGTTTCCGGATATGGCATCCTTTCGCGAAAACTTTGCGACAGAAGTAGAAAAAGTATGGCGTTGTCATCACAAGTATATTCAGCCCTTGTTGGAATTTGGTGCAGGGGATGATCTACTGTATTGCGCAACGCTTATAACAGACGATGAGACACTTGAGCAATATATGCAGCGGCAGCCAGAACAACTGATACCAGTGCCTATAGCAGTACGTTTTGTGACGCAGTTATGTGCTGCTCTACAATATGTACATGATCAAGGCATTGTTCATGCCAATATTCAACCTTCTAGTATTCTGGTAGATCATGAGGAAAACGTGTTTCTCACTCAATTCGGTATGAGGCGGGCCTATCGAGTCGGGGATCCACTTGTGCCTCTGGTTGAAGAGGGGAATGCTGCCTATGTTGCTCCAGAGCAATCTCTGGGAATGCTTAGTCCAGCGAGTGATATTTATGCTATCGGTGTTTTACTCTATCGCTTATTAAGTGGTAGCCTGCCCTATATAGGCGAGAGCGCCGGTGAAATTGCTCTCAAACATACAGAAGAGCCAATTCCATCGCTGCGTGCCCTGCGCCCGGAAATTTCTGAAGCTTTAGAACTAGTGATACGGGTGGCTCTTGCGAAAAGTCCTGAAGGACGCTTCCCCAGCGCCGCTGTTCTCGCACAGGCATTGCTCTCCGCGCTGATGCCTGGTAGTAGGCAGATTATTACTCCTTTAGCGGAACGGCGTATTGTTGTGCGAGCACGGCGCACTGGCTTTGCACGATCCCATGCTACATCATTTTTACTGTTGTCTGTACTTCTATTTAGTTTGTTTGGCGCTACAATTTTTATCTTCTCTTTGCCTCCACATATCTTTGATATACAGGGGCAGCTTTGGAGCATTGGTCGATCTGTGCTCTCTTCTCGCACGCCAGTGAGCCAGCCCGCGACTCCGACTGCGCTTATGGGATCGCCTACTGTGAATGCAGGTAACTTTTACCCACCCTTACATGTGACACCTACTGTTGTGATGTCGCAAACACCAGGCGTGGATGGAACGGTTGGCGTACCTCCTACCTCTTCTGCTACTCCTGGCCCAGCATTTTTTACTTGTGAGCGGGGGAAGCTGCACATAGATGGTTCTGTAAACTTTGAACCTCTTCTACAGCGTGTGGGTCAGGATTATCAAGCACAATGCCCTGTTATGAATATTTCTCTGGCTGGAGATGATAGTCGTACCAGCCTCGGCTTTTTACAGCAAAAAGAGATCGATGCCGTCTCTTCTGATCTGACAGCGCGTCCCTCACACAACCTGACAGATCAACCCATTGCGGCTATGCTTTATGCTCTGATTGCCAACCCAGATGTGCAGGTCAGCAGGTTGAGCAGCAGCGCTATTCAAGATATCTACCAGGGGCGTATTACGAATTGGTCCCAGGTGGGTGGTTCTGATGTGTCCATAAAGGTCATTCAGCGTCCGACGAATGATACGGTAAGCGCCGTTTTCCGGGCATTCGTGCTCAATGATCAAGGAGAGCATGTCAATGGGGTAAGGCTCAAAAAGAATTGGCTGCAAGCTGTTGTCCAAACGCCAGGAGCAATCAGCTATGTACCTCTCGCGGTTACTCAAGGTGCTAATGTCACCGTCCTTGCAATCGATGGTGTCTCTCCTACTATCCAGGCCCTGGTACAGGGTACTTATCCATTTTGGAGCGTCGAACATCTCTACACACAAGGAAGTGGGACCTCCCAATTCAAGTCATATCTGCAGTTTCTCATAAGTGAGCAGGAAGCTTTAGCATTTCCCTCTTACGGCGCAGTTCCGATTGCTATGGTGCCGCAAGAAATCCTGGCTACCCACCTTCCCGGACCAGAAATATAGAGATTTCTAGCGGCCGTATCCATAAAACAAATTACCCATCTTTCCTATTCTTTTGACAATACTGTATTCTTGAGGCACTCTGTACACAGGCTATTTATGTTTATGGTAAGTACATCCACTCAAAAGGAATAGAAATGCGCTGCCCACGTTGTAATTTTGATGGAGAACTTGTACAAGGTGGATGTGCACGCTGTGGCTATGGACGTGCATCAACCGATTCCCAGAATACAGGAAATCAGACTTCGTCAAGATATAATCAGCAATATGTATTACCCTCCACACTTGCACCCATGCAGATATTAATGCGTGGAGATATGCTACGCAGGGGACGCTATCGTTTGGTAGAGCAGGTACTTTTGCCTGAGAATCAACGTAGGCAGGGCGTAGCATGGTTAGCATCCGATACTCAAAACTCGTCTCGTCGTGTGCTTATACGTGAGGTAGCTTTTCCTACAGACGTCATGACAGATGTAGATAAAGAACAAACTGCTCGCTCAATTTCTTTGAAGATGACAGAGCTGGCACAACATCCAGGGTTTCCCAGGGTTATCGATGTGTTCAATGACCGGGGATCCTATTATATCGTGTTTCAACATCCCGAAGGAGAAACCCTGGGTACCTTGCTTGCACGTCAGGGAGGCGCTTTGCCTCAACATACTGTTGCAGCGTATGGGCAGCAATTGTGCGAGATGCTGGCACATCTCGAACATATACGACCACCAATCGTGCATGGATCTATCAATCCTGACACAATCATCATAAGCCCTGACAGGAAGCGCGTATCACTCATATATCTTCCTCTTTTTACGCCCAGCGCGCAGTTACCGAGCAAGAGCAATGCTCCCTCTGGGTATATGGCCCCAGAACAGGTGCGTGGTCAGATCGATCCATCGATAGATTTATATTCCCTGGCGGCAACGTTGCATCATGCGGTAACTGGTTATGACCCTCATGAACGCATGGCCTTTTTCCATCCTCCTGCTAGGCGCCTTAATCCGACGGTGACGCCTGAAATGGAGGCAATTCTCACACAAGCTCTGCGCCTATCGGGGCAGCAACGCTACCCACGGGCTAATGATATGCTCAAGGATATCTCGTCTGTGCTCGTTTTGTATCCTCCTGTGCTTACGCAGGCAGGCAATCCTGCTAAAAATCCCCTCCTGCTCAACTCGGCAGAGATACGCCAGAGGAGTCGCAGTCGCAGCCGGACAAATGTTATTGTATTTGCTGCGGTGAGTAGTCTCATTATCCTGGGTTTTTTCCTGGCGTATTTCCGTTCTTCTCTTCCCTCTTTCGGCGGTTCGACTAACAATACACAACTCACAGCTACATCTATAGCCCAGAACCAGGCTGCCCTTAATAATGAAATCGCCTTAGAGATGAGTATGTTTCAGAAGAAAGGGATAGGACTGAGCGATGGGCGCATTGTACTTGACAGCTATGGCCGTCCCAGTCATGAGCTTGCTTTGAAGAAGCAGGCTGCCCAGGCGATTCAGCATAATGACGTAAGTACCGCGGTCAATTTGCTCTCAAAGGCGATCACAGAAGATCCCACCGATGGGGAAGCCCAGATCTACAATGAGGATATTCATATTCTGCAAAGTGGTGCTCCCTATGTCACAATTGTAATGGGTGTGGCTCTGGATAATAATGCAGCCGACTATTTGCTGGCGCATGCCGAACTACAAGCCGCATACCTGGCCCAGCACGAAATCAATACGAACAATACGTTGCCCCATGCGAAATTACGTCTGCTCATAGATAGTTCTGGTGCGAATAATGACGACGTGGCTGCCGTGGCCCAGCTTATAGCTAACCGGGTATTGAATGCTGGCAATATCGATCATATTATTGGTGTCGTCGGTTGGCCCTTTAGCTCACAAACTATCAACGCCCGGGATATTATCGCTGGTGCCCATATTCCCCTGCTCTCTGAGACAGCATCAAGCGTGAAGTTGAGCGGCTCAAGCCAATACTTTTTCCGCGTCAATCCACCAGATGATCTGCAAGGCAAAACCCTGGGTACTGTAGCCGTAGATCCAAATGAGTTTAATGCCCAAAAAATTCTCGTCTTGCGTGACCCAACTGATACTTACAGCCAATCGCTAGCAGATGCACTTACGGCACGCGTTCAAGCCTTACATGCAACCGCCATTAATAATCCCGCTGATAACTTTACTGAAGGTACGACAACAGTTGTAGGTTATCAGAAGGTGATTAATGATGCACTCAGAAATAACGCTGATCTCATTTTCCTCGCCGGTATTGATACTGATGCAGTACGCCTGGCTCATGCCCTTGCCATTGCTATTGATACCTATCCTGGCAATCTTACGCTTGCCAGGCTCAAGATTTTGGGCGGCGATGCCATAGATACAGGCTTGATCCTTGGTCAAGGAGATGGTCCTGATGCTGCCATTGCCAGGAATTTTCCTCAAGACATCCAGCGCCTGAGCTTCACGGCTTTTGGTCACCCAGACGAATGGTCTTTCCTTAAGTTGCATAGTCAGCCTGCCTTCTTTCACAATTGGGTGAGCACCTATCAAAGTTCTACCGTTCCAAGCAATAACGCACCTCCCGCCGGCAATGATGCTATCCTGACGTACGACGCGGTTGGTGTAATGGTTGCTGCTGCAAAGCTAGTACAAGGCAATATCACGGGGCAAGCAGTGCGTGATGCCCTGGCTTCTTTGGGTAAGAACAATATACCACCTTATCATGGCATTAGCGGTCGTATACTCTTCGATGTGCAAGGGAATCCGATTGACAAAGCACTGGTTGTGTTAACTGTCAGGGGTAATAGCAACGGCACTGGTAATACTGTCGAACTCTTAAAAGTGGCAGGAAGTTTTAACTAATTTCACGCTTCATGTATGGCAAGAGCGAGAAGAATACCGGCTGCCTTGCAAGGTAGCCGGTATTCTTCTCGCTCTTGCTTTGCTAAAAAACACTACTTTTCAATAGGGGCGCCGATAAGGCTGCCCCATTCAGTCCAGGAACCGTCGTAGTTACGAACCTTAGGATAGCCGAGCAGGTAGTTGAGCACAAACCAGGTGTGGCTGCTGCGCTCACCAATACGACAATAGGCTATTACTTCTTTCTCAGGGGTTATACCTTTGCCTTCATAGATGGAACGCAAATCATCTGCTGATTTAAAAGTGCCATCTTCGCGTACTGCTTGTGCCCATGGAATGTTGGCCGCACCTGGAATATGTCCACCGCGCTGTGCGCCTTCCTGGGGCAGATTGGCCGGAGCAAGCAGTTCCCCGCTATATTCGCCAGGAGAACGTACGTCTACCAGGGCGATATCTTTATGGCCTAGTGCGCTCAAAATTTGATCACGTAACGCTCGAATCTCCGTGTTGGGTGTCTTCGCATGATAGGTCGCGTGAGGATACCTAACTACCTCAGTCGTAAGCTCGCGTTTATCTGCTTCCCATTTTACGCGGCCGCCATCGAGCAGACGTACATCATTGTGCCCATAGAATTTGAGGATCCAGAAGGCCCAGGCTGCAAACCAGTTGTTATTGTCGCCATATAAGACAATCGTCGTGTCATTGCTGACTCCAGCGTCGCCTAGCAATTTTTCCAGGTGCCCTTGAAGCAAGGGCGCACGAACGATTTGGTCCTGCAGTTCTGTTTGCCAGTTGACTCCCACTGCGCCAGGAATATGGCCCTGTTCGTAAGCTTTTGTGTTAACATCTACCTCGAGCAGGCGTACTTGAGGGTCACGTAGATGGGCCTCTACCCAATCTGCATCAACCAGAACCTCTGGATGGACGTATCCTTTGTTTTCCGACATGACTACTCCTTTTGTCTGTAGACTATAAAATAGTTGTTTAATGCCTTTTTCACTAGTGAAACCAGCTTTTAACCTCTGTTTTTCCTAGGAAACTTTACCACATTTTAAATATTCCTTCAAGTTATTTATATTATTATCTATAGTTATAAAATACTGGTATATGTTCTCTTTATTATTATTCGTTGCGGTTATTTATATTGTTAATATTATTCAGTACGATCCGATACAATAGATACATGTATTCAGCAGTTACCAACAAGTGTAGTATGTTATTTATTCCTGCCAAGAAGAATTTTTTTACTTTACATCTAAGGCACGAGAAGTGTTATCCTGGTTGCAGAAGAAATCCCTACTGGCGGTTCACTCATTTTAAGGGGAGTGTTTTTGCCGCAGGGATTGCAACGTTGAAGCGATGAAGGTCGGACGCTAACTGTAGCGCTCCTCGTGAACCAACACTGCTAGTGGTTTGCGAGCTTGTGCTGGCTTTACACGAGCACGTTGCGCCTGTTCATCTGGATAGCCGAAGGAGATAGCTGTGCGTACCAGGCGTTGATCCGGAATCCCAAGTATCTTTTTAGCCGCAGCGTTTCCCTTTCCCGTGAACCAGCCGACGCTCGAACCCACTCCATATGCCGCAGCTGCCAACATCATTCGTTCACTTAATCGTCCCTCATCGAATGTTTCCTGGGCAACTTGATCGTGTTCCCCTGCCATGACGAGGACAATGCCAAGAGGGGCATTAGCCAGGTGTGATGCATATCCCTCAAGCGCAGCTAAGGCCTGAAGTGTCTCACGCTTGCGGATTACCACAAATTCCCATGGTTGGCGGTTACTTGCACTACCAGACCAGCGAGCGACCTCGAGCAGGGCGTCGATGACCTCTTGAGGTACTGGGTCAGGACGGAACTGGCGGACGGCTCGCAGCCCTCGTAAGAAGGCGATCAGTTGCTTGGCCTTTTCTGTGTCAGTCATGAAATACTTCTTTCTTACCTCTGGCTCTACAAGACATGTTTGGAGGCATCACTTTTCTCTACAGTCAGGTCAACGGTTGACTGCTAAAGTGATGAAGAGCATTGACAATCCTGCGTCGAGGAAAGTGTAGCACACCCAAAAAACACCGGCAAGGTCGACTATTGTTAATCAAATGAAAAATAGACACCGTAGTCCTTCTGAGTTGTGCCTGGGAGCATAATAATGTTGAAGCGTATCCTTGTACCTCTGGATGGCTCACCCCGTGCGGAACGCGCCATTCCTGTTGCAGCCCGCGTGGCACGAGCTTCTGGAGGATCAAACATATTAGTACGAGTAGTAAGCATCCCCTTGCGGGTGCCCTGGCCCTTACTCTCCTCACTTGCGGGATTATGCATATTCCGCTTGTTACACAGCTACTCCAAATTAACATGTCTCATTTTGAGACATGTCATTTCGCTACCCAGCCGCCATCAACGAGTAGATCACTGCCAGTCATAAACGAAGCTGCGTCGCTTGCCAGGAAGAAGATTGCTTCCGCGATCTCGCTCGGATCGGCCCAGCGTTTGAAAGCCTG
>Ga0209647_1003257_pt1 | contig 12660 bp, 8 predicted proteins | sample GraSoi_2013_60cm_FD_185827 | JGI IMG/M metagenome (GOLD analysis project Ga0209647, IMG submission 185827) | Grasslands soil microbial communities from the Angelo Coastal Reserve, California, USA - Sample 9_17_2013_60cm (SPAdes) (version 2) | ecosystem: Environmental > Terrestrial > Soil >... | reverse complement strand
TGTGCCGCAAGGCGGGGGAGTTCGCCCTGGCGAGCGGCGCAGTATTGCTCGATGGCGAACGCGACCGCTTCAGAGCGGCCATCGGGGCGACGGAAGGGCGGCCCGTCGTCATCGCGGACGCGCGCATGATCTTGGGAGGGGTCCCGCGGCCGGGAGCCGCCGTCCGTCTCGACGAGAGCGCTGCCAATGAACTGCTGGGGCGCGCCGGACTGACCACGCCCGCGCGCCTCCACATCACCGCTCTGGCGCGGGCGGCGGCTTCGGCGATGGCCAAATGAGAGCCGTAGGCCTCACCGTAAACGGCATCCCCGTCATCGAGACGGTAGAGCCGCGCATGCACCTCGCCGACCTGTTGCGCGAACGGCTCGGTTTGACCGGAACGCATCTGCGCTGCGAGCAGGGCGCGTGCGGTGCGTGCACGCTGCTGATCGACGGTCAGCCGGTGCGATCCTGCATCACCTATGCGGTCCTTTGCGAGGGCGCGCAGATCACGACCATCGAAGGGCTGGAGGACGATCCCGTCATGGCCGCGTTGCGGCAGGCGTTCACGGCCGAGCATGGTTTGCAATGCGGATTCTGCACGCCGGGAATGCTGATCACGGCGCGCGACATCGTCAGCCGTCTCCCCGCTGCCGACGAGCGGCGCGTCCGCCTCGAGCTGAGCGGCAACCTATGCCGTTGCACCGGATATGTCGGCATCGTGCGCGCCATTCGCCGCGTGTTGGAGCAGCGTCGCGCCGGCGCTCTCCCCGCGTCGGCGGCTGAGCCAAGGAGGCTTGGTCCGGTGGGCTCGCGCCACGGCGGGCCGGTCACCGGCGCGGCTTCGGTGCCGCTCGCTGCTGCCATCGGCGATCACGCGCCCCCCGCCCTCGACGAAGGCGATTTGGGTCTGGCGGGAAAAAAGCCCAATATTGAAATCCGACAGTCTTTCGTCATCGCGCGGCCGCGGCGCGAGGTATGGAATTTCTTGGCCGAGGTCGAGCGCGTGGTCCCGTGCATGCCCGGCGCCACGCTCGGCAGTTCGCGCGGCGACCGGCTGCAAGGGCAGATCGCGATCAAGCTCGGCCCGATCGCCGCTGCGTTCAACGGCGAGGCGCGCGTGGTCCGCGATGAGGCCGTGCAGCGCGGCATGATCCTGGGGGCGGGCAGAGACCGGCTCAGCGCCTCGCGGGCGAGCGCCGAGATCGAATACGACTTGAGTGCGGAGCAGGGTGGAGCGGCGACCCGGGTCGATATTACGGTGCGCGCCCTCTTGCTCGGGCCACTCGCGCAGTTCGGACGCAGCGCGATCGTGAGTGATCTGGCGGCTCGCATCGGCGATATGTTCGCGCGCAACCTCGAGCGGCGGCTGGCAGGATCGTCGGATGCGATGGACGAAGCGACGGGCCCCATCCAAGCAGGCTCGTTGCTTCGCGCCATTATCGTCGCGCGCGTGAAGAAGATGCTCGCGCGGCTGTGGGGCAAGTCTCGCCGATGATACCGACCATGGTCTCGTTTTACCTCGCTCGTGCGCACGCAATCGGTCTCGACTCGCTGGCACCGCACAAAACGGATCGCGTTCACGTCCAAACCACCTGATGGCACCGATCATGTCTAAGCTCTTGAAAACCTATGACCGCAGCCGCGTGCCTCTCTATATCCAGGTCGCCGCGGTGATGCGCCAACGCATCGAAAGACGGCAATGGCAGCCCGGGCAGAAAATCTCCACTCTGGTCGAGCTCGAGCGCGAGTTCGAAGTGGCGCGCGTCACCGTCCGCCAGGCCGTCGATATCCTGCGCCAAGAAGGCTTACTGCATTGCCATCAGGGCCGCGGCACGTTCGTGGCGGAAAAGCCCCCGAGCCGGCACTGGCTCGAGCTCGCCACCGACTGGGCCATCCTGATCGACTCGATCAAGGACAATGTCCCCAAGCGGATCAAGGTCGATCATCCGCCTGCGTATCCGGAGCTGCACGAGGGGGAAGGCGCCCTCGCTCCCGAATACCGGTTCATCCCCAGCCTGCAATACAAGGACGGCGAGCCCTATGGGATCGTCAATGTGCACCTTGCCCGTGCGGTGTTCGACCGCGATCCCGAGGCCTTTCTGACACGGCCCGCGCTGGCGATTCTCGCGAGCTTCACCGACATCGAAGTGCAGCATGCCTATCAGACGATCGTGATCGGCGGCGCCAGCGTGCAGACCGCCGACCTGTTGAAGATCGCGCTCGGCGCGCCGACGGCCGAATGCCGCTGTGTCGTCATCGATGGAAGCGGCATCGCGATCTACGTGGCCGACATTACCTATCGCAGTGAGGTCGTGCGGCTGCACATCGATCTGCTCGCCCATTCCACCTCCGCTCCAGCCTCGACGAAAGCCGCGCCGGCGCCCGGGACCGCAATGGCGGCGACGCTGAAGTGAAGACCCCAATCGCGGCAGGAAGCGCAATGTCCTCGCAAGGTGTTGGAGCTCGCCTCGGCAGAAAGGAAGATGATCGCCTCGTGCGCGGTCGCGGGCAGTTCGTTGCCGACATTCGGCTGCCGACAATGAAAGACGTCGCCTTCGTCCGCAGCCCCCTCGCGCACGCCCGCATTCGCGGCATTTCAACCCCGCCCGATCAGCGCGACAGCACGTTCACGGCGGCCGATCTCGTCGGCGTGAAGCCGATCCGCGCGGTGTCGGGCCTGCGCGGCTTCAAGGTGTCGGAGCAGCCGCCGCTCGCCACCGACAAGGTTCGCCATGTCGGCGAGTTGGTCGCCATGTGCATCGCCGCGACGAGGGCGGACGCCGAGGACCTTGCCGCGTCGGTGACGCTCGAGCTCGAGGAATTGCCGGCCGTTTACGACATGCTGGAAGCGCGCAACAGCGACGCCGCGCTGGTCCACGAGCACTGGCCCGACAACGTCTTTCTCGAGACTTTTCTCGATATCGATATCGCCAAAGCGTTCGACGCGCCGATCAGGGTCTCGCGCGAGATCCGCACCGCTCGGCAATGCATGGCGCCGATCGAAGGGCGTGGCGTCGTTGCCTTCTGGGACACGCGGCTCGAGCAATTGACGGTCTACTCGGCTTGTCAGATGCCGCACATCGTGCGTACCGGGCTGTCCGAGTGCCTCGGCCTTGAAGAGGGCCAGGTCCGCATCATCGCGCCGGACGTTGGCGGCGGATTTGGCTATAAGGGCATCCTGCTGCCGGAGGAGATTTGTCTCGGCTGGCTCGCCATGCATTGCGGCCATCCGTTGCGCTGGATCGAGGATCGTCGCGAACATCTCGTTGCCGGCGCCAATTGCCGCGAGCACCATTACCGCATCACCGCCTATGCCGAGCGCGATGGCCGCCTGCGCGGTATCGACTGCGAAGCCGCCGTCGATTCCGGCGCCTATTCCTCCTATCCGTTCTCCGCCTGCCTGGAAGCCGCGCAGGTGGCGAGCATCCTGCCGGGGCCGTACGATTTTCCCGCTTACCGCTGTCGCACGTTTTCGGTCGCAACCAACAAGTGCCCGATCCTGCCGTATCGCGGCGTGGCGCGCACCGGCGTCTGTTTCGCCCTCGAACTCATCCTCGACGCGGTTGCGCGCGAGGCCGGCATCGAGCCGCACGAAGTGCGCAGAAGAAATCTCGTGCGGCCCGAGCAGATGCCGTTCGACAATATCACCAACAAGCATTTCGACAGCGGTGACTATCCCGAATCCTTGCGCCGCGCCGTGGCAGCGATCGATGTCGCGCGGATCAGAGACCGTCAGAAACGCGGCGAGCCGGACGGACGCTTGGTCGGCGTTGGTCTTGCGACCTATTGCGAGCAGGCCGCGCACGGCACGTCGGTGTATTACGGCTGGGGGATCCCCATGGTGCCCGGGTATGAACAGGCAACCGCGCGCCTGACGCCCGATGGCGGCTTGGAGTTGCGCGTCGGCGTGCACTCGCACGGACAGGGGCTCGAAACGACGCTGGCCCAAGTTGCCCACGAAATTCTCGGGATCGACATCGCCAAGATCAGAACCGTGCTCGGTGACACTGCGCTGACCCCCTATTCGACCGGCACATGGGGCTCGCGCGCGATGGTGATGGCCGGTGGCGCAGTGGCGACGGCTTGCCGGGAAATCGCCAAGCGCGCCGCCAGCATCGCTGGACGGCTGCTGCAGACGGATCCCGCGCAGGTCTTCATCCGCGGCGGTCAGGCCCTCGGCCCGCACGGGGCTGTCAGTTTGGCGGAGATCGCGCGCGCCTGGTACCTGCGGCCGCAGGATCTCCCGGCCGACGTCGATCCCGGCGGTCTCGAGGCCACGACCGGTTATAAGCCGACGCGCGACAGCGGAACCTTCAGCTACGCCACCCATGCCGCCTTGGTGGCGGTCGATCCGGAAATCGGAGACGTGGAAATCCTGGGCTACGTCATCGTCGAGGACGGCGGGAAGCTGGTGAATCCCATGATCGTGGACGGGCAAATTTGCGGCGGCTTCGCGCAAGGCGTGGGCACGGCGCTCTATGAGGAGATGCCGTTCGATCCTTCGGGGCAGCCGCTCGCCTCCACCCTAGCGGACTATCTGCTGCCGGGATCGACCGAAGTGCCCGCTCCGGTGCTTGATCATATGGAGACGCTCGCCCCCTACACGGAATTCGGGGTCAAGGGCATCGGCGAAGGAGGCGCCATTGCGCCGCCCGCGGCCATCGCCAACGCGGTAAATGATGCGCTGCGGCCGCTCGGCGCCGAGTTGCTGGTGTCGCCGATCACGCCACACCGCATCGTGAGGGCCATCGCGGAGCGGGGTCGATCATGAAAAATCTTGCCGCTGCGGTTGCGACGCCGCGGCGTCGACACGCGAGCGTGAAATTCATCGCCGGCGGCTTGGCGCTCGATAGGCGACTACGCCGACGGACGTGGATTGACTGAGGTGAAATCGCCGCTTAATGACGCTCCTGCCCACCGGTTTTTCGGGGACCTCAAATGAGTGCGAGTATCGACCAGACACTTCTGCAAAAGATCGACGACGGTCGCGAAAAAGCGATCTCGTTTCTGCAGCAGATGATCGCCATTCCCAGCGTGACCGGGGACGAAGCGAAGATCCAGAAGTTTCTCGCGGATTACATGACGAAGATCGGCCTCGATGTCGACACATGGGAAACGGACTGGGAAGCGCTGAAGAAACATCCCGGCTACCGACCCGTGGACAGAGGCTATGAAGGACGTCCGAACATCGTCGCAACGTTGAAGGGCTCGGGCGGGGGGCGCTCATTGCTCTTGAATGGGCATACCGATGTCATCCCGGTTGGCGGTGGCGAAGGCTGGAGCGACAACCCCTGGTCCGCCACCATCAAGAACGGCCGCATCTATGGCCGGGGCTCCGCCGACATGAAGAGCGGTGTCGCCAGCCATATCATGGCAGTGGAATCACTCCTGGCCGCCGGTCTCAAGCCCAAGGGCGACGTTTACATCAATATCGTCGTCGATGAAGAAGTCAGCGGTCACGGCACGTTGGATACTGTGATCCGTGGCTACAAGGCTGACGCCGGCATTTCCGGCGAGACCAGCGACCTGGCGGTTCAACCTGCATGCATCGGCCGAATCTGGTTCGAGATCGAAATCCACGGCAAACCTGCCGGCATTCAAAAGCGCTACGAGGGCATCAGCGGAATTGAGCTCGGCAACAAGATCGCCAAGGCGGTCGCAGACCTGGAGGCAAAGCGGGTCGCGACGGTCACGCACCCACTCTATCCCAACGCCCTCGATACGCTTCCTTGCATTATCGGCAGCTTCTCCGCCGGCAATTATCCCAGTGCATTCCCCGCCAACTGCCTTCTGAAGGGCAGCATCGGTACGGTTCCGGGAGAGGATCATGAAGGCGTGAAGCAAAGCCTCGTGGAACAGGTGGCGCGGGCGGCAGCCGAGGATCCTTGGATGAAGCTTCATCCTCCGAAGGTGCGCTTCGTGGGTTACGACGCGCAGGCGTCCGAAATCCCGAGGGATCACCCCATCGTTAAAACCGTCTCCAAGAACTACAAGGAGGTGACCGGCCGCGACCCCGAGATCAGCGGCCGCCAGGGCGCGGCGGATACGCGGTTTCTCAACCGTTATGCGAACACCCCAACGGTGATCTTCGGACCCGGCTCGACCGCGGTCATGCATGCCGACGACGAGTACGTTTCCATCGCTGATTATCTGACCGCGATCAAGGTTGTGGCGCTCAGCATCTGCGACTGGTGTGGCGTCGATCGTCGGTGAAGCGGACGCCGCGCCGCAGATGAGACGCGTGGCACTCGCCGAGAAAATCTGCTGCACGGGGAGCGGCAAGCGCGCATCCTAGGAGAGGTTGTTGCAGGGACGGCCCACCATTGCGGTTATCGGAGGAACCGGAGACCTCGGTTCAGCGCTTGCCAAACGCTGGGCGGCGGCCGGTTATCCGATCGTGCTGGGGTCGCGATCCAAAGAGAAAGCCGAGGCCGCCGCCCGGGAGATGAACGCCAGTCACGGTTCTGCCGTCAGCGGCGAAGATAATCGCACGGCCGCCGCGAAAGCCGACATCGTGGTCATCGCAGTTCCGTACGCGAACCATGAAGCCATCCTGAATGAGATCAAGCCGGCGGTCACGGGCAAGATCGTGGTCGATGCCGTCGTCCCACTCGTCCCCCCGAAAGTGTCCGTCGTGAAGCTGCCACCCGATGGCTCGGCGGCGCTACGCGCGCAGCGGCTGCTTGGCGAAGCAGCTCGCGTGCAGTCCGCGTTCCACAATGTCAGCGCATCCAAGCTCAAATCCGGCGAAAGCATCGATTGCGACGTGCTCGTGTTCGGTGACGACAAGGACGCGCGCGCGATCGTGATCGAGCTGGCGAATGCGGCGGGGACGCGGGGCATCGACGGCGGACCGCTCGCCAATTCCGTCGCCGCCGAGGCATTGACCTCGGTCCTCATCGGGATCAATCGTCGCTTTAAGGTGAAGGGCGCCGGCATTCGCATCACTGGAATACCGACAGTGCAGCCTCGTGATCCCGCATGAAAAAAGAGATGCTAGCATGGACGTCGGTTGGTCACGCTGGAAATCGCCACGCAGCTGCAACCCGATTCCTGGAATGACGATCCATCGCGCCAGTTTCTTGAAAGCATGAGCGAAGCATACCGACGATGTTGTCCGACGATCTCGTTTACGGCCGCAATCTCACGCGCGAGGAAGCGTTGGAGCTTGTGGACTGCGACCTCGCTTCGCTGCTGCGCGTGGCCGCCCGCCGGCGCGATGGCGCGCACGGTTCCATCGTCTCGTATTCACGCAAGGTTTTTATTCCGCTGACGAAGCTTTGCCGTGACGTTTGCCATTACTGCACGTTTGCCGAGCCGCCGCGTGAGAACGAGCGGGCATATCTGTCCCTCGACGAAGCGCTGGCCATCGCGCGGGCGGGTCATGCCGCGGGCTGCAAGGAGGCGTTGTTCACGCTCGGCGACCAGCCGGAGTTGCGCTACCGAACCGCCGCCGATGAGCTCGCTCGGCTCGGACATCGCACGACCTTGTCGTATCTGGCGGAGGCCGCGCGCGCGGTCCACGACCAAACCGGATTGTTTGCGCATCTCAATCCCGGCCATTTGACGCCGTCCGATGTGGCCGCGTTGCGCGCCGTCTCGCTCTCCCAGGGGCTCATGCTCGAGTCTGCATCGGAGCGGCTGTGCGAGCGCGGCGGCCCCCATCATGGCTCGCCCGATAAGCATCCGCGGGCGCGGCTGGCGAGCATCCGAGCGGCCGGCGAACAGCGCGTGCCGTTCACCTCCGGCATTCTGATCGGCATCCGGGAAACCCGCGAGGAGCGGATCGACTCGCTGCTTGCGCTGCGCGCGCTCAACGACGCTTATGGGCACATACAGGAAATCATCATTCAGAATTTCCGGCCGAAGGCCGCGACCCGCATGGCGCATTCGCCCGCGCCGTCGCTCGAGGACCACTTGTGGACGATCGCGATCGCGCGGTTGTTGTTCGCGCCGTCGATGAATATCCAGGCGCCGCCCAATCTCAATCCGGATGCGCTGCCGCGCTTGATCGACGCGGGCATCAATGACTGGGGCGGTGTGTCGCCGGTCACACCGGATCACGTCAATCCGGAGGCGCCGTGGCCGCATCTGGACACGCTCGAGCGCGCCACGAACGCGGCCGGCAAGCAATTGGTCGAACGACTGGCGATCTATCCGGCTTTCGCCCGCCGGGCGGACACATGGGTCGACCCGGCGTTGCAGACCTCGCTGCTGCGTCGCATCGACGCCGATGGGTGGCCGCGCACCGACGAATGGTCGCCCGGAGCGCGGGCCGCGCTTCCCGAGCATCCCGCGCGCAGCGCGCGTCGCGGGATTACCGGCGAAATCGCCGGCATTTTGGCACGGGCGCGGGTCGGCAACCCGCTCGGGGAAGCCGACATCGTGCGGCTGTTTCGTTGCCGCGGCGACGAGTTCGCGGCGGTGTGCGCGGCGGCCGACGAGTTGCGCCAGATGACCAATGGCGACGTCGTTTCCTACGTCGTCACTCGCAACATCAACTACACCAACATCTGTTATTTCAAATGTGGCTTCTGCGCCTTCTCCAAAGGCAAGATGAGCGAGACGCTGCGCGGTCGGCCGTACGATATCTCGCTCGGCGAGATCGAACGGCGCGTGCGCGAGGCGTGGGCGCGTGGCGCCACCGAAGTCTGCATGCAGGGCGGCATCCATCCGAGCTACACCGGCGCCAAATATCTCGATATTTGCCGGGCCGTGAAAAGCGCGGAACCGGGCATCCATATCCACGCGTTTTCACCGCTCGAAGTGCATCAAGGCGCCACGACTCTCGGCGTTCCGGTCGAGAATTTCCTGCGCTCGCTGCAGGCGACCGGGCTCGGCACGCTGCCGGGCACGGCGGCGGAAATCCTCGACGATGAAGTGCGCGCCGTGCTCTGCCCGGACAAGATCCGCACCCACCGATGGCTCGAGGTGATGCGTGCAGCACATCGCGGCGGATTGCGCAGCACCGCGACCATCATGTTCGGCCACGTCGACCGCTACGAGCATTGGGCGCGACACCTTCTGCGCATCCGCCAGCTGCAGCAAGAGACGGGCGGCTTCACCGAGTTCGTGCCGCTGCCGTTCGTGCATATGGAAGCCCCGATTTATCTCAAGGGCCGCTCCCGGCGTGGCCCGACCTTCCGGGAGGCCGTGCTGATGCACGCGATCGCCCGCCTCGCCTTGCATCCGCTGATCACCAATATCCAGACCTCCTGGGTGAAGATGGGCCGCGAGGGCGTGAAGACATGTCTGCGCAGCGGCGCCAACGATCTCGGCGGCACGTTGATGGACGAGACCATCACCCGTTCGGCCGGTGCGAGTCACGGACAGGAGATGACGCCAGCCGAAATGGAGAGCCTCATTCGCTCGCTCGGCCGCGTCCCCCGCCAGCGCGATACGCTTTACCGCACCGTCCCGCAGGAGCGTTACCTCGCCGCCTTCGGCGCGACGCGCGGCTCCCGGCGCCTCGCGGTCGGAGCCGATCATTAAGGCAATTCTAGCTCCTAGTGCCGCGAACCCGAAGTTCGCACACATTCGCGCGGCACGGATGGTTGCGAACTTCGGGGTTCAAAAGCGGCACTAGAATCATAGAGTTGCTAGCGTCCTTCGATTCCGAAGTTCGCAAATGAGGCCGCGGCACAATGATGCGAACTTCGGAATCGGGACGCTAGCGCCAAATTCTATTGTTCCAACATTGATACCAATTTATGATACCGGCGGATTGTCTGCCGAAGTACGACGACGCGGCTTGCCGAGCGGCTGCAATCGATCGAGAGGAGCCGCATCGGCCCCATGACGGAACCATTCCTCATCCGGCCGGAAATCCTTGACGGCGATCGCCGGCGAAGGGCGGTCGAAGGCCTGCGGGCGGCGCAGGTGACCTTGCCCAGCTGGAGCGAGCTCGCCGATCCGGCGCGCATCCCGGCCGCGATCGTAAGCAGCCTCAAATCGGTCGGCCCGGACGAGCCCGATGCGAAAAACCTCTGGCGCGTTCACTGGTTCAACGACGTTGGTCGCCGCGATCGAGTGCCTGTGCCCGGCTATGTGGTCTTGCCCGAGACGCTGACCGGCGTGAAGGCGCCGGTCGTGGTTCTGCTGGGACGGCGCTTTCCCATGATTGGCGCGCACAAGGTGCTCGCCGCCTATGCGTGTCTGGTGCCGCGCTTGGTGACCGGCCAGTTCGAGCCGACGCATGACCGAGCGGTGTGGCCGTCGACCGGAAATTATTGCCGCGGCGGCGTTGCCATCTCGCGCATTCTGGGTTGCCGCGGTGTGGCCGTGCTGCCCGCCGGCATGAGCCGGGAGCGCTTCGACTGGCTGCAGGAATGGGTCTCCGATCCCGGCGATATCATTCGCACGCCGGGAACGGAAAGCAACGTCAAGGAAATCTACGACAAGTGCGACGAGCTCGCGCGCGACGAACACAACGTCATTCTCAACCAGTTCTCCGAATTCGCCAACTACTTGATCCACTATCACTGCACCGGCGCCGCGTTCGAGCGCGTGTTCGCGCACCTCAAACGCGCCAAAACGGACTGTCGGCTGGCGGCTTTCGTCTCGGCGACCGGCTCGGCCGGAACCATTGCGGCCGGCGATTACCTGAAATCGCGGCACGGCACGAAGATCGCCGCGGTCGAGGCGATCGAGTGCCCGACCATGCTTTGCAACGGATATGGCGAGCACAATATCCAGGGCATCGGCGACAAGCACATCCCCCTCATCCACAACGTCATGAACACCGACCTGGTCGTCGGCGTGTCGGATCTGACCACGGATTCGCTCAATCTCTTGTTTGGAGGCAATGTCGGGCGCAGCTATTTGGCGGGGCGGCGAAAGATCGACCCGGATGTGGTGAGAACCTTCGACGACATCGGCATCTCGGGGCTTGCCAATATCGTCGCCGCCATAAAGATCGCCAAACATCTTGATTTTGGCGCCGACGACGTGGTCATGACGGTCGCGACCGACAGCGCGCTGCTCTACGCCAGCGAGCGGCGGAGCTTTCTGGCGCGCCGCTATGGGGATGGATTCGACGAGGTCAACGCCGGCGAGATCTTCAGCCGCCACCTGGAGGGCATCGTGGACGATCACGTCCTCGAGCTCACGCATTTCGATCGCAAGCGTATTTTCAATCTCGGATATTACACTTGGGTGGAACAGCAGGGCGTGGCGATCGACGATTTCGATCGCCGAAGGGACCAGCGGTTCTGGCGCGGTCTCGTGGACAGCATACCGACGTGGGATCGCCTGATCGAGGATTTCAACGCGGAGGTCGGCGCCCGGCGCGCTTCTTGAACCGGCATGGCAGCGAACGACCGCAAAGCGATCGGCAAGACCGCTCCCACCTACTTGGAGCTGCGCGAGGAATTGCTGCGCCGCGACCGGAGTTTGCGCCACAAGGTCGTCTCACTCGAAGAGGCGACCTCGTTCGTGCGCGATGGAGATTCGGTCGGGATCGGCGGCAGCACGATGTCGCGCACGCCCATGGGCATGATTTGGGCGCTCATCCGCGCGGGTCGAAAAGGGCTCACCTGCTCGCGCAGCATCGTCTCCAGCGACGGCGACCTGCTGTATGCGTCAGGCGCGTGCGATCACATGGTGACGAGTTGGTTCAGCCAGGGAATTCTGTGGGGCGTCTCGAAGGTGATGCGTCATCACGTGGAGAGCGGAAAAGTGCGCTACGACGAGTGGAGCCACATGGCGATGGGAATGCGATTTCGCGCCGGCGCCATGGGTGTTCCCTTCATGCCAATCCGATCGATGCTGGGGTCGGACGTGCGCAAGCAGCGCCCCGAGGCGATCGAGTTCGATTGCCCGTTCACCGGCGAGAAGCTTCTGCTGGTCCCTGCGCTCAACCCGGACGTCGCCTTGATCCACGTCCAGCGCTGCGATGCCTACGGCAACGCGCAGATCGACGGGCTGCAATTCATGGACGTCGATCTGGCGATGGCCGCCAACAAGGTCATTTTGACAACCGAGCGCATCGTCTCCAACGATCAGATCCGGCGTGCTCCGGACCAGACCAAGATTCCTTTTTTCGCGGTCGACGCCGTGGTCGAGTTGCCGTTCGGGTGCGCCCCGCACGAATGCTACGGCGTTTACGAGCCGATGTTGCGCCACATGGAGTATTACGTGGGGCTGGTGAACGGCGATCCCGTCAAAGGGATGCAGCAATACATCGAGCGCTTCGTCCACGGACCTAAATCGTGGAGCGAATTTCTGGCCTTGATCGGAATCGACGAATTGCTCGAGGCGGCGCGTGCCGGGGAGAGCATCTACGATGCTTAAAAAGCACGGCTACAGCGCAGCCGAGCTGCTCACCATCCTGAGCGCTCGCCAACTCAGCGACGGACAGGTGGTATTCGCGGGCGTCGGCATTCCGCTCTTGGCCGCCACGCTGGCGCAGCGGCTGCGTTGCCCGGGGCTGACGATTCTGTTCGAAGGCGGCGTGATCGGTGCTTTCATCGAACCGGGCAAGCTGCCGCCCTCGACCAACGACCAGCGCTGCACCAAGCGCGCCAACATGGTGCTCGGCAGCGCCGAAGTGCTGTTGCTGCTGCAGCGCGGTTACGTCGACGTCGGCTTCATGGGCGGGGCGCAGGTCGATCAGTACGGCAATTTGAACAGCTCCTTCATCGGCGATCCGGCGCGGCCGAAGACCCGGCTACCTGGGAC
>Ga0209647_1003255_pt1 | contig 12676 bp, 6 predicted proteins | sample GraSoi_2013_60cm_FD_185827 | JGI IMG/M metagenome (GOLD analysis project Ga0209647, IMG submission 185827) | Grasslands soil microbial communities from the Angelo Coastal Reserve, California, USA - Sample 9_17_2013_60cm (SPAdes) (version 2) | ecosystem: Environmental > Terrestrial > Soil >... | reverse complement strand
AGAAGTCCAGGACCAAGGCAGATGAATAGAGTTCCTGCCAGGAAGATCGGATAATGGAGCGCCGGACGCGTCCTGGAATGGGAACGCATGGCTCATGATCTACCAACTTGCTTTACCCAAGGGAATAAAATTATTGGGTTATCTGTGGTCGGAAGCCACGCTTGCTATCTATCGTCGGGTCCGCTACAAGGTTGCTCTCGCGGTGAAAAGTAGATTCTTCAAATGCGCGGCATTCGCAGTATGCATTGCCATTCCCGCGCCAGTTACGTTCGGCTTTGGCGACAACGCCATCACCCGCGTTATTGAGACGCAGACCACGTTCATCCGGCACACGGCAACCGAGTATCAACGCCGCGTCGCCGAGCAGAATGCGAAGGCCTTCTTCAAACAATTGACCCCAGCAAAAAAGGCGGAGCTTAAGAAAAAGCATATCAAAACAGTTCTTATTCGAACCGTTCGTAGCGCACAGACCTCACCCAAGGCGCAGGAGGTCAGGATGCGCTACGATCTGGAGGGAGAGTCTTTGCTCGATAATTACACTTATGAGTTCCAAACACCGCTGCAGGGTGGAACGATTGCGAAACTTGAAGGCCTCGATCCGGAATACGTTGGCAGGTGACGGAGGCCAGGTTCTCGGCGTTGAGCTAGTGTTTACAGTCATTGAATAACCGCCGTTTACCACGGCGGTCCGGGACGAACGCCCTACCCAATCGTGATTATGCGGCCGGGACGGACCGCGCTACCAACCGCGATTCGCGGTCCGGGACGAACGCAAGGATAACCGCCGCGTTGCGGCGGGCCGGGGCGGCCCGCCCTACCTAATCATCCGACTTCGCTTCGGTGAAAGTGACGTTGTTCTCTTTGCACCATTTCATTGCTGACGGAAGGCCACCAGCGGCTGCCTCGCTCATCAATGTCTCCGCCTCAGCGCGGCGCCCTGGCTTCTTTTCGATTAAGAGACCATAGAGAAACATGCTTAACGCATTTCCATGGTTGACTCCTTCCTGGTAGCGTTTTTCTGCCTCTGCTTCATTCTTCTCCACGCCGCCCGAACCCTCCGCGTAAAATTGACCGAGACGCGCCGCAGCATTCCAATCACCCTCCTTGGCCGCGCGTTCCCACCATTCTCTAGCCTGCCGATCCAACTCATCGGCCTGCGCGTTGAGCTGTTTCCGCATCTGGGGAGCTGTACTGCTTCCAGCTTCGGCCCTTTTAACATCCGCTTTGTATAGAAGTATCCTGCCGGCTAACGTCATCGCCGGAACAACCTTTTGACTAGCCAGCGGCATTATTATCTCTTCCGCTTTCTGTACATCTTGTTTTGTTCCTTTTCCGCTAAGGTAGCAGTCACCTATATAAGCTCCAGCTTCGAGATTGCGGTTAGGAGCATTGTAAGCCCGGTTGAGCCAGCTAAATCCTTCATCGTCATCCTTCGCTGTTCCTTTTCTCAGGTAGAGCCGGCCAACTTTCATCATCGCATAAGAATCTCCCAGATTTGCTGCACGCAGAAACAAGCTAAACGCCTCGCTCGCTTTCTCGTTTTCGGCCAGCCACAGAATGCCTGGGAGTAAATTGAGGTTTGCCACCTTCTTAATGCTCTCTTTATATGAGAGGCTGAATTCGTCCTTGCTGATCGCAGGTGATCTGGTTCGGAGCCGTTCGATGATATGCTCCAGCTCTTTGGTATGTTCGCCAGCACTTGCGGCTCCCGAAGCTGTTGACAACTGCACCAGTTGCACATAGGCGCTGAGCTGTTGGGGAGTACCTTCCTCGTACTTTTTCGCCTCAGCCAATAAAACGCTTATCGGATCCTGTTTGAGTTTCAAATGGATTTCCGGAGCCATCCCCCGGCGCACTTCAATGTTTTGCTTAACCGGCACATAATCGTCTAATTTTGCCGTAAGCTCGTGCGTTCCGAATGGAACGTGGGTGAAGGTGTTCGACGGTCCCTGTGGAGACTTGCCATCCAGGAAAATCATGGCACCCGGAGGATCGCTTTGAACCGTGAGCGCGGCGATTTCCTGACTTGGGCTGAGTTTCAATCGGATTTCCGCAGCCATGCCTCGGCGCACTTCAATATCCTGCTTGACCGGCTGGTAGTTATCCAGCGTGGCAGTGAGCTGATGCATTCCGAACGGCACGTGGGTGAAGCTGTTTCCCGGGCCTACCGGAGGCTTTCCGTCCAGGAGAATTGAGGCGCCGCTTGGATCACACTGGACCGACAGCGCAGCGATTTCCAGACTCGGCTTGAGTTTCAAATCGATTTCCGGAACCATGCCTCGGCGCACTTCAATATCCTCCTTGACCGGCTCATAGTTATCCAGCGTGGCGGTAAGCTGATGCATTCCGAACGGCACGTGGGTAAAGCTGTTTCCGGGGCCCACGGGAGGCTTTCCGTCCAGAAGAATTGAGGCGCCGCTTGGATCACTCTGAACTGACAGTGCAGCGATTTCCTGACCCGGCGTCACGACTTGCCGAGACTGATTGAGTTTCGAGTAAACCAGGTAGCCGCCGATCCCAGCGAGGCCGATGAACCCTATCGCCAGAATCAAACCCCATGCCATCACCCGAGAGATGCGCTTGCTCGGAACCTCGGTTGGAGTGTCAGGGGGCAAAATCCGGGTGAGCGGCTCGACGGCACTGGCGTCCTCTCCGGAGGGGAGGTTTGCGGCCAACTTCTTGACGCCGACCGCGGCAGCCAGCTGCTCTGCCAACTTGGCGGCCGATGGATAATCATCGAGCAATCCGCGCCGCAACACGGTGTTCCCTTCTTCAGTCAACGCGGCGATAGGTTTGTATTGACCCGTCTCTTCCATCGTGGCGCGCGGTCCGCCAAGCAGTTCGTAAGCGAGCAAGCTGAGAGAGCGCACATAATTGCCGCGCGGCCGGTCAGGGGGAGCGTTCCCGGTCAACGTCTCCTGGCTAGCCAAGGTGTCCACCTGGGAGGCGAACAAAAAATCGATCGCATCGACTTTGGGCTCCATATGTTCCCACGTGGTGAGAGGGCGCCGCAAAAGGTCGGGTTGAATCCCGGTTGAGGTCGAGTGCCGATCGATGAAATGAATACCCGATAAGGTCAGGTCAACGTGCTCCAACTGATGGGCACGTGCGTGATCGGCTAGACGTGCCAAAAGATTTACCAAGCGTACAACTTCCGGCGCGATAAGAACGCTGCGTGATCGAAGTAAATCCAGTAAGGACGGTCCTGCGACGTGTTCATCCACAAGGATGCCGTGGCCACCAGAACTTTCTAACGAATAGACCGCTCGCAGCATTGGATGGGTGGTGTGACGGCAATGCTCTACTGCTGTCTGCAGCTGCGTGAACCATTGAGGATCGGACACAAGCTGCTGGTTCAAGATCAACAGGCGTACCAGCCGCTTCCCCCGAACGTCTTCGGCGAGGAATTGCCGTCTCTCGGGGCTCTCGCGAAGCTCTTCGATCAGCCGATAGTTTTGGGCTAGGAACGCTCCCGGACCTAAAGATTGAGGGGTCGCCTCGTCGAGCCCTCCCCGAGTATCCGAAGCGGAGCGACCGCTAAGCTCTTCCAGACAATCAACGACGGCGTTCTGCAAATCTCGCGGTGTTTGCGGTCGTAGATTACGGTCCTTCTCCAACATCCTTTGGATCAAAGCAATCAAGCAGCGCGGCACATCGGTGAGCAGCTCGATATTGATCGGCTTATACAAATGCTGACTCATGATCTGACCAACAGACCCGGAGAAGGGCGCCTTGCCGGCCACCATGAAATAGAGCGTGGCGCCAAGCGAATAGATATCCGAGCGAATGTCCAGATCACCTTCCTCTACCTGTTCCGGGCTAGCGAAGTGAGGTGTGCCGACGAATCCAGCCATAGTGAGTGTGCCGGTATCTTCCCCTGAATCCTTTGCGGTCTTCGCCAGTCCAAAATCGATGACTTTGACGACCGACTCCCCCTCTTCGTCGACTAGCATCAAGTTGGAGGGTTTCAGGTCGCGATGCACCAAACGCTGTCTGGCTGCGGCCCCCAATGCGCGAGCTACTTGGAGTGTGATGTTCAGCGCCTCCGCAGGTTCCAGGCGTCCTTTGCGCTTCACACAAGCCTCGACGGTCTCGCCGTCAATGAACTCCATGACGTAGAAATAGTTGTCCTGATCGGTGCTGAGATTGAAGACCGAGGCAACATTCGGATGCCGGAGCGCCGCTGCGGCCCGGGCCTCCCGCAGAAATCGCTGTCGCGCAGTGTCACTTTGGAGGTAGGTGGAATTAATTACCTTCAGGGCGACCGCGCAGCGCAGGTTGGTATCGAAAGCCTTGTAAGTAATCCCCATCGCTCCGCGACCCAACTCCCAAAGGCTACCGTCCCCCCGTCGAAGCACCTCGTACTGTTGATAACGCTCGGCCTCCGGCATGGCGCTACAATAATAATCCAAAAGCAGCCGGCGACCATAACCAATCATTTGCTCGATCAAGGGCAACCGGAGTGTCGCTTTGCTGTGAAAAGTGCCTCTTGATTCGCCCTTTTCCGACGAGAGAGTAGCAGCGATTTTCTTCGGAACGCACTTTGGTCAAGAAGCAATCCGGCATAAATGGAGTATTTCCACTACCTCTATATAGGACGCTTTCGTTGATCCGACTTGCATCTTGACCGGGCGGAAGGTTCCAGCGACTCAACAAGCAATTCGCACATCAAAACTAACCAGCCCAAAATCACGGCTCAAAATTAGCGTCCGAAAGACAAACTTGATCCAAACCTATGGGCATCCGCCTACACTGCGGGATCCCCCAATGCTCATATGAATAAATGCTGTGTTTGCGATTTGGATCTGACCGCTTTCCGACCTTAGGCTACCTTACTGACGCCCCTATAGGACATCACATCATGGAAGTCGTATTGCCTAAATAGGGTCTGCAGTCGAATGTAACAACCGATCTACATGCTCTATGGCGACAATCTGCGTTGATGTCGGTACCTCAGTCATCAAGGCGGTCGCTTTCAACGATCGTGGTACGGAGATCGCTCTTGCTCGCCAGGAAACAGAGGTGCTGCGTCCCGCACCTGGTTTTTCCGAGCAGGACATGTATTCGGTATGGGACGCGGCGGCCTTCACTGTTCGAACTCTTGTACACCAAGTGACTGACCCGATCCGGCTGATCTCGCTGACGGCCCAGGGGGACGGTTGCTGGCTGGTGGATGCCGACGGTCATCCTACTGGTCCCGCCATCCTGTGGAACGACGCTCGCGCCGCAACGATTGTGGATCGTTGGCGAGAGGCAGGAATCCTGAAAGAAGCTTTTCACCGCAATGGCTCTCAGACCTTTGCTGGCCTTCCCAACGGCATCTTTACTTGGCTCAAACAGCATGATCCTGACCGCCTGGAGCGTTCGCATAAATCTCTCTGCTGCAATGGCTGGATCTTTTACAATCTGACTCGCCGGATGGCCATCGATGAGTCAGATGCAGCCGTGCCATTTTTCGATATACGCGAACGACGCTATTCCCCCGAACTCCTTCAACTCTATGGCCTGGAATGGGCCGAACGGCTGCTGCCAGGTGTGCTCGCCCATGACCAGCGCGTGGGCGAATTGCATTCGACGGCAGCGACCGAATTGGGTTTGCCGGCCGGGCTGCCAGTTGTCATGTCGCCTTATGACGTCGCCTCGACAGCTATCGGTGTCGGCACAGTGAGCGACGGGCAAGCATGCAGCATTCTCGGCACGACGCTTTGCACGGAGATTGTCGTGAACCATATCAACTTGGAAAGAGAGCCGTCCGGGTTGACCCTTCCTTTCGGTCCTCCCGGGTTGTACCTGCGCGCCTTTCCAACATTGGCCGGCAGCGAGGTAATCCATTGGGCAGTGAGACAGCTTGGTCTCGGGGATCCATCGGATCTTAGCCGGTTGGCGGCGAATGTCGGGCCGGGTGCGGACGGCCTTTGCTTTCTGCCCTACTTTTCTCCCGCGGGCGAGCGCGTTCCCTTCTTGAATACAGCCGCGCGGGGCACGCTTTTCGGGTTGTCGTTCGAGCACGGCCGGGAACATATCGCCCGCGCGATCCTCGAAGGATTATCGCTGGTCATCCGCGACTGTTTCCAGGCAGCGCAAGAGACGCCCTCTCCCCCGCAAGTTTGCGGGCTATGTGGTGGTGGCGCGAACAGCGACGTGTGGTGCCAACTGATCGCGGATGTCGCAGGCACGCGAACCTTTCGTCTGGTCGACCAGGAGGTCGGTGCCAAGGGGGCATTCATCGTGGGACTGGTAGCCGTGGGACAAGCGGTGGATTTTCCTAGCGCCGCCAAGGATTACGTACAAATCCGTGACGAATTCGAGCCGGACAAGGAACGCCAAGCCCGCTACGATGAGTTGTTCGAGCAATTCCTGGCGATCCGCGAGCGTACGCTGCCCATCTGGAAGCTTATGGCGGACAACCGAAAGTAGCTGCACCTGCAAAGGTTGCGCACCTGGAGGATGCGAGCCTGAATCGGCTGCAATCTTCGGTAGCGGCGACTAGCTTGTCCGACATAGTCCCGTAACACCCAGGTGGCCGCCAGCTCCACGGGACGACGTCGGATCCCGCGAAGCACATTATGTGGTTAAACTGAGAAATTTGATCGGAGCGACTCGTTCTCACTGGCCCCAGAACGCAGTCGCCTTGGCGTTGTTGGCCCGGACAGTTTGCCACAGGGTGATGGCGAGCGATGGCGACTGCGCCCCTAGGTCAGCCACACGAATCGCTTCGTTCCATCGTTTTGGTCCGCATCGCCAGGGGTCTTAAAGGGACAGTCGCCGCTACCGAAGATTGCCGCCGGCCCATGGGTGCGGAAGAACTGACCCAACGTTGCCTGGCCCTACCTCGCCACGGGAATTACCAGATTACCAAGACAAATTTGGTTGCGGCTTCGCTGCACTGCTATCTTCTGTTTAAAGTCTCTTTCTACCTTCTGTTCAGATCGCATGAGAACGCCAGACACCGAGCGCCAAACGCCAGACGCAGAACGCCAAATCACACGTATCCTTGTGGCCGGCGATCATTTCATCCTGCCTTCCATCTTTGCCGAAGTGATTCGCGCCGAAGTAAAGTCCGCCATTGAGTTCCGCGAATACCAATCGCCTTGGCCTGGCGTACCTTTCGGCAAAATCGGTGAAGTGACGGAAGCATCCGGCTCGGAGGACGAAATTATAGACGCCCTTCAAGGGGTGACCATTTACGTGGCGAATCATGCTCCGCTGACAAAGAAGGTTCTTGAAGGAGCGCCCGACCTGAAACTTGCCGTCATCGCGCGCGGAGGTCCGACCAATGCCAACGTCAAAGCGGCGACCCAGCGCGGCGTGCTCGTCTGTAATGCTCCCGGGCGCAACGCCACGGCCACCGCTGAGCACACCATGAGCCTCATCCTGGCGGTGCTACGCCGCATTCCCGAAACGCATGCCGCGCTCGCGCACGGTGAATGGCGCGGTGATTACTACGAGTACACCAAGTGCGGACTGGAACTGGAGGATAGCACCGCCGGTTTGATCGGCTACGGCGCGATCGGCAGCCGCGTGGCCCGAATCCTCCGCGGCTGCGGATGTCATGTGCTTGCCTATGATCCCTATGCCAAGCCGGAGATCTTTGGAGATCTGGCGCAAAATGTCGAACTCGCTGAACTGCTTTCCCGCTCGCGCATCGTTAGCTTGCACGCGCGCGCTACGCCGGAATCCAAGGGCATGATCGGCGCGAAACAGCTGGCTATGATGCCTCCTGGGTCGGTGTTGATAAACTGTGCGCGCGGCACGCTCGTCGATTATGACGCCGTTTGCGACGCCCTGGACAGCGGCCACCTCTGGGGTGCCGGCTTCGACGTGTTTCCCGAAGAGCCGATCCCGGCGAACTCGCGCCTGCTGAAGACCCCTCACATAGTAATGACACCTCACATTGCGGGGGCCAGCAAGCAGACCGCCGAAAAAGCCGCGCGGATCGCCGCCGGAGAGATTCGTCGCTTCCTTCAGGGCGAACCGCTCGAACATTGCATTAACCCGGAAGCCGCTGCTCGCGACCCTGCCTAGCCTCAGTGCGAGATTTTGCGCGAGAATCTTGACACTGGTCTAAGCCGACTTTTGGCCAGTTTCCATAACAGGAAAGAAAGCAGTCATTCGTTCCCAATCCCGGCGTCGGTTCAGCGGCGCTACAAGGTAATAGGTACCACGGTCTCTTGGTCCCTCGACGCAGTGTATACGCCTACTTGGGCGGCACAGATTTTTCCGCACGGCGTCCAGACTGTAAATCCCGGGTTCCACGGTTGCATCCACGCGAACCGCCCTGCCACCAGTCAAAAGATTTGCGATTGTCCATGATGCCTCCATCTGACCTCGGAACATCAAACCCATCAGCTGAGGAGCCCATTCGATTTTTAGGTGTTAACGCCTTTGGTGGGTGGATTTGACCAAAAAGAAAACGCGCCAGAATTTGATTACTGCCCGTTTCGCTGAAAATCCGGATGCTGACTACCTTCTTTTATCTGAACACTTGGTTTGTTTGATAGCGTGGCACTCCGCTTATCGTTCACGAGGATAACAGACTCCTTACCGTGCCTTATTTCCGATTCGTGAGCTGAGCCCGTTTGTTCCTGGAAAAAATGCTTCCACACCTTGTCGTATGGAGAATAAAGAGTATCAGGTGCAGTCTGTTTGAAGACATCTGAAAGCACCGCCGCATTGTCATCACAGTCCCACACTCGAGGAATGCCACTGACCGCTCGCGCCAGAGCTGCGAGCCAAGGCGGCGCCGGGTTTCCATCGGCGAGAAACTCTCCCACCGCCTCCCCATTTATCCTCATACTCACATCCCAGATTTGCACCGTATCCGGTGCCAACCAGCTGGAACCGGAAAGGGTCATCAGCTTGGAGCCGGTTAGGTCGAACGTTGAAAGGGCTGTCGTTCCCTGGAAGCATATCGGTTCGGCAAGCGCACTCGCAAAATCCCACGCAGCGGAATAGTTGATCGATACTCTGCAATATAAAGACGTGGCCATTAACTGCCCTCCGCTGGAACTCGGACCGGCGACCAATTTGAGAAACTGATCCCTTGTCGCCGCAAATCCAAAACTCTCTACGCTGTTCTTCGATACATTGATGCGCTCCACTTGGACTCCATAACCGGAACCCGAGGCAACCACGAACAGCTCTTCCTTCGTCTGACCGAACATCATGGAACGAATACGTTGGTCCGGCAGGTTAAATCCTGGATTAGACGTGGGCGTATCAGCGAGGTTTTCAAACGCGCCTTCTCTGAATTGCCAGAACTGTACGCTTGCGTTGGGGGACGCTGTAGCGATGACGTTTGAGCCGCGATCAAAGGCGACCGTCAACACTGGAGACCCGTCGAACGGTTTATCAACGGCAACGTACGACGTACCGTTAAAATAGAAAGCGCGGCAAGGCCCGATGTCATCCCATCGCGCCGGAATGATAATGATTAGTTTGTGATCGGCACTCCAAGTGATCGTGTTATAAACAGAAGAGTAATCGATCTCCAGCCTGTCTCCAGATTTACAAAATCCGTCGATTAAGCTGTAAAACTGCACAATTTTTCGGCCCTTATCTCGTGCCCATAGTAACACCAGAGCGCACCCGTCCGGGCTGAACGAGGCAGAGACTAGATTTATCTTTTTGCCGTCGGTCTCTTCTGCCAGAAGTTGTTTAGGTACCAAAGCCTTTCCTTTACCTTCCGATCGTAATAGCCAGCCATCTTGGCTAACGGCAAGTACACCGTTTCCTTGTCCGTCCGGATCGAATGTCGCGCTCAGCAGAGGACTTTCGGAACTATATCGAAAGGGAGGCGTCAGTGGCGGACACCAGGTTCGGTTCAGCAGAAGAGTGCACGCCCGTTCTGCGGCAGCCACATTATGCTTATCACGATCGAGCGCTCGTGAGAGCTGTGCTAAGGCAAGCGCAGGTGCTTGCGGATTGTCTTTGTCGTTTAGTAATTCTTCCGCTTTTGCGAAGATATACTGGCTCTGGGCCCTAGCCGCGTCACCTATTTCCTGCAACTGTTCATTAGCTTTAAGGAGCGCAGATTGAGTCGCTAATTGAGCTTGTTGCTTGTCCGCTAGTTCTCTGAGGAAGGACATATGTTGAAGGCCGTATAGGAACAGTGCTAGAACGACAAACCCGACTAACGCTGCGCCTAAAATCAGGCGGTATCTATGCCGTTTTTTGCTCTCTTCAAGGAACCTCATCGCCAAATCGAAATCACCTCCGTAGCTGGCTGCCCACCGGGCAGATGGTCTCGCTTTTTGCTTCCAGGCAAGAGCGATTCTGAGGTTGGCCCCATAAAACAGATCTCCTCCGGCTTTCCAGCGTTCCGCGGCTTGTAGCACCCAAGCGTAGTCGGCGGCGGATTTGATTTCCGTCTCTATCCATGCTTTGAGGGTATCCCAATTTCGGATCAGGCTTTCGTGGCTGACGTCCAGGATACTGTCAGGCGTTAGGTCATGGTCACCGCCCGAAGAGGTAATGAAGTTGCGACCTTCCTTACAGAAAACCTTTGAGACGTGCAGGATAGACTCGGCTGAGACACCAGTGATCGCGGCGGCTTCCGCCACTTGGATCGGGTTCCGCACCATTACGCCCTCACTGGTTTGGCGGCAGAGCAAAAGGAATAGTTGTCGCGCAATATCCTGGTATAATTCCCCGTGTACTGGGTCGCGACCCAGTTCTGCGTAGGCCTCGTCCGCATGAAGCGAAAGCGCTCTCTGGAGTCCTCCGGCCTTTTCGTAGTCCGCGATTCTGAGTTCGACCTTTTGTCTGCTCTCGAGTGGCTGCCTTTCCAAGCGTTCTTTGGCGTTTTGCCAACTGCGGAGCAAAGCATGTTGCATGAGCGGCAAAGAATCCTGGTCGGTCCCCACCTCGTTCAGGATCCGGTTTACGAGCGACGGGTGAGCGACCGCTCCAAATACCTCGAGAGGACGCACGATGGCGTCCTTGAGTTGCTCTCGAGTCATGCGTGGAGTAAGAAACTGGCTTTGGCTAATCGCTTCTGGCAAACCGAGGAATGCGTCGCAATGACCGAGGAATTCCGACCGCATCGTCAGGACAACAAAGATCGGGTGTTTGTGCATCAGGCCGGATATCATTCCGCCGGCACGCAACCACCCTGAATCGTCTTCGGATCCGCTTTGCCGGCGCACCGTCTCCAGGAGCAAATTAACAAATGCATTCGCGTTATTTCGTTCTTCGTAGGTCGCGTGCTGCTTTTCGGCAGTCTCCTCGCCTTGACTGCGAGCTACGCTTCGAAACCGAAAAAGCTCTTCGAACTGGTCTACCAACACCAGCACGTTATTTTCCTGGGGCAACCCTGCCTCGTTAACGACTCGGATCAAGCCGTTGTCGCCGCTCAAAAGCATCGCCTGGATATAGGAGGTCCAGTCGGCAGAATCACTCGGATTAGGTGCCGGCAATGATTGGCCTAGCGCCCTGGCAAACTCGGGATAGGGATCGGTGCCAGGCCTGAACATCACCGTTTTCCAGTCGGAACCGGCGCCGAATAGAAGACCGTCGCGTAATGCCGGAAGCAGGCCGGCGCGCACCAGCGACGACTTACCGCATCCACTGGCTCCCACCACCGTAAGCAACCGGCACGTTTCAAGCCGCTGCAACATGTCGCTGACTTGTTCATGGCGGCCAAAGAAAATGGCGTCCTCGTGCGGCCTAAAAGGACGCAGGCCAGGAAAAGGTGAAGTGAGTTCAAGCGCAGAAGAAATCACGCTCATCGCTACCCCTTTCTCGCCGCCACGTGGCGCACGAAATTGCGCAGTTGATCCTCTTCATGGGAGTTGATCAGACCGAAGCGCGCCGGTCGTGGTTCCAGCGGTGGTTTGTCTGCTGGGGGCCCAATGTAAAGCGCGCAAATCGGGACTTTTTGCTTCAATAGTAAAGCGGCGCTACGTCCCTCCATCATCTGGCGACGGACCCACCTGTCCTCGCATTCGCCATACACGATCATCAAGCCGTCGCATGGATTGTTTTTGGCAACGTCGAAGAGTGAGCTCCGTTCGCCGACAACGTCCGCGTAGACACTGCCCAGGTTCATCTCGAGGCACAAGTCCTCGACCTTGATCCCCACTCCTTCAGCCATCTTGTTGTCGGAGGCGGCCGCGTTGACCAAAACGACGCGGTCCCCCGGTTGTCCGATTGGGCGGGTGCGGCGGCTGTCAATCTCCCGCAATTTGTCGTCCAGAATCACTTTGAACTCCTCCAGGTCGCTCTGCGTGACATCGTCTGCGAAGACGAACTCGCGATGCGCGTTGTCTTCGATCTCATCGCCTAGGAGATCGGGCCGCCTCCATCTCAACGTGTCGCCGCGCTTAACCTCCCGGGCCTGTGCCAGTTGCCAAAATTCATAGCCATCAGGGAAATGGTCCGTGGGCTCGTACCGAAATGGTCCAACGATCTGAATGAATAATACGCACTCAGCAAGGAGCCGGCGAAAGTCCTCCTCATACCGAGGTGGTGCGTGATAAAAAGTTCCTGTAGGCACCACTTCGAACCCTTTATCCTCCAGGTGCCGTCTCAACGTACTCCGATCGCGGTTCAGGTCCGGCGTGCAATTGGCCAGAAAGATCTTGCGGCGGGGGGGCGCCGGGTTGGGGCCTCCGGGTTTGATGGGTTCCCGCAACCGGGTTACCAATCCCGCCCGATCCTCATCGCCCACCAGTTC
>Ga0209647_1003252_pt1 | contig 12677 bp, 11 predicted proteins | sample GraSoi_2013_60cm_FD_185827 | JGI IMG/M metagenome (GOLD analysis project Ga0209647, IMG submission 185827) | Grasslands soil microbial communities from the Angelo Coastal Reserve, California, USA - Sample 9_17_2013_60cm (SPAdes) (version 2) | ecosystem: Environmental > Terrestrial > Soil >... | reverse complement strand
TGCCCCTGTATCAGGATGCCGTCGCGGCCGAGATGGCCTTCCCGATCCGCAACGCCGAGGTCGGCCACGCGCTCGCCGAGAACCAGGAGCAGGTCGACAAGCTGCTCGAGATCCTGCCGCAGTGCCCGAGCCTCAAGCACATCTATTACGACGATCCGCGCGGCCTGCGCCATTACCGCGAGCCGGGTCTCGAGAGCTATGACAGCCTGCTCGAGCGCGGCCGCAAAGCCTATGAGCGCGACCCGGCATTCCTGGAGCGCGAGATCGCCAAGGGATCGGGCAGCGATACCGCGGCGCTGTTCTTCACCTCCGGCACCACCGGCACGCCAAAGGGCGTGGTGCTGACCAATACCAACCTGATCGAGCGCTCGAGGGTCGTCGCCGACTGGGAAGGCATCACCGACGAGGACGTGGTGCTCGCGTTCATGCCGCCGGCGTGGATCGGCCAGAACATCTTCTCGTACGCGCAGCCGCTGGTTGCCGGCTACTGCATCTGCTGCCCCGAGTCGGCCGAAACCGTGACGCCGGACATGCGCGAGATCGGCCCGACTTATTACTTCGCGCCGCCGCGCGTGTTCGAGGCGCTGCTCACCCAGGTCTCGGTGCGGATGGACGATGCCAGTGCGCCCAAGCGCGCCATGTACCGCTACTTCATGGGCATCGCGCAGCGCGTCGGCGAGCGCATCATGGAAGGCAAACCGGTCAGGCTCTGGCAGCGCGCGCTCTATGGGATGGGCGACCTGCTGGTGTACGGGCCGCTGCGCAACGTGCTCGGCATGAGCCGCATCCGCATCGCCTACACCGGCGGCGAGGCGATCGGCCCCGATCTGTTCGTCTTCTATCGCTCGCTCGGCGTCAACCTGAAACAGCTGTACGGCTCGACGGAAACAAGTGTGTTCGTGTGCATCCAGCCGAACGACAAGGTGAAGCCCGACACCGTCGGGCCCGCCGTGCCGGGCGTCGAGCTGAAATTCACGCCCCAGCGGGAATTGCTGATCCGCTCGCCGGGCCTGTTCAAGGAGTACTACAAGAACGCACAGGCGACGGCGGAAGTGAAAGACGCCGAAGGCTGGTTCCATACCGGCGACGCGGGCTACATCGATGCCGACGGCCATCTCAAGATCATCGACCGCGCGAAAGACGTCGGCGCTCTCACTGACGGGACCTTGTTCGCGCCGAAGTACCTCGAGAACAAGCTGAAATTTTTCCCTTACATCAAAGAGGCGGTGTGTTTCGGCGACCGCCACGACAAGGTCTGCGCGTTCATCAACATCGACATGGAAGCGGTCGGCAACTGGGCCGAGAAACGCCACCTGGCGTATTCGGGCTATGTCGATCTCGCCTCGCGCGACGAGGTCTACGCGCTGCTGCGCGAGTGCGTCGAGAAGGTGAACGCCGATCTCGCGCAGGAAGCCGAGATCGCGAACTCGCAGATCCATCGCTTCCTGGTGCTGCACAAGGAGCTCGACGCCGATGACGACGAGCTGACGCGCACGCGCAAGGTGCGCCGGCGCGTCATCGGCGAGAAGTACGCGCCGCTGGTGGCCGCCCTGTACGACGGCAGCCAGGCGGTGCATGTCGAAGCGCAGGTGCGCTACGAAGACGGGCGCACCGGCAAGATTTCCGCCGATCTGCGCATCGCCGAAGCCAAGACCTTTCCGCCAGCGGCCGCGCGGCGGGCCGCCTGAGCGACGTGCTGCTGTCCGTGGAAGGCGTGTCGCTCGCCTTCGGCGGCGTAAGAGCGCTCAACGGTGTTTCGTTCGATGTGCGCGAGCACGAAGTGCGCGCCATCATCGGCCCCAACGGCGCCGGCAAGAGCTCGATGCTCAACGTGGTGAACGGCGTGTATCACCCGCAGGCCGGCACCATCCGCTTTCGCGGCCGCGAGTTCCGCGACATGCATCCGCACGAGGCGGCCTCGCTCGGCATCGCGCGCACCTTCCAGAACATCGCGCTCTTCAAGGGCATGACGGTGCTCGACAACGTCATGACCGGGCGCAACCTGAAGATGCGCTGCAATTTCCTGCAGCAGGCGATCTGGATCGGCGGCGCGCGGCGCGAGGAGCTCGAGCACCGGCGCGCAGCCGAGCAGATCATCGATTTCCTCGAAATCCAGCACGTGCGCAAGACCCCGGTCGGGCGGCTGCCCTACGGCCTGCAGAAGCGCGTCGAGCTCGCGCGCGCGCTCGCCGCCGAGCCGACGCTGCTCTTGCTCGATGAGCCCATGGCGGGGATGAACCTGGAAGAGAAACAGGACATGTGCCGCTTCATCCTCGACGTCAACGATCACTTCGGCACCACCATCGTGCTGATCGAGCACGACATGGGCGTGGTAATGGACATCTCCAATCGCGTGGTGGTGCTCGATTACGGCCGCAAGATCGCCGACGGCACGCCGGACGCGGTGCGCAGCGATCAGAAGGTGATCGATGCTTACCTGGGCGTAGCGCACGCATGACCTTCTTTCTGGAAGTCGTGATCGGCGGCCTGCTCGCGGGCGTCATGTATGCCCTCGTCGCCCTGGGCTTCGTGCTGATCTACAAGGCTTCAGGCGTCTTCAATTTCGCGCAGGGCGCGATGGTGTTCTTCGCGGCTCTCACCTTCGTCTCGCTGATGGAGCGCGGCTGGAACATCTGGCTCGCGCTCGCCGTGACGCTCGCGGCGATGGTGCTGCTCGGCATCCTCACCGAACGCATCGTGCTGCGCCCGCTCATCAACCAGCCGCCGATCACGCTCTTCATGGCGACGATCGGCCTTACCTTCGTGCTGGAAGGCTTGTCTCAGCTGCTCTGGGGGTCGCAGCCGCATGGCCTGGAGCTCGGCATCCCCGACGTGCCGATCGAATGGCTGTCCGAGAAGTGGAACATGAACATCAGCCAGTTCGACCTCTTCGCGGCCTTCGTCGCTGGCGTGCTGGTGGCGGTGCTCGCGCTACTGTTTCAGAAGACCCGGATCGGCCGCGCGCTGCGCGCAGTAGCGGATGACCATCAGGCAGCGCTCGCGGTCGGCATCCCGCTGCAGCACATCTGGGCCATCGTCTGGGCCACGGCCGGGTTCGTCGCGCTGGTCGCCGGCGTGATGTGGGGCGTGCGTAACGGCGTGCAATACGCGCTCACCTTCGTCGCACTGAAAGCGCTGCCGGTGCTGATCCTCGGCGGCTTCGAGTCGATCGCCGGCGCGATCATCGGCGGCCTGATCATCGGCGCGAGCGAGAAAGTCGCCGAGGTCTACCTCGGGCCGTATGTCGGCGGCGGCATCGAGAGCTGGTTCGCCTACGTGGTGGCGCTGCTTTTCCTGCTGGTGCGGCCCGAGGGCCTGTTCGGCGAGAAGCACATCGACCGGGTCTGATCGATGCTCTATCGCGAAGCGGGCCAGTTCCGCTCCACCTACGCCGAAGACCAGCAGATCTTCCCGATCCGGCAGGACCGCATCGCGATGGCGGCGCTGCTGGTGGTCGCGTTCGTCGCCGTGCCACTCTTTGGCGACCAGTACTGGCTCTCGGCGATCCTGACGCCGTTTCTGATCCTGGCGCTCGCCGCGCTCGGCCTGAACATCCTCACCGGCTACGCCGGCCAGCTGTCCCTCGGCACGGCCGCCTTCATGGGCATCGGCGCGTTCATGGCGTACAACGCGATGCTGCGCGTGCCGCACATGCCGATCCTCGGCGGCTTCATCGTCGGCGGGCTGAGCGCCGCCGCCGTGGGCATCGTGTTCGGCCTGCCGAGCCTGCGCATCAAAGGCTTCTATCTCGCGGTGGCGACGCTCGCCTGCCAGTTCTTCGTGCTGTGGGCGCTGAATCGCGTCGGCTGGTTTTCCAATTACAGCTCTTCGGGCGTGATCAGCGCGCAGCAGATCCAGCTCTTCGGCTACCCCATCGTCACACCGGAGGCCAAATATCTCCTGACGCTCGGCGTCGTGGTCGTGATGGCACTCGCGGCGAAGAACCTGATGCGCAGCGAGACCGGGCGCGCCTTCATGGCGGTGCGCGACATGGACGTCGCGGCGAGCGTGATCGGCATTCCGATGATGAAGACCAAGCTGCTGGCCTTCGCTATCAGCTCGTTCTATTGCGGCGTCGCCGGGGCGCTCTACGCCTACACCTACCTCGGCACCGTCGAGCCGGAGGCCTTCACCCTCGATCTCTCGTTCCGCGTGCTGTTCATGATCATCATCGGCGGGGTGGGCTCGATCCTGGGGTCGTTCCTGGGCGCGGCATTCATCACCCTATTCCCGATCTTCCTCAACCTCGCTTCGAAATGGCTGGAGCACGCGCTCGGCATCGAGATGTCGCATGCCGTGGTCTCCAATACCGAAGCCATGATCTTCGGCGCTCTGATCATCCTGTTCCTGATCGTCGAGCCGAACGGCCTCGCCCGCCTATGGCAGATCACCAAGGAGAAGCTGCGCCTATGGCCGTTCCCCCATTAGCGCGGGTATACTGCCGTTCCGCATTTCGGAACAGACTCTCAGGAGGAGGACTGCAATGAAACGCACAACAATCGCCGCGGCGGCCTTTGGGCTCGCTCTCGCCGGCGTGGCCAGCGCGCAGAACGAGCAATTCGTCCCCGCCAACTTCTACTGGGTCGGGCCTTATGCGCCGGGCGGCTCGGGCTTCGGCGGCGGCATCATCGACTACATGCAGATGCTGAACGAGCGCGACGGCGGCATCAATGGCGTAAGACTGACCTGGGAGAAGTGCGAGACGGAATACAACAACGCGCGCGGCGTCGAGTGCTACGAGCGCACCAAGAAGCATCCGCCGACCGGCGCCACCGTGATCCACCCGCTGTCGACCGGCATCACCTATTCGCTGATCGAGAAAGCCACTGCCGACAAGATTCCCGTCATTTCCATGGGCTACGGCCGCACCTCCGCGGCCGATGGGCGCGTCTTCCCGTATGTATTCCCGCTGATCACCACCTACTGGTCGCAGGCCACGGTGATGGTCAAGTACATGGGCCAGAAGATGGGCGGCATGGACAAGTGGAAAGGCAAGAAGCTCGTGATCGTCTATCACGACTCGGCGTACGGCAAGGAGCCGATCCCGGTGCTCACCGACATGGCGAAGCAGTACGGCTATGAGCTCACCACGATCGCCGTGCCGCATCCGGGCAACGAGCAGCAGGCGCAGTGGCTGCAGATCCGCCAGCTCAAGCCCGACTGGGTGATCCTCTGGGGCTGGGGCGTGATGAACCCGACCGCGCTCAAGGCGGCGGCGAAGATCGCCTACCCGCGCGAGAAGATCGTCGGCGTGTGGTGGTCGGGCGCCGAAGAGGACGTGCTGCCCGCCGGCTCGGCAGCCAAGGGCTACATCTCCGCGGGCTTCAACGCGCCGGGCTCCGACTTCCCGGTGATGAAAGACATCAAGAAGTACGTCTACGACAAGGGCAAGGGCGAGTTCGAGGACAAGGCGCGCTTCGGCTCGATCTATCACACGCGCGGCGTGGTGGCGGGCATCGTCACCGTCGAAGCGATCCGCAACGCGCAGGCCAAGTTCGGCAAGGGCAAGCCGATCACCGGCGAGCAGATGCGCTGGGGCATCGAGCACATCAATATCGACGACAAGCGCCTGAAGGAGCTCGGCGCCACCGGCCTCATGCCGACGCTCAAGGTCTCCTGCCTGGATCACGAGGGCTCCGGCCTGGTGAAATTCCAGCAATGGGACGGCGCGAAGTGGAAAGTGATCAGCGACTGGATGGAGCCCGACCGCAAGCTGGTGCGCGACAAGGTCGAGGCCGACGCGGCGCAGTACGCGAAGGAGAAAGGGCTCACGCCGCGCGACTGCTCCAAGGAAGCGATGTAACGCACCGAGCGGGCGCTGGATGAACGGCGGGCCGATGGTCCGCCGTTCTGTTTTTGGAGGCGCCGAAATGTCTTCGGGACGACAATGGCCACGCAAGCACTGCTAGCGATCCAGAACATCGAGGTGATTTACGACCATGTGATCCTCGTTCTGCGCGGCGTGTCGCTCGACGTACAGGAAGGCCAGATCGTCGCGCTGCTCGGCGCCAACGGCGCGGGCAAGACCACGACGCTCAAGGCGATCTCCAATTTGCTGCGCGCCGAGCGTGGCGACGTCACCAAGGGACAGATCCTCTACAAGGGCCAGCGCATCGATCGCCTCGATCCTGCGGCGCTGGTGAAGCGCGGCATCTGCCAGGTGATGGAAGGCCGCCACTGCTTCCAGCACCTCACGGTGGAAGAGAACCTGCTCACCGGCGGCTATACGCGCGGCGCGCTTGGCACCGGCCTGCGCGAGGACCTGGAAAAGGTCTACGCCTATTTCCCGCGCCTCAAGGAACGCCGCACCTCGCAGGCGGGCTACACCTCGGGCGGCGAGCAGCAGATGACCGCGATCGGGCGTGCCCTGATGGCGCGCCCGCAGACCATCCTGCTCGATGAGCCGTCGATGGGCCTCGCGCCGCAGCTGGTCGAAGAAATCTTCGAGATCGTGAAGGAGCTGAACCGCAAGGAGGGCGTGAGCTTCCTGCTCGCGGAGCAGAACACCAACATCGCGCTGCGCTACGCCGACTACGGCTACATCCTCGAGAACGGCCGCGTGGTGATGGACGGCGAAGCGGCGTCGCTCGCCCAGAACGAGGACGTCAAGGAGTTCTACCTTGGCTTCTCCACCGCGGGACGCAAGAGCTTCCGCGACGTGAAGTCCTATCGGCGCCGCAAGCGATGGCTGTAAAGCACTTCGATAAGCTCGAGACGCGCTCACCCAAGCTGCGCGAGAAGGCGCTGATGGCGGCGCTGCCGAAGCTCATCGCGCACGCGAAGAAAAATGCACCGGGCTTCGCGCGCATCCTGAAGGACGTTCGCCCCGACCGCATCAACAGCCGCAAGGCATTGGCGGCATTGCCGGTCACACGCAAGTCGGACCTCGGCGCGCTGCAGAAGGAGATGCCGCCGCTTGGCGGCCTCAACGCCACACCGGTGGAGAAGCTCGCCAAGCTGTTTCTTTCTCCTGGCCCGATCTACGACCCCGAAGGACGCGGTCCGAACTGGTGGCGCACCGCGCGCGGGCTATTCGCCGGCGGCTTCCGCGCCGGCGACCGCGTGATCAACACCTTCGCCTATCACTTCACGCCCGCGGGCTCGATGCTCGAATCGGGCTTGCTCGCGCTCGGCTGCCCCGTGATTCCCGCGGGCACCGGACATGCGGAAATCCAGGCGGCCGCGATCCACGGCCTGGGCGCGGTCGGCTATGTCGGCACGCCGTCCTTCCTCAAGCTGATCGTCGACAAGGCAGACGAGCTCAAGGTCGACATCTCGTGCCTGAAGCGCGCGCAGGTGGGCGCTGAATATCTTCCTCCCATGCTGAGAAATTCCATGCGCGAGCGTGGCATCACGGTGACGCAGATGTACGGCAGCGCGGACCTCGGCGTGATCGCCTACGAATCGCTCGGGCCGGACGGCGCGCCGACCGAAGGCATGATCCTCGACGAGGGCCTGCTCCTCGAGATCGTGCGCCCCGGTACCGGCGATCCGCTGCCGCCGGGCGAGGTGGGCGAAGTCGTCATCACCAGCTTCAACAAGGATTACCCGCTGATCCGCTTCGGCACCGGCGACCTCTCCGCGGTGCTGCCGGGAATCAGCGCGTGCGGCCGCAGCAACGTGCGCATTCGCGGCTGGCTGGGACGCGCCGACCAGAGCACCAAGGTGCGCGCCATGTTCGTCACACCGTCGCAGGTGAACGAGATCGCGCGCCGCCACCGCGAAGTGCGGCGTGCGCGCCTGGTGGTGGAGGGCGAGGCCGGTAACGACCGGATGACGCTCATGTGCGAGGTCGCCGAGCGCCCCACCGGCCTTGCCGAAGCGCTAGTCGCTTCGATCCGCGACGTCACCAAGCTGCGCGGCGAGGTCGAGCTCGTCGATCCGGGCAGCCTGCCGAACGACGGCAAGGTGATCGAGGACCGGCGCAAGTACGGCTAGCTTCGCGCCTTTAGCGCTCTCGCGGCTTGTAGCTGGCGAATCGGGTCGCGTTTCCGGAAGCTGCATCGACCTCGACCTCCCATCCGCCGCCACGCGCGTCTCGGCGCGTATCGACGAAGCGGACAAGCCAGGCGGTTCTGCCTTTCGTCACTTTCTTTCTGAACGAAGGTCCGTGCGCAAGCCCATTCTTGTCCGCATAGGCTGCCGCGTAGCACATCGCCTGTTTGGAATTGCGCACCGGAGGCGCCGAGCATTCCGCATAAGCGAGAGGCGTGCTGAAAAATGCGCCCAAGGCCAGCATTCGCATCGACCAGTTCATGGGGCCTAGCGTTGCTCAAAAGCGCGCACCAGCAAAGGCACTATTTGCTCGAGCGCGACGCGGCAACCGGCAGGGAGTCGACGCGCCGCATCTCGTCGTTGCGTAGCACCGCCGGGTCCGCCAGGAATGCCTTGGCGAAGTCGACCGCATCCGCGCCCCAGAACACTTCACCATCCGCAACCAAGCTCGGCACGCCGAACACGCCGCGCGCCGCGGCCGCTTCGGTATTCATCCGCAACGCGTCCTTCATCTCGGATAAGCGTGCTGGATCGACATTGAGCTCGCTGCAGAGTGCGCCGAAGCGCGCCGGGTCGTCTGCAGGCTCGCCGCTCATCCAGATCCACTCGAAAATGCGTTTGACCGCCTCGGGCCTGCTGCCGCAGGCCAGCGCGAGCCGCAGGTGGGGCAGCGGGTTGAACGGATGCGCCGGCGGAAAGCGAAACGGCACGCCGAGCTGTTTCGCCCACCAGGTGCACCAGCGGTAGGTCCAGCGGCGCTTCGCGGGGATTTCGGCGGGGCCCTTCTGTCCCCAGTGATTCAGCAGGCCGGCGAACAGCACCGGCTTGTAGGTGACCGGGTGCGACAATTCGCCGAGCCGGTGCAGCGCAATGTAGGAATAGGGCGAGACGAAATCGAAATACCAATCGACGCTAGGGGTGGCCATGACGGTGAGGATCGAGAAGAAAGGAAAAGTCTGGACGGTGATCCATTCGCGCGCGGAGGCGCGCAACGCCATGGATCCTGAAAGCGCAGATGCGCTGGTGGCTGCTTTTCAGGAGTTTGATAAGAACCCCGAGGCAGCGGTTGCGGTCCTGTGGGGCGAGGGCGGCGCGTTCTGCGCCGGCTGGGACCTCAAGTATTGCGCGACGATGGTGCAGGACGCGAAGCAGCTCCACCAGATCGACTATCCGCTCGACGATCGCAAAGCCATCCCGCGCGGGCCGCTCGGGCCGACGCGCCTCGAGCTCGACAAGCCGGTGATCGCCGCGGTCGCGGGTCCCGCGGTCGCCGGCGGCTTCGAGCTCGCGCTCTGGTGCGACCTGCGCGTGATGGAGAAATCGGCGTACTTCGGCGTCTATTGCCGGCGCTGGGGCGTGCCGCTGATCGACGGCGGCACCGTGCGCCTGCCGCGCATCGTCGGCATGGGACGCGCGATGGAGATCATCCTCACCGGGCGCAAGGTGCCGGCGGACGAGGCGCTGCGCATCGGTGCCTGCGAGCACGTCGTGCCCGAGGGCAAGTCGCGCGAGTTCGCCGAGGCCATGGCGCACGAGATCGCGCGCTTTCCGCAGGCCTGCGTGCGCGCCGACCGGCGCTCGGCCTACATGCAGCAAGCGCTGCCGCTCCGCGAGGCGATGCGCAAGGAGTGGTACAACGGCTTTCCCGCTTTCGAAATCGACGGCGCCGCCGGCGCCGCGCGCTTCGCCTCGGGCAAAGGCAGGCATGGCGACTTCAGCGACATCTGAGCGTCCGCGCGCCTGGCTGAGGGAGAACTTCAGCGACAGCTCCGTATGGTCGCTGGTCGCGGCCAACGCCATTGCGCTGGTGCTCGCTCTCACCCTGCACTGGAGCCTGACTTCGCTGCTCGCGCTGTACTGGGCGCAAAGCGTGATCATCGGCATCGCGAACTTCTTCCGCATCCTCAGCCTCGACCATTTCTCGACCGCGAACTTCACCATCAACGACCGCCCGGTCGAGCCCACGCCGCAGCTCAAGCGACAGACCGCGCGCTTCTTCGCTCTGCATTACGGCATCTTTCACGTCGTATATCTGGCCTTCATCATCGGCTTGCGGCGTGGCGAGGCGCTGTGGAGCTTGCCGCTCGCGCTCGGCGTGGCTGGCTTCGCGTTCAATCATCTCTGGTCGTATCGCCGCAACCGCGCCGCCGATCGGCAAGCTACGCCCAACATCGGCATGCTCATGTTCATGCCTTACGGGCGCATCGTGCCGATGCACGCCATCATCCTGAGCGGGGCGCTGTTTGCGCCGACCGGCATAGGCGTCGTCATTTTCGGCGTACTGAAGACGGCCGCCGACGTCGCGATGCACGTCATCGAGCACGCGCTTCTCAAGAAGGTTCGTCTGCCGAATGCCGCTGCGGCAGCTGGCGCAGCACCGCTTCGCGCTCCGCCTCGCTCATAGCGCTCCAGCGCGCGATCTCGTCGAGCGTGCGGCGGCAGCCGAGGCACAGGCCGTGCTGCGGATCCATCTGGCAGACCTTGATGCAGGGCGACTGCAACGCTATTCCAGCCGGATCAGCTCGGCGCCTTCGAGCACCTGCTCGCCGGCGGCATAGTGGATCTCCTTCACCGTGCCGTCCGCCGGCGCGGTGATGGTGTGCTCCATCTTCATCGCCTCGAGAATCAGCAGCGGCTGACCCTTCTCGACTTTTGCGCCGGCCGCGACCATCAGCTTGATGACGCGTCCGGGCATCGGCGCGGCGAGCGAGCCGACCCCGGCGTCGAAATCCTGGCCCTGCAGCTCCTCCTTGAGCGAGAGGGTCCACCGTACGCCATCGTGGAACACGTGCCAGCTCGCCCCGTCGCGCACGGTTTGCGCCTTGGTCGCTCCGGCCTCCCAGGCGCGCCCATCGATGGTCAAGCGGCGCCCGTCGTCCAGGAATGCCACCCGCACCCGGTGCTCCTCGCTGCCCAAGGTGAAGAGGAAATCGTGGTGCGACTCCTGGTTCAGGCGCCAGCCGTCGACGTGGTGCCAGGGCGAACGCGGATCGCCGGAGCGCAGCGCCTGCTCGCGCGCGGTGTGCTCCTCGTGCGCCAGCTCGGCGAGCGCGGCGGCCGCCAGTACCTCGGCGGGTACCGGGCCGCGCGGCCGGAAAAGCTCGGCGCGGTTGCGCCCGATCAGGCCGGTGTCGAGCTCCGCATTGGCGAAAGCTTTGCTCTCGCAGATGCGGCGCAGGAACTCGACATTCGTGGTCACGCCGACGATGTGCGTGTCGCGCAGGGCGTTGCTCAGATGCGAGAGAGCCGCAGCGCGGTCCTCGCCGTGCACGATCAGCTTCGCGATCATCGGGTCGTACCACGGCGAGATCTCGGCGCCCGGCTCGACGCCGGTGTCGACGCGCGCCTGCGGCGGGAAGGCGACATGCACCAGCCGCCCGGTCGAGGGCAGGAACTCGCGCGCCGGATCTTCGGCGTAAATGCGCGCCTCGATCGCATGGCCCGCCGCAACCCGCAGCTGCAGCTCGACCAGATCGAGCCCGGTGATCATCTCGGTCACCGGGTGCTCGACCTGCAGGCGGGTGTTCATCTCCATGAAGTAGAAGCGGCCGTCCTGCTCGGCGATGAACTCGACCGTGCCGGCGCCGGTATAGCGGATCGCCTTTGCCGCGGCGACGGCGGCCGCGGCCATTTCGGCTCGCTTGCCGAAGTTCGGCGCCGGCGCCTCCTCCAGCACTTTCTGGTGGCGGCGCTGCACCGAGCAGTCGCGCTCGAAGAGGTGCAGCACGTTGCCGTGCGCGTCGCCGAACACCTGCATCTCGATGTGCCGCGGCCGCTCGAGGTAGCGCTCGATCAGCACGCGCTCATCACCAAACGCGGACTTCGCTTCCCGGCGTGCACCTTCGAGCTCGTCGCCGAAGGCTTTGCGCTCCGGCACGACGCGCATGCCCTTGCCGCCGCCGCCGGCGGAGGGCTTGATCAGCACGGGATAGCCGATGCGCGTGGCCTCTTTTTCCAGAAGAACAGGATCCTGATCCTCGCCGTGGTAGCCGGGCACCAGAGGCACGCCGGCTTTTTCCATCAGGCGCTTGGCCGCCGACTTGTCGCCCATCGCCGCGATCGCTTCGGGCGAGGGACCGATGAAGACGATCCCGGCACGCTGGCAGGCGCTGGCGAAGTCCTCGTTCTCCGACAGGAATCCATAGCCGGGATGGATCGCCTCGGCGCCGCTTGCTTTCGCTGCGGCGAGGATCGCCTCCGCCTTGAGGTAGCTCTCGGCGGCCGGCGCCGGGCCGATATGGCGAGCCTCATCGGCAAGCCTGGCATGCAGCGAGTTGCGGTCGGCATCCGAATACACCGCGACCGTGCGGATGCCCATGCGCTTCGCGGTGCGGATCACCCGGCAGGCGATCTCGCCGCGATTGGCGATCAGGATCTTGCGGAACATCAGGCGAGGCTCGGCTCGACCAGCACTTCGCTCTTCACCGAGTTGGCGATGTAGCACTTCTCGTGCGCCTTGTGATGCAGCACGCGGTGCTCCTCGTCGCTTGGCGCCTTGCCCGAGAAGCTGACCACCGGGCGCAGCGTCACTTTCGAGATCCAGGTTCCCGCGAGCACGCCGATCGCTTCGTCGACGTAGCGGTCGACGACGAATTTGCGCTGACAGGCAATATGCAGGAACCAGAGCATGTGGCATGACGACAGGGCCGCTACGAACGCCTGCTCGGGATCCACGCCCGGCG
>Ga0209647_1003249_pt1 | contig 12679 bp, 8 predicted proteins | sample GraSoi_2013_60cm_FD_185827 | JGI IMG/M metagenome (GOLD analysis project Ga0209647, IMG submission 185827) | Grasslands soil microbial communities from the Angelo Coastal Reserve, California, USA - Sample 9_17_2013_60cm (SPAdes) (version 2) | ecosystem: Environmental > Terrestrial > Soil >... | reverse complement strand
CTATGGTAAAGTGCGCATAGTAGTAGTAGTTGATTGGGTAGCCGGAAAGCCACATATCATTGGGGGGAAAATGCGGGCTGCGCATAATGGCGGCGATAAAGCCTTCATCCATGAACATCTCGAAGGAGTGTATGTCCGGCACATATGAGCGTATCCAACCCAGCAGGAAGATCATGCCCAGGAACACAATCTCGCTGGCCACGATGTAGATGAAGTTGACGCGCACGAGCTTCAAGATAGCCTGGCGTGTGCGTACGAAGCCTGGCAGGCTGAAAGCCAGTATGACGAGGAGTACTCCTGCGATAAACAACTGGCTGAAGGGGAGCACGTGGAAATACATCAAGGGCAGCCAGATACAAAAGGCCAGTAAAGCTATGCCAATCGCTTTACTGAAAGCCCAGCCACGATCAGGGAGATTATGAAACACGGTTACTGTGAGTGGCAGGCAGATGAAGCCTAATACTTCGACCAATGCCCACATTTGTAGTAGTTCAAACATGCATGTTCCCTAAAAAAACACAGTCTCTTGGGTTGTATATTTGCGGAGGCACCCCTATAGGCGTCAGGGTAACGGCGTAGTCGCAACATTTATGGCGCTGGGGTGGGGCACGGCCTCGCCTGAGATACCTCCTCACCCCCGCGCGATGAATCGCGCACCTACGCCTTTATTTCGTTCCGTTATGTTGATGCCAAAGGGGGACACCCCGCCAGGGGCGCTGTGCCCCCTGGACTCTTGTTATTTTGACTATTCTACTAGATTTTGATATTACTTGTTGGACACTCTATACATTACAATAAACACGGTCTGGACACAACAATTTTACGATTATAGGTAATGACGTACCAGTTGCCTGGAGTGTTCCTCGTAGAGGCTCTCCGCAGGAAACTGGGCGATATAGAAAAGCGGCTGGGGTCTACCTCCATCAGGGGGAGCGAGCGGGCCACACAGTCCCCCAGACTGCGACCATAAAGGCCCACCTCTACGGGAACCGAGAGCGGGCGACCATAAAGGCCATCCCCGCCACTCCCCACCACCCTCGCCCCTACGGGAATGGGGGGACGAGCGGGAAGCGAATTTCCCGTGGAGCTCGTTGCAGGTAACTTTACGCCTGCTAGCAGTTTTTGCAAAAGCTGGTCGGGCGTATATGGATACGGATTTTCGCGCACGAAGATACGTACTGTGGGGTGATCGAATACAGAATAGCTTTCATCGGCATTGCTGTCATCGAGCGTCACGCCAAACAGGTTCGGGTGGTTCTCGAAATGCGCGGCCAGGTAGAAACCCAGTTGCCCGCTAAAGAGCAACTGGTAGTAATGGATGGTCAGTGGGTAGCGCTGCGGCAGGCGGGGAATAGACTTGTCCAGTCGATCCGTTGCCATGGTAATGCAATCGATATTTGGCAGCAGGTGCGCGAGCTGCTGCGCTTTCTGAAGCGTATCGTCACCGTATAAATCCAACCCGGTCTGCACCTGCCCGCTGGCATCCGGGTAAGTGGCCTGGACAAAAGCAGAAGGGTTGTTCTTACCAACGGGCACGGGCAGCGGGTCATCCCACTGTTCGTAGGTGAGCACGCTTCCCGGTTTCAAGTGGCTATACATCCAGAGCGAGGCCTGGATACGTGTATTGGGCTGGCTGTAGACGTTCAAGAGGGCCAGGCCCTGAAATGCGGTCCCAGCCAGGACAAGCACGGTTGCACCGATGGGAAGCGCGGCCAGAGAAAAACGCCTGTCTCGTGCCCTCTCACGATACAGCAGCGTAACAAGGAACGCAGCGGCCATCAGAGTCAAGAAGGGATAGATGGGCAGCATGTAACGCATGAATTTGACATAGAAACTGCCGACGATGATGCTATAGGGGATCACCCAGGACAGGACAACCAGCCACGGGCTGTCAAGACGCTTCCACAGGCGCCAGAGGAGCCAGCAAAAGCCAACGAACGCGGCCAGGCCCAGCATGAGCCCCAGCCCCCACAACACTATGTTCTGCGCTTCATAAAGATAAGGGATCGTGCCTGCAAACTGCCGTACGTACGGTAAGTCCACCAATCCACGCGCCAGGTCACCCTGCGCGGCTACCTGCTCGCGGAAGTTTGTCCAGTCGAGCAGTGCGTATGGCATGGCTATAAGAAATACTAATCCTGTAGTGGTCAAGGAAGAGAAGAACACGCCAAGCGCCTGGAAGAGGCCATGATGGCGCCCACGCAACGCGGCCGCGACGAAGAGCGGGACGATGAGGGGCGCGGCGCTAAATTTTGTGGCGAGAGCCAGGCCGCAGCCGAGGCCCGCCACCAGGGACCAGCGTATAGGGGTGCCGGTATCCACCAGGGCAACACATGCAAGGACGGTGAGTGTGACAAAGAAGAGGAGCATAGTATCGACGGCGTAAAAGTGCGAGAGTTGTAGTTGAAAAGGAGTGAACGCCACCAGCGCTGCCGCAAGTAAGGCTAGTGTCCAGGCCTGTTTTCGTTCAGTTGTGTGATCATCGGCGAGCAGCAACCCCAACCAACCCGTCAAGAGGATTGTACCGCTATCGAGGATGGCATTTACTACGCGTCCAACCAATGTGAGGTTGGTGAAGCTTCCCAGAGCAGGGAAGAAGCGCGTGAGGATATTGCCCAGACCCGCCAGCAGGTAGAGTGGAAAAGAGCCGTAGGCAAAGAAGTGTGGATTGAGCGGCGAATTTACCGGGTCGAGAAATTGGGCGAGGCTATGTGGCCAGGAGAGGACCGTTACGTGAAACATGATCTGTCGCTCGTCGGGATGAAAGCTATTGCCTTGATCCCAGTTTAAGCCATACAGGCGCAGGGCAAGGCCAAGCAGAGCCAGGCCGAACAGGGCCAGCGGTCTCCAGTAATGAGTCTTTTTCACGATTGCCTTATCGCTTCCTGCCATAACTATTCAGGCGCCCTCCTCGTGCCGCCTGCGGCGGCAGATGAATGAAAGAGAGAGAGGATGCGGGGACACCCCGCGCCCCGGCAGGGGGACTGCGTCCCCCTGCACCCCCTGCTATATACGGATGCCTTCAATGTAGATAGCCCGATGGAAGACCGGCAGGGGGACTGCGTCCCCCTGCACCCCCTGCTGCATAGGTACTTCTCCCTCGCGAGATGAGGAGGGATGGTGATTACTGTGCCGCAGGTTTCTGTCCCCAGACGGTGAGCAGATACCAGAGGGCGCAAAAATCATGCGAGGCCATCTCGGTCAATACCTGCTGGTACAACTGCTCGAGTTCTTGTTGCGAAATGAAGCCCAATTTAGTTAGAAACGGCTGTAGCAACTGAAAGGCAACCATCAAGTCTTTGTAGACGCCATCATGGGCTTCCTCGCCCGAGGAGTAATCGATCATATGTGCCCGTTTCTTAATGTTTTTGCAGCCGACCTTGCGCAAGAAATGCCCGAGCATAGGTGTGACGGCGCCACCGCGTGCCTCGGGATTGAACGTACGGCCAGCCGAGTGGCCTACATGCACAGCCAATTTGGTAAATTTCTCCAGGGCAGGGCTGTTGCTCGTTCCAAAGTCATCGGTTTCAGTCAAGCGGATGATGCCGCCAGGGCGCGTGATACGCATACTTTCTTGCAAGAACGCTGGCCAGGAGGCCGGAAGCATAAACCCGGCGATAGCACGTGCATTGACCAGGTCGAAAGAGGCATCCGGGAAGTCAAGAGGCTTCAGGGCACTCATTACCTGGAAACTCGCATTTTCGAGTTTCTGGACCTTCGAGCGCACACGAGCATACTCGATCATGGTCTGGCTGATGTCAATGCCTACCACCTGGATGTCAGGATGCTCAAAGGCCATGTCCAGCACCCAGCCACCTGGTCCACAGGCAACATCCAGCACACGGTGTATGCTGCTAAGATCGGTTTGTTCAGGGAGCAAACCGCTCATTGACTTCGTGGTAAGCCGATCTTGACTCACCAGGCGTGCCATTTCGGCGGCGCTCTCGGCATCTATTATGTAGGAACTTTCATTCTGGGGCTGTTTTGTTGGTGTTGACATCATGAATCTCTTTTCGGCTCGTTTATCTTTGCTGGTGATTTGTCTGAGAAGACAGATATATTAGCTCGCTCTCAAGTTGTTGCCATGCCAGTTGTTCTGCTTGAACATTGTTGATCGGTTCATTTTTCCTGGCAGCCTCTTGTAAAATACGGTAGACACGCTCCTGGAAAGTGGCTAAATGTATCCTTTGGATGTCATATTGAGGCATTACGCTTAACTTTATACACTCTAGTTCATAGAATTCTTCAGGCGCGAACGCCAGGACGAGCAAGTCCGCATAGCTCTGAATAAGCGTGAGTCTTTCTGGGGAGAAGTAGTCGGGTTGGGTGCTAGAAACAAGCAAGCACCCGGCGACAAGATTGCCGCGTAGAATGGGATGAGCGGTTGAACTCTCTTCCCATTGCGCTCTGTAGGCTGGGAAAATGCCTTGATCTCGATCGAGATTCTGGTTTGTGATGGAACGTCCTGTGGTAACGACATAGCCGACCATAGATTCTGCTCCAAGAAGGATGGCTTGCTGTTCTAGATCCCTGCTCCAAGGAGGTAGGCCGCGCCCCATAACTTCGCGCAAGCTGCGGACAATGCGCTCCTTTGTGGGCGGCATACATTGCGCCAGGATGATGGCCATGCCCTGACGCCTGGGGTCCAAGTGTTGGAGGGCCTGCTGCAAGATAATGTCACGGATCAGCCAGGAACGCAGGGAAAGGGTTAGCTCTGCATTGGCCTGAAAGACACGCGCATAAAATGCGGGTGGAATTTCTTCTTCTGTCTCTTCTTTAGCTTCGGTTGTGGTAGAAAACTCTTCAAATTCTTCTGCAAGTAATGTAAGCAACAAGGCGCGATACTCGGGGAGCGCTTTGAGCAACAGGCGCAGGTTGTGCAGGCGCGGTTTCGTCTCGTTGGTTACCCAGCGCGACAAAGTGAGCTGGCCGACCTTTAACTCATTGGCCAGCCGCTGTTTTTCTTGTGGATCATCGATCACCATCCCCAGCAAAGCGCGCCACGTTAGGGGGTTCTGCATATGTTCGACCTTACCTGATGCTTGCATTGTCGGTCTATGCGTTTTGTGTGCAGTGCGTTTATGATAGCATGAAGGGCTAGAAACGTCAACAATTGGGAAGCCGGAGCCGAAGAGCTACGCTGCTCTTCTTTCCGCTTTTTCGGTCTTGAGGCGTATTTCTTCTATTAGGAACGAGGAAAACTCGCCATAGTTCTTTGGTAGGTAATGCCTGGTTACTTGTCAAGGACATGACTATTTTTGTAGAATTGAGGGACATATTTTTTTTGAAGAGCATCAAGATGAACGAACGCGAAACAATAGCACGGTATGAACTGCCTCTGCATAAACTACACGACCTTGCCCCAGATATTTTGTGGAGAGATCCTCCTACTATTTCACCTGATCTTTCGCCAGTAGATGTATGTCAAATTGTCGGTGAATGGTATGTAGCACAGAGTAGCGATAGACACCGTCGTGAGTCAGGGCAATTCTTTACCCCTCCTATCGTTGCTCGCTATATGGCAAATCTAGCGGGAGCGCTAGAAGACCAAACACGCACACTCGACCCAGGGGCAGGTGTCGGTATGCTATCTTGCGCCATTTGCGAGGCCGCTATGCTACAGCGGCTATCTGCTCTTACGATTGTAGCCTACGAATCTGAACCTGTACTCCATGAGCTTTGTCTGTTTACACTCAACTACTCCCGTGACATTTTGCATAAGCATGGTATCGAGCTATCTATTGAACTTCGCCAAGAGGATTTTGTTGAAGCAATGGCTGAACAGATTACGCAAGTATCCCTCTGGTCAAACCACCTTCGGCCCAAACAACCCTTCGATCTGGCTATCCTCAATCCGCCTTATTTTAAGGTGAATCAGCAAGACACTCGCGCTAAGCTTGTAAAGAATATCGCACATGGACGTACAAATATGTACACCATGTTCATGTCTTTAGCGGCATCCTCACTACGGGTAGGTGGGCGTTATGTGTCAATCACCCCGCGTTCCTTCGCTTCTGGCGCATACTTTAAGCACTTTCGTCGTCAGTTCTTTGATACTATTACCCTTGGACTAATACACATATTTGATTCGAGACGAGCCGCCTTTGAGGATGCGCAAGTGCTGCAAGAGAACATTATTCTGGCAGGTGTTAAGAAGGGAGTGGCTTCAATCGACCCACTGTCCGTCATCATTTCGCGAAGTCGAGGTTTAGACGACCTGGCCTATCCATTGACACAAGAAGCGCCTCGCCGCTTCATCATTGATGATAAACAGAAAGACCCCGTACTCCACTTACCAGTCAGCGATATCGATACGCATCTTTTACAGGCATTCAGGCGCTGGCATGCCTTTTTAGCAACATATGGACTAGAAATATCTACAGGGCCAGTAGTACCTTTCCGCTCTACTGATATGTTGACATCTATTGAAAACGTTAAGTCGGGTGAAACTGTTCCTCTTTTATGGCTCCAGCATGTGCATCGTATGCGTATAGAATGGCCGCTCAAGGATTTCGACAAACCACAAGGAGTATTTCACTCAGCTGGCCGGAAACTACTGGTTAAGAATAGCACTATGATCATTCTAAGGCGCTTTAGTGCTAAAGAGGAACCACGTCGTATAACAGCAGCAATCTTGCCAGATGGAGCATTTGGTACAGAGAAGATTGCTCTAGAAAATCATCTGAATTATATATATCGTCCTGATGAAACACTCTCCTATGAAGAGGCTGTAGGAATTGCAGCTTTCCTCAACAGCACGCTTGTTGATCGCTATTTCCGCATCACTAATGGGAATACGCAAGTTAACGCTACCGAGTTACGGAAACTTCCTCTTCCCGCGTGGGAAGCACTTACTCGCATCGGGAAAAGAGTGACCAGCTTACAAGATGAACGAAATTATGATGCAATGGAGCACATTATAATGGAGGAGCTGGAGGAAGATCTAATTGTGGGAAGTGAGGAAAATGACCTCCAGCTCCCAGTACTTAAGGATTCGAGGATATCGATGGGAAAAATTCAGGAGGCGCAGCGTATCTTGCGGGCCCTTGGTCTCCCACCTGTGCAACAAAATGAAATTAGTGCTCTCACATTGCTTGCTCTCTGTAATTTGAGTGAGGCGACACTGTGGACAAAGGTATCACAGCAACCTATTACCATCCACAATATGATGGGCTTTATGGGGCAACATTATGGTAGAACGTATGCCGAGAACACACGTGAGGTAGTACGTCGGCAGGTGATTCACCAGTTCGAACAAGCTCGTATAGTAGACCGTAACCCAGATGACCCTACTCGTCCTACCAACAGTCCTAATACATGTTATGGGTTAACCGATGACGCGCTTAAAGTATTAACTCAATTTGGTACACAGACCTGGGAAGATGCTGTGACATATTTTCTAGAGCACCATGGCTCCTTGTGGGAGCATTACCAACAAAGTCGCCAGGCAATAGCTCTACCACGAAGCAAAAAATTGGCTTTATCTCATTGAGGCAGTGACATCACATGGACCTATATCACATAAACGTCGATACGAAATGGAGAAACTGTTAAAGCATTGTGTAGCGAAACGAGTTTATGTATCAGCCTTCCTCAATTTCACAGAATTTAGGCGGCATACACCCCACATTGCATGGGAGACCGAAGTCTGGATAGCAGGGATGCCTGAACACATGATTCATTACAACGGGGAGCGCTTTTTAGGGCCAAAGGACGACAACGTTTGAGCCCGGAGTTCCCCATTCGCGGCATCTACTACAACCGTGTCGCCTGCTGTAATAGCGCCCTGTAGAATCGATTCCGCCAGCAGGTCCTCTAACATGCGCTGCAGCGCACGGTGTAGAGGGCGCACGCCATACTGCGGGTCGTATCCGTGGTCTACTATCAGGTTGCGCGCTGTTCCTGTTACCTGCAGCGTAATTGATTGCGTGGCAAGCCGCTGTTGTGTTTGCTCAATGAGCAGGTCTGCAACCTTGCATAATTGTTCTCGCTCCAGGGTGTGAAAGCAGACGATCTCATCGATACGACTGAGTAGTTCAGGGGTAAACAATTGCTTTAAGGCGGGCATGATCTGCTCTTGCAGGTGTTCATTGCTCCTGGCTTGCCGTTCCTCTTTACGGGGGCGATCGGGTGTGAAGGCGATTTTTCCAGGAATATGATGGATAGTGCCGATGTTCGATGTCATGATAATGATGGTGTGCCGGAAGTCGACGACATTGCCGTGAGAGTCGGTGAGGCAGCCATCCTCTAATACTTGCAGGAAGAGATTAAAAACCTGCGGATGAGCCTTCTCAACTTCATCGCATAAGATGACGCTATAGGGGCGGCGGCGGACTGCTTCAGTCAACCGCCCTGCCTGGTCATAACCGATGTACCCTGGAGGAGCACCGATGAGCCGGGATATGTGGTGGCTTTCCATAAATTCTGACATATCCAGTTCGAGCAGCTCATTCTCATCACCAAAGAGCGCTGCCGCCAGCGCACGCGCTAAGGTCGTCTTACCAACTCCAGTGGGGCCTACAAAGATAAAAGAGCCAATGGGGCGACGGCTATCGCGCATATTGGCGCGCGAGCGACGAACAGCCCGTGCTAGAGTATGCACAGCTTCATCCTGGCCAAGAACTCGTTTGCGCAGCTCATCCTCCAGCTTCAGCAAGCGTTGCGCCTCTTCGTTGTCGATCTGCGTGACAGGTATACCGGTCGACATTGCAACGACTTCGGCAACCTGTTGCTTATTCACCAAAGGGCGATGCTTCCGGCGCGATGCCACCCAGTTTTGTTCAACATTACACAACTCCTGGTACAGGCGAAGTTCACTCGCACGTTGTTTCGATGCCGTAACATAGTCACCCAGTCCAATAGCGGCGTCTTTGGCTTTCTGTACCGCTGTCATCTCTGTGCGCAGTCTACGCACCGGATCTGGCGCGATACTCTGTTGTACAAAGGCACGTGAAGCCGCTTCGTCGAGCAGGTCAATAGCTTTGTCAGGCTGAAAACGACTGGCAATGTAGCATGAAGACATGCGTACCGCCGCAACAAGCGCCTCGTCGGTGATGGTCACTTTGTGGAAATCGGCGTAGTGCATGCGCAGTCCTTGCAGGATCTCAAGTGTCTCATCTGTAGTCGTCTCATCCACCATTACAGGCTGAAAACAGCGCTGCAGTGCATGATCAGCCTCGATCACCCTGCGGTAGTCGCTGAGCGTCGTAGCCCCGATACACTGAAATTCGCCGCGTGCCAACATGGGTTTAAGGAGATTGATGGCATCCAACGAGCCGTATGCTACACTAAGATCGACAAGTACATGCAGCTCATCAATAACGACGATGATGCTGCGCGCATCTATTATTTCTTGCATGATGCGCTGCAAACGTTCCTCAAAGTCGCCCCGGTACCTGGTGCCAACTGTGAGGAGACCTATATCTAACGCTACCACGCGGAGGCGCAAGCTAGCAGGCACTCGCCCCTGCACGATGCGTTGAGCAAGGCCCTCCGAGATTGCCGTCTTCCCTACTCCAGCAGGGCCAACCAGCATGGGATTGTTCTTTGAGCGGCGGGCCAGGATCTGCATAGTATGTTCCAGCTCGGTTTCGCGGCCAATCAAAGGATCAAGGGCACCCGCCAGGGCGGCAGCTGTCAGGTCCCGGCTGAACTGGTTCAATGTAGGGGTGGCATCGTAATGCACCTGGTGCTCTGCTGGAAAAGTGACATGCCTGCGTTCAGCATGTCCACGGCTGAGTAAAGTAATCACATCCTGGCACGCAAGCTCCACAGAGACGCCAAAGCCCTCCAGTACGGCTGTCGCTATGCCTTCTCGCTCGCCAAGTATACCCAGGAAGAGATGCTCCAGGCCTATTTGTTGCGCGGAGAGGGCTAAAGCTACCTGACCGGCACGCGTTAACGCCTTGCGCGCAGCAGGATTCATCGAGGGTCCACTAAGCAGCGCTTTATTTCTACGTTCCATGACAAATTGCAACGAGGAGCACAGGCGAGGAGGGCTGACGCGGATAGACATGCATATGCCCTCGATGACAGGGTCATTCATCTTGAGGATGCCAAGCAAGATATGCTCAGGGCCAATCAGCCTTTGCCTGAGCTGCTTGACTTCCTCACGAGCATAAGCCAGGGCCTGGCGGGCTTCTCTGGTATACCGACCGGGTCTATCCACTATTACCTTCCTTACCAAATCATGACTAGTGTATCAATACTACTTTGTTAGTTTTCGTTTTGTGCCGCCTGCGGCGGCACAAAACGAAAAGAAAAAAGGGATTTGCGAGGACACCTCGCGCTCCGGCAGGGGCTCTGCCCCTGCACCCCGTGAGCAACTAACAGAGTAGTATTAAAAGGGTGATTCTCAGGGGACACCCCCGCCCCCGGCAGTAGGCTACTACGCCTCCTGCACCTCCCTATTAGCAATACTGCAAGGTTAGATATCGGGCAAGCCATAGTATTCGGGAAGGGAAACGGGACTACTGGCAGAGGAAGTTAAGAAAAAAGTCCACACTTAAAGGCGCGGACTGCCTGTTTTGTAGTCGGAAGGCCTTATATCAGTGCAAAATTGTTTCCTCGGTTATGTCAAGTAACAGCGCGGCACCTACGAGCGGGGCATTCTCAGCGAGGGTGGCCAGGCTCAACTCCAGGGATGCACCGCGCAATTTTGCGTTTACTCGCTGCTGTAACAATGGCAATAGAAATGTGTTATTTAGCGCGATGCTTCCACTGATGGCTATTGCTTCAATGCGCGTGAGTTGTGCCAGATTGACAAGGCCAAGGGCAAGCTTGTCACAGAAGGTCTCCCAAAAGGTGGCGTCTATGGAAGAGATTTGAGCCACCGGCTGCCTGTAGCGCAACTCAAGCTGTCTCCCGCCAGTGAACGTCTCCAGGCACCCAACCTGGCCGCATAGACAGGGGAGAGAGTTGCCATCCAAAAGCTGGTGGCCTATCTCAATCGAGATCGTTAACCCTGTCGATGCCTTACTCAGTTGTATTGCAGCTCCTGTACCCGTGGAGATGGTCAGGTAGGCGCACCTGTCGAAATCATGCATGTCTCCGAATTTCTTTTCAGCCAGTAAACCGCAGACGGGGTCGTGCGCGAGGCGTACAGGGCAGGCAAGCGCCCGTGATAAATCCTGGGCGAACGGCTTCCCGACGTAGCCAGGCAGGTTCGGGGCGACGGCGATAGAGCGCCCATCCTTCGCCATGCGCCCTCCGATAGAGACACCGATTCCTGCCAATGGCCCAGGGCCGCTGCTCTGCACTGTGCTTATGATGGCTTGCAGTTGTGGTTCGTAGTCCGGGTGTGTGGGAAATCTTGCAAGGGGCACAAAGTCTGGTGAGTCTAGCGAGCGAAATAGACCCGCGCGGGTGCTGGTGCCGCCGATGTCAACGCCGATGTACATGTGTGCTGTCTCCAGGTTTAAAATATGACGCCCCTTAGCCGTCAAATTAAGGGGCGTAGGCGCACCATTTATGGCGCCTTGGGGAAGGGCGGAAGATGATTGCCGACCTCTTCCCAGCCCCGCGCGATAATGAGTTTTAACGACCAAAACCGGTAATGTCATGCTGAGCGGAGCGAAGCATCTCTCCGCCCGTCGAGAGAGACCCTTCGCGGAGTTTACCCTAGAGCGCAGCGAAGGGCTCAGGGTGACAACACGGTACCGATGGTGGGTGTGAAAGTTCATTATCGCGCAGCTACGCACGCATTATACTCCATTATCTTGAGCTACAGTTCCAGGGCGAGACGGACGTACCTGTTGTGATAAACGGAAGAAATGAAGTAAGATACAGGTAGTTAATGTATGGACAGTTCATCTGAACGATTGGAGGTCTTTGATGGGAATGATTACCTTCAGGGACTTTTTTTGCCTTTCCATTGTGATAGACTCCAACATTCAGGAAGGATTGTCATGGTATCAACAGATCGAACACTGCTGCGTTTGCACGTCGAGGCGGTTTGGGGCGTGCGACTTCCTCCGGTAGTAGAGAACGATGGTGAACTCCTCCCAGAAAGCGCCCGGCCATCCTGGAAGCTCTGGGCAGGAGATATAGCTGGCGGCCGCATTTATATCTGGAGACCCGATGTCAAGGCGATGGAACGTGAAGCACTGCGCCCGCGGGCGAACGAAGCGTTGGCCTTGCCTCCGACGGCCTCTCCCATACCGGGTATCAGTCGTGAGGTGGCTCATTCTTTGACAGCATCTCCAAGACTTGATATAGAGACTGCCCGCAGCATAGCAGGCCCTCTGACCTCGCGAGACCGTTCGCTGATCAAGGTTTTCCAACCGGGTTCTTCCAACTACTACCTCCATCCAGAGAGGCGTCCGCTCATAGGAGTGGTCATCGCGGAGCGGTTACTGAGCATCGCGCATAGCTCTCGCCGCACAAAGGAGGCCTGCGAGTTGGGTATCGAAACTACGCCTGAAGCTCGCCGAAAAGGTTATGCACTTGCTGCTACTATCGTGTGGACACGCCTGATCATGCAAGAAGGGCTGGTTCCATTATACAGCGCTCGTGCTGAGAATACTGCCTCCCTCCACCTGGCTGCTGCTGCCGGATACCGGGTCTTCGCGCGGGCAGCCGTCGTTGAGGAATGAAGCGCCCTTGAAAGTGAGGATGAGCAGAAAGGAACATTCTTGATAGACCGAAGAGCAATTGCTCTCCTTTCAGCGGGGCACGCGTG
>Ga0209647_1003246_pt1 | contig 12685 bp, 16 predicted proteins | sample GraSoi_2013_60cm_FD_185827 | JGI IMG/M metagenome (GOLD analysis project Ga0209647, IMG submission 185827) | Grasslands soil microbial communities from the Angelo Coastal Reserve, California, USA - Sample 9_17_2013_60cm (SPAdes) (version 2) | ecosystem: Environmental > Terrestrial > Soil >... | reverse complement strand
AATTCAGGCGCACCATCCAGGATGGGTCATCCGAGCCCGGCTGCTCGGCGCGAACTTTGCCGAGCGATTTATGAAAATATTGAAGCCCACGCGCGTCGTCGTCTACGGCACACCGAGTGTGGAGGTGAAGGATGCGCTCGCCGGGCTCAACCCCGTCTATATGGCCCCGCTTGGAGGCTTTAGACGATAGCGAATTCAATTCGGCAGTTTCTTGCGTCACAAACAGTTCCCAAGCGGCTACACTTAGCAAAGCATTGCTGGCGGACAGTACCGCAATAAAATGAAAGACTGCGACGGGCCCTGCTAATTGGGCCTCCTAATTCAATCGCAGCGCATGCCCAAGATTGGGGGAGCGTTTTCTTTTAGTCGAATGATCCTTGGAAGGCCTAAGCGTACGATTTTTCCCGTTTCGTGAGGTCAGGCCGTTTGCTCATGATTGACCTTGCAATTCGTAGAAAGAATCAGTGTTTTTTTTAAAAAGAAACGAGATCGTGGATTCCAGTTACCGTACGCAGGTGACTGCGGTCGCTATGAACGTCAACGATTCGCTAAGATCCGTCTATCACGCTTGTTCGATTGTGCGCGAGGCAGCGCGGAAAGATCCGATCGGCCAACAATTCTATCGCCTAGCCCTTTGCGCGATATTCTCTTCCAAAATGCGTTTGATCTCGGCGACGGTTTCTGGATTCGCCATTAGGTAGTGCCCTGCCGGAATGATCTTTTCTGATTCGGCTCCTTCCAAATGGGAGCTTCTATAGCTGACGAGTCCATCTGAGCTGTCAGGTCCCTGGTCTACTCCGAGGTTTCCGATGATGCTGTGAAATGGAACCTTAATCGGTAACGCAGCAAGACCGCTCAATAAAGGATTTGGCGCCAGCGAAAACAGACTGGTTGGGCCGCCGCGCGCATTCACTCGAGCGAAGTAGGGGTCCAAAATACCCGGGTATTCTGCGGCCAATTCTTTCATCGCGCGGGCAGGGCTTTTGGAATGGCGGATGAGTCGGTTACCAACGCTGCCGACGATGCCACCTGCAAGCGAGCTGCCTCGATGGGGGACGCAAAGAAAGATAACCCGATCGATAGAGGCCTGGTGTCGAAAGAAGAAATATTTCAGGATTACATCCTTTTCGTCAACGGAAAGGGTCAAGCTGTTTACCGGCTTAGTCGCGAACACGTTCCAAAGAGCGTCGCGTGAGTCCGACACCAAAGTATGCGCCAGCAGTCCTCCCATGCTATGAGCGATAACCACGACGTGATGCGAGGCTATCGCGCTGGCATTTGGATCGAATAAGCGTTGCGTTGTCTGCAGATCCTCGCGCAGTTGCGCTGCGCTTTCCAAGACTGGTTGGCCGGTCGGATAAAGGAAAAACCACGGTTGGTAGTGTTCGAGGATTTTCGGGTCCGAGCACAGTTCATTGGTCAAGTTCTGCCACGAAATTGGAGAAGAAAGCAGGCCATGAATGAATAGGACGGGAATCTTATTCGGATCGTAAGGGTGTATCAGATAAATGCCGGTCGCGAATCTTGGATTGTCAGGTCTTATGAACGATGCGAATGAGCTTCCGGCCACTTTTCGGGTGTGCGAATACAATACTGCTAGAGTAGCCGTGTAATTGGCTGCAATCGGATCCGGGCCGACAGCGGATCGCACAACGACCGGGTCGAACGAATCATAGAGTTTAAGCAATGGTACTTGCCCTGGGCGAGCTTCTTTAACGGCAGTTATTCCAAGCACGATGCCGCTTGACGGATAGTGTTGCTCTTTCGGTGTACTATGGCGGTTTTTCGTGTAGACCACCAGGGGTGTACCCTTCCCTGCAATTTTATATTCATCGCGGAGACCCTTCTCATGGATTGAGTTTGCGAGCAGGACCTGATCGTACTTGGCCAAATATTTGGACGACTCCGCATTTAAAGAGGGCGTCCAATTCACTTGTGCGCGCTCTCCCTGCCAGATCGTATACGGCTTGTCGAATTCCGGATGAATCTCCGATTCTGATGGATAAGAAATCTTGACGGTGTGAGCGCATCCGGAAACGAGAGCGCCAATGAGGACGCAGCTCAGACGAAAGTTACCATTCATGGGCGTTGTTGATTTATCTTGATCGGTGTGATTACTCCGCGGCGATGCGCGCCTTTTTGGGCGGCGGAGCGTTTCATCAGTAGCACCAGAAGCGCAAGCCCAATGGCGAGCACCGCGAAAATCAAGAACGCATCGACTATAAACATAGGAATCTTTGTTCCATCTTTCGACGTGAAAAAGATCTTTCGTTACGTAATCGTCAGGCGAAAAGTCGATCTCGATCCTTCTGAAGGGAGAGACAGCTTGCCTGGCCCGCGCCGTGGAAACTCCGCAGGGCCGGCGGTTACCGGCCTGGGGGTTTCCATATCGGAAATCTGATGATCAAGGGACAGGTGGTTCTTTGAAGGAGAATTTTCGGAGTATCAGGGGCTGTTTCAGCCGGCACGAACATCGCCGTTTTTTTTAAGAAAAAGTGATTTGCAAGCAAAGTGTTCTCACTGGAGTAACTTGCAAGTGTTATCACTCGACGAGAATCGCCGAAAGAACGGCAGCTACAGCAAAGTCGAATTGCGCTGCTTTAAGACCTTGTGGCGATCCAGGTACGGCCGAATGTGCCGGCAACTGCGCTTGTTCAAAGAGTTGCGACAACGTCAGACCGTAGAAACTCCGTTTTGACCTTTTCCGGCTTCCCGGCGTTGACCGCCCGGCCGGTGCTAGGCTAGATTTTGCCCCCCAAAAGCGAAAATGCCACCAATCGAGATTCCCGGGCTCAAAGAAGAAATTGAGAAAGGCGAGTTTAGCTGTTGGTCCGATGATGACCTGATCCAGTTTCATGTACGAACCAGGCGGATCCCTGCCTAATTTGCAAAACCCTACACCGCATGATCTACGTTGGTTTGCTGCTAATTCACGAATTCAAATGGCGGCATATCTCGCCGTAGCAACTCGCAAACAGATGATGCTCTAAACGCTTACCCCCCAGAACATGAAAGCCAAGTCCACGGGCGAAACGTGTCCGATCGGAGCACTGCCCCGAATCGTTAGACCCCGAAGCAAGAAGCCAAATAAGACAGCGAAAGCTCGGTCTTTCAATAGTTTCGGCGCCACCGAAACCCACCGAATTAGTGTCATAGAATTAGAACCCCATGACCGGGCCGTGCTCCAGGTGATGGCCGAGCGTTACCGGGTCAAATCATTGATCCATTTTTTGGAAGGCTGCTTATCGGCCGAGGAAAAGCGCACCTACCGGGGCAGCCAAGTCTTGTTCCGGGTGTACGAGGATTGAGGCTCGAGGCGTTGCCCCGCGCGGATGATCTAATTGCGCGGTCAATTGCGGCTCTTCAAAGAGCAGCGATGCGAACAGCCCTTTTGATCGCCAACTAAAACGGTGAGTTTGCTAAGTGCCGGCCGGAGCTGTCCAAGTAACGCGCCTCTCTTTCAGGGTTTTTTCTTTCTCTCCGGTGCTACTTGGGGTCACCCCACTAAAAGGAAATTTTAGTTCAGGCCGATTTTTCACGAATGCTTGCTGACTGGTGACCAGTGCGAAATAAGCGGTCATAGCTCTCCTCCTGTAAAAGTACAGGCGATATGTGCTTCGCCGCTACGAGACGGGACCGTCATGCGGCGGCACCGCGCTTCGCCAGCCACTCGAGTTTCCTTGGTGCGAAGCGAAGTTCGCGTTTTGCCTTTGTATTGGAAGCTCCACGCAGACGGGTTGAATAGTAGATCCAATCAGGACCCGCAGTTTGGAGGGCGTCTGCCTCGCTGACACTTGGTGGTTCCGGTGCTCCCACGAAGGCCGCAAAGGCCGGAAGCCAAACGGACAACTCCGACGGATCGCTATCGACGATGTTGTAAACACCTGGAGTACATTCGAGTGCTGCTATGGTCGCTGCTGCAGCATCCTCGACGTGCACCCATGACCAGACCCCCTGCCCGGAACCTGCGATTGCGAATTTCCGATCGCGCACTTGGTTGGAAACGTCTCCATCTGGAGTAAACCACGTCCCCGGTCCGTAAAAGAAGCCGTAGCGTAGTGCAACGCCTTCCTGATCAGACCAACTGAGAACCCGCTGCTCGATCTGTATATATGTCCGAACGCTCGCGGAAACAGCGGGCGAAGCATCGAGGGCAAGCTGCTCCGTTTCGGTTGCAAGTCCTGGGCCAGGTGCATAGAAGAACCCGGTGGACTGCACAATATACCGCCGTGCGCCGGCCGCCCTCGCCGCGTTCTGAAGGTTCCGTCCTCCCTCGAGTCTCACTGTGCGGTCTCGATCTGCAGCAGCACGCATTTCTTCGGGCGTGTAGTGTTTCGGGAGCGAAGTGAGCTCTTCGATAACTGCGTCAGGGCGCGCTTTATTCATAGCTACCTGGACCGCCTGAGCATCCAGCGCATTTGCAACTACTCCCTCAGCGCCGGCTTCTCTCAAGGTTTGCAGGCCGCGCTCGGAACTGGTCATTCCTACGACGTCATGCCCTGCAGCGACTAAGCGAGAAATCAATGGATGCCCGATGGCACCAGTTGCGCCTGCTATAAATACTTTCATTTCTTCCTCCCGCGGTGGATCGATTTATTTAAAGATTAGTCTCAAGAGGGGTCACCTCACTAAAGGAAATTAGCTCGCTAAGGCTTAGTCTTCGTTAGGCTGCGCCTCCGATCAAGTGGTTGGGTTGTGTACGCGCGTTTCACGATGTCGAGCACGGTATTTTTGCTAATGTTAAGCAGACGTCCAACTTGGCGGTAAGAGTGCCCAGTGGCCACTAATGCCAGAACCCTGGACGCTACTCGGTCAGCCTTAATTCGTTGTCCTCGTCGGCGACCAAATGAACTCCGCGAGCTCGCGCCGCTGCGATTGCTGAGCGGACACGTTCACGTAATAGGTCACGCTCGAACTCAGCGAGAGCGTAAGCGGGCCGCAATTGGGATCGGCAACGAAACGACTCACCCCTCTTCGACTAACTCCACCTATCATTGGAAAAAATCTAATAATCAATGGTTGACCGTCGATGTGCTTGCCACGTGTGTGAACATGAGCCCGCGAAGCTTTGCTGAAGTTACCAGCCGGACTCCCGCGAAGGCAGTCTATATGCGCTTCTTTCATACTCGGCAGACCGTTAGTAGGCAGTTGCTGGTTAACGTCAAGTTTGGCAGAAATTCGGGGATATTTGTCATTGCCGCCATTTCGACCTCAAGCATATCAGTCTGGATGGACAGAAACTCACTCTTCTCGAAGCCCCAACTAATGGAAGGCGAGATACAGCGGCCCGAAACCTTAAACTCACCCGTCACCGAGACGAGTGCCAGAAATGGAGCACGGAGATGATTATGTCTAAATCGAAACCGTTCACCCTAGGTGCCGCGATATTTTACGGCGGACTCATCGCTGGAATACTCGATGCGGCTGACGGCGTCGTGGCCTATTACTTCGCTGCGGGCTTGAACCCGATCCAAGTTCTGCAATTCATTGCCAGCGGCTTTTATGGAGCGGCCGCTTTTCAAAAGGGAATTCCCGGCGCCTTGGTTGGTCTCCTCGCCCATTTTTCCATCGCCTTCGCGGTCGCCGCCATCTACGTGGGAGCAACCCGATTTCTGCCCATGCTAAGCAGGGAGGCGGTAATGTGGGGCATGATCTACGGCGTTGCGGTATTCATTGTTATGAACTTTGTCGTACTACCGCACACAGCTGTCGTGAAATCACCCTTGTCTTTGCCGCTCTTGCTGAACGGGGTTCTCGGGCACGCTTTGTTCGTTGGCTTACCGATCGCCTTGGCAGCCCGACGCATTACAAACCAGTCCAGCTTCAGTACTCAGGCGGCTTAACTATAAAGCTGATCGGATCGACGCCCTAAGCGTACGATTTTTGCCGTTTCGTGCGCGGATCCCTAATAGCTACAACCTGTTAAGCAGAAGATTTAATATATTAGAGATCCATCCAGCCGTCGACGAGAATGTCAGTGGCTGATGTTCCCTGGGTCGGTGGCAAATCGGGAGCACAACCGCCTGGAAAGGCCAAATTATGCAGACGCTCGCTTCTCTTTCGTTTGAATTGCAGATCGCGCAGCAACGTCTGCGCGCGACCTTTGTGGAATCACAGGTACCGGCCAAAGCTCGAGGCAAGTGTCAATCGGCTCATTCGAACTATTTATCGAGAGGTATAGGGGTCGCCGGACCTCCAGCCGATATGCGAAGCCGGATAGAACCGTTTGGCTGGGTTCAAAACAATCTACGGCGTGGCAGGCTGTCCTGGAAGCGGTTTTTAGAGTGTTGGAGTACTGATCGCGTGTTCACCCAAGAGTCATGAAGACCACAAGTGTCAATGACGGGCTCTGCGCTATTTGGAGGGATCTCACCAGGGAACCAGTTTGGAAGTACGAAGAATTACCTCCACTGCTGTTAGCAGAACTAACGGAACTGGATTTGTTCGAAGTTGGTGACACGGAGCTCGCTCGGGCCCATTGGTTTTGGTCGCGCCGGCCCAAGCTCGCCCTTCATGAGAGCGCTGTGCTCCTGGTTGTGGCGTTATGTGTGCTTCCGTCCTCGGCTCTCGCGTTTGTTGCCCGGCCTGGAACTTCGATGCCTGAACGCGTCGCCGAAATGGTTATTCTACTCCTCGAACTGGCTGTGGGGATCTACCTGATCGTACAGCGGATCAGATTTGTCCGGTGGCGACGCGAATATGAGCTAAGCATCGATCGGCTCATTCGTACCATTCATCCGGGGTGTGAAGGAGGTTCGGCCATCTGCACGGCGAGATGCCCGACACCGCCCCCGCCGCCCGGGATATAGACGGTGTCGCCGGCTTGCACAGTGCCGTAGAGGCTCGCGAAGGCGGAGAGGAAGCACATCGGCAGCGCTGCCGCAGAGAGGAAGCTCAGGGATTCCGGTTTGGGGACGGTCAGGAACTCCCGCGCCAGCGCATAGCCGCCTTCGCCGCCACCCCCGGCGCCCCAGCCGCCGTCGCCATTCAAATCAGCCATCGCCACCACTACGTCGCCAACGGCTACGCCGCGCACGGCGCTGCCTGTGGCCACGACGATGCCGAACAGGTCGAGGCCGAGGATGACGGGGGGCGTCCGCCCAAGGAAGTTAAGCTCGGCGAGCTTGTACTCCAGCGGGTTGAGCGACGAGGCGGCGACGCGGATCAGCACCTGGTCGGCCCTCGGCCGCGGGACAGGAACACGCACCGCCTCCAGTGGAAGCCCGGCCCGGTCTTTGGTGTAGCCGACGCCGAGGAACGTCTCTGGGATCGTAAGTGTCTGCTTCATGTTAGCCTTCCTTCAGTTGTCAATCGTGGCGTGACGCCGGCGGCGGTCACCCGTACCAGGAGGCGTCCATCCGACATCGCTGGCCTGGGGAGGTTGTTTTGCTGTAGCGAGGAACGAGCGAACAGAATAACGAACGCAAAAGTTAGGAACCGTTTGCTTGGAGTGACCGCTGCCAAAGAGTTCCCGCAAGAGTGAGGCGGAAGCGGGGGAAGCCCGTAAGGGGAGCGAGCTGCACAACGAACTATAAGGACAGCTCTTGACAGGTTAGGGAGTGGAAAAGCTTTGGGTTCCCGCGCAACCCCCATTGGGACAATGGGGGCAGGGGGGCGCTACGAAACTATCTGCGAGCGGAAGCGAGCCGAGACATTGTTGTTAGGGTCTCAGGAGGGGCAGTGGCGAGGCGTCTCGCCGATTCCGAGGGGTGGCCGCCTTTCGGCGGTGTTGGCGTGTTCGGGGTCTAATGAAAAGGGGAACAAAGACGAAAAAAGGAGGGCGTTACGCGGAACCATGGGTTCCCGTACAGGAAGGAAGGAAGGAAGAGACAAGCTTGCTTGGCTCGACCGTGGAAACTGCGCAGGCCCGGCGGTTACCGGCCTGGGGGTTTCCCTATCGGAAATCTGATGATCAAGGGGATAGGTGGTTCTTTAAAGGAGAAATCTTTGAAATGTCAGGGGCTGTTTCAGCCGACGCGTGGATGACGGATTTTTTAAGAAAAAGTGATTTGCAAGCGAAGTGTTCTGATGAACACTAATAGGTAAATGTCGATCACGCCGAAAGCCATTCAGGACTTATTGGATGAACTGGAGGCCTCACGACAAGCTCGGCGACGAGCCTGGGATGTCCTGCAGGACCTTAGGGTAGTGTTAACAAACCTCGGGAACGTTACGATAGAGCAGTGTTTAGCTCCAAGTATCTTCGCTTCTCAACCGATCGAAGGTGTTTCGAATAGGTACAGCAGTGGTTGACAAACTGATCACCAAGTGCTGTGTTGACGACACCTGACGTTTTCACTGCAGCCGTAGGTTAGTGTTTTGCTGAAACAGCGCTTGTGAGATCGCCGCCCTTTAGCCCCGGGCCTTTGCCAGCCAGAATTTCTCCAGTAATAGCCCGAAAAAGGAACAAACAACATATGACAACCGCAAAAGACCTGACTAAAGAAGCCCCTCGAAGCCCGCGGAGCCGTATCGGCGACTATGCCCTAATGGCGCGCATGATCGATAAAGGCCGCGCGACTCTGAATGGAACTGTCGGGGAATACCACTTCGCGTGTCCTCTCGATCAAAAGCTTTTCACCTACAAAGGGGTTTTAGCCGATGACGTAAAAGCGGTGCTGGCATCCGCAGCTAGCGACGATGAGATCCTGGAGTGGTTCAGCAAACATGGCACTTCGAAAAGCGCCGCAGAAATCAAAGCTTGGTCGGACTCAGTCGAAGCAATACGTCCGTACGAGGATCCCGAAAGCAAAGAATGGTTTGCTGGAGAATGCGCAGCGCTCGGACTTAACCCGACTAAGACCACCCTCGTCGATTATCTCGAAACCGACGATCGCATGAGCTTCAAAAAGTAGGTTTGGTTCTTCCTTCCTTCATCTTAGCGTGATTGCGCTACATACCCGGAAAGGGGTGACCTTTGTCGACTTCCTCGTCAGCAATCCCTTCGATGAAATCTCTCTGAGTTGGCAGCTGCCAACTTCCGGGACGTGATCGGATGAAGCCACAACCGCGTTACCCTGAGAATTGAGAGACGCTGCTCAAGAGAGCAGCCTCGCGTCGCGCGCAAACACCTCTGTCCGGTTCCTGGGATCAAGAGCTGCAATGGCGCCGGCGGCAGGGGGTCGTTTGAAATCAGTTGACATAAGCTCATAGTGACATCATGATGTCATTATGACTGTTCCATTTATTGACCCATTTCCGATCGCCCGCTGGGCTCCCATTCCGCTACGCGTGATCGTTGGCTATGGCTTCATGGAGCATGGTTTCGCCAAGCTGGCCAAGGGTCCTGACGCATTTGCCAATATCCTCCAAGCGATAGGCGTGCCCCGACCGCATTTTATGGCCTGGTCTACCATCCTGGTGGAAATACTCGGCGGTTTAGCAGTGATTCTGAGCGCTTTCGTGACGCTGGCTAGCTTGCCGATGGCTGCGGTCCTAAGCAAAAAACTACATTCGTCGGCTTGGCGAGTAGGACCACCAGGAGACGCGTTCTAAAATCGCCGTCGTGGATGTCAACCGCATACCTTCGATTTTGTTGCAAACGTTTTTGACGGTTGCTGAAGCCGGCCAAATCTCCGAAGGAGCTCGCCGGCTTCATCTCTCACAGCCGGCCGTTACCGGCCACATCCGCAGGTTGGAAGCTAACCTGGAAACGACGCTGTTCATCCGCTCGGCCAATGGAGTCTCTTTAACCGAGCGAGGCGCGCAGCTGCGGGAAAGAGTTAAAGACGTCTTTGTCGAACTCCAACAGATTTTGCGGGAGCTGGATCGGACCCGGGAAGTGAACCGGACTCTGACTCTGGCAGCCAGCACAACTGTCGCGAGATATTTTGTGCCGAGAATTTTCCTTCGCTTCCATCACTACCACCCGGCCACCGCTCTGCATCTGATCGTTGGCAACACCGAAGAAGTGCTCGACCATCTTCGACAACAGCGCGTAGGGCTTGGGCTGGTCGAGGGCCATCAGCGTAGTCCAAATGTGCACCTGGAGCAGTTCATGCCTGATGAAATCGTTCCGGTCTGTGCCCCTCGAATTCCCGACCCAAAGCTCCGCCGCGCGATTGAAGGATTGAAATCCGTTCGCGACCTCGAGACGCTGCCGCTGATCTGGCGCGAGTCTGGGTCAGGTACGCGAGCTGTGGTGGAGAGTGTGTTGAAGGATAGCGGAATGAATCCGAGGAAGTTGGATCAGCGTTTTGAATTAGGAAGCACCGAAGCGATCAAGTCACTTGTGATTGGGGGCCTTGGGGTGGGCTTCTTTTCCTGTTGGGAGATTCAACAGGAAATTGCTAGGGGACTCGTCCGACAGATTAACATTCCTGGTCTGCGAATTCAGCGGATGTTTTCTTGGGCCTTCCCCAGCGGCGAGCTTGGCGGACTTCCTGGTAAGTTCTATCAGTTCGCCAATTCGATCCGAAGCGAGTTATCTGCGGTGAGCGCCCGCCCCTTAAAAGAGGCTGCCTAACAACCGAAACGGGCCTCCTGAATAAGAGATGGTAATTGTCCTTGAGAACGATCCGGCCATCTATCGTGCGGCCGATATTCGATCAGCACACCCGATTATCCCTTAAAGGTGCCTAAGACCAGAGTCTCTCTAAAAAAGAAAACAGTCTCCAGCGGGTTAGGAATTCTCTTTAGCTCGAATTCCGCAGCATGGAGTTCCCTTGCTTGTGTTCAATGGGTCGCGTTTCTTACCTTAACGGATTCTTCCACTGCTCGCGTGCATATTTCCGGTCGTGAACTGCTTATGGGGGACCCTAAGACCGTGTCGCAAGGAGTTCAGAAATACTTTTGTGCGCTCCTTGTGGGTGTGTATTAGGCACGAAAGTTAGATTCTGGCGAACTACGTCAGCAGATATCGGGTTTCGTTATTAGCCATCATAACTCTTCATTATTCGTTTACTCGTTTTGACAGTACTCAAATAGATGAAAACTCCTATATGTTTGAATACACATTCCTATTTGCCACCACTCTTCACTCTCATCGCTATTTGCTTGCTGGGATTTACCGCATGCTCCAGCCTTGATCCACCGGCGGGAAGAGGATTTCACGCTGCAATCATCGGAAAGCTGGATTCGCGCCCCAATGATTACGAGGATGTTGTCGCAGCGAACCGCGACTGGTACCAGCTGATCCATTAGCAAGCGGCGACTATCTACAAATGCGGGTCATGTGCGAAATCTTCGCTCAATCCATGTCCGCATTACTAAGTAGCCGTTCTCGCGAAATGACAGTTTTCGGCAACGGCGATGAAGTATTTCAAATGACTAAGTTTGCTAGAAGCATAGTAGCGAGAAGCTGTGAAGCACAAGACTCAATACATGGGAGAACTTACCACCCCTCGACGATAATGTCGCTGAAAGACGTTCCGTGAGCTCGCGGCAAGATCGAAAGTACAGCAATCCTCGAAAGGGAAAATTTATGCAGACGCTCGCTTTTCTCTGGTTTGAATTGGAGGTCGCGCAGAACCATCTCCATGCAACATTTGCGGAATCACAGCTACCTGCCAAAGCTCGAAATTTGAGTTCATCAAGGCGCTGATCCTTTCCTTACAGAATCTCTTGGAGGAAAGAGGAACCTGTTAGGAAAAGCAACGCCAGGTTTTGGGAATATCGGTAGGCACACTCTCCTCTAACGTACAGCCAGATGCGAAAATGATCGCAAATTTGTCCGGCACAGTCCGGGAAGGCAGAGCGCAAAACATAAACGAAGCAAATCTTGTTGCAGACTGACGTCCAACGGTCGAGAAGTGCCCGCCAACGCGATTCACTCGGTGCAGGTGGTTCGATATTATCCGAACTCGATAAGAAACCGAAGTTCAGCATAGTGATAGTGCACGAAGATGGACTTACCGGTAGGCGCGCACAGCATTTCTACAATGCCATGATTCGCGACCTAGCGGGCGCATGCGATTTCAGATTGGACCGATGGAGCTTTCGCGCGATCTCAATTCCAGAGATCGGAGATTTAGCCCTGCAATTAGCTGGCCAAGCAGATTTCGTCATTTTTTCCATGCGCGGCAAAGCTAAGTTTCCTACTAAGGTCAGAGATTGGATTGACCAATGGTCCATGGTAACAACAGATAGTAGACCCGTGCTGGTCGCACTGTTCGATCAGCCTGACCGGAGAGCCGTGGCTTCTGCAATTCAGTATCTGCGTAATATAGCCGGCCGGAAAAACACTAGCTTTTTCGCTCATCCTAATTTTCGCATATATGCCGACTAGCAGCCCACTTTCTGTGGTGACCACCCAAAAGCGATCGCGCTGCGCCCGAACCGCTTCCCCTCAAGAACTCCCCAGCTGATGAAAAATAAAAGTAGAGTGTTTGTCGGGCTAACATGCAGTCTAAGGTATAGACTTCTGGATCAACAGCTATGACTGGAAGTATCCGAACAGCGGCGTCAGGGATGCTGGCGGGAGCTGCTGCCAGCGCTCCTCTGGCGCTTAGCCTTGATCACCCGCGCTCCAGCGTCGCCCTCGGTCTGGCGATCGGCATCGCCTACGCCGTCAGCATGGGACGCACGCCGCAGGCCTATGTTGACAACCTGATGGCGGCTGGCGCGCTCGGAGTGCCCTTGTGGGGGCTGATCAGCCTCATTGCGCTTCCCTTATTATCCGGTCAAAGGCTTGAATGGAGCGCGGAAGAGATGAGAGCACACTTCCCTGCACTCGTCGGATGGGTGC
>Ga0209647_1003243_pt1 | contig 12696 bp, 29 predicted proteins | sample GraSoi_2013_60cm_FD_185827 | JGI IMG/M metagenome (GOLD analysis project Ga0209647, IMG submission 185827) | Grasslands soil microbial communities from the Angelo Coastal Reserve, California, USA - Sample 9_17_2013_60cm (SPAdes) (version 2) | ecosystem: Environmental > Terrestrial > Soil >... | reverse complement strand
CAAGTGCTGTCCATATCGCTTGCAACTCTTGCTCAGTGGCTATGTGTGCAGCATCCTCTTCTTCGGTAGGCACTTCAAGCATCTCTACCGGCTTGATGAGTGGTTCCGTGATCCGCTTCTTGTAGTAGAGCAAGATCTCACCGTCATAGATGCAGCGTTCTCGATGCTCATGATAGAGTTCACCGCATACCGGGCACATCTTCGTCAGCGGTTCCTCATCCCCTGGATCGCAATAGGTTGTATTCCCTTCCATCATGTCCTCTCTTTTCTGTGGTGTATCAAGCAATCTTTCAAGGTCGCATTCACGCTTAATCCAGTCATAAAGCTTGCCAAGCTGAGCCAGGCACATCAGGGCAAAGATGAGATAGGCTAAGGCCAGCCCCATGACCTGCGCAATCTCGACGGCATTCTTCAGGAACATCGCCCAGATGCCAGCCCAGATGAAATCTGCCATGCTACTCTCCCCCATTCCCAAACGTAGCTTGCTCGGTCAACATCTTGACCTGATGTTGGTGGTTACAGTGCATAAATCAGGTTGTCCTGATGTCTTCCCTTTTCGCTTGCTCACCATGCTCCTTTCCGGAAGCCCCGGCACTTTCGAGCGGGGAGGAAAGAAAGCGCCCGCAGGCGAGCCGTTTTTGAATGGGAACGGCTAAACCCCTACACTCAGGATTGCTCCCTTGTGCGTAAAGTTGGCCTCGACAAAGTTATGAGACGGTTTAACGTACAACACACTGGCTTAACCCTTGTACACCTATTTAATGCTGTACCGTAGAGGTCAGAGCTGGCCTCGCACCCTGACGTACCTATTTCGTCTCTAACGTAGTTAGCACTAGACTGATTGTATCCAGGCTATCGGTGCTAACTGAGTCTGGTCAGGTAGGAGCAAGCTCCTTAGCTTTCGCTAGGGGTTCCTGACTTGTGTTACAATTGCTGATTTGTACGTTGCTATAACTTGTGTTACAATTGCTGAATTGTACACATGCAACATTTACTTATATTAATCTTTGCGTGATACTCTGTCAAGGCATTTTTGGCGGTATTACTGGAAAGATTTTGTTTTCAGTAGAAGATTCTAGTAATAAGCAGACTTGCAGTATTAAGGAGGACTCATTTTTGTTAGATCACTATGCACAAGATTTCGCGGAATACCTAGATAAAGAGGAGGCGGTCTGGCGAAGTGCCCAGTTTTTCAAAGAATTTAAGCATTTTGCAGATACGTACTTCGCACTTAGTCGCAATAAAGCGCAACTTGCTGATGAGGCAAAAGTTGATCGCTCTATCGTGACTCGTGTTCTCGATGAAGATGAGAGTAAGCGTATGGAGCCATCAGCATCAAATCTCTTGCGGTTATGCGTGGTGTTTTACAATCGCAAGATCATGAGTGCGGAGGAAGGGGATCATCTCTTCTATCTTCTCCGCTATGCCACGCCTACCGATGTACATAGAGCACGAATGCAAACCACTGAGCATCACGCTATTGTCAAGCCTCGTACAAACACTGACGAACTATCACCGAACGTGCCACCACTACCAGCGTGGGCCAGACCACACTGAAAATGTCAGACAAAATGCCTTACATGTAATGAACACTATTAGTACTTTTCGCAAAATGTCACCTCCTTCTATCAAGTAAGAGAGATATTCACCTGTTGTAGCATATACTTGTAATGTGTTGCATCTCTTACACGAAAAATACCGTCTTGATCACTTGTCAAGATGACATATGGTAGAATGGGGGTGTCTCTATTGTTTATAGATAGAAGGCGGGGACTGAAGTCGAAAGGGAAGTTAAACTTGTTTGGACAATTCCTCGATGAAGTATGTATGCGTCTCGGTATTTCTAGAGAGCAGGTGGCACGGGAAGCAGGAATAAGCCCGTCAACACTGCACTACAATAGTAGTGAGGAGAAGGATCATAAGCCAAAACGCGAAACAGTGCAAAAACTCGTGAATGCTTTGCGTAAGCATGACAATTGGCTTGATACGTACAAGATCGGCTTATTTAATGCAGCAGATCTTGCTACAGATGAGCAGATTGCTGAGATAGAACGAATGCTTGTGTATATGCGCTATATAGACGAGCATCCACTAAAGCAAGAATGAACAAGAGCCATGTGAATGTTACTTCACATGGCTCTTGTGTTTGGTTGCACCATCAAGTTCAACCCTCTACACTATAGCACATTCCTCTTATAGAACATTTGTCCCTTCACACACATGCTACACTTACCGCATGTGTTACATGCAGTAGCACGTTAAGTAGAGAGGGAGCACCATCAAATGCAAGAACAACCAAGTCAATACCCGCCTAATTTTCAACAGTATCCACCTCAACAACCTCCACCGTATTATGCTCCACAGCCACCGCCAAAGAAGAGACACACGGCGTTGTGGATTACACTTGGTATTATCGCTGTCTTATTATTCGCCTGTATCGGTGCTGCTGTAGCTGTCACCAACAGCGCAAAGGGGGTCGTGAGTACCTTGGGAACCGCCGCCGCTACAACCGGCACAAGTAGTAGCACGACAGCCAAAGTGGGGCAGACGATCACACTCGACGGCGTACAGGCCACGCTCACCAGCGTGAAGATGCACGCCGGGACCGACTTCGACAAGCCCAAGGCAGGCAATGAATACGTGATTGTGCATGTGAAGATGCACAACACGAGCAGCACAGAGCACTCCTACAACGCCTTTGAGTTTCACGTGAAGAGTGGCACTGGCAACATCACGAATGAGGAGATAGTGTCCTTTGCAAATAGCAGTGACGCGCTCAGCTCAGGCACGTTAGCCGCAGGTGGAACCGCTGAAGGCGATCTGGTGTTTCAGGTGAAGCAGCACGATAGCAAAGCTGAGTTGACCTGGCAGCCAAGCTTTTTCGGACAACAAGGGGAGAATGGCTGGTTGTTGGGACTCTAGAGCATTGTCCATACAGCAAGCGGCGTTCCATTGCTAGGAACGCCGCTTCGTCTCTTGTGCTGTCAAGACTGCTCGTTAGGATAACTATCCTCATACTTGTACGGTGTCTTATCTACAAAGCCATTGTGTTCTAGCAGTTGACAGAACTTCTCAGGGGAGAATTGATCATCCTCTTTGTCCTTGCTTACTCGTCCCAGATCCGTGATGAGGCCAGATAGACTTGAGAGGGCATATGCTGATTGTATGTATACCTCAAGACGAGGAGCAATCTCACCGCCTATATCATGCCAACGCATTGCCATTTCACCCCAGGGGTCAGCGGTGTAAAAGTATACCTCATCAACCCATTCACGCTCTATCCGGTTTTCACGCCAGTACCATGCTTTCGTGGTACGAACGTAGTGGTTCTTTTCCATAATTAATCCTTTCAGGGTACCCTCACGCCTTCAGACTGAGGGAGGAATGAAAGGCATCCGCAGGAGCACTTCCGCTTTTGTATGCTACAATAAGAATATATCCATAGCGATATCTTGTTCTGCTGCAATGGCGCTCACATGGAGTGAGATGCCTCTCAGGGACCTATACGGTGCCCTTGGCCTTTCCCCCTCACGATGAGGAGGCGAGTTAATCACAAGATCGCATGTACAGATTGGCATGGTGAGCAGTAATGCTCCCGGTGCGTAGAGCTTGTGCCGTCCTTTCTGTATGGGCCGCCAGTAACCCGCCCTGGTTGCGGGATCGTAGGGGTAGCACCCTGATGTCCACCCGGCCTATCGCATCCACTCTTCGGAGTGAGACGCAAGCCTTTCCCCTTGAGGGGAGAGGTAGGTGACTTGCTTACAGCCTTTCTCAGTCTATTGCTTGAAAAGGATGTGTTCCATTGCTGTTATCGCCCCCTCTGCGTTTCTCGTGGTTATGCGAAGTGTCGAGGTAGAGGGAGGCGCATATAATATTTCTTTCGCCTGTACCAGTTTCTCATCACAGTCTTCAGGTAACAAACAACTGGTACACATGAGCGGCCCTTGCTCGTCTTCCTCGTCGGTCAACTGGAATGAGGCAACGTAGGGCATGTTGTGCTCTGTGGCAATCTTGATAATTTGCGCCATTAATGGCGCAATCTGATCATCGTAAATCTTTTCTAGATCCATTACTTTTTCCTTACCTCTCAAAAGATGCAATGTATGTGGTCAAACCGCTATTCTGCCTGATCACCTTCTTGTTGCATCATCGCAAGCTCAAACACGGCCTTATCCTCTGCTGACATAGGCTCAAGCGTGTAGGTGCTCGTGTCCTTATGCCAGTAAAACACGAGACCATTTTGCGCTGCTTGAAACACAAGTTCGTCTGCCGCCTTCTCTATACCGTCCTCACCATAATTCCCTTCATCGTCTCGCTCATCGTAAGCGCCCACATGTATCAGATGTGATAGCGCTGAATATTGCTTCAATGCACTGGCCTTGTTAAACTCTGTCATCCCCTGCTCCTCTCTGGCTTCAGCAGGAACGTGGCGACTGTCCGAGCGCACCGATTGCACCAGGCTATTGCCGTGGTTGTAGTACTGCTCGTGCGAAACTCGTATGCCTGCACGTTCTCTTCACTGCCGCAGCCACGGCAATAGTCCATGCCGCGTAGCTCTGAATGTTGGATCACTGGGATTGCTTGCTGCTCTTTCATTGTGTGCTCTCCTTCTAACTATTGTTCCATCGCTGTGCAATCTTGAGACATGCCTGACAGGTGACTTTCGGTTGATACTCTTTCCCATCTCCATCAGTGTGCATCTCCTCAGCCTGCCCACTCCATTGCTTGCCATTGTCATGAGAAGAGGATGAGCAAAGGAAGTCACCTGCTTTACGCTGAAGCCGTCCATCCTGTAGATCTTCTTTGAGTAAGATGTGTTCAACTGTCGCCGCGTTGCGACCATTACCCATGCTTCTCTCTGATAAACCACTGAGCACATCCTTGATACCAGTCACCCAAGCAACAGGGACATACAGCGTGGCATTGAATAGTTCAGCCCTTGCTCGTATCTCATTCAGACGAGTGCGCGTATGTTCTTGCTCAGCTTTGCGCAACTCTTCAATCTTGCGCTGTCGCTCCTGATATTCCTCTTCTGTTTCCAGGTAGAAGTTGCCTTGAAGGATGACGTATGTTTCCCGGCCCGGCACAAGCTGTACTTCAGCAGGATCAGCAAGTCGTAGTGTTTGCCCTTTGACCTCAACAGACTGCGCATTGATCACCGTTGCGTTATGTTTGCCACCACGCATCTGATTGAACCAGCGAGGATCGATGAATGACGGTGTAACTAGTTTATGCATTTTGGTGTTTCCTCTCAACTAAGATTTATCGTTAAGAGAATTATAAGCGATATCGTTAGAATTGTCAAGCTCTTAATTGATCGTGATATTTTCTTCCTCTGGCATGTTCGGATACATCAGCTTTGCGTAAATCAGAAATCTTGTACAGTGTGATGTTGTATCCCATACGTGTACCGTTTACTCTTCCATGCAAGCGCAGATAGCGCAGTCTTTCAGGCGTGATATCAAGAAATCTTGCCGCCTCTGCCGGTGTGAGTAAGGTATCTGTGTTAATATCTTCTGGCATGTTCGCACCTCCTATATCAATTTATACGATATCGTGAAATTAATGTCAATACCCCTTGACAATTCTAACGATATCGCTTATAATATAAGAGTCAAGAGAAACAAGTAAGGAGCCACTCGAAAGTGACTCCCCTAGTTCGGAAGACCCCTAGCAGTTGAGAGGGCAAGGGGCTTCACAAAGGAGATCATACATGTTTAACCAGAAAAGTGCAAACATTATCGAGCGTAAGCTCATCGTTCGTACAGGCGTCGTTCTCTATACGATTGCAAGCAGCAGCAGCGATTATACCTATTTCGTCACGGTGACGAATGGCAAGATTGATGAAGCCACTCACCAGGATTGCAAAGGCTTCCATTATTGCGGTAAATGCCTGCATGTACGCGACATCAACGCTATTGAGAGCGAGCTGGTAGCAGAGCGCAAGATGGCGGCTTACCTGAACACTTACGATGACATGGCTGCTGAGAAGACACAAGCTATCGCTCAGGTACGCAAGGTTGACGGTCTGGGGTATCGCTCAGAGTGGTATCCTCGCACGAGCCTCTAATGGACATGACGGAATGGCTGCTCCAGCTTGCAGGAGACGAGCTGGAGCACATTGAAGATAGTTTACGATCAGGAGAATTTTCTGAGATGAAAGAAATTTATGTTCACGCCACTGATGGACGCGGCATGTATGCCGGTATGAAGAATATCCTGGCTGCTTCCACTGATGAGGCGATAGCGATAGCACAAGCGACCTGGCGTGATGTGCCTGCAAGTTGCAGGCAGTGGTTCGCAACAACCGATAAACGGTATGTCAAGAGTGCGAAGACGCACAAATAGATAGCGTGAGGGCTGGCATTGTCCAGCCCTGGAGGATATGTATCATGACTTTTAATCCTAACGAACATTTGATGAAGTTAAAGATGGGGCAAGGTTCGTCTGACTATCTCCCAGTTCAGTGGCGTCTCGTCTGGTATCGTGAACTGTGCCCTCAAGGGACTATCGATACTGAAGAGTTGGAGTATGACAGCGAGCGTGAAGTAGAGGCAGAGGTATATGTGTGGAACGCTGAAAAGCGACGTAGTGAGAAGGTGCTGAAGCACGCAAAGGGTTACGCTCGCTATCGTGCGGTAGTTACAGATGGTAAAGGTGGGCGTGCCACCGGAACTAAGAGCGAGAACGCCGCTAACTTTGCCGACTACGGAGAGAAAGCTGAGACGGGAAGCATAGGCAGAGCTTTAGCCGCTCTTGGCTATGGCACACAATTTACTGGTGACGAGTTGAATGAAGGGCATCGCATCGTCGATAGCCCGGTAGAACGCCACAATGAGGATAGCGCAGCTCAGGCAAACAGCAACGGCAATCATACCCCTACTGCCAATAAACCCGCTGTAGTCACTTCACAGCCACAAAACACATCTGATGCGACAGAGCAGCAACGTGCAAGCATCCGTAAACTTTGTGAGCATCTAGGTCAAGCAGAGCCAGTGGTAGCAAGCTTCGATGAGGCTAAAAACTGGATTGCTAAATTGAGCCAAGCCTATAGAGAAAGCCGCAAAACGGCATAAGAGTTGATCGGGCCGGGGCGACTCGGCCCAAGGAGAAATTGCGATGTACCGTTATCGTCGTAGCAATACCGCTCTCAGTGGCCCTCACGCTCATCTGTGCAAGTGCCGTGTCACCTGGCAGGAGAGCCATGATAGCGAGACGTGGCAGCCCATGAGCGGCGTTATCCTCGTGGTAGGACGTGATAGCGCATTGTATGTCGATGTGCAAGGTACGCATTATTGGATATTCGCTGATCCACAGCGATACAAGGATATTGTTATACAAGAAAGCGAGATGTGAGATGGATGAGAAGCGAGAGACAGAGCGCCGTCGTCTTCGTGAGAAGCTTGTCATGGCGAGTGCGTCCAACCAGAGCACATACCAGAGTTTGCTCAGTGCAGACGTTTGGGCCGGGAAGGAACACGCTGAAAAGATCATGACGGCGTATCGTATGGCGCAAGACCTACAGCGCAAGATCGAGGCGTTGCTGCAAGAAATTGGAGAATAGACCACGTAAAAGGTGACATGGTGGGGCTTTAAGAATAGTGCATAAAGCGGCTTCTCAAGCCGCTTGAAAGGGTAAAGAACATGATTGCGCGGATTAATCTTCGTGAAGTTTCGCAGAATGATCGCTTTGCGCCTGATCCTGAATATGCTATTAGGGGCGCAAGAGTTGCCCAGTCTCAAAGGCCGAGTGTGTACCGGATAGAGGGTGATATCCTCTTTGTCGATATGTCTAAGGTGCCATTGACTGTGCCGCAGATTTGCGAGAAATTGCACTGGGGCGTTCAATGGAACAGCCACGAGGTATAGCTAACCTATGGCGGGTTTGTTATCGTATGGCTCCCAGAGCCATTTGAGGGATAAAAAGAGATGGCAGTAGAGCAACAAGTCCTTACGCAAGAAATGATTGATCGTTGGGAAGCCCTGGCAGCACAAGCAGGACTCGCTAAGATGCGTGATGGTTGTCAGCTTCCTAGCAAGTGGCACGTTACCCGCGTCGAGTTGGGACATCCTCTGTATGTGCCTGAGTTGGGCTGGTACGTCTACGCTCAACTCGTAGGCAGTACACAAACCATGTGGACGTTTGTAACTGTACGAGACATTCTCTCTTGGCAGTTGGAGCAGGCCAAAGCGAGAGAGTTAAAGCAACTACAGGACAATTTGAGGGCGTTCTTTCAAGCTTTAGGTAACTACGCTAAGGAGCAACAGAATGACGAAAGAGCAAGAAGCAATCAAGGCTGCTCAAGATGAGATGATAGCCGAGTACACCACCATGCATCGCTCTGCTATCAAGAACTGGTTTTTTGAGGATGAGCAGATAGCAAAGATGGAGTTCAACGAGAGTGGCTATCTTGCGGCAGGTGTTAAGGATAGCCGCATTTTAGAGCACACTGGCGAGGGAACCATTGAGGAAGAATGGATTATCGAGATAGTCCCTGATGTGGGCGTTGATGTTGAGTCAGAAGAGTACCGCGTCTACCAGAACGTTACTGGTGATACCTGGATTGTGGAGAAAGCATGAAGACACTTCCCTACTTTCACGAGCATGATGAACATGCAGAGATCCCCGCAGGCTACGGTATTGATGAATCGCATGACGGTGGTTGGTATCCCTACAAGCTGGATAGGCAAGAAGGTATCCTGTACCTTGCTGATGAAAGCGGCCTTGATCGACGCTGCACTTCCTACGATGAGGCGTTAGCGTACTTGCAGCAGTGGCTTCAAGTGAGACGGGCGTTAGCGAAAAGCTTACAAATTTGATTGTTTGTGGTATAGACATGAAGTCTTTATTGAGGTCTGAAAAAGGAAAAAAAGATGACCGACAGTAACAAGAGGCCAATCTTCCACGAGCATGAGAGTGATCATGCTATCCCAGAAGACTACGGAATAGACGAAAATCACGATGGCGGTTTTTATCCATACATCATCGTAGACGAGCATGAGAGTGGTGAGGAGATGCTTTATATCCCCGATAATAAAACCGGGCTTGATATGCGGTTCACGTCTTATGCTGATGCTCTTGAGTACATTCAGGAGCGGTCAGCGAGATAGTAGATCTAACGTCCATTTATCGAGGTAAGAGAGGATCATCTACGAATGACTCAAGATATACAGATATACCCTGGACCTGAACAGTCACTTGCATTTGGTGCAGAAGAGATCAATGCTATTCTTCTGATGATTGAGCGAATTAGACCTGAAGAGATTGTTCATCCTGAACAGTTGATGCGGGTTGGTTCCTACAGTTTTGCTCAGATACGTGTTGCTATCGCGCAACGTGCGCTTTCCTGTGTTGATCCAATAGACACAGGAACATTTCTACGAATATATAGAGCACAAAAACAACTTATCCAGGGCAATACTGCGCGTCTGTATGCATCCTATCCAACGAGCGGACCAGGGAAATTGCCGAAAACGGTGAAGCTAGAGATTAGTTCCAGTCACAGCTTTATCCTAGAATTTGAGTTTCCTATCCTTGAGCCAAAGGATAGTTGGGAATCTGTTGCCATTCGGTTCGCTGATTTTCGGCAGCAACCACACTGCATCACATTTCTTTACGATATGCAGAAGGGAGCAACGCTTCAGCAAATACAGCATATGTGGTCTGGATTGCGCTTCCTCTGCCGCAATCTACGTGAATGGGACCAGCAGGGGATAACTTTCCCAGAAGATATCTAGTTGTATCAGAGGCGAACCAATGCCAGTTTCACATAGTTAGGCTTGGGAAGCCAGTTGAAAGGATATTCTGATGAGCGAGAAGTTGAGCAAGGAAGAATTTACACGCCGGTTTGATGAGTGGAGAGAGAAAACGTATGCTATGTTTCAAAAATGGCAAAGGGAAGAAGGACTTACTGTAGATCAGTGCTTAGAACGCTTCTGGGGGAAGGAACTTCTTAAGAAATGGAAGGAAGGTTAGAGAATGCCAGAAATCATTTTTAGTAACGAAGAGCTAAACGAGCTTTTGATTGTGCTGAATGTTGCGCTGGAGGATGCCAATACAGCTGTTCGTCTCTCGCATGACACCGATGAACTGAACGCATACAAAGAGCATCGGCAGAACATTAGGAAATGGATCACTCGTTTCAGTCGGTTAGTTCAAGGATAGTGTCGGTAATGTGCACTTCATTAAGTGAAGTGAGCGTTTCCACTAAGGTGGATTAGTGTACACGTCAGCTAAAATTTGGGGAAGAGAAGATAGGAGAGTGAGATGAGCAAACAAGAGACGATCTGGGTGATGGATTCGGATATCTGTGATCAATGTGGTGGCTTGATTGGTGACTTTGGCATCTGCCTTGACTGTGGAGATGACGGCGTAGACTGGGATGAAGAGGAATGGGAGGATGATTATCCCGACTTTGGCGACTCTGATGAAGACCAGGAAGAGATAGCTGCAAGGCAGCGAGTTCACAATCTCTTCCTACAAAAACTTGAAGCTAAGTATCCTGGGCATCCCTGGACGCGAAAAAAGGAGCAATCATGAGCGCACAATTTGAACAAGCCACAAAGAACTTGTTGGCACGGATTAACTACGATCCCAACGATAGGGAAACCATTGAGCAATTTCTTGAGGCATTTGCTGAGCATGTTGTGTGGAACACAACCCCTGCTGATGGCAGCACAATCCTTGAATTTGAGGGGAAGACATGTGAAGAGATAGCTAAACTCATTCCTGATATGGAGCGTGACGATTAGACCATGACAAATCGTTCTTGTCCAGTGTCACAAAAGAGGTAGATAGGGTGAAAACAGACGAAATTTACGTGCATATTGGGCAACGTATACAGGAGGAGCGTAAGTCTCTTGGATTTCTTCAGCAAGATCTAGCGCAAGAGATCGGTTTACTGCGCACATCCATTGTGAATATCGAGGCAGGGCGACAACGCTTGCCCATACATAAACTGTATGAGATCGCTGAAGCCCTCGGTGTGTCCGTCTCCTGCCTGCTGCCCTAACGAGTTTTAACCAATATTTCAAACTGCTTCATATTCACGTCTAAAACACTTGACAACAATATGGATATCCATTATAATATAGACAGTGAAGAGAAATGAAATTGAAGGAGATACAGAAATGACAAGCACAAAGAACGCAACGGTCCGCACCGGACAGACACTCCGCAATATCTCAGTACAGTGTGATGCGAATATAGTATCCTGGCACATTGCCTATAGCGCGTCGGCGATGTCAGACGCCCTCGTTTCTCTGGTATCTGCTTCTTCTGATAGCTCTCTTCTCGCTAAGAAACTCGTCACGAGCGGCGGCGGCTCCAGCGATAGCCGTATCTATGGCTCATTTGAGTTAAAGGTTGGAGCGTACACATTTGAGTTGAACGCTCGCTATGATGAGGACAATAACGTATGGCAGCTTACCTACTAGCTAGAGGAGGCATAATGACAGAGCAGACGAAGCGGAGGCCGGGACGCCCTCGCGGTGAAACCAAAGATGCAAAGAAAGAGTTTCATCTGAAGTTTTCGCCCGATGTAGCTGAGTACATTGAACGAGTAGCCACACAAGGTTATCAGACCTTTTTCTCTGATCTGGTACGCCGACATATGGAAGAAAATAGACCATAACAAAGCTCACATAGGTGAGGTAAGAAGAAAGGACAAGACGATGAATGATATGGATGAGCAGGAAGTCAAAGATCAGAAGCGCCGTCAGCAGATTGCTGTTTATGTCGAGCAGGTTAAAAATGGATCGCATCCTGCTCTTACTGGCTCACAGAAACAAATTGACTGGGCCACAAAAATTCGCACAAGTTATCTTGAGTGGGCAATTGCTCAGATCAATTTCTACGAACGTGCTGGAGGTGATCCGATCACGACTGGGCTTCCAACGCTTCTACATAATGCTTTTGTTCACTTGCGCCACGCTGAAGCATCTTACTGGATTAACAATCGCTCTGATCTGAAATAAGAAGGAAGAAAAGACCAGCAGAGAAATAGACCATGAGAAACAGGAGGGCGTATGCCAAAGGGACGAAAATACATAAGAGAGGAACAGCATAATTCAGAAGAGTATCCCATCCTTAAACCGATCTATGGCGATAGATGGGCTGCTCATGGTGATGGATGGGCGGTGCATGGCGATACTCCTGAAGAGGCGATAGCAAACTATCACCAAGCTGTCAAACGGCATGAGGAAATATTAGCTCGTCCTCCCTGGCGTACCTTAACACCTGAAGAGAAAGCTGAAGCGAACAAACTGAAAAAGTCTTAGTACAATAAACAGGACATAGGTTTTGTCTGAAGGAGAAGAATTATGGATCTTTCTACAGCATTGGACCTGCAAGATATGCAGAGAGAACTTGATGCAGGTAACATGATTAAAGTGCCTTGTGAGGGGTCATATATATGGATATGGAAAGAGGAAGAGAAAATCTGTACCCTCTTTAATAACGATCCTGATATGACCTCAGATGTTAAATTGGATTTTGAAACCTTAGAACATGTGATCCTTTTCAATTTTTTCCACGGTGCTACGGTTATCGAGAAAGAAAAGTAGACACTGACAAATTGCGGATGGTGTAACTACAAACAATCTAAGGAGAAAAGACGATGAACATCAAAGACGACGACCAGGAGCAGCAACAAGACGAGGAGCGTGATCCTCTGCTGCAAGAGATGATTGATTATC
>Ga0209647_1003238_pt1 | contig 12705 bp, 11 predicted proteins | sample GraSoi_2013_60cm_FD_185827 | JGI IMG/M metagenome (GOLD analysis project Ga0209647, IMG submission 185827) | Grasslands soil microbial communities from the Angelo Coastal Reserve, California, USA - Sample 9_17_2013_60cm (SPAdes) (version 2) | ecosystem: Environmental > Terrestrial > Soil >... | reverse complement strand
AGCGCGAGGCGGTCCGGCAGGTCGCTGGTGCGCAGCGCCATGCCACAGCCCAGCACGTAGACGCGGCCTTCTTTGGCGATGTGGCGCAGCGTGGAGAGCCAGGGCTGGCCGCGGTCCCACGTCGCCGCCACGTAGATCTGCGTGCCCCAGGCGTAGAGCGCGTAGCGCGCCAGCGGCATGTAATTCTCCCAGCAGATCAGCCCGGAGAGCACACCGAACGGCGTTTCGTAGACGCCGAGGGTGCTGCCGTCGCCCTGCGCCCAGACCAGCCGCTCGCCGCCCGTCGGCACCAGCTTGCGGTGCTTGCCCAGGATGGTGCCTTCCGGATCGATGTAGAGCAGCGTGTTGTACAGGCTGGCGCCGCTTGCCTCGATGTTGCGCTCGCTGATGCCCATCACGACGTAGACGCCCGCCCGTTTGGCGGCGTCGCAGAGCTGGTCCGCCGCCGGGCTGGGGATGGCGACGGCGTTGGCCAGCAGCTCGGCGTAGAGCTCGCTCAGCAGGCCCTCCTCGCCGGCAGGCACCGCCCACACCCAGTCTGGATAGGCGGGGATGAACGATTCGGGGAAGACAACGATTTTGGCACCCGCTGCCGCTGCTTGCGCGATCAGGGCGCAGGCTTTCTCGACGGTCGCCTCGCGATCGAGAAAGATGGGCGACGCCTGCACGGCCGCCACGGTGAAGGGAGCCTCGGAAGCTGACATGTTGCGCCTCAATTCTTCTCGCCTCGTACCGCCCAGGCGCGGGCCATCAGGACAATCGAGCCGTCCGCGGCGATGGGCAGGCCCGCACGGATGCGCTCGCGCAGGGCTGCCCGCCGCGCCACCTCGAGTGACGTTACATAGCCGGGCGCCGGCCCCTCGCCCGCGAGGAACGGCGCCCAATAGTCGTCGAAGTCGCGGAAGACGGTCGGCGCGTCTATCGCCCGCGTCGCCACACGCGCGAAGCCCGCTGCCTGGACCGCCTCAGCCAGCGCCGTGGGCTGGCACAGTGGGAAGCGCACGCCTTCGTCCAGCGTCTGCGCCGCGCTGTCGAGCGCCACGGCAGCGTTCCAGAAGTGGCGCAGCAGCTGCATCTCGCCGGCATAGTCCCAGACGTAGAGGCCGGCGACGCCACCAGGCCGGAGCGCACGCGCCATCTCGGCCAGCATCTGCTCTGGCCGCGGCACGAAATTGAGCACCAGTCCCGAGACGGCGGCGTCGAAGGCGCCGTCCGCGGCTGGGAGCGCCTGCGCGTCGCCGACCAGAAAGCCGGCGCGTGGATCAGCTACCCGCTCGCGGGCCAGGGCGACGTAGCCATCCGTGCGGTCCACCCCCAGCACACGCGCCGGCGCGGCGTCCGCGAGAATGGTCTGCGTCAATGCGCCGGTGCCGCAGCCGACATCCAGCCAGCGCGCGCCGGCAGGAACCCCCAGCCAGCGCAGGAGCTCGCGCGCGATGGGACGGCTCCAGCGCCCAACAAACGCCTCGTACCGCTCACCGTTGGACCACCGATCAACCGGAGCGCTCATACTCACTCCCCCTTGAGTGTGTCTGGACGCGGCGCCGCCTCCACCCCGCGCCCCAGGCGCGCGACGATGCTTGGCACGCGGCGACCTCGGCCTACGACGTGTGGACGTGTACGATACACGCGCGCAGCGCGAACGCGCTGGCGCGGTCCGCGCTCGTGACGAACACCGCGCCGCTCTGCTGCGGCCGTACCATCAGCCGCGTGTCAGAGTGGGCGGCTGCCAGCGGCAGCTGAACCCCAGACGATCAACCGAGCGTGGCGGCCCTGTGCCCGGCACTCTACGTCCGGCACAGAGCGCTGTCAAGTTCAAGCGGCACGGCCGCACCAGTTTCCCTCACGCCACATGCTACAATGAGCGGCGGACGACCCGGCGCACGAACGCGCCGCCCAGCGGGAGACTGTCATGACGCAGCCGCGAGCGACACCGGCAGAGGCGCGCGAGGCGCGGCAGCAAACCCCTATCGGCGTCTTCGATTCCGGTGTCGGCGGGTTGACGGTGCTGCGTGAGCTGCTGCGCGAGCTGCCGGACGAGCGCTTCATCTACTTCGGCGATACCGGCAACTGCCCCTACGGCGTGCGGCCCGAGGCGCAAATCCAGGAGCTGGCGCTGGCCGTTGCGCGGTTCTTGCTTGCGCGCGACGTGAAGCAGATCGTCGTCGCCTGCAATGCGGCCTCCGTTTCGGCGCTGGCCAGCCTGCGCGCCGCCTTCGAGCTGCCATTCGTCGGCGTGGTGCCGGCGGTCAAGCCGGCGGCGGAGCGCACGCGCGCCGGCAAGGTGGGCGTCGCGGCCACGGAAACCTCGGCGCGCAGCCAGTACCTCCGGCGTCTGATCGCGGAGCATGCGAACGGTGTCGAAGTGCTGGCGGCCGGCTGCCCTCGCCTGGTCACGCTGGCCGAGGCCGGGATACTGGACGGGCCAGAGGCCGAGGCGGCGGTGCGTGGCTATATCGAGCCGCTGCTGGCGGCGGGCATAGACGAGCTGGTGTTGGGCTGTACGCACTTCCCCGCCATGAGCGCGGTCTTCGCGCGCGTTGCCGGTCCGGCGGTCGAGGTGATCGACTCGGGCGCCGCGGTGGCTCGGCAGGCGCGGCGTGTGCTCGCGGAGCGTGATCTATTGGCGCCGCCGGGTGGCGGCCCACTGGCGGCGTCCCGTGCCGTGCGCGCCAGCGACGAGTTCTGGAGCAGCGGCGAAGCCGGCGGGTTCGCGCGCACCGCCCAGGCAATCTTGGGGGAGCCAATCCACGCGCGCCACGCGAGCGGCATGGTCATGTCGCCTGCAAAGCCTGCGTAGTGTGGCGCACGCCACAGCCAGGCCCATTGCCTGGCACACTGCCTACGTCTATACTAGCCGCGTCTCGCTCGTGTGATGGCGCCCATCCGCCAGGATGCTCCTTACCCCCGGAGCGGCGCCGGATGCCTGTAGGCGATGCAGTCAGCTACTGAGGGGATGGTTCAGCACTTATGAGACCTACTTCCTGGCGTCTTCGCGGGCGGGCGCTGGCGCTGGCGCTATCGGTGCCTGCGCTGGCGCTGGTGGCGCTGCGTGGCGCCCCGGTGGCACAGGCCGCGGGAGCCTGCGCCTCCGCCACTGGGGCGTGCATCCAGTGGAGCGGCGCGATGATCTACGCCGGCCAGAACAACGGCAATCCTGAGGGACCGGTGGGCGAGCATGCGTTGGTTCATGGCACGAAATTCACCCCTGGCACGTATACGCTCGCCCTCGTCAAGGGCGATGTGAACACCTCCGGCCAGAGCCCGGTCGAGTTCTGCAAGCTGTCGCAGAAGGTCGCGGTCGGCGGCAGCGTGACGGCGGCGGGCGACGGTACCTTCGACGCGCCGTTCGACTGGCCGGCTGGTGCCAGTAGCGGCCAGTGGAGCATCTGCGCCTATGATTCGGCGACGAGCATGCCGCCGCTCAACGGCAACGTAGACGACGGGCCGTTTAGCGTGCTGTCGTCCCACTCGCCGGCGATTTCGATCTCGTCGGCCTCGATCGCCCCCGGCGACACCTTGACGGTGACAGGTCACTACTGGCTGCCTGCGCAGGGCGGGATCTTGGTCTACGTCGGGTCGTGCGCGGACTGCGACGCCCAGCCGGTCACCAGCACGCAAGCCACATCCGGCCCCGACGGCTCGTTTACCGCCACGCTGCCCATTCCCTCAACGGCGGCGGCGGGCAGCTTTGTCGTGAGCGCCAACGCGCACGGCGGCGTGCTGGATGTGGGCCAGACGAACGCCAAGCACGTTACTATCGTCGCACCGAAGCCCACGGCCACAACGCAGCCCAGTCCGACGGTGACCGCCGCCACCACCGCCGTCGCGCCGACGCCACCCAGCAATTCGAGCAGCGGTAGCTCCGGCTTGATCATTGCGCTGGTGATCGGCGTCGTCGTCTTGCTGGCCGCGCTGGCGGGGCTGCTCGCCTACGTTCTGACGCGGCGCAAGCCAACGCCGGGCGCGCCGGGCTACGGCGCGCCCGGCGGCTACGATCCCCCAACGGGATACGGCGGTAGCGGCTACGGCTCGCAGCCCGACTATGGCGCACCCTATGGCGCACCGCCCCCGCCGCCCAATCGCGGCAATCTGTGGGGAGGCGACTGGGACCCAGAATCAACGTCCGTATTACCTGGCGGCGGGCAAACTGGCCAAACCCAGCAGGCCAGGACACGGCAAGCTAATCCATATCCAGACGACTCGCCGACGAATCCAGGGAATCAGCCGCCGGACGATCCCTGGGGCAGGTAGAGCCGTGGGCCAGCGAGTGGCTGGTGACCAGGCGCGCGGAGAGAGGATAGGCGACCATGTGGGAGGATGTGACGGCGCTGCTGACGCGGCCGGCTGTCGAGCTGGCGGAGCTTGTGCGCACGGGCCAGGTGCGCTCACGCGAGCTGGTGGAGGCGGCGCTGCGGCAGATCGAGCGGCATGCGGACCTGAACGCTTTCACCCTGGTGGAAGCCGAGCCGGCGTTGGCCGCGGCGGATGCCGTGCCATCAGGCGACCCACGTCCTTTCGCCGGTGTGCCGATTGCCATCAAGGAGCTGAACCCGGTGGTGGGCCAGCGCCTGACCTTCGGCTCCGATCTGTTCGACGAGTATCGTCCCGGCTACGATGGCTACGCCGTGCGCAGGCTGCGCGACGCCGGCTTTGTCTTCGTCGGGCGCACGTCCGCGCCCGAATTTGGCATCGTGCCCGTCACGGAGCCGCGGCGTTTCGGCCCCACACGCAATCCGTGGGATCGCGAGCGCACGCCGGGCGGCTCCTCAGGTGGCGCGGCGGCGGCGGTGGCGGCAGGCATCCTGCCCGTGGCCCAGGGGAGCGACGGCGGCGGCTCGATCCGCGTGCCGGCGGCATGTTGCGGCCTGGTCGGGCTGAAGGCGAGCCGTGGCCGCATCTCCTCCGGGCCGGACGCGGGGGATAACTTTCTCGCGACGAATGGCGCGCTGACACGCGGCATTGCCGATGCCGCCGCCCTGCTGGACGTGCTGGCCGGCTACGAGCCGGGCGACGCCACCTGGGCGCCCGCGCCGGCGGAGGCCTTCGCCGTCAGCGCCAGGCGCGAATCCGGACGCCTGCGCATCGCCATGACCACCGCCTCTCCCATTGGCACGCCGGTGAACCCCATCTGCGCACGCGCCGTGCACGACGCCGCGCAGCTGCTGGCCTCACTCGGCCACGAGATCGTCGAGGTGACGCCGCCGGATTGGGTCTCGCCGCAGCTAGAGCCGGCCTTTCTGGTGCTCTATGCGGCGGGCATCGCGAGTGGCGTGCGCTTCGGGGCCTCGTTGCGCCGGCGCCCGCCCCAGCCGGACGACGTCGAGTCGCTCACCTGGATGTTCTACGAGCAGGGCATCCGCTATTCCGCAGCCGAGCTAGTGGAAGCGATGACGCGCTTGCAAGGGCACGCACGGAGCCTGGTCGCCTTCCTCGCGGGCTACGATGCGCTGCTCACCCCGCCACTCGCCCAGCGCCCGCTGCGCATCGGCGAGCTGGATACCTGCGGAGCGGACCCACGGGCCGAGTTCCAGAAAGCTGAGGTCTTTGCACCCTTCGCTGCTGTCTTCAACGTTACAGGCCAACCGGCAATCAGCCTGCCGCTGTATCAGGGCGAGGACGGCCTGCCACTCGGGGTGCAGCTGGCCGGCCGACCGCTGGGCGAGGGGCCGCTGCTCGCGCTGGCGGCGCAGCTCGAAGCGGCGCTCCCCTGGGCCGGGCGTGTGCCTTCGCCGGCCTAACCGGCTGCTTGAGAGGACGGAAGTCAGTTGAGTCCGAGGCGCTGGTGACTGCCAGCCAGGGAGTCTCGGGCGACGTGCTCACCCAGCGCCTTCAGCGCCGGCAGGTCGGTCAATCCTCGACCGGCGCGACCTGCAAGACTTTGTGTGGCTGCCAGGTGCCGGCCGCGGTCTGCCAGCGCAGGATGCCCAGAAAGCGGCCGTCGGTCGAGTAGGCGCGCAAGAGCTCACCCTCGCCAGGCTCCATCTCGCCGCGCGTCTCGAAGCGCAGCGGCTGGCCCGTGCGCAGCCGGTCCTCGCTCGCATGCTCGAGAATCGCCGCGCGGCGCTCCAGCAGCGCTTCGTCGGGCGCGTAGAGATAGTCCTGCCAGGTGTTGTCGGCGAGCGCGGCTTCGAGAGCTTCGAGGGTGATGCTTTGCGCGAGTGTGAATGGTCCGCTGCGCGTGCGCACCAGCCCGGCAAGGTGCGCGCCGCAGCCAAGCCGCTCGCCGAGGTCGAACGCCAGCGAGCGAATATACGTGCCTTTGCCGCACTCGACATCCAGGACGAGGTCCGGTGGGTCCCATGCGATGAGGCGCAACGCATAGATGACGATGGGGCGCGGCTCCAGCACCACCGACTCGCCCGCGCGCGCCGCCTTATAGATGGGCTGGCCGCCGCGCTTGATGGCCGAGTAGGCCGGCGGCACCTGGAGCTGCTCACCGAGGAATGCGGGCAGCGCGGCGGCGATGGTGCGCTCGTCGAGCGTGACCGGCGCCTCGCGCAAGATCGTCCCCTCGGCGTCGTACGTGTCAGTCACGGCGCCGAAGCGGATGGTTGCTCGGTAGGCCTTGCCGCTTTCGCTCAGATACTCCGCGACGCGGGTTGCCTGGCCCATACAGACCGGCAGCACACCGGTGGCAGCGGGATCGAGCGTGCCCGCGTGCCCGACGCGCCTCTGCTGGGCCAGGCGCCGCACGCGCGCCACCACGTCGTGTGAGGTCATCACTGGCGCTTTGTTGATGCTGAAGATGCCGTCCATGCGCGCGCTCCTCTCTCCCGCCCGCCCTAGACCTGTGCTCCCAGTATACGCCAGGTAGCCGCCACGCTATTCCGCTGGCCGCTCGCTCCAATGTACCCATCGCGCGCTGGCGGCAATCGTCGTACAGTATCGAGAACCCATGACAAGTGTTGTCATGAGCCCCGTTCAGACAGCAAGCTGCCTGGGCCGAACTGCAGCTGCCCCTATCCCTGGGCCATCAAAGGCTGTCGGGAATACTTTACGCGCGATGTTATAGGCGCCATTGACATCACTGTGGATCAGACGGTTGCCACTGGCGCGATACCAACGTCCGTCCCGCCTGCCGCTAAAGCGCGGAGAGTCTGTGCGGGCCGGATCATAGGTTGGGAGGGGATCGCGGTCGAGGAAGCTGGATTGGCTGGTATAGCTTTCCTCGGTGAGGACCACGCGAATCCCCACCAGGGCCGCCTTGTACGTCAGGAGGTTGATGAAGCGGGCATGCGGAATCTGGACAAATGCCTGGTTGGTGACCCGGCCCAGCTCAACCCCTTGTTTCCACAACGGGTTCTTGCCAATGATCAGCGTCCCAATGCCCTCTGCCACCACCAGCTCGATGATCCGACGGCTAGCCGTGTGCAAGTAGTACAGCACACGGCGGTTGCGCTTCGTCGTGAGGTGATCTAGCTGGCGCGAGGTGAAGCGGTTGGCTTTGGCAAGGTGTTGCTGCTGGTGGGCGCGGTGTTTGTTGTAGAGTTGATTGATCGCTTTCACCGGGCGACCAGTCACCAAACGCGGAGTGAAGCCTGGTTTGTTGGAAGTCAGAGCCGCCAGGACGTTCACCCCCAGGTCGGCTGCAACAAACAACGCAGGGTCTACCGGTGCTAGTCTGGCCTCACGCCGGTAAACCACCTCGACCACGTAATGATCCCCTTTGGGCACGATGCGCACCTGATCGATGGTCGGCCTGGGTTGCTTCGTCTGGACGAGTTCCCCCAGGCCACTGACCGCAATTACGCCCCGGTCCACCTCCCGCTTCCAGATGGCCCCCACTCATAGACCAGCAGATTACGCCCGGCAGTCTTGTGTTTGTATGTGGGCAGTTTCGGGCGCCCGGTAAACAGCTCGGGCTGGTCGCGCCAGGCTTGCATGGCCTCAAAGAAGGAGACCCAGGCTTTGTGCAGTTGAATGAGTACCTGATTGCTGACCTTGCGGGGAAGCGCCTGATAGGCGGCGTGGCTTTTGATCTGGTGATAGACCGCCACGTTGTTCAGGTAGATTCCCTCGTGGATGAAGGACTGGCGCACGAGGTAGTTGGCGGCATTCCAGAGGTTTTTGGCCTGGAAAGCCGCCTCATCAATCTGGCGATAGCGTGGATCACCGCGCGAAATCACATGTTGTTCCACGACCTGCATGCTGCACATCCTCGGGTAAGCAGAGACATACGTGAGGGTGTAAGGAGGAGAAGGTCGGCTCTGGGCTCTCCAGCGCAGGAATGGCACATAACCTACCTGCTGCTCATTGCTTCTCATTCATCAGGCAAGAAACGGAAAGGCGTGCTGCTGGGAAACATGACAACAGATGTCATTTAATGTCAGTAGTTCTTTGACACGGTTTCAACACGCGTGGGCCGCGCTACGACGTGACGCCGCTGTTTGCCGACTACGCGGCGTTCGTGGCGCTGGCGGACGACCTCGCCGCCCAGTTGGGTGGCCTTGCCTGCGATCTGGTGGCCGGCATTGACGCGCTCGGCTTCATCCTCGGCACCGCGCTGGCGATGCGCCTGGGCACCGGCTTCCTCGCCATTCGCAAGGAGGGCAAGCTGCCCGTCGCGGCCGACGCTCAGTCCTTCGTGGACTACACTGGCCTGACGAAAACGCTTGAGCTACGGCGTGGCGTGCTGAGGGCGGGCACGCGCGTGCTGCTGGTGGACGAGTGGATCGAGACCGGCGCGCAGATGTGGGCAGCCAGCGCGCTCATCGAGCGACAGGGCGGAATCGTGGCCGGCGTCGCGACGATCAATCTCGACGACAACGAGCGCACGTCTGCCCTGTGTAGCCGCTACCCCTGTTTCTCCGTGTGGCGTGACCAGCAGCCCTAAAAAAGTAGTTTGGATAAGCACCTACATGATGTAACGCCATACGCTCTCTTAATTTCGCAATCGGCGGCTGGCCAAGGACTACGAACGCCGCGTGCGGATGAGTGAGACGCCTGTCGAGCTGGTGGTGACTCGGTTGTTGGTTCGCCGGCCGGCCAAACACATGACGCCGGGTGCGAAGTGCCAGTCGTGATGACGACTACGGCTGACATCGTTGCCCCTCGCGCGACACGGCGAGATGCGAAACTTTCGCTGAATCCGCCGCGCACCAACGTGGGAAGGTGATTTGCAGCCATGCGCATTTGGTCTGGCGGGCAAAACGAAACCAGGGTGGTCCCCGTCCCCTGTCCGTTCAGCTTGACACGTCCCTGTCGTCGCTCTATGCTTCCACCACATACTAGAAAATTAGTATGTGGTGGAATCAGGCTGTCGCGACCACGTGGAGGAGCGTCCAATGGGCAGACCAGAAGGGGCCGAACCTGCGCCACCATCAGCTGCTGACGACATCCCGGTGCTACCCGAGCACGTGCCGGTGACGCTGCCGGCGTTGGCGCCTCATCTCCTCATTACGACCACAGAGCAGTTTCGGGCCATCACAGAGCCGACGCGCTCGCGCATTCTCAGTATCATCCAGAATGAGCCCGCCACCGCCAAACAGCTCGCCGACCGTCTCCACGTTCCCCACGGGGCGATTGGGCACCACCTGCAGGTACTCGAAGCGACGGGGCTTGCGCAGATTGTGGCAAAGCGACTCGTACGCGGCTTCGTCGCCAAGTACTACGCGCGCACCGCGCGCATCTTCACCTATGACTTGTCGCCCGACGTTATCGGGGGGCGCTCTCCCAGTGTCGAGATTGTGACTCAAGCCACCAATGAGTTTGCCGAGACGGTCGCGGAAGGGGGCGCGGAAGCCAGAACGCTGGGGGTCTCCTTCCCGCGCATGCGTCTCTCTCCTGCACGCGCCTCAGTGTATCAGGAGCGCTTAGCCGCGCTCGTCGAGGAGATCCTGCGAGAGCCGCCTGACCCGGAAGGCGAGGTGTACAGCTGTCTCGTCGCGCTGTTCCGCTCGCCCAACTACCTGCAGAGCGACGCTCATCTCTCCGCGCCTGCTCGTCAGGCCGATGTTCCGGTCGCACCGAGAGCTGAGATCGAGGGAGAGACCGAGAGGCAGACCAGCCGGGCCCACCACCAGGACGGCCAGGAAAGAGATGCGAAAAGTGATGTGGTATGAACACCTCTAGCCTCAGCCCGCAGGACGCCCCCTCCCATGCCCCCAAGCCGCAGCGTGTCCGCCCGCTGCTCTTCAATGGCAACTACATGCTGCTCTGGAGCGGACAGGCCATCTCCTCGATCGGAACACAGGCCTCGGGCCTGGCCTTTCCACTGCTCGTGTTTGCGCTAACCGGCTCGGCGGCCCAGGCAGGCTTCATGGGTGCCGTGCGGGCAGCACCGTACCTGCTCTTCAGCCTGCCGGCTGGTGCGCTCATCGACCGCTGGAACCGCAAGGTTGTGATGATTCTCTGTGACGCGGGTCGCTCGCTCGCCCTCAGCAGTATCCCCATTGCACTGCTGCTGCAGCAGGTTGGGCTGGCGCACCTGACCCTCGCGCAGCTCTACATTGTCTCCGCGGTCGAGGGGACGCTCTTCGTCTTTTTCAACCTGGCCGAAGTCGCGAGCCTCCCGCGCGTCGTGCCTAAGGAACAGTTGCCCACCGCGAACGCGCAAAACCAAGCCACAGACGGCACGTCGGCGCTCGTCGGTCCACCCTTGGGCGGCGCCCTCTTTGGCATTGCCGCGATGCTGCCCTTCTTGGCAGATGCCATCTCCTACGGCGCCTCGGTGCTCTCGCTGTCGCTCATTCGCGCGCGCTTTCAGGAGCGGCGCGCGGTACCGCGTCGTCGGCTCTGGCACGAGATCGGCGAGGGGCTGGCCTGGCTCTTCCACCAACCGCTCGTGCGCTTCATCGCCTTTCTGACCGGCATGTTCAACTTGAGCAGCGCGGGCTTTGTCCTCATCGTGATTGAGCTGGCCAAGCCATTGCACGCGTCAAACGTGAGCATCGGATTGGTTTTCACCATCGGCGGCATCGGCGGCATTGTCGGGGCCATCATTGCGGGTCCCCTGCAGAAGCGGTTGCGCTTCGGGGTTGTCATCATAACGACCTCGTTCATCTGGGCAGCTATCTGGTTTGCCTATATCTTCGCCCCCACTATCTGGTCGATCGGGATCCTGACGGCGATCTCGTTCCTGATCAATCCGATCTACAACGTGACGCAGATGAGTTACCGCATGGCACTGATCCCAGACCGGCTGCAGGGCCGTGTCAACAGCGTCTTTCGTCTCGTCGCCTTCGGCGGGCAACCCCTTGGGCTCGCCCTGACGGGCATCGCGCTCGATGCGTTTGGTCCATACTACACGCTTGCTGCAATCGGCGCCATCCAGCTATTCATGGCCGTGCTCAGCGCGTCCAACCAGCACGTGCGACGCGCCAAACCCCTCAAGGAGCTTCCACCTAGTGAGTGAGGATGCGGAGATCCTCGGGTGCGTCCAGAGCTAGACTTTCCAAAACGTACTCTAACGCTCCGAGCTGGTTGGCACGCATGGGCGTGCTCACGCGATCCCGAGCAGCCGATCGACCAGCGCGACATCGGCCGCACGCAGCGTGTCTACGACATCGTCGGCGCGCTCGATGCCGGGCGCATCGGCCTGGCCGGCGCGCCGCACCGCGAGGCAGCGCATCCCGGCGGCGTGCGCCGCCTGCACCCCGGCCGGCGCGTCTTCGATCACCAGGCTCCGCTCCGGTGCCACGTCCAGCCGCGCGGCGGCGGCAAGAAACAGATCGGGCGCCGGCTTGCCGCGCGGCACCGACTCCCCGGAGACGGTCGCCTCCAGCCACGCCGCGAGGCCGAGGAGCCGCACAATCGTCGCCAGATTCTCTTCCGGGGCGGAGGAGCCAAGCGCCTGCTTGTAGCCGGCCGCGTGCAGGGCCGCCATCAGCTCTTTGGCTCCTGGCAGTGGCGTGGCCTCGCGCACCAGCAGCGCGCGATAGAGCTGCTCCTTGCGCTCGCCCAGGGCGGCGATGCGCTCTGGTGGGCCATCGACGCCGAACATCATCGGGATGACATCGCCGTTGCGGCGGCCGAAGCCGGCCCAGAAGGCGTCGTCCGTGTACGGGAAGCCCTGCTCGCGCGCGAGGGCTGCCCAGGCCTGCCGGTGCTGCTCGGCGCTGTCGAGCAGCACGCCATCCACATCCCAGATCACGGAGCAGCGCCTGCGCTGGCGTGCGCGGTCCAGCGTGGCGCCAATCGGTGCGGTCACGGCGTCTCCTTCTGAGGCGTACGGGCACGTCGCGCGCCTGTGTAGAGGGTAGCACAGCCCCAAAAGGGCTGTTGGTGCGACCACGGGGCGCCGTCGCTCGCCCTGTGAGGAAACGCCCATGGGGTCGTAGCAGGAGGGAGTGAGCGGTGTTGTGCTTTCGCGAACACTGTACAACTACTCTGCAATACCCGTGTGTCGCATGAGGAGAAATTGCTTGAGCTTTGCCGCATGTCGCCAGGCAGATGTGCACTGGTGCGTGCCTGAAACTTGCAATCTCTGTGCAATTCTCGTGCAATGCCTGTTGTGCGAGCAGGCGGTATAGCCTGATAGTACCAGGCAAACTGGCATCGCGGGTGCGTGGCTGGTGCTCGCGGCTACAGTGTGCAAGGTGCGCCAGAGCCGAACACATGTTCCATTGGAGGGAGCATGACTAGGGGCTGGACGCAGGGATGACGGGAGGCTGCGCTGGGGTGGAAAACCGCGGACGGAGTCCAGCGGTGTGGGCCGGGAGTTGTGCCGCCTGAAGAGCGGGTGGCAGTCCTGGAGGTGGGTGG
>Ga0209647_1003237_pt1 | contig 12708 bp, 10 predicted proteins | sample GraSoi_2013_60cm_FD_185827 | JGI IMG/M metagenome (GOLD analysis project Ga0209647, IMG submission 185827) | Grasslands soil microbial communities from the Angelo Coastal Reserve, California, USA - Sample 9_17_2013_60cm (SPAdes) (version 2) | ecosystem: Environmental > Terrestrial > Soil >... | reverse complement strand
GTGGAGGCGCTATGAGCGACGTCACGGCACGAATTCGCGGCGCGGTCCACGCTGCGGTGGGCCACGACAGCGCCGTCGCCCATGTCACCGGCGCGGCGCGCTACCTCGATGATGTTCCGATCGTATCAGGAACGCTGGAAGCGGCCCTGGTGCTGAGTCCGCATGCGCATGCCCGCATCCGCCGCGTTGATCTCTCCGCCGCCCTCGCCGCACCGGGCGTGCTCGCCGCGATCACCGCCGCCGACATTCCCGGCAAGAACGACATCGCGCCGATCCGCAGCGATGAGCCGGCATTGGCCGCCGACGTCGTCGAATACGACGGGCAGCCGGTGGCGGCGATCGCGGCGACGACGCTCGATCGCGCGCGCGCGGCGGCAAAGCTCGCCGCGATCGACTACGAGCCGCTCGCCCCGGTGCTGGCGATCGAAGAAGCGATGGCGCGCGAGAGTTACGTTTCGCCGCCGCAAATCATGGTTCGCGGGAAGGTCGAGGAAGCGCTCGCGCGCGCGCCGCACCGCCTTGCCGGCGAATTGCGTTGCGGCGGTCAGGATCATTTCTATCTCGAAGGGCAGATCGCGCTCGCGACCCCGGGCGAGGCTTCCGACATGCATGTGTGGAGCTCGACCCAGCACCCGACCGAAGTTCAGCGCGGCGTGGCGCATCTTCTTGGCCTGCCGTTGAACGCCGTCACGGTCGAGGTGCGGCGGATGGGCGGCGCGTTCGGTGGCAAGGAGAGTCAGGCGACCATCATCGCCGGCATCGCCGCCGTGCTCGCCTGGAAGGCACGTCGGCCGGTGAAATTACGCCTGCCGCGCGATGACGACATGCGCGCGACCGGCAAGCGCCATCCGTTCTTGATCCGCTACGACGTCGGCTTCGACGCCGACGGCCATATCCTCGCGCTCGACCTCACGCTCGCCGCCGACGGCGGCAACGTGGCCGACCATACGCCGGCCGTGCTGACGCGCGCACTGTGCCACGCCGACAATTGCTACTTTCTTCCCAACGTCCGCTTCCGCGGCCTGCCGTGCAAGACCAACACCGTGTCGAATACCGCGTTCCGGGGCTATGGCGGGCCGCAGGGCATGCTTGCGATCGAGACGGTCATCGAGGCTATCGCGCGCCGATTAGGCCTCCCCGTTCATACGGTACGGCGGCGAAACTTCTACGGCATCGGCCGCAACGACGTCACTCCCTACGGCATGACGGTCGAAGACAACATCATCGAGCGCGTCGTCGACGAGCTCGACCGCACCGTCGACCTCGCCGCCTGGCGGCGCGACATCGTGAATTTCAATGCGCTCAGCCCGGTGGTGAAAAAAGGCCTCGCCACCATGCCGGTCAAATTCGGCATCTCGTTCAACCGCCCGGCGCTCAACCAGGCGGGCGCGCTCGTTCACGTTTATACCGACGGCAGCGTGGTCCTCAACCACGGCGGCACCGAGATGGGGCAGGGGCTGTTCATCAAGGTGGCGCAGGTGGTCGCCGAGGTGTTCGCGATCGACCTCGATCACATCCGGGTGTCGGCGACCAGCACGGCGAAGGTGCCGAACACGTCGCCCACGGCCGCATCCTCGGGCTCCGATCTCAACGGCATGGCCGCGCTTCATGCCTGTCAGCAGATCAAGGCGCGGATGACTGAGGTCGCCGCGGATCACTTCGCGGTGCCGACAGGCGAGATCGTGTTCGACTCGAACCGCATCTATGCCGGAAATCGCAGTCTGTCCTTCGCCGAGCTTGCGGCGCTGTCGTGGGAGAAACGGGTATCGTTGTCGGCGGCGGGCTTCTACCGCACGCCCGAGATTCACTGGGATTTCGCCACCAATACGGGGCGGCCGTTCTACTACTTCGTCTACGGCGCGGCCGCCGCCGAGATCGCGATCGATACGCTGACCGGCGAATCGCGCGTGCTGCGCGCCGAGCTCATCCAGGATTGCGGCCGCTCGCTCAATCCGGCGATCGACCTCGGCCAGATCGAGGGGGCATTCGTCCAGGGCATGGGCTGGCTCACAACCGAGGAATTGTGGTGGGACGGCGAAGGCCGCCTGCGGACCCATGGCCCATCGACCTACAAAATTCCCGGCAGCCGCGACGTGCCGCCGATCTTCAATACGCGGATGCTCGAGGATGCGCCGAACCGCGCCGCGACGATCTTCCGCTCCAAGGCGATCGGCGAGCCGCCGCTGATGCTGGCGATCTCCGTGTGGCTCGCCATAAGGGACGCCATCGCGAGCCTCGCCGACCATCGGCTGGCGCCTCGTCTCGACGCGCCGGCCACGCCGGAACGGGTGCTGGCCGCGATCGAGGACATGCGGGCACGCACGAAGCGCTAGCAGGCAAAAACCAACGCGTTCTGTTGCTGCCGGCCGATTCCCTCCATCCGCCACATTCGGCCTTATACACGCTGCTGCGTCGGCGGTCGCCGTCAGCCAGCGTTGTTTTACCATGCAGCCGATCATTTCGGTTTCAGACGTTTCGAAGACTTACGCCTCCGGCTTGCGGGCTTTGGAGCGCGTCAACCTCGATATTCGCCGTGGCGAGATTTTTGCGCTGCTGGGCCCGAACGGCGCCGGCAAGACGACGCTGATCAGCATCATTTGCGGAATCGTCACCTTGACCGAAGGCACGGTCTCGGTCGCTGGTCACGACATCGGTGGAGATTACCGCGTGACTCGATCGATGATCGGTCTCGTCCCGCAGGAGCTGACGACCGACGCGTTCGAAACGGTCTGGGCAACGGTGTCGTTCAGCCGCGGACTGTTCGGAAAACCGCGCAATCCCGACTACATCGCAAAGGTGCTCAAGGAGCTGTCCCTGTGGGACCGCAAGGACAGCAAGATCATGACGCTGTCCGGCGGAATGAAACGCCGGGTGCTCATCGCCAAGGCGCTCTCGCACCAGCCGCAGATCCTCTTCCTCGACGAACCGACGGCCGGCGTCGACGTCGAACTGCGCAAGGACATGTGGGACATCGTGCGTGCCCTGCGCGCCGAGGGCGTGACCATCATCCTGACCACGCACTACATCGAAGAGGCCGAAGAAATGGCCGATCGCATCGGCGTGATGCACAGGGGGAAAATCATTCTGGTCGAGGACAAGGTCGAGCTGATGCGCAAGCTCGGCAAGAAGCAATTGACGCTGCATCTGCAAAAGCGGCTCGACGCCTTGCCGGACGCGCTCGCCGCGCATCGGCTCACGCTCGCGGCCGACGGCAGCGAAATCATCTACACCTACGACACGCAAGGCGAGCGCACCGGCATCACCGCCTTGCTCAAGGATCTCAATCTCGCGGGCATCCGGTTCCGCGACCTGCACACGACGCAAAGCTCGTTGGAAGACATCTTCGTCGACTTGGTGAGGCAACGGCGATGAATCTCAGGGGCGTGCGAGCAATCTACCTCTTCGAGATGGCGCGCACCGGACGCACGCTGCTGCAGAGCATCGTGTCGCCGGTGGTTTCCACGTCGCTCTATTTCGTGGTCTTCGGCGCGGCGATCGGCTCGCGCATCACCGAGATCGAGGGCGTCGCTTACGGCGCTTTCATCGTGCCCGGACTGATCATGCTGATGCTGCTGACCCAGAGCGTCATGAACGCGTCCTTCGGCATCTACTTTCCCAGGTTCACGGGAACGATCTACGAAATCCTGTCGGCGCCGATTTCCTATCTCGAGATCGTCATCGGATATGTGGGGGCTGCCGCCACCAAATCCATCATCCTCGGGCTGGTCGTGCTGGCGACGTCGGGGCTGCTGATCCCGCTGCGGATCGCCCACCCGGTGTGGATGATTGCATTCCTCGTGCTGACCGCCGTGAGCTTCAGCCTGTTCGGCTTCATCCTCGGGCTCTGGGCCGACGGATTCGAAAAGCTGCAAGTCGTGCCGCTCTTGATCATCACGCCGCTGACCTTTCTTGGCGGCACGTTTTATTCCATCAACGTGTTGCCTCCGGTTTGGCAGACGGTCGCCTTGTGCAATCCAGTGGTCTATCTCATCAGCGGCTTCCGCTGGAGCTTCTTCGAGACCGCCGATGTGAGCGTAGCCTTGAGCTTGGCGATGACGGTCCTCTTCCTCGCCGTCTGCCTGGCGATCGTGTGGTTGACCTTCAAGACCGGCTATCGACTGAAGAAGTAGTCGCGGCGGCTCGAGCGAGCCGAGCGGTGCGCTCAGGCGGCCGCGCTCATGGACGAGCGGAAGGCCCAGCCCGTGAAATAGGCCTCGACATAGGCGAACACGGCGTACATCACGATGCCCTCGACCGCGAGGCCGAGCAGGCACGCGAAGACGAGCGGCATCTGGAAGTTCGATCCGGCCTGCACCATCAGATGACCGAGCCCGGAATTGGCGCCGATGGTCTCGGACATCACGGCGCCGACGAAGGCGAGCGTGATGGCGACTTTGAGGGAACCGAACAGATAGGGCTGCGTGCGTGGAATCCCGACTTTGAGCATGATGTCGAGCTTCTTGGCACCGAGCGCGCGTAGCACGTCCTCGAGCTCCGGCTCCATGCTGGCGAGCCCGGTCGCCACGTTCACCACGATCGGAAAGAACGAGATCAGAAAGGCGGTGAGCACCGCGGGCACGATGCCGATGCCGAACCAGATGATCAGGATCGGCACCACTGCCACCTTGGGGATCGAGTTGAAGCCGATCATCACGGGATAGAGGCCGCGATAGATCGTGCGCGACCAGCCCACGATGATGCCGAGCACGATGCCGAAGGCGACGGCAAGGGCAAAACCGGCAAGCGTCGTCCACAGCGTGACGAAAGCGTTCTTGGCGAGCGGCAGCCAGTACTGGCCGACGGCTTGAAATATCTGCGACGGCGCCGGGAGCACGAAGGTATCGACCTTGAAAATGCGGCAGACGAGCTCCCAGAGCACGAATATGCCGAGGGTGAACAGCCAGGGCGACAGTCTTTCCAGCGTGGAGCTCATGGCTTGCGCACCTCCGCGATCTTGGCCCGCAGCTCGTGTACGATGCTGGTGAAATGCGGCTCGAAGCAGATGTCGAGGTCGCGCGGGCGCGGCAGATCGACCGTCTTGGTCATGACGATGTGTCCGGGCCGCGTGCTCATGACATGAATGTTATCGGCGAGGAACGCCGCTTCGCGCAGGTCATGCGTGACCAGGATCACGGTGAAGCCGAGCTTCTGCCACAAGTCGCGCAGCACGCACCACAATTCCTCGCGCGTGAAGGCGTCGAGCGCGGCGAACGGCTCGTCGAGCATCAACAGCGCCGGCTGATGGATCAGTGCGCGGCAGAGCGAGACGCGCTGTTGCATGCCGCCGGAGAGCTCCCAAGGAAAACGCTGGGAGAAGCCGTCGAGCCCGACGGTCTTGAGCAGTGCCTCGGCCTCGTCGCGGTAGTGTTGCCTCTCGCGTCGGAACTTGCGGCGGTGCGGCTCGACGATCTCGAGCGGCAGGAGCACGTTGTCGATGACCTTGCGCCAGGGCAGGAGATTCGGGTTCTGGAACGCCATGCCGGCGATCTTGACCGGCCCGCGTACCCTATCGCCGAAAATGACGATGTCCCCGGAATCGGGGGGCACGAGCCCGGTCACGATCTTCATCAACGACGACTTGCCGCAGCCCGAGGGCCCCACCACCGCGGCGAATTCGCCACGGGGGACGTTGAGGCTCGTGTCCCTCAAGGCGAGAACGCCGCCGCCGGCGCTGCGGTAGGTCAGCGTGACGTGATTGATATCAACGGAGCCGGTCATGGATGCCATCGGACGGCCCCTATGTCCCGGTTACTCGGCAACGAGGAACGTCGTGTAACGGTGCGCCGCAGGCCCGGGACCATTCCGCCCGTGGCGATCCCGAATCAACGATGGCAATACCGCGTGACGCTGCGCCGCGTCCCGGATGCCTCACAATCTCCGCTCGGCCGCGGGCGGTAGATATTGGCTGGTGAAGATGTCCTCCGCCGTCGGCCGGTTCTTGAACTCGTAGGTCAGCCCGATCTGGTCGATCGATTTGGCGAGCCGCGCCATGTCGACGCCGCCGAAGCCGTTGGCCTTCACCCACGGCGTTACAAAATTGTCGCGCAGCGACATTTTCAGCCGATCAAGCTCGATCTTTGGATCGGCGGTCTCGTTCCGCGCCATCACCGATTTGATCGCCGTATCGGGGTCCTTGATGGTATCGAGCACGCCCTTGATGGTGGCGCGCACAAAGCCGGCGACCACCTTCGGATTGGCCTTGGCGTAGTCCGGATTGACGATGATGGCATTTCCGTAGAGCACGAGGCCGTAGTCCGCCATCAGCATGATCTTGATGTCGTCGGGTTTGATCCCTTTTTGCAGCAGGTTGTAATACATAGAAAACGAAAAGCCGGTGATGGCGTCGACCTTGCCCTCGGCGAGCATCGGTTCGCGCACGGGGAAGCCCACGTTCTCGATCTTGACCTTGGACTCGTCGATGCCGTTTTCCTTCACGAACGCCTTCCATTGCGCGAAGGCGCCGTCGGCGGCCGGGGCGCCGAGCACCCGGCCTTCGAGGTCCTTCGGCTTGGCGATGCCGGTCTTGGCGGTGGTGCCGATGGCGAATGCCGGCTTGTCGTACATCATCAACACAGCCTGGACTTTCTTGTCCGGGTTCTGGTCCCGGAACTTGACCAGCGAGTTGATGTCGAAGAAGCCGATCGGATAGGTGCCGGCGGCGACGCGGGCGATGCCGGCGACGGAGCCGGGACCTGAGTCGACGGTGACGTTGAGGCCTTCGGCCTTGTAGTAGCCTTTGTCGATGGCGACGAAGTAGGGGGCCGACGGGCCCTCGAACTTCCAGTCGAGGGCAAACTTCACATCGGTCTGCGCGCAAACGGGGCTTGCCGTCAGTGCGGCCGCCGCCGCTCCCGCGAGCATGCCGAAAAGCTTGATCCTGTCCATGTTCGACGCTCCCTGTGAGGCCGGTCGACCGGCGCGCGCTATGCGTTGCTCAGCAATCGCCATGCCAGCCCGGGGGCTTGCGTGGACGGACGGCAACGCGCCACTCATGCCGCAAGACTAGGCATTTTGCCCGGTCTTGCCTATTCCCAAGTCAGCCTTGTGCGAATCGTCAGCTGCCGCGATAGGTGCAATAGTTCCACGGCGTCACCAGCAGCGGCACGTGGTAATGGCCTTCCGGCTCCGCGACCGCGAATCTGACTGGCACGACGTCGAGAAACGGCGGCTCGTCCTGCCGCGCGCCCACGCCCGCGAAGTAGTCGGCAACGTGGAAGCGCAATTCGTAACGACCGATCGGCAACGGCCGCCCGGCGATCAGCGGTTCATCGGTGCGGCCGTCGCGATTGGTCGTGGCGCGCGCGATCATACGCTGCTCGCCATTGGCGGATAATTCGAGAAGCTCGATCATGACTCCAGTCGCAGGACGTCCGGCCTGGGTATCGAGCACATGGGTCGACAGACGGCCGTGCACCTCGAGGCCATCGGCGGCTTCGATGCGTTGGTCGAGGCGAAGCGCGGCGATGCGGAAGATTTCGCCAAGCGCCGTTTCGGTTTCCGCCGACATGGTATTTTGCAGCCGGCGTTCGAACTGCTGCAAGATCGAATCCTTGCTGTGCCGCCGCACGCAGATGATGAAGGGCATGCCAAATTTCTCGCGGTAGGCGTCGTTGAGGCGATGGAATTGCGCAAATTCCGCCTCCGACAGGCGATCGAGGCCGGCGCTCGCCTGTTCCGCCTTGGACTCGACGGTTATGGTGCCTGCGCGCGCCGCCTTGCCCGCGAGATCGGGATGGCCCTTGATCAACGCCAGCCGCTGCTCCCGCGGCGCGGCGCGCACCGCATCCATCATCGCCGCGTGCAGAGCGGCAAGCGTGGCGAACGGCCGCTGCTTCAACGCGGCTTGCGCCACCCACGGCGCGTGCTCGTACACGTCCCCCAGCGCGGCCATGAAGCCGGCCTCGTCCGCCGCGTTCAGGTTTGCGAGCGCCATTTTCGTCATGTCGTGCTACCGAATCATCGGGGCGGCAGCGGCGAGCGAGCGATGCTCGCGATGCCAGTGCCGCGCGATGTCGAGCCTCGTCGCGAGCCACACCCGCTCGCGCGCCGCGACATAGTCGAGAAAACGCGTGAGCGCCGCCGCGCGCCCCGGTCGCCCGGCCAGCCGGCAGTGCAGCCCGATCGACATCATTTTGGGCGCCCGTTCGCCCTCGGCATAGAGCAGGTCGAAGGCGTCCTTGAGATAGGCAAAAAATTCATCGCCATTGCCGAAGCCCTGCGCATTGATGAACCGCATGTCGTTGGCATCGAGCGTATAGGGAACGATCAGATGCGGTCCGTTCGGCCCGTTGACCCAATAGGGCAGATCGTCGGCGTAGGAATCGGAGGAATAGAGGAAACCGCCTTCGTCGAGCACGGCCTTCAAGGTGTTGACCGAGGTGCGGCCGGTGTACCAGCCCAGCGGGCGCTCCCCCGTTGCCTGCATGTGGACGCGAATCGCCTCGGCAAGATGCGCGCGCTCTTCTTCCTCGGGCACGTCCTTGTAGTCGATCCATTTGAGGCCGTGGCTTGCGATCTCCCAGCGCGCTTCGCGCATCGCCGTGACTGCTTCGGGTGAGCGCGCCAGCGCGCTGGCAACGCCGAACACGGTCACCGGCACGTCGCGCTTTGTGAACAAGCGCCACAGCCGCCAGAAGCCGGCGCGCGAGCCGTACTCGTACATGGATTCTACGTTCATGTGGCGTGCTCCCGGCCAAGGCGCCGCGCCGAGCACGTCGGAGAGAAACGCCTCCGAGGTTGCATCGCCGTGCAAGATGTTGCGCTCCCCGCCCTCCTCGTAATTGACCACGAACTGGACGGCGATACGCGCGCCGCCCGGCCAGCGCGGGTCGGGCGGGTCGCGGCCGTAACCGGCGAGATCGCGGGGATATTTGGAAAAATCAGCCGGGGACATGGCCTGTCATAGCGATCCGGATCGATTAGCTCGACATGGTCGCGTTGCCCCGCGAAACGCATCCGCGACGCTCGCGTTGCGGACGGTATTACGGCGGACCCATATTCCAGTTCCGGCGATACCGATCCGTGCTGGCGCGGAACAACAACTACCTGAGCTGATCCACCACTACGGTATCATATACAGTTTCGACTCAAGCGTGTCTTGCGCGCGGAGGCTCAGGGTCGCGCGTGTCCGCCCCGATCTATCCTATGCCGATGTCGGGAAGGCTTGTGTCGGGAAGGCTTGTGTCGCGAAGGCTTGGGTTTCCGCGGACGATCTGCCGGTCTTCAAAACACTTTCCAATGTTGCGGCTGATAGATGATTTCCCGCGCCGGAATGGGCGCTGCCGGCTTGCTCTGCGAGTCTCGCGCGCCCGCCCACGGTTTGATCGCCAGGATGATCGCCACCACCGCAAGGGCCATCCAGAAGACGAGCGCGAACCTCGTTGCTCTGGGTCCCATGTCCTCCTCCCGATGCCAAATTGACATCGTTGTGCGCCGCGGCGGACTTTAGAGCGGAAACCGGAAGGGCTTTGTGAGCTGCGTTACACTCGGAGAGCTGTGCTGACCCCCTTGCCCGCGATTGCGTGCGGCTCGTGCGCGCCAACGAGGTAATGGAATAAGTCTGGCTGTTCCCGGCCTGGCAAAAAAAGGAGCCCCGCGTGAGCGGGGCTCAGTGTTTCGGAGGAACGTCGAACGTGAGAACCGCATATGCGGTACCGATCGACAATGGTGAGGCTAGCTCGGCCAGGGCGCTCATGATGTGATGGCGATCACAAAAATGCGCTCGCGATGTGATGGCAATCACAAAAATGCGGTTTTACCGCGCAGCTCGCACCACCATGGCTGACTTCGCGGCTGTCGGTTCCAAAACTGGATTCGCCCTTAAGCGAGCCTCGCGAACGGGAGGGCCGCCAGAAACACCCAGCATTGCGCGCCGCTCGTTGATCGTATCGCTGTGTGGCTAATCAGGATTTGGCAGTGCTGCTTTGCGCCGCCAGCTTTTCGAGCCGTTTGGCCAATTGCTTGAGCTCCCATTCCCGCGCCAGCGCGGCCGCTGTGCGCCAGGTTGGCTTTTGCTCGCTGAGACGCGGCAAGCGCGCCTTGCGGTCCATGGTGGCGATCGATCGGAATTGCCGCAAACTCTTGGCCTGCGCCGGAAAACGCCCCGCTTTAAGGGCGTTCTCCAACGTGCTGTACGTGTGCAGCACCTGTGCCGCTCCCGCCGCCCCCAGCCCCGCAACTCCCGGAAGTTTGTCCGATGGGTCGCCGCGCAACGCGATGAAATCCGGCACCTGGTGGGGATCGACTCCATAACGCAAGCGAACCTCGGCTGGACCGATCCGGGCGATCTCGCCCGCGCGCACCGGATAAAGAATGGTCGTGCTGGGGGAGGCAAGTTGGAATGTATCGCGGTCCCCGCTCGCGACCAGGACCGTGCCGCCCCGCCGCTCTTCGGCCGCGGTCGCGGAGGCAAGAAAGTCGTCGGCCTCATACCCGGATGCCTTGGCATTCGCAAAACCGCAGGCGGCGACGAATTCGGGCAATGCGTCAAGTTGCTCGAGCAATTCGTCGTCGAATTCGCGGCCGCTCTGATAGGCGGGGAATTGCTCGTGACGGTAGGTCGGCGCGTCCACCGTGTCCCAACCTACGAGCACGGCCCGCGGTTGCTCCGTCCGGTAGAACTTCAGCAGGAAATTCGCGAAGCCAAGGATTGCACCGGCAGGCCTGCCTCCGCGTCTCAAAATCGTCTTGGGTAAAGCGTGGTAGGCACGATGCGCGAGGGAATCTCCGTCGATCACCAACAGTGGCCGACGGGTCGGCGCTGGTGCGTTCCGCCGCAGCGAACCTCGCGCGGTCTTGCGCCCGGCGCTCGGAGACTTTCGCCGCGCCTTCGCATCGCTGCGCAGCACGACCCAGGCCGGGGCGTGATCGCTGGCGCCTTGTCTACCACGAATTTGACGATCGACGCCCGCGCTGACAAGGCGGTCCGCGGCTTGGGCGCTCAGCAGCAAATGATCGATACGAAGGCCCGCGTCCCGAGGCCATCGGTTTCGCATGTAGTCCCAGAACGTGTACATCGGCGCATCAGGATGCAGCGTGCGGATTGCGTCAACCCAGCCTTGCTCGAGAATGCGCTGAAAAAAAACGCGGCTTTCCGGCTGAACGAGCGCGTCTTTCGCATAGGATTGCGTTGGATAGATATCACGGTCCGTCGGCACGACGTTGTAGTCGCCCGCGAGCACGACCGGGACGCCCGCGCCGTAAAGCTCCTTGGCATGGGTCGCAAGGCGTTCCATCCAAGCGAGCTTATGCGCGAATTTGGGGCCCGGCTGTGGGTTGCCGTTCGGGGCATAGAGCGACGTGATCAGTACGCCATTCACCGCCGCCTCGATATAGCGGCTCTGTTTGTCGGCCGGATCGCCCGGCAGCTCCGTGCGCGTGACAATGGGCTCGCAATCGCGGCCGAGGATGGCGACTCCGTTCCACGGCTTTTGGCCGCGCCAAGCCGAGCCATACCCCGCTTTCGCGAGCGCCGCCTGCGGAAACTCCGCATCCGCCGCCTTGAGTTCCTGAAGCGAGACGACATCGGGCTTCGCGGTGCGCAACCAGTGCAGGAGGTTGGCGAGGCGCTTGTTGATATTGTTGATGTTGAAGGTCGCGATTTTCATCCCGCCCCGCACAGAAATGCATTTGACGGAGGCGGCCTAACGTAGCCGAACCGACGAGCCAATGGTGGCATTGGCGATCAAAACAATGGAGATCGTGGCTGCGAGAATTGATGGCCCCTACCCGGGGCGACAAGGCGCGATGTGCGGCGCGGGAAGGAGGCAGACGCGCGACCCTGCAGGGCGCGTGTCGGCCATTCGCGATCAACTAACGAAAGCGTCGGGCGCTCGACATTTGTCGTGACGAGCGGCCGTGGCCTTATTAGTGGTGCTGCCGACTATCCGAGTGATTTTTGCAAAACAGAAACAGAAAGCGCCCGAGAGCGTGCGTACATCCGGCATCGCTCTCCGGCGCCTCTGGGCACTCAGGTTTTATAACCGCGCGGCCAGGCTTTGGTTCCATCCCATTAGTTGTAGCCTTGGGCAAACGCGAGACGGGCGAGGATGTTCCGAAAGTTTCCCACGTGGAATGTTGGCGACAACTGTTAGCCACGCCCGATGGACCCTGACAATGTCCTTGTGAGGTCCCGGCGACGGGGCAGCCACGATCGCTGCAAGCAGAAGAGAAGTTCGTCACTGCGACGGCGCGCCGGCCGCCAGCCAGGTGGCGAGGATTTGGCGCTCTTGCGCCGTCATCGCGGTGACGTTGCCCGGCGGCATGGCATTCGAGCGCACCGCGTTGATCTCGATCAGATGCGCGTGACGGCGGATGTTGTCGGGATCGTCGAGGATGACTCCTTTGGGCGGCGCATGCACGCCAGGCCACACCGGTTCGTTGCGATGACACATGCTGCAGCGGGCGAGGATCGCATTGTGTGCTGCCTTGATGTCGAGCCGATCGGCGCGTGGACCGATGTCCGCGGGTCCGGCGCCCGACAACCAGGCCACGGCCACCATCCCGGCGGCGGCCACGCCCCACGTCCACCACGGGCTGCCTTTGCCCTCGTGTCGGGAATTGAAGAAGTGGCGGATGACGGGACCGATGGCCAGCACGATCGCGACGATCAGCCAGTTGAAACGGGTCGCGAACATCAGCGGATAGTGGTTGGCGATCATCAGGAAGACGACGGGCAGCGTGAGGTAGTTGTTATGGACGGAGCGCTGC
>Ga0209647_1003235_pt1 | contig 12712 bp, 10 predicted proteins | sample GraSoi_2013_60cm_FD_185827 | JGI IMG/M metagenome (GOLD analysis project Ga0209647, IMG submission 185827) | Grasslands soil microbial communities from the Angelo Coastal Reserve, California, USA - Sample 9_17_2013_60cm (SPAdes) (version 2) | ecosystem: Environmental > Terrestrial > Soil >... | reverse complement strand
CCCACAATTCGTGTTGGCGCCCTACAAGTTCACGACACAACAGCGGTTTGGGACTCGACAGATAGTGCATGCTCCACCTCTCTACTCCGGGCAGTAAAGTCGCGTGGGCAACTTTGCTCTGCTATGGCAACGGCTCTTCCTCCTGATATCTTACGCTAGTCCAGTTCGATCTGATTATACTCGTCTGTTTCTCGCATGTCTATAGGTTTTCCTATAGATAGAAAAATGAGATTCCTCGCATTTTTTCTCCAAAAATCTCACTGCAAGTAGAACGGAAGCCTCTCCTCGTGTGGAGTATGCTGCCTGCCGTTGGACACTCTGCGCAAGGTCATGAATATAGGATTTCCCAGATGTATTGGAGGCGAAAAGAAGCTAAACTCTTAGTACAGGAGGGGGGCGCAAATGCGTTCCAGGCTATGTAGCCGCCGACTTCATGTCTCATATCAAGCATGGTGCGAGCATCGTCGTGCCGGACTCACTGAGCGTCGATGCTCGCATGCCACTAGAGGCGGCTCGAAGGCAAATCAGGCTCAGTTTAGCCCTGATTTTTGGTAATTACTCAGGTAGTCTGGAATGAAGGAAGGATGGGATGACCGCGCAACGTGGCCTCCACAGAGGCGAGCAGATCCACGCCCTGCTTGCGCCACGTCGACGACTAGCCGCGGATGCGACAAGTCGCAGCTCAAGCAGTTCTTCTTCTGGCGTTATGCCTGTACTCTACATCTCTTTGCACTCTTTGGCAAGTCTCTAGGATACTGAGTAGTTACCCTGGATGTCAAATTAGTCTACCTAAATTTCGCCCAAAATAGCAGCGGCGTGCCACCAAGAGAAAGGGGCTTGCCAAACGAGGGATGATGGACCATCACCATGAACCAATCTATCACACCCACCACGAAGCATTTTAGCCCGGCTGCGAGTTTGGCAGCCATAGGAGTGAAGTTGAATCAACTCGATCTGTTTGGCCCGATCCGTACCGAAGTACAGATTCAGCAGAAGACTGTCAAACATACGCCAGTGAATAAGCTCTATGACGCCTTTATTTGAAATTGCTATGAGGAGAAGAACATGAGTTCATTAAGCGCTTTATTCAGCGGAAGAAAAGCGAAACTGGAACAACGATTGGCTATAGCAGAAACGTTGGGAGATTTAAAGCATATTCTGGAAGAAGAGCTTCGGTTTTACCAAAATTTGGAAGAGCCTTATAAACAGAGTTTATCCCAACCAGAGGCAATCAAAGCAGGAAAAATGTTGGATGATATGATGGCCTCGCTCATCTACCTTGACGCAATATCGTTCAAGGCTGTACCTATACAGCTCAGCACTTCCCGGCGAATTACAGGACCTAATCTGGCTTCGGGGGCTATAGGAGGAGGTATAGCTTCACTGGTAGCGAGCGGAAATCTCCTCCTTGTTCCAGTCGGTTTTGGAGTAGGATTAGCAGCGTCTTGCCTTGTATCTTTAGTACAACCAGAGACTCCTAATGACAAACTAGTTCCTGCGAGACTTGAGCTAGTCGTCGATTCAATATATCTTTTCGCACACCTAGAAAAATGTTTCACTGCTATCGATGAGGCTGTATCAGCTGTGCATCAAGATCAAAGTCGGCTTGCACGCACTCAAGATTATACGCCTTTGATGAAAGCACTTCAGGGATTGTTAGGCGCGGCGCAAGGCGAGAAGGATCAATTACCTGAGATTACAGGAAAATACATTCGTTACCTGGAATCAACGTTGCACACTGCTCAGCTAGAGGCAAGGTTTTATGAGGATGGCATGCGTGATGCCGAGCAGCTATTTGATATTGAAACCGACGACGAACTGGTTGAGCCAGTGACACTTGAACCAGCATTTGTCAAAATAGATACTCCTGACGAAGTCATATTACGCGGACGTGTGCAGTTACCACCGTCTCATTAATGGTAACGATTGAGTTCGGCTTCCTCCCCTAAACGTGTGAAGCGAGAACTGAAAGGCGAACGCATATGGAATCTATCAAGGCTATCGGCTTTGATTTTGGCCATGGCGATACATCGTTAGCTTATGTATACACCCAGAAAGGAGATCTCACGAGCGGCGAGATCCTAACGCCTACCCTGTTCGACCTCTATCGCCAACACGTGCAACCCACTGCACTCGCCTATGATCAGAATGGGCAGGCGATTTTCGGCAAAAAGGCGTTAGTGCAAGGAGATGCTCAGACCATAGAACTCTATTTTAAACGACGCCCCACCGATGATCCACAATTTAGCAAGCTCATTCAGGCGTACGTCAGAACCATTTATGAGTATTTAATTCATACAGATCAGATTGTATATGATGAGAACGTGCGCGTGTACATTGGTTGTCCTTCAGGATGGGGAAAAGAGCCTGGGACTATCGAACTGTATGAAAACATCTTGAATGCATCGGGTATCCCATCGCTAGCGGTCGTGAAAGAATCGCGCGCGGCCTTAATGCAAATTATTGAAGGCGAAAGAAAACAATTGACATTAGGTCAAATAGGGGGGGCGATTCTGGTGATTGATGTTGGCTCATCAACAACTGATTTCACCGTAGTGATCAACCGCGAGGATCATCCTGTCGATAGTGGCGTCGATATCGGCTCAGCACTCATCGACAGATTGATATTTGATTATGTGCTAGAACAAAGTGAAGATAGAACCGAAATTGAGGCACAGGTCCAACTGAAACCTAGTGTGAGGGCACAATTCCTCTACGCCTGCCGTGAAGCCAAAGAAGAATATTTTTCATATCCTGACCTCTATGAAACAACTCCTCTCGAAAAGCTATTTAGGGTAGGCACACATTTGCTTGTCGATATCAAGCTTGATGGCCCAACCATGAGAGGCCTCTTGGAGCGCCCGTTGCCAGCCTTGCAGGGAGAAGGCTGGGAGAGCAGATTTCGTGAGGCACTCAAAGATGTTCGTAGTCACATTCTTACGACGAGTGGATTGGTCATTCAGACAGTGGTATTGACTGGGGGTGCCACAAGGATGGCTTTTATAGAAAGCATCACGAAGGAGGTTTTCACTGAAGCCCATGTTACGCGTGATACCGAGCCATCAACGTGTATTGCTCATGGTCTAGCACGCTGGGGGAGAGTTGATATCCGTAGCTCCTATTTTAGCGATGAGATTCAGAGCTATATTAGTCAAGAGGTACGTACTCAAGTCACCAAGCGTATGCCCGCATTGATTGATGCCATCGCCAATACGCTGGCAAGCAAGTTCATTGCAGATCTCTTAACACCTGCGTTATATCGCTGGCGTGAAGGCAGCATTACCACCTTGAATGATCTGGAAGCAGGGTTAAAAGCTGACTTCAGTTCCTGGCTCAAACATCCCCAGGATAGTATTCATTCCGCTGTCAGTCCATGGTTAGCAGATTTGTTTAAGGAAATTGAGCCGGGAATCGAGACGATCGCGAAAAAATATCAAATCTCAGCAGGAACGGTACAGTTTTTAGGTAGCATTTCAGCGGATGGAGTTTCATTCATTTCTCCCGATATCAATGATCCCACATGGATCAGTACCATTGTTGGTATTATAGGTGGGATCGTAGCATTTGCAGTAGGCATCGCAATTTTAGTTCTCCTCGATTCACTCACTGGACCAGTGGGGATGATTGCCACAGTAATAGGGTATATTCTTGCTTACATTAGCCCATTTATAGGGTTTGAAGCAGGTAAGGACATGATGCTGAACGCAATGAAAGAACGAGTTATCCCAGTCTGGATAAGAAAAGCAGCTCTTTCAAAAAAGAAAATTGAGCGTATGGGTGCTTCGGAGTTCAATAAAATTGCCGAGGCCTTCAAAAGTAGTTTAGCTTCCGACTCTCCGGTCATGATTGACATGCAGAATAAGATATTCGCAGCACTGAATGCCCATATAGGAGAAAAAATCGACAGAGCAAAATTGCTCATTCTCTGATTAGTTCAGTAACAGCGTCACGATACCATAAGAGGTTATTATTTTGGAAAGCTCATCAGAAGATGTGACAAAATGGATTGCAAGCATGCAATCCCTCTCTCGTATTTTTCTCAACAATATAGGGAGAACATACCTCGACGAACCGCTGGACACAGAATCCAGTGCCCTTCAGCTTGCATCGCCAGATGTAGGCTTACCCTCTTTTAATCCCCGCTTTCTGAAGATCGACCAGGTAGGGGAGCCAGTTGCCGGACTAATGAATGATCCGTTTACTTCACTCCAAACCATTCTTTCGGCCTGTCATAATCCGAGGCAGCATCGGTTGTTATTTCTGGTGATAAACGATGGAAAAACGAATGAATTATACCTGGGTATCAGCCGTCACGATTTTGCAGCGAGTCATTTTGTAGAGAATCTGGGCGCATTTTTACAAAGCAACTGGCATGGTGTGCGCTATAGCGTAAAGGACATCGATGATCTGCACCTACCCCCATTGGATCATGGAGTAGCACTTACGGGTATGCCATCACTTAAGCCAGGAGATTATCATGGCTATCCCCAGAGTTTAGATCGCATCCTTCGTGGATTACAGGGATCACCCTTCGCCTACCTTGTGATAGCTGATCCAATGTCTTCCCAGGAGGTCCTTGATATTATCGATAGGTGCCGTGATTGGATTGGCAGATTTCATAGCTTGGTAAAAACAACGCATAGTGGAACAATTACCCTATCTGCCAATGTGAATACAAGTGTAGGCAAGAGTACTTCTGATTCATTCTCAGCTGGACTGGGTCATTATTCCCCTTTAAGTGCTAACTATACATTTGCCACAGGGGAGAGTTTCTCATTTTCGGAGGGTGTAGGGAGTAGCGTTGCGCAAACATTAGGGAAGGAATACGTGAATTCACATGCACAGGCAGTCATCAAGCTGCTTGAACAATATACTGCACGGTTCGAACATGCCCGTGCATCAGGGTGCTGGAATGTGGGCATCTATTTTTTGGCGGCGAGGCAAGAAGAAGTCATCGACGGGGCTATCCGCTTACGTTCGCTGCTGAGCGGTGAAACAAGCGCATTTGAGCCCATCCGTATCCATGATTTGCGTTTTGTCTGGAAAAAAGGAGTAGAAAAACAACTGAAAAGTTTGGAGAAACCACACTTTGTGCCTGTAAAACTGCATTCAAGTACAGATGAGGGGCATCCGCTCGGAAAAGCATTCAACGAATTAACAACGCCGCTCAATACCGAAGAACTGGCGCTAGTGGTCAATTTACCGCGACGAGAAATACCGGGGGTGCACGTTATACCCGTAGCAGATTTCAGTTTGAATCCCTCTCCACCTCAAGAGGGAGGGGTAGTGCTAGGGACCGTGTTGCAGGGGGGCGAACCTACCGCTCTCACCTACTCTCTGCCAGTAGCAGCATTGGCGAAACATACATTGGTGACTGGGATCAGCGGTAGTGGAAAATCAACGACCTGCCGTCACCTGTTAAACGAGTTACTTGAACGAGGCATCCCATTTCTGGTGATCGAGCCAGCAAAGGATGAGTACATCTCCTGGGCGATGCAGGTCAACCGTGAGCGTCAAACAGCAAATAAAGAGTCAATTGCGATCTATGTTCCTGGTTTGAAAGCATGGCACGGGAAACCGCTTGAATCTGAGCTTGCACTTAATCCTTTTGAAGTCATCCGGCCGGATCCTACCTACAATCCCAACATCCTCTCCCATATTGATCGCTTAAAATCAATACTGGTGGCAACATTTCCGATGCAAGAGGTGCTTCCTCTCCTTTTAGAAGATGTTCTGTTCCATGCCTATACCCATCCAAATAACTGGCTTGCTGAAGCACTCCCAGCCTATAAAACGCCTTTCCCAACACTCAGCCAATTAGCGGATCAGATCCCTCTTGTTGTGAGGGCGAAAGGATACGAGGAGCGCATTACCAGTAACTTGACGGCGGCACTCACCACCCGCATACAGAACTTACGACGTGGCTGGAAACGCACGTTATTTGATCAACAGATTTCGACCCCCTATCAAAACCTTTTTGAGCACCCAACCATTATTAATCTCTCTTACCTGGGAGATGATGCGGATAAAGCGTTCGCGATGGCGATCCTGCTTCAATTTCTTTATGAGTATCGGCAACTACAACATGAATTGGTCCCATCCAGCAACACTTCCTTGCAGCATCTTACCATTATCGAAGAGGCGCATCGTATTTTGCAGCGTCCGTTGCTTACGAGTACAGAATTTGCGAATCCGCAGGCAAAAATGGCAGAGATGTTTGCACACAACTTGGCTGAACTTCGGGCGTATGGCCAAGGCTTCATGATTGTCGATCAGGTCCCGGCTAAGCTAATTCCTGATGCGATCAAAAATACGAACCTGAAAATCGTCCATCGTCTTGTTGCTGGAGATGATCGAGAGGCGATAGCGCAGTCAATGTCTTTAACTGAAGGTCAGACGAAGGTCATCAATCGCCTCCATCCTGGCCAGGCAATTGTTTACGGCGATCTGGATGATATGGCATCCTGGATTTATGTATCCCCGAAGAAGGCATAACTATCCCGCTTCATGGTAAAGGAGTACGTCAATGAAAACGTTGGAAATCGTCAATGCCGAGCGGCAACCACTCGCGCATATTACCTGGAATCCCCCTGGAACACTCACTGTTGAGGCAAAGGATAGCGACATCAAAGAAGCGGTCAGCGCGCTGGTTAGTGATCTGGCACGTGATGGTATCGCTATCAGGTCCGGTGGTGCGGTAGAGCATGAGGGTCAAACGTATTTCGTCGAGGAAGGACAGATTGTTCGATTGAATGATGAGCGTTTTTTGCCTGCATTGCAAGAGACGCTCTACAAATATTCAATTAACGGGCAGCGTGTTTTCGGTCTTTTGAAAGAGAGTTGAGAGACCCATGGAAGATATCAACGAAACGCCCGAATCTCCACGCCTAGAATCCACTGAATCTATTACGGAGTTCAACCTATCTCGATTGGAAATAGTGGGTGAGACCGAGATTGCTGGATTTGAACGCAGCGGCCTGCTCACAAACGAGCAAGTTGCAGAGCATCTGCGGGAGAATATACCTCCGACCCACCTGGAAGGCTGTCCATCATTAGAATACGCTCCCAATCATTCTCTTTTCACCTTTAGTCACGAGACCCTTGCGTTTTTCCTACCAGCATCGCGAGAAATCAAAGTAGCCTCTGGTGAGCGATTTAGACAAGATGAAAGTATGGTGGAAAGTATTACTCACGAGATCGGACATAATGAGCATTTAACGGTTGAGCAACGCTCGCCGCATCTTGCCCAAGAGTGGGAAAATTTATACAAGAAAAGCGGAGGCAACTGTATCTCTGACTATGCACGTACAGACGTACATGAAGATTTCGCCGAATCATATCGCTGGTATATACACCATCCTGAAGACCTGCGTTTCCGTTTCCCAGAGAAATATGAATTCATGCGTCAGCATGTATTTGCCAGTCGAGAGTATGTTTCGGCAGGTCCGACGAAGAATTATGGACCTAGTAGCCATTGATCATAGCATAGATTTGTGAATCAACCACATAGCAGAGAAAGGAAACTATTCATCTACTCGAAACAAAGTCATGAAAAGAGAAGGCATCTCGCGAGAGATTAGCTATGATTGCCTATCTCGCTGTAATGGCTCCTTGGCACATCCGTTCGCAAAATTGCCAACTTCGCCTACTCTACCTCTATTTTTCCTTGGCACGGATCTCGATTGAGGGAAAAGGGAGAAAGTGTCCTCTCGCTGCTCTAGACAGGAAGTCTCACTCATGCGAGAAAAACTGGCGCTTTCTGGCAGCATGCGCTCAGGGAAGCTATGCGGATGCAGAGCTAGAGGTCTTCCAAGGAATCTTCACCAGCGACGATGACATCTTGGCACACCTCGACTCTCTCCTGGATTGTCGACTCAGCTTTACCCTCTTTAGGCGACCTGTTGGTAGTCATGGTGCAGCCCAGCCAAGATCGGAACAGCAACTACCTTGGTTCCTTGCAGTACTGAGGGAGTGAGCGGTCTCGTCCAACGAACAAAGCGCGTGTGGAGTCTGTCCAAGCAGAGACGAATCAGCCTGTGCTAGCTACTTAGAACATCTGTTTGGAAAATGAGCTGGCTGAGAACAATTCTCCCAACCGCCTTGAGCAAATCGTAGCGAACAACAGAAATAGATATGGATCAGGGAACAACTTTATTTTGCCCGTAATACCCGTTCAAGGGTTCCCGCAGCAGTTTTGGGAACGATTTAAATTTACATTAATCTCATGTATTCGAGCGTGAACCGTCCTCGTTTTGGGAACGCTATTATTTCCCTTCTACACTGGTTGTTGTATTCGTGGAATTAAGTTGTCCCGTGCGGAATTAAGTTGTCCGTTTCCGGCGTCTGTGGAATTAAGTTGTCCCGTGCGGAATTAAGTTGTCCGTTTTAATGAGGATGGCTGTAGACATCAAACAAAGTTGTAAACCAAAGGCGCTGGCGATCACTGATTAACTTGAGTGGTCGCCAGTTGCCTTTCTTTATAAAGCACTTGGATGGCGACGTTCGCGCTGATGAGCATATCCAACAAGCAATGATGATTAACATTTTTGGAAAACTAGGGATGCGAGTTGAAAGTCAAGCAGGGTTCAGGGAGAGATTTTTTGCTATTCTTGGGTCATATAATTGCTTATTCTCATCCTGTATGCTAAAATCAGCAAATCTCCACTATTAAATAGACAGGCATGATATAATTGAAAGTCTCCTTCTCTCGAAATTAAACTGTACGAAGAAAAGAGGTGCTGGGATATGATCGAGACAGATAAGGTCACAACCAAACGATCTATCATTAACCAGCAGCTTTTTTCTGAGGCTGTGCTGGCTACTTGGCACATCCGTTCTCAGAAAACGACGAGTTTTTCGGACGGATGTGCCAAGTAGCCAGCACAAGGCTTACCTATCTTTTAGATCTCCTCGTTGGGAGGAAATATAAATTGTGCCGTTCCCGAAACGAGTGCGGCTTGATCAGTCCGGTAATGCTGCAAGCGTGTTCGCAACTCCTCGGTCCAACCCCATGACTGTTGGGCCTGCGCAAGCAGAGTTGCGAGTGCGATATAGCGCAGCCGCTCATCCTCGCTGGTTGCCAGGGCGGCTTCCAGTTGACCCAGGTCCACAAAATCGGGACGATTGGTCACTTCTTGAAGCATTCCGCAGGCTCGATGGAGCGCTTCCGCATGCAATTGCCCGGCAGACGCTACCTCAACCAGGAATAGCACTACCTCATTCCAGGGGAGGGCAGCAATTGCCAGTGCCACACGCAGGCTGATGGTGAGAGGATCCCCAGACAGCACAACTAACATCTCCCTTACAATAGGGACGAGCTGTCTCCTGTTTTCCATAAGGGCATCCCGTAATACTTGTACGCTGCTTAGGAGAGCATGCCGGTTGAGCATGAGGTGCTGCATACGGCTGCTGATCAGCCGCGCATCAGCCGCTAAGCAGCTTCCAAAAACAGCACTTGCAGCTGAGCGGCACATATCCTGGTTGTGTGAGTCCATCGCTTCCAACAAACTGGAGAGCAATTCATTGTCTCTATCGACCACCGCGATGCGTGTGCAACTCCTGAGCACAGCAGCACGTACTTCCACCTGCGGGTGAGAGAGCAAAAGGACAAACAGGTGCATCAATCGCTGCTGTGCTTGTGGTGAGAGGTGGTTCACATCGATGCGGGCAGCATTTATCCTGGCCCACTGAGTGGACCATGCAACTCCTCGATGTCGCGCGAGTATCCTGTTCAGGAAGAGCTGGCTGTGTACAACCTGGTGTTCCCGGCGTTTATCTCGCGCAAAACTCAAATGTGCTGTGCTAAGCGCCACCGCTCTATCGGGTGAGAGGGCATCGCGTTCAAGAATATGCCACGTCTCCTCTCGGTCCAGGTGATTCCACAAGCTGCGTAGGAGTGCCACACGTACATCACGATGCAACTGCTGACTATCCAGCGCCAGCAGCTCTTGATATGACTCCTCCCCAGGTAATTCACCCAGAAGACGTACCACCTCCTTCGCAACGGTCACTTTGGTGAGTGGCACACTACGCAAGATGGATAGTACCTGCTGGAGGGGGGCATTTATACAAAAGGCTCGCAGGGCATAGATGGCTTTGCGGCCGCGCTCATCATGCAAGGCTTCCAACAGCGTTGGTATTCCCTGCCCGGCATCAAGTTTACTGAGCAAGGACATGACGGTATCGCGTACAATGGGACGTTCGTCATTGGCCATAGCGATCAACGGCGCGGCGGAGAGCGCAGGAAGCGCGGCTATTTGCTCAAGCGCCTGCGTGATGCTGCGCTGGCCGAGAACGTTATCATGGATTACTCCGAGCAGGGTTATCTCGAATAGCTCCTGCTGGTGGCGTGTCCAGCGTACAAAGCCCTGTTTCAGAGGCAGGACAAAGCGAGTCTTGCCCGTACTAAAGCGACCACTGTAAACGCGCTGCCCCAGGAACGGTGTGAGCAGATCCTGGCGAAAGTGATACAAGTAAAGAGAAACAGCGGGACGTGTGATCCAGCTGGGATCATCCTGCAGCAAACCGGGAATGAGGAGCTCGGCCCGCTCGGGTCGATATTTGACGAGGAGCGGCAGCACCGCATCGGCAAATTGGCTTGAGCGGGTGCCCAGTAACACGAGTTCCAGTACCGTGATGAGGCCTTCAAACACCCGCAGGCGTTTGCCGAATTGTTGCGCTATGGTCTGCAACGCTCGCTCGTTCTCATGTGCTTCCCAGCTCTCCAGAACTGGTTGAAGCGGGGGTACAATGCGCTGCACGTCGCTGTCTGATAGCCAATGATCTACATTGCGGCCAAAGGAGGTGACGCCATGTGCTCGTGCGATAGTCGCTAATTGCTTTGCGCTCCACTCCGGTTCACGCGGGATGAGACGAAGAACCAGTTGATACAGGGCGTAGATGGTCGCATGGGAGCCGTCGGTGGCGTCAAGGGCGTCATGTATGATATGGCCAAGATCATCCAGATGTTCTGTGTGCCAGATGCCGGGTGGTAACTCTGCCAGGCCGCTCAGCATCGCCGAACGCACGGTATCTTGCTCTCTGGCGCGATCTCGTATGATGGCGAGTAGCTCTGATAAGTGGTCGCGCTGATAGCGAACTGCTTTTGCCATGGTACGCAAAACGATGGCTCGCAGTTCCGCATGCGGATCATTGAGAAACGGGTCGAGGGTGCCACGAGCTTCATCCCATGGTACAAAGGCGGCGTACGGTAACCGCGTTTCGGGACGGGTCACTAACTCAGGTAATGCCAGGTGACGGCGCCCTTCTTGCTCTCGCTGTGCCCGGGGTAGCAGAGCTATAATCTCTGGAGCGATACAACCAGAAGCGTCTCGCATGCTGATTGCGCGAGCGGTGTAGACGGCAACGCGCTCTTCTGGTTTCAGATGGGAAAACAACGCTCTATCATCTCTCACCGTCTCGCGGCGCTTTTCTAGCAGTTGCAACAGGCGTTCGATTCCCAGCTTGTGTTCTATTTTCATGAAAGTGATCCCTGCCTGCTCACCGGCGGAGAGAACAAGATCAGCCACTGCCGCCGGTCGTCTCCTGGCAAGCGGCTGTAGAACGATGTGCCCGAGTGGAACATGTTGTAAGAGAGCGGTCACCAGGGCGAGAGCAAGATCTGGTTCCTTTTCTGCCAGGATGGGCATGGCAGCATTGGCGAAGAAGAGCAATTGCTGGTCCGGGCCAACGGCGGCTTCTGCTCGTGTGAGGAGCATTTCGCAGGCAAGTGCAGGATGATGGCGCGCAAGGCGGCGCCAATCCCCCTGCTCTCGGCTTTGGTAAAACCGCTCTTGATAGCGGCGTACGATAGCGGATGAGCCCAAAGGGAGGAGCTTCAGGAACTGTGGGTCGCTCTCTTGTGCCAGACGCTCAAGGAAGTCGTCGATGGGAGCATGAACGCGGCGGTTGTAGAGCTTGCACAGCAGATGGCGACGCCCATCGCGGGGCACAAGAGCCAGCGCCTTGCGTACCTGATCCTCGTTACATGTCAACGGCACTAAGGTGATAGCGAAGCCTCGAATGATACGCGAAGGATCAGCGAGTGCGCGCAGCACATGGTCCCCATCATAGTTGCCATAGCAAGCTTGGATGGCGAGCAGGCGCTCATAAAAATCACCCTGCTCCAGGTCCTTCAAGAGTGCCGCTATTTCGGCATCGTGCGCTGCCTGGCGGCCAAGCTCGATCATGCGACGAAATCTGGCTCGATAGGGAAGTGTTTCCAAATCTTGTAACAGTTGATGAGATGGCATGTAATCATTTAGCCCTTATTTGCCTGCTGGGCTGGCGCAGGGGTTGGCACACATTCATGAGTCAGGATATGGCTGAAAGTATAGTTGAACAGCTGTGTGTTGTCAATCAACAATGTACCCCTTTCCCAGTATTATATGGCTCTCCATCCGAAACCCCTGTGCTGGCTACTTGGGATATCCGTTCCAAAAATGAGCGCTCATGATGGCTCTACCACTTCTTTTTCTTTGCAATCTACGCGTCAGTGAGATGACGTGAGGGTTTCTTTCGTGATTGGTTACTTCCTGATTTTGGAACGGATATGCTCAGTAGCCAGCACAATCCTTGACAGTCCCTCTAAGAAGTTATGTATAATAGATCAGGTATTTTTTAGCATGGGCGGGATGCCCCGTTGCTCACTGAGAAGAAGCGTGACACCTGTCCCTGAAACTGAAGGAGGGATCATGTCGCTCAAGGCCAATGC
>Ga0209647_1003233_pt1 | contig 12713 bp, 12 predicted proteins | sample GraSoi_2013_60cm_FD_185827 | JGI IMG/M metagenome (GOLD analysis project Ga0209647, IMG submission 185827) | Grasslands soil microbial communities from the Angelo Coastal Reserve, California, USA - Sample 9_17_2013_60cm (SPAdes) (version 2) | ecosystem: Environmental > Terrestrial > Soil >... | reverse complement strand
CGCCCGCCGATAGGAGAAGAGCGAATGGTAGCCGTTGACGCCCAGGATCAGATCGTAGCGCTCTCGCCGCCGCTCCCCCCTCCCCCGCCCTCGCTTGGTGAAATCCTCCCGCGTGTAATCGATGACGTGGTCGGCCCCGATCGCGCGCGCCGTCTCGACGCTCTTGGTGCTGCACACGGCCGTGACCTCCGCCCCGAACGCCTTGGCCAGCTGCACGGCGAACGTGCCCACGCCCCCCGAGGCGCCGTTGATCAGGACCTGCTGGCCGGCCTGGACGTGCCCGTGGTCGCGCAGCGCATGCAGGGCGGTGCGCCCGGCGTTGGGGACGGTGGCGGCCGCCGCGAATGAGACGTTGGCCGGTTTGGGCGCGAGTTGATCTTCGCGGGCGCACGCGTACTCGGCAAACGCGCCCGCTGCCGACCCGTAGACCTCGTCGCCGACCCGGAACCGCGTGACGGCGCCCCCGACCGCTTCGACGCGTCCGGCCAGGTTCACCCCGAGGCGCCGGTCTTTGGGCCGGCGCAGCCCGTTGCGCGTGAAGAGGCGGATGAGCAGTGGCCTGCCCCTCACCACCCGGTCGTACGCGTTGAGGGATGCCGCGTGGACCCGCACCAGGACCTGATCGTCCTTGGGGACTGGCTTCTCCACCTCCATCAGCTGCAGCACATCCGGTGAGCCGTAGCGTGGGTAGACAATCGCCTTCATCGTCGCGTTTGTGGTCGCGTTCATACGCTCCCTCCTCCGCCCCTTCCTCGCTCGATCCACAAGCAGTATCGCCCGAAACGCTCTCCCTGTCGAGACACCAACGGGTTGTTGGAGGTGCTGACTGGGCCGGTGTCGTGGGCATCGTGGGCATGGTGAGCGAGCACAGGAGGTCTGCAGGTGAGAGCGGTCACTGCTCGGCGGCGCCAGCTTGCCGCCGGAAAGGGGTGATGCGGAGTCGGAAGGATCCGCAGCAAGAGCGAGGGCGGTCCTCATCAGCACGTCCTCTGCTGCTCACAGGCTTCCAAGCGCTGTCCATCCCGTTCTGGACTGAGCGCTAGGCAGGGAAGAACGAGGAGCACACGATGGTCGGACGCGGGGAACTGACGGAGACGGCCTGGGCGGCCATCGCGCCGCTGCTGCCGGCACACGGCAGACGCGGCGGCCAATGGCGGGACCACCGCCAGGTGATCACTGGCATCTTGTGGAAGCTGCGCACCGGGACGCCCTGGCGCGACTTGCCCGAACGCTACGGGCCGTGGCAGACCTGCGCCGACCGGCTCTACCGCTGGCGACGCGACGGGACGTGGGACCGGATTCTCGCTCAGGTGCAGACGCGCTCGGATGCGGTGGGGGAGGTGGTCTGGGAAGTGAGTGTGGAGAGCTCGACCGCCCGTGCCCACCAACACTCCAGCGGAGCCCGTCGCCGACGCAGTCGGGCCGACGAAAAAAGGCGATCGTCCACCCAGCCGACGAGGGGCTCGGGCGCAGTCGGGGCGGGCTGACGACCAAGTTCCACCTAGCGTGCGACGGGAAGGGGCGGCCCCTCGCCGTCGTCATCACCGCGGGGCAGCGCCACGACAGCACCCAGTTGGTGCCGGTGCTGCAAGGCATCCGGGTGCCGCGACCCGGCGGGCGGGGACGGCCACGCACGCGTCCCGATCGCGTCATCGCCGACAAGGGGTACAGCTACGGGCGCTGCCGTCGGTGGCTGCGGCGGCGGCAGATCCCGCACACCATCCCCGAGCGTCGGGATCAGCGGGCCCGTCGGGCCGTACGCCCAGGCCGCCCGTTGGCCTTCGACCGGGCGATCTACGCCCGTCGCAACGTCGTGGAGCGCTGCATCAATCGCCTCAAGCAGTGGCGTGGGCTGGCCACGCGCTACGAGAAGCGGGCCGCCAATTACTGGGCCATGGTGGTTCTCGCTTCCATCGTCATTTGGCTCGACTCGTGATTCGACAGACAGACCCTAATACTACAGTTGTAGTTAGTGAAGGGTGATGCCGCGCCGTCGGTAGTGACAGCGTTTGGCTACCGCCTGGTGGTGGCGGCGCCACGCCGACCAGGCCAGCACCTGCTCGACCGACGGGAACGCGCGCCAGACCACACCCCACAGCAGGCGGCGCACCTCGGGCACGGTCAGGGGGATCAGCTCGGCGACGGCCCGGTGGGCCGCGCGGGCTGCGCGGGCTGCGCGGGCTGCGCGGGCTGCGGGGTCGCGCGGCGGGGCCAGCGACCCTGCTGGGCGCGCCGCTGTTGGCGGAAGGGCGTCAGGCTCCCCGGCCCCCGGCGCCCTTTGCGCCGGGACGTGGGCCACGCCGCCTGCTGGGAGCGCCCCTTTTGCTGGGGTGCACGCCGAGCCGCGCGCGTCGACGCCGGGGCGGCGAGGTCCAGGTGCTGGCGCACGACCGTGAGCAGGGCCTGGGCGAAGAGCGCCAGCGTGACGTGGCGCTACCAGCCGGTCCAGCTGCGTACCTCGTACTGGTCCAGCCCCACCTCGCCCTTGGCCGCCTCAAAGGCCACCTCGATCGTCCAGCGCCGCCCCGCTACCTGTACCAGCGTCGCCAGCTCGGTGCCCACCGGAGCGAAGACCACGTACGCCTGCAGGTCCTTGGGATCGCGCAGGCTGCGCCGCACCAGACACCACCGCTCATAGCCCTCCTGCAGCGGCGGGACCAGCGGCAGGCGATACCAGTCATACCAGCGGGGACCTTTCTCCCCGTCGCCGGCCGAGAGCCGCTGCCAGCCGGCGTCAGGTACCTCCTGCAGCTCCTTGAGGAGCGTGCTGACCCGCCGCTGGGTCCCGGTGGCCGCGACGTTGACGTCCTCCTTGCCCGAGACCGCCAGGACGTAGGCCTGTTCGTGCGCCTCCAGCCACATCCGCAGGTGCCGGTCGTCGCCGGAGACGCTGTCGGCGGTGACCCACGCCGCGGGCACCCCCGCCGCCCGCACCCGCGCGAGCATGGTCTGGGCCAGCTCGGGCTTGGTCGCGAAGCCCACCCCGGCAGGAATCCCCGCCCGTTGGCAGCGGGCCGGGTCGTCGGTCCACTCCTGGGGCAGGTAGAGCGCCCGGTCCACGAAGGCGACGCCCTGGGGACTGGCGTACGCCACAAAGACGCCCACCTGCGCCTGCTCCACCTTGCCCACGCACCCAACGTCCTGCTTGGCGACCCCGGCTGAGGCCATCCCCTTCTTCACCACGCCGGTCTCGTCGACTACCAGCACCGCCCCCGGATCGCCCAGGTGCTCGACCACGTAGGTGCGTAGGTCCTCGCGGACCGCGTCCGGGTCCCAGTCGGCCCGCCCCAGCAGGTGCTGCGTGGCGTAGGGGGTGCGATCGCCCGCCGCCTCGGCCAACTGCCAGCCATTCTTGCGCTCCAGCGGGCTGAGCAGGCCGCGCAGGTACGTCTGCGCGCGCCGCCGCGCTTCCGCACGGGCGAAGCGCGGCCCCAGACGCGCCGCCACCGCCGGGACCTCCTCGGCTGCGGCCTGCAGGGCGGCCCGCAGCGCCACCTCCTCCTGGCTCGGCTGCGGTGTAGCGGGCGGCTCCACGTGAGCGGCTGGGTGACGGCGGGTCGGCATGGTGCGCGCTCCTTTTCGGTCCGGCGATCCTCCTCCTTCTCTGATCGTACTGCAGAACTACAACTGTAGTACTAGGTCAAACGGCACAATCGCTACGGATGAGGCAAGGACAGGGAGGGCGCGAGGCCAGGCGGCAAGCGGATTGATGGCACGGCGGGCGATGGCATGGGTGTCGCACGTGGCATGCCACTGCCTGTCTGTGTGTCTGCTATCTGTAGGTGCTAATGCCGGCGCCTATAAGCCCAAAGGCGCAAGCCAGGGGTGACGGCGCACGTTTCTAGCAGGCTCTGGTCTAGCAGGCTCTAGGCGCCGCGTGAGAGCGCATCCAGGTATTGCAGCTCGTAGAGGCGGCGATAATAGCCGTTACGTGCCACCAGTGTCTCGTGGGTGCCCTCCTCCACTATGCGGCCCTTATGAAGCACGATGATACGGTCCACATTGCGGATGGTCGAGAGCCGGTGCGCGATGAATATCGAGGTGCGCCCGCGCATCAGTTTGGCCAGCGCGTCCTGGATGAGCGCCTCCGTCTCCGTATCCACGCTGCTGGTTGCTTCATCCAGAATCAGCAAGATCTCAGGATTGAACGCGATGGCCCGCGCGAAAGCGAGCAGCTGCTTCTGCCCGACCGACAGGCCCGCTCCGCGCTCGCGCACCTCTTCCTCGTAGGCGTGCGGCAGCGGCTCGATGAAGCCGCTGGCATTCACAAATTGCGCGGCCGTGCGTATCCGCTCGTCGTCGATACTCTCCTCGTGCAGGCGGATGTTGCTCGCGATGGTGCCCGAGAAAATGAAGGGATCTTGCAGCACGGCGCCGACATGCCGGCGCAGGTCGGCCTGCGCGAGATCCTTCACATTGTGGCCGTCAACCAATACCTCGCCGCGCTGGACGTCGTAGAAGCGCGAGATGAGACTGATGAGCGAGGTCTTGCCGGCGCCGGTCGCCCCGACAAAGGCCACGCTCTCGCCGGGGTGAACGTGGAACGAGATGCCCTTGAGCACCCAGTCGTCTGGATTGTAGGCGAACCATACCTCGCGGAACTCGACATCGCCTCGCACGTGCGCCAGCGCCGCAGGGTGCGGCGGATCAGCCACCTGAATCGGCTCGTCCAGCACGCGGAAAATGCGCTCGGAGCTTGCCATCGCCGATTGCAAGATCGTGTACTTGTCGGCCATATCGCGAATCGGCAGGAAGAAGCGGTCCACATACTGGAGGAAAGCGATGAGCGCGCCCAGCCCGAGCGAGCCGGCGACCACGGAAGAGCCGCCGGCCCAGATGATGAGCGCCATCGCGACCGCTGCCAGCAGGTTCACCACGGGGCCGAAGAGCGAGAAGTAGAACAGCGAGCGCATGGAGGCCTGGCGGTAGTCGCGATTCAGCTCGTCGAAGTGCGCGAAGTTGCGGCGCTCGCGATTGAACAGCTGGACGACCTGCGTGCCCGAGATGTTCTCGGCGATCGTGGCATTGATGCGCGCCAGCCGCACGCGAATCGCGCGGAAATTGTCGCGCATCGCCCGCTGGAAGTATGCGGTCGCCAGCAGGAGCGGCGGAATCACGACGAAGACGATCAACGCCAGCTGCCAGCTCTCGAAGAGCAGGATGACGACGATGCCCGCCAGCGTGAAGAGATCGGCGATGAGGTTCACCGCGCCGGAGGTGAACAAATCGTTCAAGGAGTCCACGTCGTTAGTGATGCGCGTCATCAGCCGGCCGACAGGATTGTGGTCGAAGAACGCGAGCGACAGTTGTTGGAGGTGCTCGAACATGTTAGACCGCAGCAGATACATGACCCGCTGGCCCAGCACACTCAGCAGATAATTCTGCAGGTAGCGGAGCACGAACCCGAAGAGCAGGACGCCGAAAAAGAGCAGCGACATCCTGAAGACGCCGTCGATGCGCTGGGCAGGCGACAGTGTCACTGGGGCGCGCGGGGCGATGTAGCGATCTACCGCGAGCTGGGTGATGAACGGGCCGAGCAAGTCATTGCCAACGGCGAGCAGCGCGAGGGCGAGCGCGGCGAAGAAGGTGCGGCGAAATGGCCGAATAGCGCCCCAGAGCCGGCGCATAAGGCGCGCGTCGTACGCTCTGCCCAGAATCTCATCTTCCTGAAAGAAGTTTGCCGCCACGCCATCGTCCTCCGCTTAGAGCCGATTATTGCCGGGTCGACCGGCCGCGCGCAGTGGACGGCGCGGCCGGTGACAGCAAGACTGACAGCAAAACCTACTCGGAGCCCTCTAGCAATTCCCCGAGACGCCTCACCACCTCGCCCTGCAAGGTCGGCAACACATGACTATAGATGTCCATGGTGATGCTGATCTGCGAATGGCCGAGCAGTTCCTGCACCACCTTGGGATGGATCCCCATGCTGAGCAACAACGTCGTCGCGCCGTGCCGCAGGTCGTGGAACCGTCTGTAGGGGATACCCGCCCGCAGCAAGAGGGGCCTGAAATGGCACATCCGCAAGGTCGTGGGACTCATCCGACGTCCGTGCGTCGTCGGGAATACCAGGTCATGATCTTCCCATGCCTCACCCGCGGCCACCCTCTGTTCCAGCTGGCGTGCCCGGTGCACGTGCAGCGCACTGATTGTCATGGCCGCCAATTTGATGCTTCGTCGGCTCTGCGCGCTCTTGGGTTCGCTCTCGATCCAGCCATACGGTGGCGGCAGTTGGACCACGGTCCGCCGGACACTGAGCGTACCGTATGTTAGATCGATATCTTCCCACTTCAATCCTAACAGCTCGCCTTCTCGCATACCACTGGTCAGCGCGAGTACGAACAAAGCCTCCATCCGATCTCCTCGCGCTGCGGCAAGTAACCTTTGCGCCTGCTCAACGGTCAGTACTCGCGGATCCCTGCGCGGAATGCGCGGCGCGTTCACGACATCGGTTACGTTGCGTGGCACGAGGTTCCAGCGCACCGCGTACTTGAGCGCAAGGTGCAACGTCACGTGCATGTACTGGACTGTGCGGGGCGCGTACCCCTGACCTAGCTTCCTAGCATACAGGGCCTGCGCGTCTTCTGGGCCAAGTTTGGCGAGTTGTATGTTGCCGAGCTCGGGCACCAAGTGGTCGCGGACCACCTGTCGGTAGCGTACGTAACTCGTCACGCGTACGCCCGGTTTCACGACATCTTCCAGCCAGCGGATAAGGAACGCCTCTAGGGTGTGCGCCGGTCCAACTACCGGCATCATGCCCTGCTGCTTGTCGCGCAAGGCCTTCGTGAGGTGCTCCTGCACCTCACGCCGTGTTTTCCCATAGAATGTCTTGCGTTTGAGCTTGCCTGCTTCATATCTGATGGTCATGCTCGCGGCCCACCGGCCATCGGCACGCTTGTAGATGGAACCTTCGTTGTGTCCACGCCGCGCCATGCGAATGCACCTCCCGTCTGGATGCCAAGTAGCGCTGACAAGATGCTCCGAGCGCTAGCTAACGCTGCTCGGTCAGCCGCTGGATGACGAATGCCTCGAGTGCCGCAACGGGGATGCGACGAGCACGGCCGATCTTGAGGCTTTGAATCTGCCCCGTCAGAACGAGGTCGTAGACGACCGATCGGCAGAGTCCGAGCGCCGCGGCCGCTTCCGGCATCGTCAGAAGGAGCTTCACATCCGCCCACTGGCTATGACCGGACCGGGTGGCTAACAGTGTCTGCATGACCATCTCCTCTATGCCACAACACTATTCACAGAAGGAGCCCGCCGAAAGCCACGCCGTTTTAACGGCAATGGTGAGGTGGGCTTGCGTGCCTTTCGCCGAGAGTCCTGGTGCATCGCCGGGTCCCTTTCTCTATGTGAGAATGGGGATACGTCACTTGCACCTTGCCAACTCAATAGTGTTTGCCGGTTCCGTGGTAAACCGTTCCCACGGGTAAAAGCACTAACGTACTTTGGACGCGGTGCCATGCGCTTGAGCGGCGGTCTTTGTGCTAACCACGCCACGCCGCGATGCATGCAACGACGTTTTGGGCGGGGGCACCGCCTTCAGGCGTGAACGTGAGGGGTTACCCTGTGCGTAGCCTGAGAATCCATCGGGCTTCAGCCCGCGTGGAGTGTCAATGTCCCGAACACCTCGCGAGGGGCCGACACCTTGTAGACGCGGGCGAAGTGATCGACGAGTACCTGGGCGAGACCGCCCTTGGCCTCCGCCTCGCGCTCCAGGTCGTCCAGGTGCTGGGTGAGCAGGTCGCCCACGGAGTACGCCGGTTTCAGGTGCAGCGGCAGCACGCCGCGGGCGGCGAAGATGCCCAGCAGCATCTGCACCCGGTGGCGGACCTGCTCGACGCGTTCGAGATGTGCCCCCATCCCGCGCTCGACCCACGCCGGCACGTGGCCGTACCGTGCCTCGTAGCGGGCACGGCGCGCGGCCGCCCGCCCTGCTTCCTTCTCGGCTGCCCGCTCCACCCACTCGGCAAGCGCGGCGAGGGCGGCCGGGGCGGGCGCGGCATCCTCGACCTCGAGCGAGTTCACAACGCCGAGCAGCATCCGTCGTAGGATGCGGCTTTTGCCGGTATAGCGCGCCCCACGCACGAGTTCCTGCGCTGCGTCTCCGAGGGGCTCCGCGGACGCCAATCCCTGGTACCCCTCGCGCAGCGCTGTCCACGTCGGGTGTGCCGGCCACCGGGAGCGGTTGGTGGACCCGTCGTCCTCGACCAGGCGCAGCCAGTGCGTGGTCAAGTGCTGCCAGAGTCTGTCCTGATAGGCGAAGAAGCGGGGGAGCGTGCCAAGGTGGGGCAGATCCTCGGCGGACAGTTCGGCCTCGATCATCGCGTCATCGTCGTCGATGTCCGGTGGGGCGTAGAGCCGGAAGCCGGTCGCGCCTTCCCGCCGCAGTTGATACTCCAGCCGCCACACCGCCTGCTCCGGGTCGAAGCGCGTCGGGCTACGCGCGCTGAGCAGCGCGAAGTAGGCGTCGTCGGACCGTTGCCGCGCCTGCAGGGACTTCTCGTAGACGCGGGCCATGACAGCGCCCGAGCCGAAGACGAAGCCGGTGAAGGTGCCGCCATCGTGATACGCGTGCCATTTCACGCGCGACGGCTTGATGAAGCGGAGCGCATCGCCTACCTCTGCCGCCGGTTGCCAGCCGCCCTGCCAGTCGGCATGCACATCCACCCGCGAGAGCCGCATGGCATCGAAACTCACGTGTGCGCGCAGCGACGCGTCGTCCTGGTCGGAGAGCAAGTGCTCCCTGACCCAACTGAGCGCTTCTTCGCAGGCGCCGCGCGGCCCGCCTGGGTGCGTGTGCAGGAAATGCGAGCGAAGCTCGATGTACAACCCCGGCCGGTGGGGGATGCCCTTGCCGAGCACCTTGACGCTGAAGTCAGCGGTCTCCAGGAGATGACCGTACCCGCCCCTGGACCCGTGGGGGAAGACCTGCGCTCCCAGCCAGTCGGGGCAATGTGCCGTCCGGCCATCTGCTGACGAGAGTTGGGCCAGCTCCTTCTCCGCGTCGAGCTGGGTGCGCATGGCGTCGCTCACGGTGATGTCGGCCGAGAGATGGATGGTGTCCGGACCAGCCAGCACGAGGCGCGCTGTCAGGGATGGGGCGTCGTCCCGCACAACCAGCGACTGCTCAATCGGATCGCGTGCTGTTGGGTTCGTAGGAGACCGTCCTTTCTACCATTCTTGGGGCCAGAGGGCCCCTGCCTTCAGGCATGGGGATGACTGGCCCCTTGCCCTTGCCTTTGTCGAACGCTTGTGCTAACATCAAGCTGTCGCACGGGCGATGAACCCGTGTCTGGTGGCCTTCGGGCCAATGCACCAACACAACCGCATGTGCGCGGCGTTGCCGGGAGCAAGCCGTCCCGGCGTACAACATGCGCGGTACCGAGCACCTTGCTCCACGTATGCTGGCCATCCGGCAACGGACGCCAGCTAGTTCCCGCGGACACCGGGCACGTAGCTCGCTGGCCGGAGGGTCGGAGGCGAGAAGCCCCTTGCCTTTAGGCATGGGGAGTGTCACTAGCACACCAGCGCAGGGCGCCGCTGACGACCGCCTACGATTACATGCGGGCCCGTGCCCGCGAGCTCGGCGTGGAGCGCGAGCTCGGCCAGCACGACTATCACGTCCAGGCGGTGGACCTGACGGGCTCTGGCCAGCGTGCCCAGGCCGGGGTTGCCTTCTTCATCGCGTTGTACTCGGCCATCAAAGAGCGTTCCGTGCGATCAGCGCTCGTCGTCCTGGGCGATCTCACGATCCAGGGCAACATTCTGCCCGCCCGCTCCCTCGCCGAGCCACTCCAGGTCGCAATGGACAACGGCGCCAAACGCGCGCTCATCCCTGTCGAAAACAAGCGCTCATTCCTTGACGTTGCCGGCGATGTTGTCGAGCGGGTCGACCCGATCTTCTACGGCGAGCCGTTGGCAGCAGCACTCAAAGCGCTTGGGGCAGAGTGAACAACAGCGAGTGACGGTCGTCGAAGTGTTGCCTCGGCTCGAGGTAGGACATATCCCGCATGAGTATGTGATAGATGATCACGGCGATGGTGTGGTCCAGCGCAACGAGGACATGATTGGTGCCGCGTCTAGCGGTGAGGCGGTAGTACTGTACCTAGAGGTAGGTGTCTTTAGTCTAGCCTGGATTATTCACGGAGCTTGGGAATGATCACTTGAAGGAGTCAAGCCTTTTGGTTATGGTCGAGTGAATTCGTCGACTGACCAGCACTAGGAGGCGCTCCTATGCCCGATGCTCGCTTATCCTCGCTCACCTCAGTTCCCTCAGTGACCTTTGATGCCGGACAGCTTACCTCGGATGGCGGTCTCGTCTGGCTCGCGCAAGCCGACGACCGCTTGGGTCTGTCGGCCAGCTTTGCTGCCCAGATTCACGACTGGCGCGCCGCAGGCCCCATCCGCACCGGCGGCGGAGTAGGGCAGGGCCCGTATCCATCCGGGCTGGCCAATTTGACCTAACACGGCTCATTACTTATCATGAAGGTAACCGCACGGGGAAGACGTCACCGCTCCCCCCTTCAGGGCCGGAGTCCGCGTGAGGCGCTACCGCGGCTGGCTCGAACGTCGGCGAGAGCCTCTGGCTGGCGCGGGAGACATCCGCAGGAGGCCCACCATGGTTCCATCCCCACGCCTCACGACCGCATCTTCCCGCACCCAGCTCCTCGCGCCGCCCCTGCTGCTCGCGGCGTTCATGCTGGCAGGCGTGCTGGCCCTCACCGCCACAGGCGGCTGGGTCGCGCGTGCGGATGCGCAGCCGACGCTCAGCGTCACCATCAAGTCGGGCACCGCCACAGAGACGACCTATACCGTGGTCGCCGCGAACTTTCCAGCCAATGCGGCGATCACCGAGACGTTCGGCGATGGCTCGCTGATCGCGCCCGTCACAGGGCAGACCAATGCCTCCGGCAGCCTGACGTTCTATTGGACGCTCGACGTCACCAACAAGTATTGCGGGAAGGTCACGGCGAAGACCGACACGGCGCAGGCAACCACGAGCTTCTGGGTCGCCCCCTCGACCGACTCCCAGAGCGGCACGGCCTGCGGCGGCGGGACCACTGGCGCGGCAAGCCCGACGCCCAACACGACGGCCACCGCGGCAGCCCAGACCACGGCCTCGGCAACCGCGGCGCCCACGCAGCCACCCATCGCACAGCCGACGGTGGCGCCTGCCGGCGGCACCGGCTCGGGCGACCTGCTCCATCAAGTGCTGGGGAGCCGTCTCCTACTGCTGGTGGCCGGCGGCGCGGTGGCGCTGGTCATGATCATCCTGCTGCTCGTGCTCGCCTCCACCATGCTCAAGTCTGGCCAGCGCAAAGGTAGTGGTCGGGGTGGGCAGCCAGGCACGCGGAACGGCGGCTGGAACGCCCCGCCCAGCGCCAGGCAGGCCGCGCCGGGGTGGCGGCCGCAGCAAGCGCCGCGGACGCCCACCCGCATGGCGGGCGCAGGGAACTCCGATTCACGCTGGCGCAGCTTCGACGACGAGGACCGCGATGGTCGGCAGGGCACGCCTGACCCGCGGTGGTCGCGCAGCCAGCCGGGCGCGCGGGGTGGTCGTGGACCAGGAGGCGAGGGCACGGCCGCGCGCATTCGCACGCTTCGCGACTTCACCGAGCACCGGCAGAGCGTGCGCCCGCCGAGCCGCGAGGACGACGACTGGCAGCGTTAGCCCGGATTATTCATGGAAACGCAACTCAGTTGGTGCCAGCCCGGCTTGGCCGGGCTTCGTCGCCGTAGGCGCTTAGCAGCGGGTTCACCCGCCCGCGTCCTAGCGCCCGCACGACACGCGTGAATAATCCGGGCTAGGCGTCCGAACACCAGCGGAGTGTGCGCCAGACCACCGAACGGTCGCGAGTCTCGCACAATGCCAGGTCACACTCTGGGGCTCAAGTCAATTCGGTTGCAGCTATCAAGAAAAGTTGGATTACGACCATACTGAGCGACGCGAACCCAACTGATACCAGGGTCTATAGCCTTTCGTCCGTGAATTGCCATCGCCCGAAGACATACGCAGCGGCCAACGCGCCAGGCACGACACCCGCTACCGACCACAGCCACCAGAGCGCGAATGTGCCCCACCCGTACTTGGTCTTGCCGTGCTTAGGGAGCGTGAAGTTATCTTGCCACATTGTGCGCAGCGATTCCACCAGTGCCTGCATACCTTCCCCCTTCGCTGTCCGCTCGTCGCCCCGTACCTACTCCTCGCGCTCCTCGATGAAGTAGGTGATCACCTCCTCATCGGTGGTGTTGGCAGTATCCAACGGGGGCCTTCCGGGCCGCATGACAATCAGCGTTCTTGTGATGCGGCGTGGCTCCGTATGTGACTGTGCCTGCTGCTTATGCCGCCATGCGTTGACCAAGTCGGCGGCAGCCCGAGCCACTGCCAGACCCGTGCCGAACAACTCAATGTAACCCTTGAGCTGCTCTAGCGGAATACCGCCACCCTGCGGTGGAATGTCTGCTCGGATGCCGAGTGCGCGTAGCGGTTCGAGAAGTTCGCGTTGTACATCCTCCTCGATCTCAATGCCGATGTCGAGCATAATGTAGTGGTCGTCTTCCCGCATTTTGTCGATCATGTGTCGCCTCCTACCCACTGGCGCAGAGTATGTTGCACTAGGGTGTGTTGGCAAAACGGCGATAGTCTTGAGGCATGTATCAGCATCGGCAGCAGCAGGGAGAGACCACACGGCGGCACGAGTTGACCGAACTGC
>Ga0209647_1003232_pt1 | contig 12715 bp, 25 predicted proteins | sample GraSoi_2013_60cm_FD_185827 | JGI IMG/M metagenome (GOLD analysis project Ga0209647, IMG submission 185827) | Grasslands soil microbial communities from the Angelo Coastal Reserve, California, USA - Sample 9_17_2013_60cm (SPAdes) (version 2) | ecosystem: Environmental > Terrestrial > Soil >... | reverse complement strand
TGTCCGCCTCGCGCAGAATCTTGACCATCTGTTCTTCTGAAAACCGTGTCTTCTTCATGGTCCCCTCGCTTCCCGAAGGGCCATTGTCCCAAAGTATCAACTGGACCGAAAATCGACCCGCAGGTCATACTCACCGGTGCAGACATTCATAGCAACGCTCCTTGGCGGACCTGCAGCAGGTGGGTGGACCTTGTCGGTGAACTTCAGGGCCACGTCGCGCAGACGCAGTTCTGTCATCGCGCTGGTAGGGGGTGTTGTTTTCTCATTTCTCCTTGCGGTGGTGGCCCTGAAGTTTTCATCGCGCCTCGCACGCCATGCTGATCCACGCATTATCCATCTCGGCTACAGTACTGTGGCGCTTGCAATTGCCCACGGCTACTTTGGCACCCTTGCTCGATCTCACTTCAACTCCGGTGGCGCTAAGAAGAGTTGGGGGCGTGTTGCCGGCATCGCAATACTCGGACTTGCCGTGATGTTGGTTGCCTTAGGCTCCATAAATGCTATTGCTCCGGGAGGCGACCAGGGATGACGCCTAACAACGCGTTCGAGCGGCCCGTGAAGGCAACTACTTCGGCGCGCGGCCAGCGCGCCATTCAGTTTGCGCCGTCCGCGCGCTTGAGAACGCCGCGTGCGGCCGCTCAACGCGAGCGTTAGGTTCGCATGGCTCCACCCTCCGGGCCGATGTCGGGTGTAATGCTTGGTGTTCTTGCGGGATTTACGGTCTCATCAATCACGGGGCATTGGTTAACGCTTGTCATGGTCAGCATGGCTAAGCACGGCGGGGATTTCCTGGGGCCACCTCGTCGCAGGTTAATTGGCCTGCTCCCATTTGCCACACTGCTGCACCCTGGCGCGTGGCTTGTAGGCGCTGCGCTTTACTTCACTGGGCGCATACTGTTCGGGGGGCTCAACCCACTGTGGACGTGGGTGGCTGTCGGATTCTATGGTGCACTTGCATTTTTGGGAGTGGCGGCACTTGCGGGACAAGCGCGGACAAACAGACGGAAGCGCAAGATTGACCAAGAACGAACCTAACTACGCGTTCGAGCGGCCCGTGACGCCCGGCACTTCGGCGCGCGTCCGGCGCGCGTGTTATTTTGCGCCGTCCGCGCGCTTGAAAGCGCTGCGGTCGGCCGCTCAACGCGAGCGTTAGAAGTCACTGAAGGACGGCTGGATGCTGACCGCGTCGAAATGGTTCATGGTCGTGTGGGTATGCAGTGTTGCTCTCTGGATTGCTGCCTTTGTGTTACATCGGAAAGCGAGGCGCCATTACCAAGGGCCAACCGGCTTGGCTCAATGGCGGAATCCCTTTGGTCGATTTCTTTCTCGCAATTACACTCCGGCTGGAGCGGTCATTGTCCGATGGGAATTGATCTGTTCGGGCGCCTTCGTGGTCTCATGTCTCATCGGACTCGCCATTGCCCACACGCAGTTTCCTGCGCAACACCAATGACTTCTAACTACCGCATCGAGCGCCGCTTGAACGATAAACTACCAAGCTCAAGCGTGGGTGCCCGCGGCGCTCATGCGGAGCGTTAGGCAAGGCATTGGGCGTCACCCTCTGCAAGGCAACGCTTCCAGCTGTTCCGGTTAGAAATGGGGTGGCCTCGACGTGAATCTCTATCACGGTGCACGGATTGAAGCGCCCTCCGTTCGGGAGCGCGCGCTGTCACTCGATTCGGGTTCGGTATCGTTGAGCCGGCGACTTTGGCGGGTGTCAGTTCGTCGAGGACACGCTGACGTCGACATGTCCGGGTGCCTCCAATGTCAAACTAGGCGCGGCTCAACCTCTGAAAGCCTGACAGGGCAGTGCCCGGCGATACGCCGCAGTCGCGCGCGCTTGCGGTGGATTCAGGATCGGCGCAAGTTTGGCCTAACCACGCGTTCGAGCGACCGCGCGGCCGGTAGCTCCATTGAGGGCAGAGAGATGTTGCAGTTCAGGATAAAGTGCCTTCGATCAGCGGCAGCGATGCCGCGCTTCGTCGCTCAACGCGAGCGTTAGACGCCCATGAATGACGACGTTCCAGGTGGCAGTTGGGTTAGCGTTGCGACTTACAATGACCCCATATCGGCAGATGTAACGGTTGGCCTCCTTTCCTCTATGGGAATCCCAGCTGGAGTGAACAGGCCGCGTCGCTCGTATATCTACTACGTTGTAGTGCCGCCCGAGCGTCTTCCTGAGGCGAAGGCAGTCGTTGACGCACCGCCAATCCCGGACGATGAGCTCACTCGGCTAGCCCTTAGCGAACCACCGGAGGACCCATAATGGCTCGGGCCACTGTGGTAGGTTTTGGGCGTCTAACAACCGCATCGAGCGCCGCGTGAACGATAAAGTGCCAAGTTCAATCGTGAGTGCCGGCGGCGCTCATGCGGCGCGTTAGCGGTTGCCGAATGCGCACGTTCCAAACAATCGCGGTGCTCCTCGCGTTAGTGGCTGCCTTTATTGGCGGTTATGCTCTATGCGAATGGCGCGACCAATCCAAGGTATTCCCGGCGCTATTGACCGGGGCGAGGTGTCGAAGGCCCGCGCAAAGCTTTTGGTAATTGCAAGGGTCAATTCTGATCCCATACCAGACTTTCCCATGCCCCTCAATTGGCTCGGAATCCTCGTGAGCCCATTTGGGAATGACGACTTGATGATAAGCATGCTTCATCGCTCCGACGAACCCGCTAGAAACGAATTGAGTCAACTCATGATAGAGCTTTGCAGGAACTCGCCGGACGTCCAGTCCACCCGGTATGCGTGCAACCGCTAACTACGCGTTCGAGCGGCCTGCGACGCCGTATGCGCCGGCGCGCGTCCGGCGCGCTCCTCATTTTGCGCCGTCCGCGCGCTTGAAGCGCTTGCGGCCGGCCGCTCAACGCGAGCGTTAGGTGCGGGCTCCCCAGTGATTGACCTTGCCGCAGTGAGTCATACTGGGCGCGAACTCGACCTCATGCTTGCCGGGCGCAAGCCCCTGGCGATGTTCTACGCGGAGCTGTCTGAGCTTCCAGAGGAGGGCTTGATCCCGGAGCTGGCTTTTGCACCATACGTCGAGTCCAACCGATTCTTAAGGGAGGCCTCGGTGGTAGATGGAGGCTACAGCGAAATTCTGAAGCGACCCACCAAGGTAAAGTACGTTTACTTTGCCTCTCCTGAGGAGGCTTGGAGAATTCGTGCCACGATTCTGCTCAAGGCCGCCTTCTCTGAAGCCAACTGCCATTGGAGCGAAGCGCTAGAGCGGATTGAGTGCCATCTCTTGGGCTACTCCAAGGAGGAGACCGACGCATGGTGCGCCCATTCACCAGTGCTAAAGTCACTGCGGGATAGGCTGGATGCCCGCGCCTAACAACGCGTTCGAGCGGCCGGTGAAACCAGTCACTCCGGCGCGCGGCCAGCGCGTCGTTAATTGTGCGCCGTCCGCGCGCTTGAAAGCGCTGCGGCCGGCCGCTCAACGCGAGCGTTAGAGCGCACATGGCGCCACGGAGGTACGTGTATGAATATTTCAACGTTTAGGGTGCAGGGCGAGTGGTTGCCCGTAGCAATGTCATCGATCACCCTTGCGGTGGGGGTTCTGGCGCTCTGTAGCCCTAATTCGGCGTCTGCTGCAGATCTGCTTGGCTTCTACGCCGGCGCAGCAGTCGGACAGGCCGACATTAGGGCGAATGAAGTGGGTTTTGCCATTCCACCAGTAGTAGCCCCCTTCGGGACATCCTTTGGAGTGAACAAAAACGCTACGGGGTGGAAAGTTCTGGCTGGCATCAGGCCGATCTCGCTCATCGGCGTGGAATTGGAATACGTGGATTTCGGCCATCCGTCGGCATTAACGCCTTTTTTCGGCAGCAACTTGGGTATCCAGGCTGATGCTCACCCGAGGGCGACGATACTTTCTGGCTTGCTTTACGCGCCTCTTCCTCTACCGCTTCTCGATCTTTACGGCAAAGTCGGCTTAGCACGCCTGCAGACCGATGTGCACGCAATTGTTGTCTGCACCGCCACGCCCATGAACCCCGGCTGTCCCCCGACGATCCCGTTTCCACCCTTTGCGTTGAACAAAACGACTACCGAATTTGCGTACGGTGCGGGCGCGCAGCTGAAGTTCTCGGCTATTGCCGTTCGGCTTGAATACGAACGGATTAGCGCCAGTGGAGGTGACCCGGACTTCCTGTCAATTGGGGTAACGTGGGCGTTCTAGAAGTGCGCTCTAACAACGCGTTCGAGCGGCCCGTGAGACGCTTCACTTCGGCGCGCGGCCAGCGCGCTATTCAGTCTGCGCCGTCCGCGCGCTTGAGAGCGCTGCGTCCGGCCGCTCAACGCGAGCGTTAGGCGTCATGGCCCGACGGCGTCACGTTTTGCGCTGGGTCTTGGGCGTAGCTGGTGTGCTCGTTCTCGCGCTTGGGGCGCTGTGGGTGGCGGCCATGTGGTTTGCCTTTCCCTCAGACGCGAGCATGTGTGCGAACACCGTAGTAGCGAGGTATCCATCGCCAGATGCAGCCAGGCAACTTGTGGTATTTGAGAGAGACTGCGGGGCATCTACGGACTTTAGTACCAGCGCCTCTGTACTGTCGGCCGGGCAGGAGCTCCAAAACGAGAATGGCAACCTATTTGCCGCCGATACTGATCATGGTGCCGCGCCCGCAGGGCGAGGCGGCGGCCCGTGGGTCGTCGCGCAGTGGCGAGATGCCCAGACATTGGTACTTACGCACCACCCGCGCGCGCGAATATTTTTGGCAAGAAAGGAAGTGGAAGGGGTTCGCGTGATCTACCTGCAAAGCGACGGAAAGCCATGACGTCTAACTACCGCATCGAGCGCCGCGTGAACAATAAAGTGCCAAGCTCAAGCGTGAGTGCCCGCGGCGCTCATGCGGAGCGTTAGATGGCGCAGGCTTCGGCCATGACTCCGGAGAGCTTGGTGGAATTGCTCGATGTGTTTGACTCCGAGCATATCGAAGTCTGGCTTGATGGTGGGTGGGGCGTTGATGCGCTACTCCGGGAGCACACGCGACCACACAAGGATGTTGACCTAATCGTGCGTGTGGGCGACCTGGCGCGACTTGCCTCTGTGCTGCTGCGAAGGAGCTTTGTAGTAGTGCCTGGAGGGACCACTACCAACATAGTGTATCGAAGCGCTGGTGGGCTCGAGATTGACATCCATGCAGTCGAATTTGACGCCTCTGGAAATGGCAACTATTTGATGGAAAATGGTAAGTACTGGATCTTCCCGGCAGAAGGTCTTTTGGGAAGGGGAAGCGTCGGCGGTCGCGACGTACGGTGCCTAACTGCGGAGGTTCAGGTGCTATGTCACGCGACGGGGTACACACCAACCAAGAAAGACATTAACGACATGGAGCGGCTTCGTGCGCGGTTTGGCGTCGTACTTCCGGTGCACTTGCGGAGACAAGATTGATGGCGATCGAGGCTGCGCCATCTAACTACGCGTTCGAGCGGTCCGGCTCACTGTCATCGCGGGCGCGCGTCCGGCGCGCCCGTTATCTTGCGCCGGCCACGCGCTTGAACGCGCGTCAGCCGGCCGCTCAACGCGAACGTTAGGCCCATGATCATTCGCGTTGGTACGGTGTCGGCGGCGCTTGTGGTGGCGCTGCAGTGGCTCGTCGTTAACGACTTCGTGTCGCGAACGTATGAGAATTCCTTCGACGGAACGGCCAAGATTACTGCAGGTTCCAAGGGTACGGTGCTGTTCTTGGTCGGGTCGGTCGCGGCGATATCATTTGCCGCGTATGCCTATGACAAGCTGCATCGCCAAACCTCGAAACTACGCTATCTCGCATTGATCACGGCCTTAGGCGGACTCGCAGGGTTGCTGGTCTTTTCTGGGTTGGTAGTTTCAGGGGTAATGCCGGTCACTTCGCGGTAGGCTTAGATTGTGGCAAGTGCACTAGCACACCAATCCATGGGCCTAACAACCGCATCGAGCGCCGCGTGACCGATAAAGTGCCAAGTTCGAGCGTGAGTGCCCGCGGCGCTCATGCGGAGCGTTAGGCTTCACTATATGCTTCGGCGTGTAATTCAGTTTGCGCTCTGCGCCTCGGTAATCCTCGCGGGCAATGTCGCGGTCGCAGCAGACCAGCCAGTGAAGAAGGTCGCATTGCCGACAACCGAGGCGCAGTGTCTGACGGCCGGTGGAGAGTGGATCCTCCTCGGGCCGCAAATGGTGGCGCACGGGTGCATGCTAAAATCAAAAGACGGTGGTAAGTCGTGCACCACATCAGTTCAGTGTCAGGGTGAGTGCGTTGAGTATCCCAACGGAAGCAAATGCGCTACGTACATCGATGGGTGCTACAGACCTACCGGCCGTGGAACCGTCACACAATGCGTGAACTGAGCGCCCAAAGAGACTGCCGTGAAGCCTAACAACGCGTTCGAGCGGCCCGTGACACGCTCCACCTTGGCGCGCGGTCGGCGCGTCGTGCAGTTTGCGCCGTCCGCGCGCTTGAAGGCGCGGCAGACGGCCGCTCAACGCGAGCGTTAGGTGGACCATTGACGGGCAGCACATGACCAATCCTCCCAGCACCAAGATCTCGAAGCGTCCCGTGGCGAACACACTTTATGCCATTGCCACCCTTGCTCCAGTCAGCCTCGGCGCCACGGGATCCATATTCGTGCCACCGTGGGTTGGCGCTGCGATTGGGGGCGGCGCGCTGCTCGGCGGGCTGGTTGCAACCTGGCGCGAGGGCGGACTGAGAGGGCTCTTTATCATCCTGCTGGTTGCGGCGGTTGCCGCGTCAGCAATTGCTGGGTGGTTATTGAGTAGGTCCACCTAACAACCGCATCGAGCGCCGCATGAACGATAAACTGCCAAGCCCAAGCGTGAGTGCCCGCGGCGCTCATGCGGAGCGTTAGATGCGGGTCGTAGTGAAACTCGGCGCCGCCGTCGTTGCTTGCGCCTTCATCTTGGTGGGCGCTCGTCCACTGGCGCTGTATTGGGTGGGCCTTAATGGAATTGAGGGGCGGCCTCTGCCTACCGCACGGGCGCAGGGCCTCTCGGGCGACTACGCGTACCTGGCGACGCGGTTTAAAGGGCGCTCACCTGTCGCAATGACTACCCTCACGCCTTGGACCTATTGGTTCCTAGCCGACTCAAGCAGTCCAGTTGCATGGATCATTGCAAAACGCTACAACGCGGATCATCTCAGGCACCGAGGAATGCTGTGGTGGCACCTTTCCGGGGCGGCGCTTACCATCTGGATTACGCAGCATTGGTCACAAGATCAGGCGGTGTCTGCGGTGGCAGCTATCCTTCGGTCAGGACCCGCATCTAACAACGCGTTCGAGCGGCCCGTGACACGCTTCACTTCGGCGCGCGGCCAGCGCGTCGCTCATTTTGCGCCGTCCGCGCGCCTGAAGGCGCGACGGTCGGCCGCTCAACGCGAGCGTTAGACCGCCACTGTGAAGCGCTCGCTGCTTAGGTCTTGGTCGGCGGTGCATCTGGCACCTTGGCCTATCCAAAGGAGGCTGGCCGTAGCGCTGATTCTCGCAGTTTGTGTGAGTATGTCGGTGTGCTCTCACGCTGGTGCAGCTGGATGGCCAGTCATCCCCTGGCAGTCAATTAGCGTGGTGGAGGGCTGGGGTCCTTGTCCGCAGTGGAAGGTGGGGCAATGCAGTCGCTCGTGGACAATCCTTCGACGGAGCAAAGTCGTAAAAATCGCGAAAGACGGAGGGACTCGCTCTGCGACTTTGAGTGACGCGGATTTCAAGTTGCTGCGGTTGTTGACCGGCAACGCCGAGTTCCAGACTCACTTAGCCAATGGCTTCGACTGTCCTCCAGCACCAACCGACTTTACCCGCGCGCTCGAGGTCCTACACGTTGACGGCTCAAAGTCGCGAGTTACCATTACGGGATGTGGCGAGCAAACGTCTGCGGGAAAGGTGCATGAGATCCTTTCGCACTATTGAGTCTCGACAGCTTCGCCGGCGGTCTAACAACGCGTTCGAGCGGCCTGGGACACGCGCCACTTCCGCGCGCGGCCAGCGCGCCATTCATTTTGCGCCGTCCGCGCGCTTGAGAGCGCTGCGGCCGGCCGCTCAACGCGAGCGTTAGCCGTTGCGAGACTGCAATGCGCACATACCTGCTCTTCGTTTTAGCCCTAAGCGTGACCTCGTCCGGTTGCGACCGTATCTGGGTGCGGGACACGCATGTTACGACTCGCGTTGGTGCCTTTCCCGATTGTGTACGGGCGGCGCTACGCGACGTTAGTGTTGAAGTCAGGGTAGCCACAGATAACGGGCAAGCCGCGCTCATTGGCTCTAGTACGCACGGATATTTCATGGTGAAACTGGCCTCACCGCGACTGGAGAACGGAGACGACCTGTTGGTATACGCCCGCGGTCTCGGGCCTGAGCCTACTGGCACAAGAGATGCGGAGATTCGGAATAACCTGAGGCGAATCAGCGATGACATCGTGAGAAAGTGTGGCAACGGCTAACAACGCGTTCGAGCGGCCGGTGATGCCGAGGGCGCAGGCGCGCGTCCGGCGCGCCATTCAGTTTGCGCCGTCCGCGCGCTTGAAAGCGCTGCGGCAGGCCGCTCAACGCGAGCGTTAGGTGCCATGGACACAAGAACGCCTCTTGAAGGCGTGACGTTTCGGTGGTCGATAACGACAATCCGGCGCAAGGCTTTGCGCAGTGGCGTCATTCTGACATTGCTGCTAAGTGCGTATGTACTTTGGGACGCCACATACGGGAGCCCGGTGCCTGTAACAGGACGACTGAATCTCGCCCTTGTGGGACTCGCGCTTGCCGCAACGGGTGGAATACTGACTGCAATTCTTCTCGCGGGAATTTTTCTAGTGGGGCGCGCGGGCTCCAAGACAGTAGTATCCTCAGAAGGGCTATATGTGCAAAGGGCGCTTTGGCGCAAAGACTTTGTCCGCTGGTCCGACATACAGTCGGTGAAGCGTCGCAATCTTAGTGGTTGGCGTTACATATACATGAGAACTTCTACGACCCTTTCGGAAGTTGCTATGTCGGTGGAAATCGACAATCCAAGTGACTTCGACGCGGAGGTGTCTCGCTGGGCACCTTCAGACAACCCACTTCGCGTGGCGCTGTCAAGCCATGGCACCTAACAACGCGTTCGAGCGGGCCGTGACGCGCTTCACTTCGGCGCGCGGCCAGCGCGCCATCCATTCTGTGCCGGCCGCGCGCTTGAGAGCGCCCCGTGCGGCCGCTCAACGCGAGCGTTTGACCCAAGCGAAATGCACGCGCTAGTCCAAACGTCGGCCAATCAGCGGCTACCCCAGCGCTTCATCAAAGTCGACCACGCGGGTGAGCACGGTGCCGTATGTATCTACAGGGCGCAGGCTTGGGTGTGTCGTTTTACCGCGCCCGGCCTGGTCCCGATGCTGAACGCATTTCGAACGCACGAGGAGGGGCACCGCGCGCTGTTCGGCCGATACCTTGCGGGACACAATGTGCAACGCTGCCGCAGTTACCATTTGTGTGGTATTGGTGGCTTTACGCTCGGTATCATTACTGGGGCGTTTGGCCGGTCCGCGGTAGCCGCAACCACCGTCGCGGTTGAGAGGGTGGTATTACGCCACTTGAATGAGCAACTCCGTCAATTGGCCTCGCTGGACGCCGAGGCACATGCCGCGGTCGCTGCCATAGTGCTCGAGGAGACTGAACATCACGACACAGCCACTCTTGACCTGCAGCAAGGTAGGTTCTGGCCGCGTCTGATTATGCCGGTGGTTAGCGGTGCCACTGAGGCAGTTATTTGGCTTGGGCTGAAGCTGTGAACAAGCTTGGGTCTAACAACGCGTTCGAGCGGCCCGTGACAGGCTCCGCCGTGGCGCGCGGCCAGCGCGTTATTCATTTTGCGCCGTCCGCGCGCCTTGGGGCGCTACGGCCGGCCGCTCAACGCGAGCGTTAGGCCCATGATCATTCGCGTTGGTACGGTGTCGGCGGCGCTTGTGGTGGCGCTGCAGTGGCTCGTCGTTAACGACTTCGTGTCGCGAACGTATGAGAATTCCTTCGACGGAACGGCCAAGATTACTGCAGGTTCCAAGGGTACGGTGCTGTTCTTGGTCGGGTCGGTCGCGGCGATATCATTTGCCGCGTATGCCTATGACAAGCTGCATCGCCAAACCTCGAAACTACGCTATCTCGCATTGATCACGGCCTTAGGCGGACTCGCAGGGTTGCTGGTCTTTTCTGGGTTGGTAGTTTCAGGGGTAATGCCGGTCACTTCGCGGTAGGCTTAGATTGTGGCAAGTGCACTAGCACACCAATCCATGGGCCTAACAACCGCATCGAGCGCCGCGTGACCGATAAAGTGCCAAGTTCGAGCGTGAGTGCCCGCGGCGCTCATGCGGAGCGTTAGGCGATCTATGACGCGCACTGGCATCGTTGTCGTCCTGCTGAAGGTGATGTTTGGGGTGATCGCTGCCATCGCTGGCTTAATACTTTTGCTTGGCTTCTTTATTTTCGACAATCCGGCGGCCTTCCATAACCCACTGGCGTGGAATCTCGCGCTTGCCCCACTTGTCTACCTTGGTATTTATGCGTACTCGCTAATGTCAGCTCCTGGCTTCCTCTCCACCGCAAATTCTGAGCGGGGTCGGCTAATTCAAGCGTTGCTACCCGTGCTCGGCATTCTCTGGTACGGAGCTGCCTTGCTGCTGCTTCAGGTGTTTTGCCGTGGCAGCTTTGGATGCACAGCACCATGAATCTTGACTACATTGGGGCTCGATAGGTGTATCGATCGCCTAACTACGCGTTCGAGCGGCCTGCGATGCCTCTTCCTTCGGCGCGCGGCCAGCGCGCCATTCAGTTTGCGCTGGCCGCGCGCTTGAGAGCGCTGCGTCCGGCCGCTCAACGCGAGCGTTAGGCAGGGAATTGGGCGTCACCCTCTGCAAGGCGACGTTTCCAACGGCTCCGGTTAGAAATGGTGTGGCCTCGGCGTGAACTGCCATCGCATCGCACGGATAGAAGCGCCCTCCGTTCGGGAGCGCGCGCTGTCACTCGAATCGGGTTCGGTGTCGTTGAGCCCGCGACTTTGGCGGTCATCGGTATGTCGATCTCACACTAGCGTCGACATGCCCGCGTGCTGCCAAGGTCAATCGAGGCGCGGCTCAACCTCTGAAATCCTGACACGGCAACGCACGGTCGGGCGTCAGAGCGGCGCGCGCTTGCGGTGGATTCAGGAACGGCGCATGTTTGGCCTAACCACGCGTTCGAGCGACCGCGCGGCCAGTAGCTCCATTGAGGGCAGAGGAATGTGGCAGTTCAGGATAAAGTGCCTTCGATTGGCGGCACCGATGCCGCGCTTCGTCGCTCAACGCGAGCGTTAGGCTACCGAGTGCAGTGCCAAGCATCTGCACCACCGCGCATATACACAACAATAAATGTTGAGCTGCCGCTGCGACTCCGCGGCTCAAGCGCTGCGGCGTCGAACTCGACACGACACGGTGTGCCGACGATCGAGAGCACCGTTGCGGGCCGGCCGGCATCGCAAGAGACTGGCTGCGTAAACCGTCATCGCATGAGCGAGCATAAAGTGCCACGCAGCCGCGCCTGTTGTGCCGGCCCGCTGCGCGGCGGCGCTCGATCAAGCGTCAGCGCGAGTTCGTCGAGCCAGGGCATCAGGCTTTGCCGCTGCCTCGGCGGCCAGATGCAGAAGTCATTTGATCTCTTGCGTCTTCCTTCGATCAAAGGCAGCTGCATTGGGAAGCGCGGTGCCAAGGGGCTCAGACAGCTCCGTGAGCCGCTGGCGCACGGTAGCCTAACAACGCGTTGGAGCGGAGTATGATGGTACTCGTGACGACTGGAATTGATGGGAGGGATTATCGGCTCGGAGCCGAACAGCACGTTTGCTGTTCCGCTCAACGCGAGCGTTAGGCAGGGAATTGGGCGACTCCCTTTGCAAGGCAACGCTTCCACCAGCTCCGATCAGAATTGGGGTGGCCTCAGCGTGAACTTCGATTGCATCGCACGGATTGAAGCGCCCTCCGCTCGGGAGCGCGCGCCATTGCCCGGTTTGGGCTCGGTATCGTTGAGCCGGCGACTTTGGCGGTCATCGTGTCGGTGAAGTCACACTGTCGTCGACATGCCCGCGTGCAGCCCAAGTGAGCCTAAGCGCGGCTCAACCTCTGAAATCCTGACACGGCAACGCGCGGCCAGGCGTCAGAGTGGCGCGCGCTTGCGGTGGATTCAGGATCGGCGCATGTTTGGCCTAACCACGCGTTCGAGCGACCGCGCGGCCTGTAGCACCATTGAGGGCAGAGGGATGTGGCAGTTGAGGATAAAGTGCCTTCGATCGGCGGCAGCGATGCCGCGCTTCGTCGCTCAACGCGAGCGTTAGGCAGGGAATTGGGCGACACCCTCTGCAGGGCAACGCTTCCAGCGGCTCCGGTTAGAGATGGGGTGGGCTCGGCGTATACTGTTATGGCATTGCACGGATTGAAGCATTCTCCGTTCGGGAGCGCGCGCTGTCACTCGATTCGGGATCGGTATCGTTGAGCCGGCGACTTCCGCGGTTATCGGTTTGTCGATGCCACACTGACGTCGCCATGCCCGCGTGCTGCCAAAGTCATTCTAGGCGCGGCTCAACCTCTGAAATCCCGACACGGCAACGCACGGCCAGGCGTCAGAGTGGCGCGCGCTTGCGATGGAATCAGGATCGGCGCATGTTTGGCCTAACCACGCGTTCGAGCGACCGCGCGGCCAGTAGCTCCATTGAGGGCAGAGGAATGTGGCAGTTCAGGATAAAGTGCC
>Ga0209647_1003230_pt1 | contig 12722 bp, 13 predicted proteins | sample GraSoi_2013_60cm_FD_185827 | JGI IMG/M metagenome (GOLD analysis project Ga0209647, IMG submission 185827) | Grasslands soil microbial communities from the Angelo Coastal Reserve, California, USA - Sample 9_17_2013_60cm (SPAdes) (version 2) | ecosystem: Environmental > Terrestrial > Soil >... | reverse complement strand
CCGCCATCGGGCAATTGCGTCAAGCGATCGAGCGCGTGGCACCAACCAACAGTCGCGTGCTTGTTGTGGGCCCCTCGGGAGCCGGCAAAGAGCTCTCCGCCCGTACGCTCCATCTGATGTCGGGTCGGTCTAACGGCCCCTTCGTGGTCATCAACGCCGCAGCGATCACGCCTGAGCGGATGGAAATTGAATTATTCGGCGTTGATCAATCCAATGGTTCGGAAGGCCGCAAATCTGGTGCACTCGAAGAGGCACATGGTGGCACATTGTTTATTGACGATATTGCGGATTTGCCACGTGAAACGCAAAACAAGATCTTACGCGTCCTTGTGGACCAAACATTTCAGCGCGTCGGCGGAAGCGTCAAGATTGCGGTCGACGTGCGCATCGCGTCATCGACTGCGCGCAATCTCGAAGCGCTGATCGCCGAGGGAAAATTCCGTGAAGATCTCTATCACCGCCTCGCTGTCGTGCCCATTCGTGTGCCGCCGCTGGCCGAAAGGCGCGAGGATATTCCCGATTTGGTCGACTATTTCATGGATCAGATTTCTTTGGCCACTGGCCTGCCAAAACGGCGAATTGGCGAGGACGCCATGGCCGTTCTGCAATCGCATAATTGGCCGGGCAATGTCCGCCAGCTGCGTAACAATATAGAACGCCTCATGATCCTCGCGGGCGGGGACCCCGACGCAGTGATGAATGCCAGTATGCTGCCACCCGACGTCGGCTCAATGGTGCCGAATATGCCGAATGGAAATGGCGGAGAACACTTGATGGGTCTGCCGTTGCGCGATGCGCGCGAAGTGTTCGAGCGCGAATATCTGGTGGCGCAGATCAGCCGCTTTGGCGGAAACATCTCGCGAACGGCCGAATTCGTCGGCATGGAGCGCTCAGCATTGCACCGGAAGCTCAAAGCCCTCGGGATCGACTAGCAATCCATGTCACGTATCGCTTACGTCAACGGCCGATATCTGCCGCTAAGCAACGCTAAGGTCGCCGTCGAGGATCGCGGTTATCAATTTGCCGACGGCGTATACGAAGTGTGCGAGGTGAGGGGAGGGTGGATGATCGATGAGCGTCGTCACATGGCGCGCCTCGACCGCTCCCTTGGTGAATTGCGCATCGCACGTCCGATGTCATCCGCTGCAATGGGTGTTGTGTTACGCGAAACGATCCGGCGCAATCGTGTTCGTGACGGAATTGTCTATGTGCAGGTTACCCGCGGTGCCGCGCGACGCGACTTTCCTTTTCCGTCGGCTGACACGCGCCCTTCGCTGGTCGTGACTGCCCGCAGTAACGATCCGGAGCGCCTCGAGCAAATTGCGGCGGAAGGGATATCTGTCATCACTGTACCTGACATCCGTTGGCGACGCGTCGACATCAAATCGGTCGCCCTGCTGCCGAATGTGCTGGCAAAACAAGCGGCACGCGAGCAGGGCGCTCGCGAGGCTTGGCTTGTCGATGTGGATGGCCGCATAACGGAAGGCGCATCGTCAAATGCCTGGATTGTCAGCCGTGATGGGAAACTGATCACCCATCCGCTCGGTCACGACATTTTGCCAGGTATTACACGCTCGGTTGTGATTGAAGTAATCAAGGCACAGGGAGTCCCATTCGAGGAACGCACTTTTACGGTCGAGGAGGCCCAAGCCGCACGCGAGGCCTTCATTACATCAGCGGGCCAGATTGTTCTGCCGGTCGTGAGCATAAATGGACGGCCGATCGGCAATGGTGCGCCGGGCCTCATCGCGGCGGCGCTTCGACGCGACTATCATCGTCACGCCGAGATCAGCAAACAGGGGTTCCCTATCGTATAAGTGACCTCGATTTGGCTGCTCGGCTTTGGAGAAAGACGTAAAAATCCTATTTATTTCAGCGCCTTGAGGCAGTTCGGTCGAACTTGTGCTTGCACCGGAACTGTACCTGCCATCTAATGGAGTCCTCCCGGGCCTCGCACCGCTTTGCGTGGGGCAAAGTGGCGCATGCTCGCCTGTCTCGCATGTGGAAGGACTTGGGCAAAGAAGGTCTCGCGCGCTAGACGCGAGCAAAAAATGGAAAAACGGCCATGGCCGCCGATCGGGCGCAAAACCTACAAGACACTTTTCTCAATCACGTTCGCAAAAGCAAAATACCTCTCACCATTTTTCTGGTGAACGGGGTTAAATTGCAAGGCGTGGTGACCTGGTTCGATAATTTCTGCGTATTGTTACGACGGGATGGGCATTCGCAGCTCGTCTACAAGCACGCAATCTCGACCATTATGCCGGGGCACCCGATCCAGCTGTTTGAGGGGGCTGAAGAACCGCCGGCCGGAGACAAGGTCTAGTTGGAAGTACGCCGCCGCGATCAACGTGCCGATCTCCTGAGCCCAACGACGTCGGGCGCAGAGACCGGCCGTGCGATTGTCATTGAGCCTTGGATCAAAAATCTCGCGCGCAAGAGCGACGGCCGCGCGAGCGTGCGCACACCCGAAGCACGCCTCCAGGAGGTCGTCGGACTCGCTCGCGCGATCGATCTAACAGTCGTTCAAGCAGGGCTGGTTACGCTCAACGACATTCGCCCCGCCACATATATCGGTAAGGGCAAGGTCGATGAGATTGCAGGTTTGGCGAAAAGCCTGTCGGCCTCCGTTGTAGTTATGGATTGCCCGGTCTCGCCGGTCCAGCAGCGGAATCTGGAGAAGTCGTGGAACACGAAAGTCATCGATCGTACGGGTTTGATTTTGGAGATTTTCGGGCGTCGCGCACGCACACGCGAGGGCGCGTTGCAGGTCGAGCTGGCGCACCTCACTTACCAAAAGAGCCGCCTGGTTCGCTCCTGGACGCATCTCGAGCGTCAACGCGGCGGATTTGGATTTCTCGGAGGGCCGGGGGAGACCCAAATTGAAGCCGATCGTCGGCTGATCGAAGAGCGCATTGCCCGCATCGAGGCGGACCTCGACAAGGTCAAGCGCACACGCAAACTCCACCGCGATAGCCGCAAGCGCGTCCCTTATCCTATCGTGGCCTTGGTGGGCTACACCAATGCCGGCAAATCGACATTGTTCAATCGGATGACGGCAGCGAGTGTGCTGTCTGCCGATATGCTCTTCGCCACACTCGATCCAACCCTGCGTGCGGTCGAACTGCCGCACGGTGCGCGCATGATCTTGTCTGACACCGTTGGATTTATTTCTGATTTGCCGACCATGCTAGTTGCGGCATTCCGCGCAACTTTGGAAGAAGTGATTGAGGCTGATGTCATTCTCCATGTACGCGATCTGTCGCATGACGATTCCGAAGCACAATCTGACGACGTGAGAAAAGTGCTCACCGAACTCGGCATTGAGGCCAGCGATCCGCGGATAATCGAAGTCTGGAACAAGATAGATTTGCTCGACTCCGATGCACGCGCGCGCGTTTTCAACTTTGCCGAACGACAGCCGCATCGACGCCACCCGCTTCTTGCGTCGGCATTAAATGGGGAAGGCATCGAAAATCTGCTCGTCGCAATCGAATCGCGCCTGGGTGAAAAGCGGCGGACACTCCAATTGTCGATCGACCCTTCCGACGGTGCGGGATTGAGCTGGCTCTATCGGCATTCAGAAGTCCTGTCGCGAGAGATGCGGGAAGATGGACGTCTGGCGCTCAGCGTGCGGGCGGACCCGAAAAACGCGGAGATGGTGAAAAACAAATTTCCGGAAACGACGGAGGCAAAGCCGGCAAGTTAAATTCCGGACGACAAAAACAGGCGAGCGGCCGCCTAGCGCGTACCCGGCTCAAATCGTGACGGAGGCGGCCTTCTCGACGGTAAAGATGATGGGTCGCCGTTGACACATCAAGCAAGACGCCGGCGGCTCATCTCCAGGCCGTCGGCGTCTGACACTTGCGCGGGCATAGGGCCCAATGCCAGCAAAGCTAAGAGCGAAGACCGTATTTGTCGGTCAAGGAAAATTGTGCAGTGGGGGCGACCGCCCCGCGCGGCTAAAGAAGCTGTCGCTTGGGCGCTGTGGGGGCGACCGCCCCGCACGGTTGAAGAAGCTGTCTCTTAGCGGAGGTCCGCAGAGCTCCACGCGCGCGGAACCAACCATGTCGCCCGAGATATCTCCAAAGGCATTGTGCCAGAGACTGTTCGGATCGTCGAAGCACCAAGGCCGGGTCAAGGCGAATGCGAAGGCGGCGCAGCGGTTTCGGCACTGCTTGGCAAGTGCGGCTTGGCGCGCAAGGCAGCTCAGGCCAGTTCTTTCGTCCTCGGCCCTTCCAGCATCGCTCTCGAAGAAACAACCGACGAATGTCGCACTTCCGGTTAGATCGCTCACACATTTATTGGTCGCGTCGTCGACCGCTGCTTTGGTCGGATTCAGCGCTCCGCACTGCGGGGCGGGCGGGATAGAGGGGGCCACCATAGGTGTCCCCGGGCCGTGGGTCCCGCCGGACGGGCTCGGAGAGCCCCCGGGGCAGGTGAAGGTATTGCCGCAGCTGTTCCGGATCGGACCTATGGTCACGCACTGATTGGGGGCGTTTTGCACGCAGCCAGCTGGGCAACAGGTTTGCGCAAACGCAGGCGGTATCAGCGCGTATGCCAAAAACAAGATTACGAGCTTGAGATATCGCATGCCATTCTCCCTCGTTCTGGTTGACTGCTTCGCAGCGCTCACTCAACCCGGTGGCCCTGAATGATTTTGCTCTTCGGACAAATTGAACACGTTCGTATCCAGCTGGGACGATAGCTAACACCTTATCGCCAGGCGAGGCCCTTCAGGATCGAATCTGCGCTTTATCGGAGCCGCCGTATACAGGCGACGCTCCCTGTGACGTTAGCGGACATTAGCTCGCACGGATAAATGATGATGTGTACCCAGCGAGGTTACGCGACGCCGCTCCATAAATGACTCGATTGCTTCGAGCGGCACGCCATCGAGGTCATGTACTATTACGCTAAATTTTTCATTGATGAGGCGGTGGCTTCCATCGCCCTTCTTTTCGAGGCGATAGCCTTCATGCTTCGCAATCTGTCGAATTGAATATTCGCGTTGCATCTTTTCGCAGCACCCGTTGCTAAGCGCGGCAGGGGTCCAGCACCAATTCGCGGTTGGATCAATCGCGTACTCAGGTAGGGGTGCATGGCAATGTCAGCGATGCTGACGCTGTGATGGCGTCACACCATGCGTAGACGCCGGTGCGGGCCGCCGTCCCCCAAATGGTTCCTGGAACGATATGTCAAATTACACGTTTCCCGAAAACAATATTTTGGGGACGGGTATCGCCAATGGATGCTTGGGTTGCGTACCGCATTAGAGCTGTCGAACTAATCGCTAAGGCCAAGTTAGAAACAAAGCCCGAACTTGCCGAAGAGTTCGAAAACCTGGCGCGCGCCTATCTGATCTTGGCCGAGATGGCAGAACGAAATAGCCAGTTAGACCTTACATACGAGACGCCGATTAAAAAGAGCAAGGACGGCGAGCGCGCCTAGGCAGCGCGCCGTTTGTTTCCGAGTCACGAACAATCTGGACGGAAGCTTGCGCGCCCAGATGGGGAATGTACCCCGCATAAAACTAAAAAACAGGGCGCCGGAGAGCCTCGGGTGAGTCCCCAATCCGGGGCTCTCTCATTGTTGCGGCTATTACTCTCGATCCTCGTCAGAACGCCAAACGAGGCGGGCGCAAGTCAAGCTCAAGCTTCCTCAGCGGTGAATTGCGCCAGCGCAGCGTCAAGCAATTGTTCGCGATCCCGCTCGCCCCGCGCTGCCAAATTGAGGATGCGTTCGGCCAGCGTGGTCTTAAGCATAGTGGCTTGCTGCTCCGGCCGGAGGGAGGCCCACGCATCGTCCAGTATCTCCCTCAAGAGGGCGACGGTTTCGAGATCAAAATATGCAGGCTTGCCATCCATGATCACCTCTCATGCTCTCTCGAATCGTCGCTGGCAGACGGCTTGCCCGCAAAGATGGACGATAGTCTGTCAATTGGATGACAACTGTCTGACGGTTGGAACTTAGATGCTCACGTTGGGAACCCAATGGTGCCCGCCGGTGCGCGCGCCTTTAACATCAGTGAGCTGTTGGCGGGAGTTTTTCACGTTGAGGCTTCGCGCCAGACATGTTTCTTTTCTCCGCTTGCAACTCAAACTCGGCGGCCACGCGCTCATGGGTCGACGCGAGGTCCATCAGGTACTGGCGACGAAGGTAATCGCGCGACCCCTCAGCGGCTTCGATAAGCTCGCGAGCGCGCGCATGTAAACCTTGGATCCGGTGATATTCGGCAAATGTGACCATGCATTGGGAAGTTGTCACAAATAAAAAGGTTCCTCATTGAACCTAGGACATTAGGCGTAATACCAACCACTCGGGTACCTAAGTTCCCGCTTGTGAATTTCCAAGATGGCTTAAGTTGAATCACAATCTCGCCATTCAGTTTCCATTTTATCGTTGATTTCACGGTGGATTGTTGGTGGAGGGCGGGAGTTGATTTCGATCGGAGGATCACGTGCGCATGTTGAACGCATCACCACCGACGTCAACCGCGACGATGAGACGCTGCCCGCAGTGTGCAGCAGTCATGAGAATCATGGTGGTCGAACCCGATCTGAAAGACCCGCGTAAAGCACGGCATGTATTTGAGTGCAAAGAATGTGGTCTGCCGCGCACCTATTTAATTACCTGCGAAAGGTCGATAGCGCGGCCACCGGCCCTGTCGCTCTCGCTCGCTTAGCCGAGCGGAGGGCGGTAAGCCACATAGGCGGTCGGCACCGCACAATCTAGAGATTGGAAAAGCAGCGTAGCAAACCAGCGGCTTCACACTTCAAAGAAAGAACACGACACCCTGCGGTGCGCATCGGGAACGGCCGAGTTGGGATCTTGCCTAACTGACGCGCTGACGAGGGTGAGGGTTTCGTCAGGGCCGTGCTTATCAATCTTATTATCGGTCATCGCTCAAATGTCCCCGCCACGCGAAATTCCCAAGGGATGAACACCTGCACAGGCAGCGCCCCAGCGACGACTTCATATATGGGCGGGCCATGTTTGCGTACGCCACTGTTAGCAAACAGGCGAACTGTTACAACAACTAGGCGCAACGCGCCTCTCGTAACATGTGAAATTTGAATTTGGTGCTGCACACTTCGTTCATTAGGAGGAGGTGGGTCTACTACCTCGCATCCGACAAAATGTGGAATGCAAGGATAATTCCCCAAGGTTAGTTCTGGCAAAATGAGCCGTCGAAATCCACGCAATCCATATTTTACGATGACTTGACAGTAAGCGATCTTGGCGATCGCACGGGCAACCCTATTGTGATCTATTCTAAATTCAGGAATGGAATTTCGGCAGGAACTCCATTACCAAGTGCCAAAACAGTTTTGATGTGTGGCGGTATCCAATAGAAGGGCGTTGTAGTGCCGAAATGCAGTAGTCGGTTGAGCGCCTGTTAACATGCCCGGCAAGCCCTACACTAGCATTGGCGCAAAGTAAGGATGATCTTGCACTGGTACTGATTTAGTTTCGCTGGGTCCGCCAGCGATTGAAAACGTAAAGGGTAGTTCATTCGGGCGTTGTTTTGGCCTACGCGTTTGTGATTTTGTTATGAGTACGAAAATTCAACAAAAGTTTTCTTCCGACCTCATTTTCAATCTTTGTCGTCTCCGCTGCGCAGACCTTGCAACTGCCGTTGTGGATCACTGCATTCCCGCCCAAGGAAAATGGGATGATATGTTCATCTGTTAGTTCTGTTTCAGAGGAGAGGGCGCCGCAATAAATTCATTCGCCAAAAGAGGGATATTCGCGACGGTTATTGCGTTCGACTGTATCCATATTGTACGCCGGTCGACAATTCACGCACCGTGCATGGCGCCTTATGCATTGAGTTAGGTATGATGGCGGTTAGTCTTTTGTAGCGAATATTCTAGTAGGTCGAACTCATCTGCTATTTTGTCGAGTTCGGAAGGGTATTGGTTGAGCAGCTCAACCGAAAATGGCTTTGCATGTTTTATACTCCGAGCCTAGCGCGCATTGGGCGAGCGCGATCGCTGCAGTCACCGCGCGCCCATAGCCGAGCATCAAGCGGCCCAAAGGCGCGGCGTATGGCTGGAGTTCTGGGCTATCGACCGGCGGGGTACAAGAACGCCATTGGTGCCACATGCGCCCATTATACACACACCGGCGGGTGAGCCGAGGAGGCGGTTGATCCGGGGGGTTTCATTCAACAGGTAGCTAAAACACCAAATATTTCAACGCTTGCAGGCGGCCTTCTCGGCCGCCTTCGCTTCGTCCCATAGCGCGTCCATTTCAGCCAGGCTCGCGTCCTTGGGCGTTTTTCCGCGCGTGGCCAATGCTCGTTCGATGGCGCCAAATCGCCGTTCGAATTTGAGGTTGGTCTCTCGCAGTGCGCCTTCAGGGTCGGCCCGAAGATGCCGGGCGAGATTAACGACCGCGAAGAGTAAATCGCCGACCTCCGCCGCGATCCGGCCTTTGTCTCCGCGGTCGAGCTCAGCTTCGATTTCGTCGGTTTCCTCTCGGATTTTGGCGAGGACGGCACGGGGATCATTCCAGTCGAAGCCGACGCGACCGGCTTTATTTTGCAGTTTGAGCGCACGGGTTAACGCGGGCAGCGTTACCGGCACGCCCGCCAGTGCTCCGCTCGGGGCCTTCTCGCCGCGCTCGGCCTTCTCCTTGGCCTTGATCTGCTCCCACAGGCCCTCCACGGCTTGGGCGGTGTTCCCATCGGCGTCGGCAAAAACATGCGGATGCCGGCGAATCAGTTTCGACGTGATCGTTTCAACGACGTCGGCAAAATCGAAGGCGCCTTGCTCCTGTGCCATGCGGGCGTGAAATGCGACCTGCAACAGGAGATCGCCCAGCTCGTCTTTCAGCCCGGCGAGGTCGTCGCGGGCGATGGCATCAGCAACCTCATAGGCTTCCTCGAGTGTGTACGGGGCGATGGTTCGAAAGTCTTGCTCCAAGTCCCAAGGACAGCCGCTGCCGGGCGTGCGAAGCGCCGCCATAATCTCGATCAAGCGCGAAATGTTGCGTGAGGGCTTCACAGGGACTGGACGTGAGTTGGAGTTAGGCTGCCGGGTAGCCGGGACCGTATCAAAGGAAGTCCATACCTGCGACTGCACACCAACGATTCGCATAAGGTATATTATGGAATATTTTTGATATGGGATTGCCAAGGCCCACAGCACAAAGGCTCAGATTGGATTTGTATAAACTTATATCTTTCATCATTCTCGTTGGAGATATGGCCAGATAACTTTAACCGCAAGCAAAGCTCATTCGGTCATATGCCGGTTCAACCATCGGCGGCAATTGGGCGCGCAGTGCCGTGTAGTCCATGTCGGTGTGCAAATTGGTCAGGATGGCGCGTTTTGGCTTGATGCGGGCTATCCATTCCAATGCCTCCGCGAGATTGAAATGGCTGGGATGCGGCGTCATACGCAGCGCGTCGACAATCCAGATATCGAGGCCGCTCAGTGCCGCGACGCTCAAGGGTGACAGACTTTTGATATCCGCCGAGTAGGCCAAGTTGCCGAACCGGAAGCCAAGTGAGGGAATGTCGCCGTGGTCCTGGAGGAACGGCAGCCCTTCGATCGATCCTCCCTGCCCCTCGATGGTAACAATCTCACACGGGATCAGGCGCTTCTCGGTAGCAATCGGCGGATATTCGCTGCCCGGCGGCGTCGCGAAACAATAGCCAAAGCGGGCATGCATGTGTACGAATAGCGGCCGCAAATCGTCAATACCATGGGTGTGGTCAGCATGCTCATGCGTGATGAGTACGCCGTCGAGCCAGTCGACTTCGGCGTCCAAAAGCTGCATGCGAAGATCGGGCGAACAATCGACAAGAACGCGCGTTCGGCCGCCGTGCGCATTTGCCCGCTCAACCAAAAGCGAGCAGCGCCGCCTGCGATTTTTTGGATTGTTTGGATCGCACGTACCCCAGCCCAGCGCCACCCGCGGGACGCCCATGGACGAACCGCAGCCGAGGATGGTGAAGGTCAAGCTCATGCCGCGTTCGCCGCCACGCGGGGCACTTTGTTGAACAGGCGAAAAAAATTCTCGGTCGTCTGGCGTGCGATTTCGTCGGCGGTCACGCCGCGCACCTCACCTAAAACTTTAGCGGTTTCGACAACGTAGGCAGGCTCGTTGCGTTTTCCGCGATACGGTAGCGGCGCAAGATATGGCGCATCGGTCTCAACGAGAATGCGGTCGGCCGGCAGTGCGGCCGCGATTGTGCGCAAATCCTCCGAACGTTTGAAAGTCAGGATGCCGGTGAACGAGACGTAGTGGCCGAGTTCGATTGCGGTGAAGGCCAAATCACGCCCGCCGGTGAAGCAATGCAGAACCGCCGGGAAGGCACCCTTCCCGCTTTCCTCGCGCAGAATTTGCGCCATGTCCGCATCGCAGTCGCGCGAATGAATGACCAGCGGCAGTTTTGTCTCGCGCGCTGCGGCAAGGTGCTGCCGGAAGCTTTTGGCCTGCGCGTCGCGCGGGCTGTTGTCGTAGTGGTAGTCGAGGCCAGCTTCGCCGATTGCCACAATTTTCGGATGCTTTGCGGCCGCGACCAGTATTTTGGCGTCAACATCGGGCTCCTCAGCCGCATTGTGTGGATGGGTGCCAATCGAGCAAAAGACGTCAGGGTATTTTTCAGCGATCGCAAGCACCTGTGCGTGTTTCCTAACGCGCGTTGAGATCGTGACAATGCGGCCGATGCCGGCCGCGCGCGCGCGCGCCAGCACCGCGTCGATCTCCGACGCAAAATCCGGAAAATCGAGGTGGCAATGGCTATCCACCAGCATTATCAGGCACTTTTTCGGGTTCGACATAGCGCGGGAACACCGGCGATGGCGGCGGCAATGTGGCGCCCGCCTTCATCCTCGACCCCTGTTTAAGCTCGTAGAAGCCGCGTTCCTCGGGGCCGAGACCCAGAAGCTCGAGCAATTTCGCCGCCGAGGACGGCACGAACGGCTGCGCCAGAATGGCAACCTGGCGCAGGACATCGGCCGTCACGTACAGCACGGTCCCTTGCCGTTTCGGGTCCGTCTTTGCCAGCGCCCAGGGCGCCTCCGACGCGAAATAGCGGTTGGCGTCCGCCACCACGGCCCAGACGCAATTGAGCACCTGGTGCAGCTGCTGCGTTTTCATATGCTCGCGCGCGGTGCCGATCATGGCATCCGCAGCCGCCAGAATGGTCTTATCCGCATCACTGAAAGGCCCCGGCTCCGGCAATTTGCCGCCGAATGCCTTGCCGATCATCGACAGCGAGCGCTGCGCGAGATTGCCGAGATCGTTTGCCAGATCCGCATTGGTGCGATTGACGATCGCCTCATGGCTGTAGTTTCCGTCCTGTCCGAACGGCACCTCGCGCAGGAAGAAATAGCGGAACTGGTCGACGCCATAAGTATCGGCCATCGTGAACGGGTCGATCACGTTACCAACCGATTTCGACATCTTCTCCCCACGGTTAAACAAAAAACCGTGCGAGAAAATCCGTTGCGGCACCTCGATGCCGGCTGACATCAGGAAGGCCGGCCAGTAGACCGCGTGGAAGCGCACGATGTCTTTTCCGATGACGTGCAGCGATGCCGGCCAGTAGCGTTTGAATTTTTCACTGCCAGTATCCGGGAAACCCACGCCGGTAATGTAATTGGTCAGCGCGTCCACCCACACATACATGATGTGGCCATCGGCGCCGGGCACGCGAATGCCCCAATCGAATGTGGTGCGGGAGATCGATAAATCCTGCAAGCCGCCGCGCACGAAGCTCGCAACCTCGTTCAGGCGTTCCTTCGGCAATACATAATTCGGCCGCGTGTAGAGTTCGAGCAGCTTCTGCTGATAGGCGGATAACTTGAAGAAATAGCTCTCTTCCTCCACCCATTCGACGGGCGTGCCAGTCTTCGTAGCTACACGTACTTTTTGCTCGTTCAGCTGTGTCTCGTCTTCGGCGTAGTAAGCTTCGTCACGCACCGAATACCAGCCGGCGTATTTGCCGAGATAGATGTCGCCATTCTGCTGCATCCGCTGCCAGATGGCCTCGGACGAGCGGTGATGGCGTTCTTCGGTGGTGTGGATGAAATCGTCATTCGAGCAATTCATCCGCTTCACCATCGCCTCGAAGCGGGGCACGTTGCGGTCGAGCAACTGCCGCGGCGTCAGCCCTTCCTTCACCGCGGTTTGCTGGATTTTTTGACCGTGTTCGTCGGTGCCGGTGAGGAAATAGACGTCGTAGCCGTCAAGCCGCATGAAGCGCGCGATGGCGTCGGTCGCGATCACTTCATAGGCGTGCCCGATATGTGGCGGGCCATTCGGATATGAGATCGCAGTAGTGATGTAAAAGGGTTGTTTTACATCTTTCGACGCAACTTTAATCAGGGGCTTTGCGGACTGGTGTTCGGTGCTCTTTAGCTTCTTGCTTCGCCCCGCGGCTTTTGCCCCGGTCGAACCGCGCCTCGTGTCCCTGGCGGCAGGTTTACGAATTTTGGTTTTGGTTGTGGCTCTTTTCTTCTTTTTTCGCTGCAAGCCTCTCTTGCGATTTCGGTTCGTCGCCGGCGAGGCCGGCTTGCCTTTGCCGCGATTCGCTGACGCACGTCTTTTACGTTTCTTGGTCTTTGATTTCGCGCTTTTAGCCATGGCTTCGGCTTTGATAGTTTTGGTCAAAATGTGGATGGCCGGGAAAGCCCGGCCATGACGAGTCTGGGTCTAGGTATCAACGGTGCGCGGCCGGGGCAAGCTGCGCTATTCGCATGCCG